>Ga0187815_10000084_pt1 | contig 43823 bp, 44 predicted proteins | sample NC_S_5_FD_132962 | JGI IMG/M metagenome (GOLD analysis project Ga0187815, IMG submission 132962) | Wetland sediment microbial communities from Neuse River Estuary, North Carolina, USA - ASW-S_5 | ecosystem: Environmental > Aquatic > Freshwater > Wetlands > Sediment | place: USA: North Carolina... | reverse complement strand
CGACGATGGCAACGCCCGCGGCCATCACCAGCCATATCCAGGCTGCCCAGTGCACGTCGTGACCGAACAGCAGCGGACCGATCAGGCACAACAGGCCCGCGAACAGCACGAGGGCGCCTGATATGTCGAGCCGCGTGCCGGCGCGGCGCGGCACCGACGGGACGATCCACAGCGCCGCTGCAATGATGGCGACGCCGAAGGGCACGTTGACAAAGAACACGCTGCGCCAGCCGAGGCCGGCGAGATCGACGCTCACCAGCAGGCCGCCGAGCGCAAAGCCGGCCGCACCGGCAAGCCCGAGCACGATGCCGTAGATCGCGAACGCCCGCGCGCGTGCGGAATCGGCAAAGAGAAGGTGCAGCGTCGCCAGCACCTGCGGCACCATCAGCGCAGCCGTTGCCCCCTGCGCGAGACGGGCGAGGATCAATTCGGGACCGGATTGTGCTAGGCCGCACCACAGCGAGGTCAGCGTGAAACCGGCGACGCCCGAGATGAAGACATTCTTGGTGCCGAAGATGTCGCCGAGCCGGCCGCCGGTGACCACCAGGGTGGCGTAGGCGATGAGATAGATCGCAATGACAGCCTCGATCTCGGCCGGACTTGCATTGAGCTCGGCTGCAATCGTCGGGATGGCGACGTTGACGATGAAGGCGTCGACCCCGAACATGAATTGTGCCGACACGACAATCGCGAGCACCCACCAGCGGCGCGAGGTGTCGGCCGGCGTCTTGACCATTTGATGCATGAGAGGACCTTTGATTCTGTCGCCGCCAGAATCGCAGGAACCAATCATGCCGGCGATTACGTCGCAGGTAATGAAGCGGCGCAAAAAGGCCATGGGCGCGGCGCGGCGAAACTACTCCGGCCAGGGCGCCCGGCCGGGCCAGCGATAGCGTCCGGCAAGCGCATCGAGCACGGCGTCGACAATCGCCTCGCCGCCATTGCCATTGGTCATGACGACCGCGCCCTGTCCGCTTGCCGGACACGCGACGAGGCCGCTGCTGAAACCGCGATTGTTGCCGCGCTTCATGGCGATGCGCTGTGGGCCTTCTCCCTTCAGCGCGACGCCGATGCCGTAGCCAAGACCGTCGACGGAGGTGAGCATCGCGGCTAGTCCGCCGGCGCCGAACACGGTTTTGGCCTCGCCCTTGTGCGCGGCGATCATGGCAAGGATGATCCTGGCCAGATCCGCCGGCGTCGACCACAGGCCCGCGGCGGCATACTCGGGATAGACATGCCAGCCACCTTCGATCGCGCGGCCCGCGTCGTCATGCGCCAGTGCGAACAACGCCTGCTGTGACTTGTCCGGCGGCTGGAAGAAGCCGGAATGCGCCATCGCCAGGGGCCGCAGGATCAACTGGCCTGCCAGTTCGTCGAAGGACTGCCCGGCCGCGTCTTCCATCGCGACCTCCGCGATCTGGCAGCCGCCGCCGGAATAGGCCCGCACCGCACCCGGCGGGGTGACGATGCGCACCGGCGGCGAATTGGCGGGCGAGGTGCCCTCGAGAATCTGGATGTCGGTCGGCAGCGGCGCGCCCGCGGCATAGCCGAGATAACCCGGCACATTGCAGCCGGCGGTCATGCCGAGCAGCCGCCGCAGCGTCACCGGCCGCGGCGATTTTTCGGGAAGCGGCGGCAGTTTCCAGCGCTTCAGATAGATTGCGACATCGGCATCGAGCGAGACCTTGTCCGATGAGGCCAGCGCAATCGCCGTCACGGCCGCCACCGTCTTGGAGATCGATGCCGCCTGATAGGGCGTCTTTGGACCGGCGCGTTCGCCGTGTGCGGCGCTTCGATAGCCGTGCTGCACGAGGCTGACGCGGCCTGCTTCGACCAGCGCGACGCTGATAGAGGGCACATTCCTGCGTTCGCGCTCGCGATCGAAGGACGCCACGATGTCGGCCAGCGATTTCGCCTCGGCACCCAGGGCATGCGAGCCCGCGGCGAGCGCCGCAACGCCGCCCGCCATCACGGCGCGGCGCGTAGGCGCAAACCTGCTGTCGCTGTTGTCAGGCATCGGCTGCCCCGGATCGGCCCAGGCGCTGAGCTTAACTCAATGCCTGTTTCCGGCAAATTTTCCGCGTCTCCTCAATATCGCGCGACGAGGGACGGTTCGGCGCCGAACTTGTAGGAGAGACCGGCACGCAGCACTTCGATGGTCTGGCGACCGCGGTGCTCGGATATCGAAATGGTGCCTGGCAGGCTTGTAACAGTGGTGGTGGTGTCGCGAACCTTGCCGAAATCGTAGTGCAGATATTCGACGCGGCCGATCCAGTTCGGTCCAAATGGCATCCATTCGGCGCCGGCACCAACAACGCCACCGAACCGGTTGGTCGGTGTCGTGACGTCGTCGTTCCGAAGACCGCCGGCGCCATCAAAGATCGTTATCTCCGCGCGTTCCATCCGTGCCCAGGCAGGCCCGGCGGTGGCGTAGAGCATCACGCTGTCGGCAGGCAGCCAGCCGAGGCGGGCGCGCGCCGTGGCAAGATATTTGACCTTGTCCCCGAGCGTGTCGGTCTGGGGGCCTCCGAAGCCCGGCTGAGTCACCGGCCTGGAGGCGCCTTCGATGTCGGCGAGGCTGAAGTCAATCTCGAGGCCGGCGACGACTCGGCCATATTGCCAGTTGTGACCGGCATGTCCGCCACCGACCCACCCGCGAGACGTGATGCCGCCGGTGTACGCGCCGGTGGTGAAGTCGATCACCCGCGTGAAGTCGTCATCGTGCCAGCCATAGCCGGCATGGCCACCGAGATAGAATCCGGCCCAGCTCGATGACGGCGCAAGCAGCGATGCATTGGCGGAGCGTACCGAGGCTGCTGTCCCCAGATCGCCGAATTTGTAGGACACGCCCGCGCGCAGGACATCGACGCCATGATTGCCAGCGCGAAACGTCGTTGAGCCGGCGGCATTGTTAATCACACCCGATCTTGCGATCGTCCCGAATCCGTAATGGAGATATTCGAGGCGGCCGACCCAGTTGCCGCCGGGCAGCATGACCTCGGCCCCCACGCCGCCGACCCAGCCGAATCGATCGACCGCATCATAAGTCGACGAGGTCAGCGAGCCGGCCGGTGCCGTGCTGGAAAAGCCTGATGTCGTACCGATACGTTCCCAACCGAGGCCAGCGGTCCCGTAGAGCAGCGCGCCGTCGAGCGGCAGCCACCCCAGCCGCGCCCGGATCGAACCGAGCGCCTCGATTTCCGGCGCTCGGCTCTGCGTGAACGTCGTCGGTGCCGACACATACTGCACCTGTGCGGAGCCGCCGATACTGGCGATGCTGAGATCGACTTCGAGTCCGGTTACGGCGCGATCGAACTGCCAGTTATGGCCAGCATGACCGCCATAGAGGCCGCCGCGCAATTTCGGACCGGCAAGATCGGTCGGCGGGGCGGTCGAGACGCGCGTGATGACATCATTCTCGCCCCAGCCATAGCCACCGTGAGCGCCGAGATAGAAGCCGGCCCATGAGGCAGCAACCGCGGCGGACGGCACTTTCAAATAAGGAGAGTTGATGCCGACCGGAGCGCCGAATTTGTAGGACAGGCCGGCGCGCAGCACGTCAAAGCTTTGACGACCGGCGCGATCGGCGCGCCACATGGTCGGAATGCTCGAGGTCACGACATAGGACTGCTGCGCCGCGCCGAAATCGTAGTGCAGATATTCGATCCGGCCGATCCAGTTCGGCCCGAAAGGCATGGCCTCGACGCCGGCGCCGGCGACCCAGCCCAAACGATCGAACGGTGTCGTGACGTTCGTGCTGACATTGAACATTGGTGTGGTCGTTCTGTCGGTTTCGTCGACCCGCCCCCAAGCTAAGCCCGCAGTGCCGTAGAGCAGCACGCGATCGGCGGCCAGCCATCCCACGCGCCCACGCGCCGTGCCGAGGTATTTCAGTCGGTCGGTTCGATCGTGAGTCTGAAGTCCAAACCCGGTTATCGCGGATAGCGGCTGGGCACTGCCGTTGATGTCAGCGGCACTCCAGTCGATCTCAAGCCCGGTCACCGCGCGGCCATATTGCCAATTGTAACCGGCGTGCGCGCCGACGACGGCCCCCTTTGACCTGAAGCCGTCAAGAAAAGGGTGAGGGTCAGTTTCGACCAGATATTGTCTGAACGTGTTGTCACCCCAGCCATAGCCGCCATGGACGCCGAGATAGAAGCCGGCCCAGGATTGCGCGACGACCGGCGCGACCACCTTGGCGGCCGGCGGCAGATCCGCGGCCGATGCCGCGGCTCCGAGCAACATCCAGGACGAACTTCCAGCAATCCATTTGCGCCACTTCACGTCCCTGGCCTTTCACTTCCGATCCATCATCATGGGCGTAGAGGATACGACAGATAGGGTTCCTGTTCGTATAATTTTCGACATATATGCATATTTTCCGATAGTATCATGCTTTTTGCGATACATTCCGTAAAATATTCGGATAGATTCCGGCCAGAACAATTCCGGAGCCTCCGCCGGGCGCCGCGACGGATCGAACACCGTAAGACTTACGAACTCCGGGATAGCCATGACGCGACTGGATGACACCGACCGGCAACTCCTGACGCTGCTGCAGGAGGACGACCGCCAGCCGCTGGCCATGCTCAGCGAAAAAATCGGCGTCGCCGCCTCCACGATCAACGACCGCATCAAGCGCCTGATTCGTACCGGCGTCATTGCCGGCTTTCACGCCCGCATCGCGCCGGAAGCGCTGGGGCTGAACCTGCTCGCCTTCATCATGGTGAGCTGGAGCAATCCGAAGGTCGAGGCGCCGTTCCTGGCGCGGGTAAAGGCATCGTCCGACGTGATGGAATGTCATCACATCACCGGCGCGTGGAATTATCTCCTGAAGGTCCGCGTTTCGACCACGCGCGATCTCGAACGATTCCTCACCGAGACGATCAAGGCGATCGACGGCATCGAGCGGACCGAAACACTGATCGCGCTGTCCTCGGCGAAGGAGACCTCGACGATCAGCCCGCCGGTCGACCCGATCGTACCGTGACAATGCAGGAAGCCGGCTTGCGCCGAGGCGCCGGAGAGCGAATTCCGGGCGGCGGCATGCCGTCTCCCGCACGACGACCATGCGCGGTGCGCGGCGCTTGCACGATTGCCATGGGTGGGCCGAGCCCCTAGTTTGGCACCGAAAAACATAACAATGACGTCCGGAGGGAACCCCATGGCGCGCCTGAAGTTCGGAGCCTTTCTCGCCCCGCATCATCCGATCGGCGAGCATCCGATGCTGCAATTCCGCCGCGACATCGCCTTCGTCGAGCAGCTCGACGAGCTCGGCTATGACGAATTCTGGTGCGGCGAGCACCACTCGTCGGGCTGGGAAATGATCGCCTCGCCGGAGATGTTCCTGGCCGCGGCCGGCGAGCGCACCAAGCGGATCAAGCTCGGCACCGGCGTGATCTCGCTGCCCTATCACCATCCCTTCAACGTCGCGCAGCGCATGGTGCAGCTCGACCACATGACCGGCGGCCGCGCCATCTTCGGCTCCGGGCCCGGCGCGCTCGCCTCCGACGCGCACACCCTCGGCATCGATCCGATGACGCAGCGCGACCGCCAGGACGAGGCGATCGCGGTCATCCGCCGCCTGTTCAACGGCGAGCGCGTCACCGCCAAGAGCGACTGGTTCGTGATGAACGATGCCGCGCTGCAGATCCTCCCCTTGCAGGAGGAAATGCCGTTCGTGGTGGCCTCGCAGATCTCACCCTCGGGCATGACGCTCGCCGGCAAATACGGCATCGGCATCATCTCGCTGGGATCGATGTCGACACAGGGCCTGATGGCGCTGCCGCAGCAATGGCAATTCGCCGAGGATGCGGCCAAGAAGGCCGGCACCACCGTGAGCCGCGCCAACTGGCGCGTCCTGCTGTCATGGCACATTGCCGAGACGCGCGAGCAGGCGCGGCGCGAGGCCGGCGCCGGCCTGATGCGCTGGCACAACGAGTATAACGTCGGCACGCTGCAGCGCCCGGGCCTCACGGCGTTCTCCTCGCCGGATGAAGCCGTGGACAAGACCGCGTTCGTGGAAGGCGCGGTCTCTACCATCGGCACGCCCGACGATCTGGTGAAGACCATCAAGAACGTGATGCAGGTGTCCGGCGGCGTCGGCGCCATCATCGGCTTCGTCCATGACTGGGCCAATCCGGAGAACACCCGCCGCAGCTGGGACATGGTGGCGCGCTACGTCATCCCGGAGATCAACGGCTACATCACCAAGCTGCGCGAGAGCAACAAATTCCTGATCGAGAATCGCGCCGTGTTCGAGCGTGCGGGGCAAGCCGTGATGGCCAAGATCATGGAGAACGAGAAGGCCGCCGCCGCGCTTCAGCACACCGGCCCCGGCCGCGTCGCGATTCCCGCCGTCAATGCGCCGGACCTGCAGAAGGAAGCCGCGAAGCGGAAGGCGTAAGGGGCACGCATTCTCCGCTCGTCATGCCCGGGCTTGTCCCGGGCATCCACGTCTTTCGCTCAACTTGGCGACAAAGACGTGGATGGCCGGGACGAGCCCGGCCATGACGAAATACAATCGGCACCGCGTCGCGCGATTGACTGCAGGCGCGCGTCACTTGCCGTAATAGTCGTGCACGGTTTCCCAGGCGACTTCCTGCAAATGCTTCGCGCTCGGCGCGTCGAGGCCGGCGACATAGCTGTTGTCGACCGGCGATTTGCCCGTCAGCGCGGCGAATACCACGCAAGAGGCCAGATACGCCGCACCACGGCGCCATGATTGTCTCACTGCTTCAACATCGTCGTCAGCTGCGCGCCCTCATCCGCCACAAAGATAGCGATCAATTCCGCAGGCTCGGTGGTGCTGGCATTGGCGGAGACCAGATGCGTCGAGCCCGGCGGCTCGAAGAAGGACTGCCCGACCTTGAAAGTTTCGACCGGTCCGCCGCCAAGCTGCGAGCGGATTTCGCCTTTCGTGACATAGGCCGTCACCGAACCGGAATGATAATGCGGCGGCGTGAAGCCGCCGGGACCGTAGAACACGCGCACCACGGTAACGCGCTTGCCCGGCACGTTTGGCAGCGCGTGCGAGGTGATGGGCTCGACGACGTCCTGGGAAGAGCCTGATGATGCGGAGGTCATGCAGAGCGGCTCGATCACCGCGGCGACGACGTCACGCGTGAGCGGCGCTGCCTTGGCGATCAGGAAGGCGCAGGCGAGGCCCGCGATGACGGCGAGATGGAACGGGCGGGCTTCGGGTTGTTTGAAGGCGGTTGCTGCGAACATGGCGGTCACTCCACTTGCGTTGTCATTCCGGGATGGTGCGCATGCACCAGACCTCAGATGCGCAATTGCGCATCGGGGAATCTCGAGATTCCGGGCTCGATGCTTCGCATCGCCCCGGAATGACGGACTACCTCACGCCCCCTGCTCAAACGTCTTGCGCAGCGCGACATAACCCTGCTGCTGCTGTGTCCAGTTGCGGCCGCCGGTGATGGCGCCGTCGACGACGAAGTCATGGCCGTTGACGAAGGTGGACTCGTCACTCGCCAGGAACAAGGCAGCGTAAGCGATATCGTCGGGCAGGCCGGCGCGCGGGATCGGCTGAGCCGATTTATAGACCCCGTGCATCAGTTCGGGCGTCTTCTCGGCCGCCTCGACCGACAAGCCGAGCGCCTTGCCGAAAATGCCGGTGGCGATCACGCCCGGCGAGATCGAGTTGACGCGAATGCCGACTTCACCGAGCTCCATTGCCACGCATTTGGTGAGATGAATGACGGCAGCCTTGGCTGCGCCGTAAACCAATGATGTCGAATAGCCGCCGAGCCGTCCGGCGATGCTGCCATTGTTGATGATGCTGCCAGAACCCCGCTTCTTCATGTGGGGCGCGGCGTGCTTCATGCCGAGCATGACGCTGCGCACAAGGGTCCCCATCGCCGCATCGAAGCGGTCGACCTCGAGGCCCTCGATGCCACCGGTCTGCGCCGGGCCGCCGGCATTGTTGAACAGGCAATCGATCTTGCCGAACTTGTCGACCGCAAGGGAAATCAGTGATTTCATTTGCTCTTCAACGGCAACATCGGTCTGGCGGAAGACGCAAGAGGGGCCGAGCCGCTTGGCCAGCGCCTCGCCCTCGGGCACGCGGCGCCCCGCGATCACGACTTTCGCGCCTTCGGCGACGAAGACCTCCGCCGTGCGCAGCCCAATGCCGCTCGTTGCACCCGTGATCACTGCGACCTTGCCGTCCAGCCGTCCCATGACGTTTCCCCTTTGTCGAAAATACCGGTCTTGTTTGTGACACTATCTCTGCAGCCAGGAACCGGTGCAAGCGCCGGCCGCGCCGGGGCATGATACCCTTGCCGCCATTGCCGCTCTGGAAAACGCCGGTTTGCCCTATGCTCGGCCATAATTTGGATCGGCTGATCACGTGAAGTGACAGATCCATGGCAAAGTTGATCAACGAATTCCGGCGGGCCTGGTGGGGGGTTTCCCAACCCGCGCTGCCACTTGCAATCGGGTTTGCGATTGCATGCCTGGGGCTCTCGACATTTGCGAGATGGCTACTGGCCCAGGTCCGCCCCGACGTGTTCTTCACGCCGTATTTTCCGGCCGTCGTGCTGGCGACCATGTTCGCCGGTTACCGGATCGGCATCCTCACCGCGATCGCAGCCGGCGCGTTCGGCGTTACCGTCAATTTCGGCGAGACCACGGCGGATTCGGCGCGCATCGTGCTGCTCGTCATCTACTGGGGGGTATGCGGCGTGGCGATCTGGGGCGTGGAGCATTACCGCGCGATCGCGGCGGACCAGCGCGACATCTCCAGGCGGCTGATCGAGGAAGAGGAATACCGCAAGCTGCTCGTCGACGAGTTGCAGCACCGGTTGAAGAACAAGACTTCGACCATCCACGCAGTGATACACCAGGTGCTGGCCGAGCAGCCGCAAGTCTGGGATGCCATCGACCGGCGCATACGTGCACTGGCCGCTACCGACGACCTGATTGCGCGGGTCGACGGCACGGGATGCGACATCCGCGACCTCCTGCGGTCCGAACTCGAGCCCTACGGCCATGTCCGCTTCAACCTGAACGGGGATGCGCTGTTCCTGCCGTCAAGGCTCGCCATCAGCCTGGCGCTGATGTTTCACGAGCTCGCCACCAACGCCAGCAAGTACGGCGCCTTCGCATCCGCGCGCGGCTTCCTGCAGGTGTCATGGACGGTGTCCAACGAACGACTCAGCATCACCTGGGACGAGACGGAGGGCCCGCCGGTGGAGAACATCGGCAAGCCCGGCTTCGGTACCAAGCTGCTGAACTCGGCGCTGCGCTCGTTCGATGGGAAGACCGAGATCAGTTTCTTCAGGAGCGGCGTGCATTGCATCATGCAGTGCCGGATACCTGCGAGTTGAGCGCGATTATCGAGGCGAAGCGCGCATCAAACGCAACCCGCGGCGTGGGCGTGTTGACGTTCTGTTAATGACGTCTTCCGGCAATGCAGACCGAATCGCCGTGAGCGGCCGGAAGGCACGGCGACAGCGGTTCCCACTTAACCAAAACTACAACGGATTTCGTCACTCTAGTGCCATGCACGGCTCCCGCAACGATGCTTCGCAGCCCGGCGCGATGCCCGGAAGCGAAGGCGAATCCGCTTCCGAACTGAGCATCCTGCGCGATGTTCTCAGGATGCTTCCGAGCGGCATCATCGTGCAGGACGAGCACGGCCGTGTTCTGCTCGCCAACGCCGTTGCCGGCGCGCAATTGCAGATCGGCGCGGGCCGCGGCGGGGAGCACGAAGATCGCCGCGAAGCCGCGCGCGAGGCCTTTCGCACCGGCCGCGCCGTGGTGGCCGAGGAGAGCTTCGTCCGCGAGGGCGGCCGGCAGGTGTTCCTCACGCGCCACCAGCCGGTGCGCATCGCCGGGCGCATCCTGCTGCTGTCGAGCTCCGCCGACATCACCGAGCAGAAGGCATTCGAGGATCAGCTGTTCCGCTCGGCCTACTACGACGAACTGACCGACCTGCCGAACCGGCGGGTGATCGAGCACCGCGTCAACAAGCTGCTCCAGGCCGGCGACACTTCCGGATTTGCGCTGGCCTTTCTCGACGTCGACAATTTCAAGCACATCAATGATTACTACGGCCACGCGATCGGCGATGCGTTGCTGGTGGAAATGGCGCGCCGGATCGGCATAAACCTGCGAGCGTCGGACATGCTGTCGCGGATCAGCGGCGACGAATTCGTGCTGCTGCTGCATCCCGTGCACAGCCAGGAGGAAGTCGCCGAATTCATCCGCTTCATGCTGGAACGGATCAAGGCGCCGCTCTTCATCGACGGCTCGGAAATCTTCGCCTCGACCTCAATCGGCGTCAGCCTCTATCCCGAGCACGGCAGGAGCTACGACGCGTTGCGCCACAATGCCGACATCGCGATGTATCGCGTGAAAAACGCCGGCAAGGGCACGGCGGCGTTTTTCGACGACAGCATGGAGCGCGAGGCGCAGGCGCGCATGAAGATCGAGCAGTCGCTGCGGCACGCCATCCTGGAAAAAAGGTTTTGCTGCGCCTTCCAGCCCAAGGTCGATATCCGCACCCGCGAGGTCAAGGGCATCGAGGCGCTGGTCCGCTTGCGCGACGATGAGGGCGTCATCCAGGCGCCCGGCACCTTCATCAATCTCGCGACCGAGCTCGGGCTGATCGACGATCTGACGCATCTGGTGCTGGCCGAGATCGTCAAGTCGATCGACCTGATCAACGACACTTTCGGCCACGAGGTCACGATCAGCATCAACGTTGCCGCGAAACAGGCCGGCAATCCCGAGTTCATGCGCCCCTTCGCAGAGGCGCTGGAGCAGACCGGCTTCCCGAAGCGCTTCATGATCGAGGTGACGGAAGATGCCTTCGTCACCAAGACGCTGTTCCAGGACGAGATTCTCCCGATCCTGCGCAAGATCGGCGTCGCCATCTCGATCGACGATTTCGGCTCCGGCTATTCGTCGCTGTCGGCGCTCGCCGACATCACCGCCGACGAGATCAAGATCGACCGTTCCTTCATCACCGACATCCATAAGCGGCCGCGCAGCCAGGGCATTTTGCGCGCCATCGAGTCGCTGTCGGAAGCGCTCGGCATGACCGTGATCGCGGAGGGGATCGAGACCTATGAAGAGCTGGCCTATCTGCAGGCCGCAACCAGGATCCGCTATGCGCAGGGCTATTACTTCGACAGGCCGATCTTCCTCGAGGACCTGAAGCTAGCGACCCCGGCAAGGAGCGAGTCGCGCGGTACTCTTGCGAGCCGCCCCATGCCGGAGAGCCGCAGCGGCTATTCGCGCGCCACCGGCCATCGCCGCTGACGCCGCGCATGTCCCACTTTTAACGCCACGTTAGCCATGGTAGGCGCGCCCCGCGCCGGCGCATCAGGACGGATTAAGGCCGGGGTAACCGGATTTCCTAACGCGATTGCCATTTCTCGTGTCGTACCCATAGGTTGCATGGGCTGGGTAGATGCGTGAATTGCTTGCCAGGATGACGGGCCGGGTTGCCGCAACCGACGGGTCGCGCGCCATCGCCGCATCCGTTCGCCGCGGCCCGGTGACGTGGCTGCTCCTGTGCGGCGCCCTGCTCGCGGCCGCGATCCTGATCGGCACCGTCGTCATGATCGATCAATTCCGCGAGCGAGCGCTTGCAAACGGCCGACGCGAGCTCGAAAACACCGTGTTGCTGCTGACGCGCCACTTTGACCAGCAGTTCGAGGACTCCGACACCATCGAGCGAAGCGTCATCGCCCACCTGGGCATCCCGCAGATGACCTCGCCGGACGAATTCCGTCAGAAGATGTCGAGCGGCGGGGCACACGAGCTCCTGAAATCCAGGATCAGCGCGCTGTCCTATGTCGGTGCCGTCAATATCTTCGACGTCAACGGGCGGCTGATCAATTCATCCGCTCCCGGGCCGCTGCCGGAGATCGACATCTCCGACCGCATCTTCTTCTCGACACTGCGGTCCGGTCAGCCCCATGCGCCGGTGCTGGTCGAGTCGGTGCGCAGCTATTTCACCGGTGGCTGGACCACCCTCATGCTGCACCGCCTGAGCGGACCCGACGGCGTATTCCTCGGGGTCATGGGACGGCGTATCGATCCCGCGAACTTCGAAAGATTCTTTGCTTCCGTCGCGCTGGGCAATGGCGCAGCAATCTCCCTGTTCCATGGCGACGGGACGATGATCGCACGCTATCCCCATGTCCCGTCCATGATCGGACAGAAACTCCCCAGTGCGCCCCTGATCGCCAACGTCAGCACGAACGGCGGTGTTCAGACGATGCGGGTGAAGAGCCCGGTGGACGGCCAGGAACGTGTCGGCGCGGCGGCTGCGGTGCGTGACTATCCGATCACCGTCGTTGCGACCATGCCGGTATCGACGGTGCTCGCCGACTGGCGCGACCAGACCCGCGCCATGATCGCGGGCGCTTGCCTGCTGACGCTGGCGATCGGCGTGACGCTGCTGCTGATCATCCGGCAGATCAACCGGCAGAACCGCGAAACGCAGCAGCGGCTGGAATCGCAGAAGCAGCAACTCGACACCGCGCTCAACAACATGACCCAGGGTCTCGTGCTGTACGACGGCGACGAGCGGCTCGTGCTGTGCAACCAGCGCTTCATCGACATGTGCGGCCTGTCGCCGGATATCGTCAAACCCGGTGCCGACGCGCGCACCATCATACGTCATCGCGCCGAGACGGGCTCGTTCGCGGGTGACGCCGACGAATTCTATGACGCTGTCCGGCGCAGCCTCGCCAATGGCGAGGTCACCATGACGATCGCGAAATCGACCGCGGGGCGCTGGTTCCAGATCGTCAACCAGCCCTTGTCGCAGGGCGGTTGGGTGGCAACCATCGAAGAGATCACGGAGCGGCAGCGGCTCGAGCAGGAACGCGACCGCAACTACGCGTTCCTGAGCCAGATTCTCGACCACATCCCCTCGCAGATCACGGTGAAGGACGCCCGCGACCGCCGCTATCTGCTCGCCAATCGTGTCGCCGCCGAGCAATTCGGCGTGCCACGCGAGGAAATCGTCGGCAAGACCGCGTCCGACCTGTTCCCCCAGCATTCCGTCGACGTCATCAATGCAGACGACGAGAAGACGCTGCTGTCGGGCGCCCTGTTCAAGGACGAGCATCTCTGGGAGAGCGATGCCTTCGGCAAGCGCTACATCACCTCGACGCGGATCGGCATCCGCGACAATGGCGGCGACATCCGCTACATCGTCAATGTGGTCAACGACGTCACCGAGCGTCGCCGCGCCCACGAAAAGATCGCGCATCTCGCCCATTACGATCCGCTGACCGACCTGCCGAACCGCGCGCTGTTCCGAGAGCAGATGGAACGCGAGATGCAAAAGGTCTCGCGCGGCGAGCAATTCGCGCTGCTCTATATAGACGTCGACGAATTCAAGGGCATCAACGACTCGCTCGGCCATCACGTCGGCGACGAGCTGCTGAAGGCGGTCGCCGGACGCATCCGGGGCTGCGTCCGCGAGAGCGATCTGATCGCACGGCTCGGCGGCGACGAATTCGCGGTGATCCAAACCGGTGTCAAGGGCGTCACCGACGTGCTGGATTTCGTCACGCGGATCCACCAGGCGGTGCGTCAGCCGTTCCAGTGCCTCGGCCATCACTTGTCCTCCGACGCCTCGATCGGAATCGTGCTCGCCCCACAGGACGGCACCGATATCGACCAGCTGATCAAGAATGCGGATCTGGCGATGTACGGCGCCAAGTCTGACGGCCGCCGCACCTATCGCTTCTTCGAGCCGGAAATGGACGCCAGCGCCAAGGCGCGGCTCGCGCTGGAGCAGGATCTGCGCCATGCGCTGACCCAAGGCGGCTTCGAAATCCACTACCAGCCGCTGGTCGACCTCAAGAGCGACCGCGTGACGGGTTGCGAAGCGCTGCTGCGCTGGCGCCATCCGGAACGCGGCATGATCTCGCCCGCGGCCTTTATCCCGGTCGCGGAAGACACCGGCCTGATCGTCGATCTCGGCGAGTGGGTGCTGCGCACCGCCTGCACGGAAGCGGCAAACTGGCCGGAACATGTCCGGCTCGCCGTCAACGTCTCGCCCGTGCAGCTACGCGAGCCGACGCTGGCGCTGAAGGTCGCGAGCGCGCTCGCCGCCTCCGGCCTGCCGGCGAACCGGCTGGAGCTCGAGATCACCGAGGCCGTGCTGATCGGCGACGACGCCACGGCGCTCGCCATCCTGCATCAGCTGAAAGCCCTCGGCGTGCGCATCGCGCTCGACGATTTCGGCACCGGCTATTCCTCGTTGAGCTATCTCAAGCGCTTCCCCTTCGACAAGATCAAGATCGACCGCTGCTTCGTCACCGACCTCACCGAAGCCGACGGCTCCTCCGTCATCGTGCAGGCGGTGGTGAACATCGCAGCCTCCTGCAGCATGACGACGGTGGCCGAAGGCGTCGAGACGCCGCAGCAGAAGGAATTGCTGCGCGCGCTCGGATGCACCCAGATGCAGGGCTTCCTGTTCTCCGGCGCGAGGCCAAGCGCGGAAATACGCAAGCTGCTGGTGCCCTGCTCCGGCGACGTGGCGGCGGTGGCGTGATGGCGCAGGAGCCGACCAGAAACAGTAAGGCCGCAGATGCGGCGAACCACTATGCCGCGCGGCTGCTGCAGCATCTGGTGGTGCCGACCTTCGTGATCGATGCGGACCGCCGCGTGGTGGTGTGGAACAGAGCCTGCGAGCGGCTCACTGGCGTCTCTGCCATGGAGGTCCTGGGTACCCGCAACCACTGGCAGGCATTCTACGAGGAGGAGCGGCATTGTCTCGCCGACCTCGTGGCGCTGGGCCGCCAGGACCTGATCGGGGATCACTATTCGGAGTTCATCCTCACCCAGGACGACCGCCTCGGCTCCTCGGCGGAAAACTGGTGCGTGATGCCGCGGCTCGGCAATCATCTCTATCTCGCCATCGACGCCGGCCCGATCCATGACGATGACGGCAACCTGATCGCTGTGGTGGAAACCCTGCGCGACATGACCGACCAGAAGCGCGCCGAGATGGCGCTGAAGACGCTGGCGGCGCAGGACGCGCTGACCGGCCTTGGCAATCGCCGCTCCTTCGACCAGGCGATCGAGATCGAATGGGCGCGTGCCGAACGCTCCGGCCGGCCGCTGGCGCTGCTGTTCGCCGACGTCGATCATTTCAAGCTGTTCAACGACAATCACGGTCATCAGCGCGGCGACGAGTGCCTGCGCGACATCGCCGCCATGATGGGCAAGACCGCGATCCGGCCGACCGACCTCGCCACCCGCTACGGCGGCGAGGAATTCGCCATCATCATGCCCGATACCGACATGGCCGCCGCCGGCTTGGTGGCGGAGCGGCTGCGCCATGCGGTCGCCGAGATGCGCATCGCGCTCGGCGAACCCTCAAGGGATGCCTGCGTCACCCTCAGCGTGGGCGTGGCTATCTACCTTCCCGGCCAGGAGGTCGTCGGACCCGACTGGCTGATTGGCCAGGCCGACCAGGCGCTGTATGCCGCAAAGCATCTCGGTCGCAATCGCGTAATCTCCACCGACAACATGCTGCTCGAGCTCGCCAAGGCGCGCCTGAAGCGCACCAAAGCCACCGCGCCTGCGCAGGAGCAACCGCGCAAGGCGCGCGGCTAGTCGGCCCATTCGCAAAAACAAGCCCTACCGCGCGGTTTTCGCCGCCCCTATATTGCGCAGGGGTGCTTTTGTTCGAGCATGATCCCTTCCGACATCCGGCGCCCGCTTTGCGCCAGCGCGGCATTCCGGGATGATGCCGTAACCTGAACGAGGTCTGCCATGCAGCCGGTCTCCATCATCCTCAACATCCTCTGGATCCTGATCGGCGGCGCCTGGATGGCGTTCGGCTGGCTGGTCGCGGCCGTGATCATGGCGATCACCATCATCGGCCTGCCCTGGGCGCGCGCGGCGTTCAACATCGCGGTCTATACGCTGTTGCCGTTCGGCTCGCGCGCGGTGCGCCGCGATGAGGTGACCGGCATGTCAGACATCGGCACCGGACCGCTCGGCGTGATCGGCAACATCATCTAGTTGGTGCTCGCCGGCTGGTGGCTGGCGCTCGGCCATCTCATCACCGCGATCATCTGGGCGGTGACCATCATCGGGCTGCCCTTTGCCTGGGCGCATCTGAAATTGGCCGGCATCGCGCTGTGGCCGATCGGCAGGACGATCGTGCCGGCGTAACTTCTGCTTGCTTTGCTGCCACTGCCAACTACCCCAGTAAGGCCACTATTCATCGGCTCAGCGTGGGTGGCCTGTGGGTGGCGACGTTATCCGACAGGAGCCGAATAGTTCGCGCTCCACCATGCTTTCCAGCGTTCTTGGAGGCGGACGAACTCATCGCCTCCAAGTCCATAGGTCGTGGCGAGCACCGAGCCGGAATGCTGCGGCTGTCCGGGCGCTGCACCCTTGTCCGTAACGACCAGCAGGCCATTTCCCCATTCAGCGACCGTCAGCCCCACCTGAAAATGCGTCTTGTGCCAGACGTAACCACTCAGCTCGCCTATCGCGGTCTGGGCCGCGTATCCGCATCCAGCCGCTTTCGCCAGGATGTCACCGAGACCGAGGCTGTGGCGCGTATCGCCCACCCACGCGCGGGAGGTCCCGGACAGATAGAACGTACGCCGAAGCTGGCCCTTGTGCCGATCGAGAGCGAAACGCAGCTGGTGGAAAAAGGTGACCCATCCTTCGCGGAAATCCTCGTACACTCCCGTCCAGTCCATCTCTGGAGCTCCGGAGATGACGAGGCGGAGCCTCGTGCCTTCTCCCTGCGGAATCAGCTCGAGCCGGTGGGAGACGTTCTCCCACTCGGCGAAGCGCAAGCTTCGCGCTTGCTCGTCAGCAGAAGCGTGAGAAATGAAGATGTAGTCGATTTCTTCTCGTAGCGTCTTCGACTCCCATCCAAACCAATTGGCGATAGCCGCCGGGTCACGAACCGCTTTCCAGACTTCTTCGACTGACGCTGAAATGGTGATGTCGACGACGACTTGTTCCGCTATCGGCTTCTCGTTCACGTGCCGCTCTCAAATGATTGACTTTGTCGGGCCGCCTTTGACGGCCGGATGTGCGCCGATGATCACGCGGTACGCTCGGCGGCCTTGATCTCTTGGATATTTCCGCGCGAGCTCGGAGACCGCGTTCGCAAGCGCCAGTGTGAAATCCTCGAACTCGTTGGGTTTGCCGAAACCGACATCTGCCTCGATGGTAAACGTCAGCAGACGTTGGCCGGCCTGTTCGGCTGAAGACTGCATGCGAGTGACCTCGCGGACGATCTCAGCCGCAACATTCACCAGATGTTGCGATGCAAACTTGTCCTGGGTCTCAATCGCCTTCTTCCGGCGATCAAGAAGGTCGGGGTCGACGACGAAAGCTTGCGCATCGGCGACCAAAACCCGTTCGGTGAAGCCGCGCCGGCGACGTTCTTCAACCAGGCGTATCAAACCCGCCGCTTCAAGCGCACGCAAATGATGACCGAGCCTCTGCCGCGGCATGTTCATGCGCGCTGCCAGGCTTGCTGCTGACCCCGGTTCGCGTAGCGCCTCCAATAACTGTCGCTTTGTCGGTGACAGCGCGAGCAGCGCCTTCTCCGGATCGTCGATGAGCCGCGTTCCGCGACGCGTTTCCGCCATCACTGCCTCCTGAAGGCGTCAATATACCAATTGACAGAAAAATCTGTCAATTGGTATATTGACTGCGGCGGACGTGGTCGCTTTGCCCGTCCTAGACGTTCAAACGCGCGTCGACTTCGGAGCAGATCATCGTGGCCCTGTTTCTCGTTATCTCCACCCCGCGGCCGGAGCGCCCATCCGAGATGGCCTCACGGCGGCAGAGCTTTTGGCCGTGGATCGGAGCTTATGAGACGAAAGGGGCCTGCAAGCACATCTACGCCCGCGTCGGCCGCGGCGCGGTGGCGGTGTTCGACGTCGAGAGCAACGAGGTGCTGCACCGTATCCTGAACGAATGGGCCGATATCATCCCCGCCGAGTTCGACGTCTATCCGCTGGTGGACGTCGAAGCCACGCGCAAGATGCTGGCCGCGCAGGTGGCGGCGAACAAGGCAACGTAGTGCGAACGGGCAAGACGATCGCGCGCCGACGTCACCGGCGTGAACGCAACGCTGGAGCCGGCGCGGGCGCGCCCCACCCCTGCGGCACCTGAAGGAGACCATCATGAGCGATACCGAACGTTATCTCCGCCAGGCGATTGCGCTCGCGCAGGCGAACCTGCAGACGGGCGGCCGGCCTTTCGGCGCGGTCATCGTCAGGGACGGCGCGGTTGTTGCAACCGGCGTCAACGAGATCCTCAGCACCAACGATCCGACTGCGCATGCCGAACTGACGGCGCTGCGTGCCGCGAGCCGGGCGCTCTGCTCGTCGAATCTTGGCGGCTGTGCCGTCTATGCGAGCGGCCATCCTTGCCCGATGTGCATGGCCGCGATGCGTCTCGCCGGCGTTAGTGAGGTCTACTATGCCTATTCAAATGATGACGGCGCCCCCTATGGCCTGTCCACGGCGTCCATCTATGCCGAACTGGCAAAGCCCTTTTCCGAACAGTCGATGAAGATCAGCTATGTGCCGGTGCGGCCGGAGTCCGAACCCGATCTCTACGCCGAATGGAAGCGGAGGCAGGCCAGTGCGTAGAATGGGTAGAGCGTAGGATGGGTAGAGCGCAAAGAAACCCATCATGGCTCTGCAACAAGGGTGATGGGTTTCGCTTGCGCTCTACCCATCCTGCGCCCCTATCCATCCTACGCCATCATGCCGCGAGCCGGCCGCGGTTGTTCTCCGCCAGGATCGGGCGGATCAGCCGGCCGAAGCGTTCGGCCTCCTCGTCATGCAGGTAGCCGGACAGGCAAAACGAGTGGCAGCCGGCATCGATGAACTGCTGCAAGGTCGCCGCGCACTGCTCGGGATTGCCGACGACCGCGATGCCGGCGCCCGGGCGCACCTTGGTGATGCCGGTCCACAGGTGAGGCAACAGCAAATCGCCGTGCTCGCGGGCGAGCTGCTGCACGCGCATGTTGGCTTCCGACTTGTTGTAGAGCGTCTTCATCTCCTCTTTCTGCCGCTCGCTGGCATGACGCACCAATTGATCGGCGGCCTCCCACGCCTCCTTCTCGTCCTCGCGGCAGATCACCTGCAGCCGCATGCCGAAGCCGATCTCGCTCGCCCGGCCGTGCGGGCGCGCCATCTCCCTGATCTCGGCGATGTTGGCGGCGATCTTCTCCGGCAGATCGCCCCAGAACAGGTGCACGTCGGAATGTTTCGCCGACAATTCCCACGCCTGGCGCGAGCCGCCGCCGAGATAGAATTTCGGATGCGGCTGTTGCAGCGGCCGCGGCCGGATGAAGGCGCCAGCGATCTTGTGAAACTTGCCGTCGAAATGCACCGGGCCACGTGTCGACCACAGCGCCTTCAGGATCGAGACTTCCTCCTCCATCAGCGCGTAGCGTTCCTCCTTGGCGTAGCGCACGCCCTCGGCCTCGACCTCGCTCTCGTTCTGGCCCGCGATCAGATTGATGCAGATGCGCCCGCCCGACATCTGGTCGAAGGTCGAGATCATCTTGGCCATCAATACCGGATTGATGTAGCCCGGCCTCGCCGCGATCAGCGGCTTGATCTTCGATGAACGCGCCGCCATGAAGGCGCCGGAAATCCACGCCTCCCAGCACACCGAGCCCACGGGGATCAAAAGATATTCGAAGCCGGCGGCTTCCGCCGCCTCCACCACGCGATCGCACAGTTCCACCGAGCCCGGAATCTGCGCCTCCGGCAGGCCATAGGCCGTGGTGTCGCCATGCGTCGGCAGATACCAGCCAAATTCCAGCGGACGCATGCGCATTTCTCCTTTTTTCCGCGCGGGGCGAGGCCGCCGCGGCGTTCCTCTGCCCGCCAGTTTACAACCTGAAACGGACGGGACAATCGCCTGCGCGGCCGGTTGCCCGGACGGGGCCAATCGGCTAAATGAAGGCGCTCCGCACCCGTAGCTCAGCTGGATAGAGCGTTGCCCTCCGAAGGCAAAGGTCACACGTTCGAATCGTGTCGGGTGCGCCAGTTCAATACAGAACGCCGAATGCCGCCGATTTCCCGCTTGAAGCGGCCACGAGTGTTCGCAGCAGTGCCGATTTCGATCCCATGATGCGCGTTGCGCCAAGGCGCGCAGATGATCCCGCCGAGACCCAGCGCGCGCCGTAAATCTCATCATCAGCGCTGACGAAGGCTGACACTTCTGGATCGTGCGATCCGCTTGCTGCTGTCACCGCAAGCGTTGCTCGTTGAGCAGTATATGGTGGATTTCGATCCGCTCAGGCAGCTCCACTAGGAATCCATGATCACGCGCGAGATGGTGGACTTTGGTGGGCGCCCCTTGGTGAACGCCGTCATCACCTCCATGTTCGCCCAATACGAAAGCGAGGTTCGCCTCCAATGGGCGACGCGTTGCGCTCAACAGGCTTAGACCGGGTCTCCCGTCAGCGCTTTCGGACCCGCAACCCATCGAGGAGCACGCGAAAGGCTTCCACTGCCTTTTTCGATGTGGCTTGCGGGTCGTCAGAGCCGGCGATCCATAAGGCGGCGTGGATGCTGGCGCCGTTGATGAGCCGCGCCGCCGCCTCGGGGTCGATGTCGATCAGCACGCCGTCCTGCCGAAGCTGGGCCAGGCTGCGGGTCAGCGCCGGGACGCAACCGTTGTCGGTGGTCGGCCATTGCGAGATGTCGCCAAGCACAGCAACGCCGTCGCGAAAGACAATCCGCTGGATCTCGGGCTCGAGCGCCATCTCGATATAGGCCACGCATTCGTCGACAAAGCCTTGCCAGCGTGTCGGCGCGCGGGCCGACACCTCGTTGAGGCGCGCGGTTATCTCGGCGTCGATCTGCTGCACCACCGCCTGCAGCAGGCCCTTCTTGTCGCCGAAATGATGATAGAGCGCGCCGCGGGTCAGACCGGCGGCGGCGGTAAAGTCGTCCATCGATGCCTGGGCATAGCCGATCGTGCCGAACGCCTGCCGCGCTGAACTCACCAGCTTGGCGCGCGTCTCGGCGATCATTTCCGTGCGCGGCCTATGGGCCATGGAACCTTCTCCCCTTTACATACGCCGCGTATATTATTTGACATACGACGCGTATGCAATTATCTAACTTCATACGCCACGTATGCAAGTGGCGCTACCTTGGAACTCCAGGAGCGCGTCCATGCCCAATCCCTATCGCGAAATCTTCAAGGCGCCTGGCGCCAAGAGCTTCGCCGCGGCGGGCTTCTTCGCCAGGCTGCCGATCGCCATGGCCCCCATCGGCATCGTCGCCATGCTGTCGCAGACCCATGGCGAGTACTGGCTGGCCGGCGCCGTTTCGGCGACCTTCGCGCTGACCAACGCTTTCGTCGCCCCGCAGATTTCACGGCTGGTCGATCGCGTTGGACAGGCAAGAGTGCTGGTGCCAGCGACCGCAGTCTCGACTACCGCCTTTCTCGTGCTGCTGCTTGCTACCAACCAACGCTGGCCGGTATGGGCACTGTTCGTCTCAGCCCTGCTGGCTGCCGCGATGCCCAGCATTCCGGCGATGGTGCGCGCCCGCTGGACCGAGATTTTCCGTGACCGGCCCGAACTCACCACGGCTTTCGCGTTCGAATCGGCGGCGGACGAGCTTGTCTATATCGCCGGGGCCTCTCTCTCCGTCGGCCTCAGCGTGGCCCTGTTTCCCGAAGCGGGGATGCTGGCGAGCACGCTCTTCCTCGCCCTCGGCTCTGCCGCCCTCATCATGCAGCGCTCGACCGAACCGCAGGTAAAGCCGACGGAAGGCGGCACGCGGGGTTCGGCGATCCGGCTGCCTGCCGTACGGATCATCACCTTCGCGCTGATCTTCATCGGCGCGATCTTCGCCACGGCGGAAGTCAGCGCAGTCGCGATCACGAAAGACCTTGGCCAGCCGAACGCCGCAAGCCTCGTCATCGACGTTTACGCGCTTGGCTCATTCTTCGTCGGAATCATCGTCGGTGCACTCAAGCTGACGATGCCGCTGCAACGCCAGCTCGCGATCGCGATCGGCGTAACCGCGCTGACCACGCTGCCGCTTCTGTTCGTGGAAACCGTGTTCCTGCTTGCCCTGGCCATATTCGTCAGCGGCATCGCGGTCTCGCCCACCTTCATCACGGCCTTCGGCTTGATCGAGCGCCGGGTACCGCCCGCGATGCTGACGGAAGGCGTTACCTGGGTGATGACCGGCATCGGCATCGGCATGGCCGCTGGCGCGTTTGCCGCGGGATGGGTCGTCGACTCCTTCGGCGCGCATAACGGCTTCTGGGTGTCGGTGGCAGCCGGATCGATCGCGCTGGCGACGGTGCTGCTGGCTCAGCGCACACTGGCAGGCAGACGGGATCAAGCCTCGTCCGCCCCCCAGCCGGCTGAGTGAAGCTCCGGACTTCGGTCGCAAGAAGGGCGAGGATAGGCAGAGAAAGGCATAGTCATGCGCCACCGTCGTCATTTCATCGTTGAAGCGCCTTCATCCTTGGGTTTGACCACCGAAGGAGTCGAAGGATTGCCTGCCAGCCTTCTCGCGCTCGGCTTGGCCGAGCGCATCGAGGCCGCACGCTCCGTTCGCGTTCCGGTCCTTCCCAAGAGCAATGCGATCGATCCCGCCACGGGCATCCTCAACGCGCATGAGATCGCGGCCTGGTCTCCCCGGCTCGCCGCTGCCATGGACGATGTTCTTGCCGACGGCGGCTTCCCAGTGGTCCTCGGCGGCGATTGTACAATCCTGCTCGGAACGATGCTCGGCCTGCGGCGACGCGGCCGCTATGGCTTGCTCTTCATCGACGGCAATGCGGACTTCTTCCAGCCTGAAGCCGAGCCCAAGGGCGAAGGTGCCTCAATGGATCTGGCGCTCGTCACCGGTTCTGGTCCTCCGCTGCTCGCGGATCTCGATGGACTCGGCCCGCTCGTCAGGCCCGAAGACGCTGTTGCCTTCGGCTTCAGGGATCATGAGGACCAGCGCGAGGCAGGAAGCCAACCCCTGCCTGCTGAGCTGATCGCGTTCGACATCCATCGCGTACGCCGCCTGGGCGCCGAGCAGGCGGCGCGTCTGGCCGTGGACCATCTCAGGCGCCCCGAACTCGATGGGTATTTCATCCATCTCGACGCCGACGCGCTTGACGATGCGGTCATGCCGGCGGTGGACTTTCGCATCCCCCGAGGTCTTTCGGCTGACGAACTGGCGACGGTTCTGAAAGTCGCGCTCGAGAGCGATGAGGCAATCGGTCTGGAAGTGACGATCTACAATCCAACGCTCGATGACAGCGCAAAGGCGGGCCGTCTGCTCGTTGACATGTTGGCGGATGCGTTGGGGGCGCGCCGGCACGATAACCGATGAACAAACGGATATCAGCGGGAAGAAGCGCGTATCGATGCGACCGACCATGAAACGAAAGAGGCTCCTGTCGACGTCTCGTGGTGTGGTTGGTCCAGGCCATTGTTCGGCGGTCGTTGGGTGAGTTCCCGCTAAGAATAGTCAGCAAGGTTCGGCAGACGCCGCCAAGAGCATCCTCCCGCCCTCGAAGGCTGGACAAGGATGCCCGGCTCACGTCTACTGACCGGACACTGCGCACACCGGTACTTTGGTGGAGTGTCTCTTGAAGGAAAGTCGCACAGCGGCCGCCGCAAGGTATACGACAGGGATCATTGGGCGTCCAATGCAGTCGCTGTCAGGCGTCGGGCTGCTGCTGGGAGCACTGTTTTTTGCGGCCGCGCTCACGCCGACGCTCATTCCGCGAAGCTATCTTACTCAAGGTGCGCTCGCAGGGGCCTGCTTTGCCATCGGCTACGGAAGCGGGGTCCTCTGGCGCTGGCTATGGCACTACCTCGAGCTGCCCGAGCCCTCGCCGCGCATGCGATCCGTCGCCAACACGCTCGTCGCGGTGGCCTGCCTTGTCGTCGTCATCCTGTTTCTGTGGCGGGCGGCAGAATGGCAGAATTCAATCCGCGCCGTCATGAAGATGGAGCCGGTCGAAACGGCCCATCCCATCAAGACCTGCGCGATCGCCCTGATCACATTCTTTGCGCTGCTGGCATTGGCACGGCTGTTCAAGCTGGTGACCCATTTCCTGTCCGCGCAGATCCGGCGCGTCATTCCGCGAAAGATTGCGAATGTGATCGGCGTGCTGTTGGCAGCCCTGCTGTTCTGGTCGATCGCCAACGATTTCCTGGTCCGCACCGCCTTTCGCGCGCTGGATTCGTCCTTCCGCGAATTTGATGCCTTGTTCGAGCCTGAGCGGCAGCAACCCACTGCCCCTGGAAAAACCGGAAGCAAAGCGTCCCTGGTGAGGTGGGACGAACTCGGCCGGACCGGTCGCAGGTTCGTAGCGTCCGGACCGACGGCTGCACAGATCAGCGCCCTTTCGGGACGCCCGGCCCGCGATCCCGTTCGTGTGTATGTGGGGCTGCGCGGCGCCGATACGCCGCGCGATCGCGCAAGGCTGGCGCTGGACGAGCTCAAGCGCCAGGGCGGCTTTGAGCGCTCCACCCTCATCGTAATCACGCCGACCGGCACCGGCTGGATCGACCCTGCAGCAATGGATTCGGTCGAATATCTGCTCGATGGCGACGTCGCCAGTGTCGCCGTGCAGTATTCCTATCTCAACAGTCCGCTGTCGCTGCTGTTTCAGCCCGAATACGGTGCAGAGGCCGCCCGAGCCCTGTTCGCGGAGATCTACGGCTATTGGACCACGTTGCCGAGGGACACGCGCCCGAAACTATATCTGCACGGCCTGAGCCTCGGAGCGATGAACTCGGAGAAATCGGCGGAGCTGTTCGAGACGATCGGTGATCCAATCGCCGGAGCGCTGTGGAGCGGACCACCATTCGCCAGCCGCATCTGGCGCTCGGTCACCGAGAATCGCAACCAGGGGTCTCCGGCCTGGCTGCCGGAATTTCGCGACAGCCGCTTCGTTCGCTTCATGAACCAGAACGGACCGACAGTTTCAGCTGACGCGCCATGGGGAGCGATGCGGATCGTCTATCTGCAATATGCGAGTGACGCGATCACATTTTTCGACTACCGCGATGCCTACCGGCGCCCCGATTGGATGAACGCGCCGCGCGGTCCGGACGTTTCACCCGACCTGCACTGGTATCCCGTCGTCACGATGCTCCAGCTTGCTCTCGACATGGCCGTCGCGAACGGCACGCCGATGGGGTACGGCCACGTTTACGCGCCGGAGCATTATGTCGATGCCTGGGTTGCCGTGGCCGATATCCGCCACTGGTCCCCCGACGCGCTCGCCAGGCTCAAGGATCATCTTGGCAATGCCGCGCGGAAGGCGGCAACCGGCGCCAGTACCGGTGACGACAATCCCTACGGCGACCGGGGAGGATAAAGCGTGGCCCACTGCCAGGCACTTCTGCGCAGAAGGCGGGCGGGGCCGAAGTCCCGCCCGTTGTGCTTCCCGCTTGGACGCGCGTTACTGCATTCGTCCCGCCTTGATGTACTCCACCATTTGCTTCACGACGGTCCCCCAACCCAGTTCAAACCCCATTTGCTCATGGTTCTTGCGGGCTTCGTCGGTGCCGTGGATGGCAATCGCCTTGTAGTGCGCGCCGTTGTTGCCTCTTTTCGAAAGCTCCAAAACAGCCGTGAAGAAGGGACGGGGCGACGGGCGATAGCCGGGGAGCAGCGCATCGGTCATGATGAGCCGCTCGAAGGGGGTGACTTCAAGGTAGGATTGCGTATTGGGGAATTCCTGACCGTCCGGCCCGCGCATGGTGAAGTTGATCGCGCCGCCGGGGCGCACATCCAACTCGCATGCGGTAATCGTCCAAGGGTGCGGCGCGAACCAATGGCGCAGGTGCTCCGGCGAAGTCCATGCTTTCCAAATTAGTTCAACGGGCACATCAAGGTCTCTTTCGAGTACCAGATCAAGCTTCGGATCGATCTTGATTACGGATGCGGTCACTTCGTCGTCTCCTGTTTCATCTTCATCAGATAGCTATCAAGTTGATCAAGGCGGCGTTCCCAGAGCGTGCGCTGCCGCGCAAGCCAGTTCTCCGCCACCTTCATTTGCTCTGGCACAATCTCGTAGGTCCGGACGCGCCCCGCCTTGTGGGAGCGAACAAGCCCGCTGCGTTCCAACACCTTGAGGTGTTCGACGAAGGAGGGGAGCGCCATGTCGTAGAATTCTGCGAGGTCGCTGACCGAGGCCGCGCGAGCGCTTAGGCGACCCAGAACGTCGCGCCTTGTTGGGTCGGCGAGCGCTCGGAAGACACCATCAATGATCGCGGGTGATACCGGCTTGGCGCCACCTGCGTGGGGACTGATCAATTGATTTCGCTCCTCTCCAGATTCCGCGCCGATCGAAGCGGCGTTAGCCCTTCCATACTGGGAGAAAATACTTAGGTCAATACCTAAGTATTTTGACGAAGCGTGTTCGGCGATATTCATTGGCCATCGGTCCATGCTGAAATTCTATCGGAGGATGCCAAGCTTTCGTTTTTCGGATAGCCGTGTCGCAATCTGGATAGGAAAGATCATCCCTCCGGCCTACCGAAATCCCGCGGCCCGCTGTTTGAAGGTCGCAGAGGCTGCGGCGCTATTTCATCGCGCCTGCCGCAGCTCTCCCAACGGCATTTCCGTTCGAGGAGATTTTCAGTATGCCGGAAAGGCAGCTTTCCGACCTCATTGGCAGAATTTATGATGCGGCGCTCGATCCGGCACTGTGGGCGGAAGTCCTGGAGGAAGCGTCCGAATTTGTGGGTGGTGCCGCCGCCAGCGCCTATGCAAAGGGTTCGGTCGCACAGACGATCGACATTGCCCGGGACTACGGCATCGAGGACCCGTTTCGCCGCAGCGACATCAATGAATATGTGGAGCTCGATCTGCCGCCCCCCGGCTTCTTCGATTTCGGCCTCAAGGAGGTCGTCAATACTTCTGACATTCTCCCCTACGATGAGTTTCTGGATTCGCGCTTTTACAGCGAGTGGGCGCGCCCGCAGGGCTGGATCGATGCGGTGACGTCCGTGCTCGAGAATGCGGCGACCGCTCATGCCGACTTCGCCGTATTCCGGCGCGAGAGAGAAGATCCTGTCGACGAGGAGACCCGTCGTCGCATGCAGTTGCTTTTGCCGCACGTCCGCCAATCCGTTCTGATCGGCAAGACAATCAAGTCCAAGGGCGCCGCGGCCGCCGCCCTTGCCGACACCCTCGACAGCGTCACCGCTGCGGTGTTTCTCGTCGACACGACGGGCCGACTGGTGCGAACCAATCAGGGTGGCCGTGCCTTGCTGGCCGACGCCTCCATTTTGCGCATGAGCGGAGGATATCTGATTGCGAACGACCCGGGTGCCAACCGGCTGCTCGGGGAGGCGCTGACGGCGACAGTCGAAGCGGGTCCGTCCATGGGCAGACGTGGGATCAGCCTGCCGCTACCCGCTCCCAACAGCCGGCACTGCGTGGCGCACGTTCTGCCGCTGACCGCCGGCGCGCGGCGCGCGGCGGGAATGTGGCGTGCCGCGACGGCGGCCATATTCGTGCGCCAGGTGCAACTCGAAACGCCGGTAACTCCCGAAGTGATCGCAAGGCTTTATGGCCTGACCCCGAGCGAGCTGCGTGTCCTGCTCGCGGCGTTCGAGGGCGGCAGCGTGGCGGATATCGCCAAAGCGCTCGGGATTTCACCGGGCACCGCAAAGACACATCTGCGCCGCCTGTTCAGCAAGACCGGCACCAAACGGCAAGCCGACCTCGTCAAGCTCGTAGCCGGATTTGCAGCCTGCGCCACTTAGAGCCGGCGCGGCGGTTGCCGCAGGCCGTTTCAACAGTTGCCGAAGGCACCCGCAAATTAGCAGGCGTCAATTCAGCAAGCGCGCTACTTATGCTCCATATGCCATGCGCCGTCCCAATCCGGCGGCGGGTTCTTCACGAGCTGATCGATGCGCGCGAGCAGCGCGAGCGAGGGGCCGTCGCCCGGCGAGATTTCCAGCGCAGCATTGAAGCCATTCTTCGCCTCATCCCATCGCGCGGCGCGGTAGTCGGCGAGCGCCTCGGCATAGCGGGTTCGCAGTTGCATTTGTTGCGGCGTCAATTCGCCGCTGCGTGACATGATCTCGAAGATCCTCTGCGGCACGCTCTGGCCGACCACGATCAGCCGGTCGATCTCACGCAACTCGAAGGTAGCGCCGAGCGCGGCCGCGGTACCTTCCGCGATCAGGACGCGGGTGCCGTAGATCTTGTTCGCACTCTCCAGGCGCGAGGCGAGGTTCACCGCGTCGCCCATCACGGTAAAGCTCATCATGAATTCCGAGCCGATGCTGCCGGTGAGCACCTCGCCGGTGGCAATGCCGATGCGGATATCGCATTCGACGGGGATTGCGCGCATGCCGAGCAGTTCCGGCAGTTGCCGGCGCAGCGAGGGCACGCGCTCGGCCATGTCGGCAGCGGCGGCGCAAGCGAAGCGCGCCTGGTCGGCCTCATCGATGAAGGGCGGGCCCCAATAGGCCATGATGGCGTCGCCGATATATTTGTCGATAATGCCGCGCTGGGCGCGGATCGGCTCCGACATCGTGGACAGATAGCAGTTGACGACCTTGACGAGCCCCTGCGGCGTCATGCCTTCGCTCATCGCGGTAAAGCCCTTCATGTCGCAGAACAGGATGGTCATCACCCGCCGCTGGCCTTCCGTGAGCGCGACCTCGGGCCGCTCGAGCAGACCTTCGACCACCTTCGGGTCGATGTAGCGGCCGAAGGTTTCGCGAATGCGCTCGTTGCGGCGTAGCTGCTCGACCATTCGGTTGAACGCGGCGGAGAGCTGGCCGATCTCGTCCTGCGTGGAGACCGCGATGGAACCGTCGAGGCGGCCGGCCTCAATCTCGTGCGTTCCCTGCAGCAGCTGGCGCACCGGACGGGTGATGCCGCTGGCCACCAGCAGCGAGAAGATCCAGCCGACCGCGGCGGCAAGCGCGGTGACGATGCCTGAGACGATCATCGCCTGGTGCTGGTTGCCCATCACGGTTGAGGTAGCCGCGAACACCTGGGCCAGCATGTCGGAGCGGATCGCTTCGATCTTGCCCGTGAACTCGTCGCGCAGCGCATCGACCTGCGCCATCGCGCGGCGGGCCTCCTCGACCTGTCTGGTCTCCATCGCGGCGACGAGCCTTGCGCTTGCCGCGTCGAGCTCGCGGCGAAGGTCGGTAACGGCGATCTCGATCCGCGTGTCGATGCGCGCCAGCGCCGCATTGTCTGAAGGCGTGGAGGTGTCGGCGATGATCGCATTGATCAGTTTTCGCGCGCTGGCCGCTTCCTGCTCGACCTCACCAGCCTTGTCGTGAAACGCCTTGAGCCGAGCCTTGTAGCCATCCTCGTCCGGCGGAGTCTGCATCTTGGCGATCATCATCTGCCGCAACGCCATCCCGCGCTCCAGCGAACGGATATTGGCCCGCGCCAGATTGCCATAGGCGGGGATGTAGCGATTGGTCATCTCGTCAAGGAGACGGCCGACCTGCGCCGACATGAGCATCGACAGCGCCGAGGTGGCCACCATCAAAATGATCAGGCCGAGCGCAACGCCGACGATCTTGCGCCGGATCGACTGGCTGAACAGCGAGAACGATTTCACGACCTCGCGGATCGACCGCGGTGAAGCCGGCGAAGCGGGAACTGCCTGTTTCAATTGCAAGCCCTGCGCGACAAATCGAAGCAACAGCATTACGCCGTGCGCCGATCCCGATCAACGGGCCCACAGTGCCAATGCCGCACACCGTGACGATGCGCGGCTCCCTGCGCTCAGTAGCAGACCTGAACCAAACGGCGGCGCCATCCCCATGGCGTCATGACGGTGCGGTACACAAAGGGGCAGTAGTCGCCGTAATAGCCGCCGTAATAAGAGGGATAGCCGTAGTAGTCGCCGTACCCGGGATAGCCCAGGCCCCAACCGAGCCCGACGCCGAGCCCGACAAGGCCCGCACCGCGTCCCCAGCCGCGTCCGCGCCATCCTGCGCCGCGCCAGCCGATGCCGCGCACCCCGGCGCCGCGCCAGCCGCCGATGCCTCCGCCGCGGATGCCACCGATGCCCACGCCGCGGGCGACACCTCCGCCGCGGAAGCCGCCGAACCCGCCTCCGCGGAAGCCGCCGCCGCCCCGGAAGCCACCGCCGCCGAAGCCGCCTCTGGCCAGCGCGCCCGTCATCGACATCACGGCAATGACGGCCACGGCCAGAATGGTAACGATCGTCCTGCGCAACATGGTTGCTTCTCCCTTCAATGCACCAAGAGCGCATTGTCGCGGGCCTCGATGCCCCGAGCCCGGCCTTTCGAGCTTAGCTACTTTTTTGAACCGCCACTATCTGCAGCTTGTGCTGCCTTGCATCAAAACCCGAAGGCGCCAGCCTAGCGCAGGCCGAGCAGAGAACGGCGATATCCGCTGCTGCGGGCCTCCTCGCGGCACACGAAGCTGCCGTTGAACCCGCGGCCATAAAGCTTTTGCCCTTTGCCGTAGTAGATGCCCTTGGCGAAATCGAGCCACACCACCACGTCGGCTGGGCAATAGCGCTGCGCCTGCGCCTGGCTGCGAAACGGCGTCAGCGGAATCGCGCCGGCCGCACCGGCGCCAACGAGCGTGAGCAGCACTGCGAGCGGGGCTGTCACGCATGCGGGCCGGATGCGCACGGGATGATCAGCCATCAACAAAGCAACTTCTTCAGCTTGTTCACCGCGCTGTCGGTAGTGGTGAGCACCGGCCGGCCGGTGGCCTGCGCCACCAGTTCGGCCGCGGGCGCCATGCTGTATTGCGCCAACGCGATGATGTCGCAATCGCGCAAATCCATTGCAGCCTGCACCACCAGCCGATCGTGCCCGGCGCGGTCACCACGGTCGAGCGCGGCCAGCGCGCCTTCGGCGAGTTTCGGCACAAGCTCGACCGAGGCCGGAAATTCCGATGGCATCGAGGCCAACGTCGGCGCAAAGGTCGAGAGCAGGCCGACGCGGCGGGCTTGTGCTGCGGCCTGCTCGATCATCGCTTCATTGGGCTTGAGCACCGGCATCGGCGCGTGGGCGTGCGCCACCGCCTCGATGCAGGGGCCGAAGGCCGAGCACGTGAACAGGATCGCATCCGACCCGGTCGAAGCGGCATAGCGCCCGAGATCGAGGAAGCGTGTGGTCATGGCATCGGAGAGGCCGCCGTCGCGCGCGAGATCCGCGGAGAGGGAATCGTCGAGCAGGTTCATCAGCCGCGCCTGGGGCCACAATCTTGCAAAGGAAGCCTCGATCGGCACGATCGAATGTTTCAGGGCGTGGATCAATGTGATGCGCATGGCTTGTCAGATTGACGCCGGCGCAACCAATGTCAACAACCGTGGCGCCCGGGCGTCCGTCAGCAATGTCCCTATTCGCTTCGGTCTTGCTCGCCCGGCCTACAGGGCCGCAAGGCGTCGGCGCCCTTGAGAACGAAGATCGTCAACGCCGCCTGGTCCTGCCGGAAGTCATTGAAGCGGAACACTCCGGCCTGATAGCGATCGCGCAATCCCTGCTCCACGTCCAGGTCGAACGGATCGCGATATATTGCCCGCGCGCGCTCGAGACCATCGTCGCCATAGGCACGATAGAGGTTCGACATGTGCTGCGTACGCCTGGCGAGATACCAGAAAATGGCGGAGCGATAGGCCTTCCATGCCGCGCGCGGACAGGACTGTACCGTGCACGCGCGCATTGCCGCGTCCATCTTCTCGGGGTCGAGCGAGGAGGCCAGCCGATCGTCAATCGAATGTCCGCCGCGGTCGCGCAAGCCGCGCACGGGGATCGGCCTCGTTCCCGGGACATGGGCGTTGCCGTAACAGACCGGCGCCGTCGTCGGTTCAGTCGCGTAATACTTCACCACCGTGATGATGTTGAAACCAATTATCGCGGCGATTCCGATGGCAAGACCCGTCCACACCGCACGCCAGCGGCTGAAGAAACTTGCGGGCAACCCTTGCTCGAGCAGGCTCATCGGCAAGCGCCAGTCTTTGCCTGAACGTTCCCAAGCGCCGCCACGAGCTCGTTTGGTACGCCGAAGCCAGCGAACCCGCCAAAATCACCAGTGGTAATGAGGCCGTCGCTCGCAAGGATACGCAGCCGGCGGACAAGCTCCGGATCCAGCCGGGCGCTCGGCAAGTCAACCGTTGCCCGGTCACGAGCGAGAAAACGCCCTGCCGGGCCGCCCATTTGAAGCTGCCACTCCTCGCGCGCCTGGCGGAGCAATTTCAGGTGTTCGCGCACCGCCGTCGCCAGATACGACCTTTGGGCCTTGTCGCAGAAACGTTGCCTTTGTTCTGCTGCAAGGCAGGCGACATAGGCGGCGGAACGAACGAGCTGAGCTTCGAGGGACGCCACGCCCATCAAGCCGGCCGTCGCGTCGAGCTGCTCGGAAGTCAGGCTCGCCAGATCGGCGCGGCGGCTGCAGGTGCGGTGAACGTTCTGCAGCATCGCATCGTTGTTCGCCGTCGCCGCCAACGCGCCTTGCGCGTTGCCGGTTGAGGCTTGCTCGACGAATTTCCCGTCGAGCGATCTACCCGCCTGCTTCATGAAATAGGTATGTCCCTGGGCAAGCGCGAAGATGATCGCTGCGCCGAGGCCGATACCCGCGATCTGTTTCACCAGTACCGGAATGCCGCGCCTCGGGAATTCTTCCGGCGCGCCCGGGCCTCGCCGACCAAAGGTGCTGTTCGACTGGCTCATCTGCATTTCCCGATGGCAGGTGACGGGAAACCATATCCGTGAGGAATGAAAAAATTGCCCCAACAACGATTAGAATTGTGCCTAATCGGTCAGTGCTCGGCCTTATGAAGCCGAGATGCCGGTCGATCCGCTCGACACGTTCTCGCCGCGCCGCATGCCCGCGCCGCCACAGCAAGCGGCGCAGTCTCCCCGCCGGGCAGACGGTGTCAACCGCAAGGCCGCGCGCGGCTTGTAATTTTTGCCGGTCACCGCAAACAATGCGGGCACCACTGGCGTTGGAGTGCGGCCATGCTCACTGTCCATCATCTCGGCAGATCGCAATCCGAGCGGATCGTCTGGCTGTGCGAGGAGCTGGAAATCCCTTACGCGCTGCAATGTTATGCGCGCGATTCCGTCACCATGCTGGCGCCGCCGGACTACAAGGCGCTGCATGCGATCGGTACCGCTCCCGTGATCACCGACGGCGAGCTGGTGCTGGCGGAATCCGGAGCCGTCGTCGAGTACATCATCGCAAAGTATGGCCGGGGGCGGCTCGCGCTCTCGCCCGATCATCCCGACTTCGCGCAGTACCTCTACTGGTTCCACTTCGCCAACGGCACGCTGCAGGCCCAAATGGGCCGCAACATGATCCTGAACCGGCTCAATCTGGCCGACGACAATCCGGTGCTACAGGCGACCCGCGCGCGGGTCGACCGCGCCTTCGACCTCGTCAATGCGCGGCTCGGCGAAGCTGAATATCTGGCAGGACGCGAATTCACCTCCGCCGACATCATGATCGGCTTTTCGCTGACCACGATGCGGTATTTTCTGCCCTACGATATCGGCCGCTATCAGAACATCCTGCGCTATCTCTCCGGAATCGGTGAGCGGGCGGCCTACCGGCGCGCGATGCAGAAGGGCGATCCCGGGATGGCGCTGCTCTTGACATGAGTTCAGGCAGCCCGCCGGACGCCGACGGCGCACTCCGGGCGGGTGGACGACATCGATTACTCTTCTGCGTCCTGCGGCGCGCCCCAGAACTCGGCGCTACGGGCTCGGCACCGCCTCGGGTACGCCCGCCGGCAGGCCGCCAAAGCGGCGCTCGCGCCGGTGAAACGCGTCGAGCGCCTCGGCGAGATCGTCTGCATCGAATTCCGGCCACATCCGGTTGGTGAAATGAAGTTCGGCGTAGGCGCTTTCCCAGAGCAGGAAATCCGACAGCCGCTTCTCGCCGCTGGTGCGGATGACGAGATCGACGTCGCGCAAGCCCGCTTCGCCGGTGATAAGCTTCGCCAGCGCATCGCGGGTGAGATCGGCGCTGCCTGCGGCCTTGATCGCGGCATGGAGAATGGCGTCGCGGGCGGAATAGTCGATTGCGATGCGAAGATGCAGCGCGTCGCCGCCGGCGGTCGCTGCTTCCGCGCGCCCGATCGCCTGCGCCAGGCCGGCAGGAAGCCGATCGCGCCGACCAATCACAGTGAGGCGTACACCGTTGCGCGCGAGATTGTCGATTTCGTTGCCGAGGTAGGATCGCAGCAGCGCCATCAAGCCGCTCACCTCAGCCCTCGGCCGGCGCCAATTGTCGCTCGAAAAGGCGTAAAGCGTCAGCGTGCCGACGCCCTGATCCGGCGCAGCCTCGATGACACGGCGGATCGCCTCCACGCCGGCCTCATGGCCGCGCAGTCGCGACAACCCTTGGCGCGTCGCCCATCGGCCGTTGCCGTCCATGATGATCCCGATATGCAGCCGGGCGTCCCGTTTGGATGAGAAACTACTTTGCATTACAAAGTCTCCGATCAAAAAAGATCGCGGGTCAGATCGGCAGGATGCCCAGCCGAGAGGGTTGCGGCTGTTCCCTGCCGGCCGCCTTGGCGGCGTCACGCACCAGTCGTTCGAGCACGGCCAGATAATCGAGGAAGCGACGGCGGCCGGCCTTGGTGAGGCGGCAACGCGTGTGCGGCCGATTGCCCTCATAGCCCTTGGTCACCTCGACGAGGCCTGCTTCCTGCAACACCTGCAGGTGCCGACTCAGATTACCGTCGGTCAGGCCACAGAGCTGCTTGAGGTCCGCAAAGCCAAGGCCCTTGGGATGCGCCATCAGCGAGGTCAGCACGCCGAGCCGCGCCTTTTCGTGAATCACGCGGTCGAGGCCGTCATAGGAGAACGGCGCACCGCCGCCTTCAGCCTTCGGCATCGTCGTCTCCCGAGGCGAAATACAACACGGCGGCCATCAGCAATTGCCCGATTGTAAACGGCACGCCCATGGTCCACGGCGACAACGCGTGGCTTTGGCTCGCCAGCAGCAACACCACGAAGCCCGCGACAAAATACCAGGCGCCCGCGAACGCCACCGTCCGCGGCAGCGAGCGGAGGGACGCAAATATCCCGAGGCTGACCAGAAGCTGCCACAGCCCGGGCAGCATCCACAGCGCCTCCGGCGCGAATTTCCAGAGCATGAAGGCGAGCAGCACGCCGGCAACGCCGGCGGGAAGGAACTGCTCGACCGCCTGATAGATCATCGTATCGGCGAGACCGGAATGATGCCGACGCGACCGCGCCCGCATCTCGATCCAGATCAGGATCGCGGACAGCACCGCCGCGACGGTCCAGCTCGCAAGAAACGTCAGAGGTTGGGCGGTCGGGTTGGTGAGCCATTGCGATTGCAGTATGGCGGTGATCAGGGCGACGCCACCGGTCGCTGCCACCGTCGCCGGCCCGTAACCGCGAAATGCGGTGCCAGCCGCAAGCTGGCTGCGGATAGCAAGGATATTGGCCAGGGCCTTGTCGAGATCGCTGACCGGTGCCATCTGTCGTCCGTTTACTTTGTATTGCAAAGCATACGGGAGCACAAAGTAGATGCAAGTGGCTATTTTGAGGCGCTTTCGCCGCGCGGAGCGCGGTTTTTGCCGGGTGGGGCCGCCGCGGGGTGCGTTGTGGCGGCGGGGCGATGGATCCTGTTCCTGAAGCGATGGCCGACCACGATGAGATCGCCGCGCGTCGGCGCAGTCTCGCCGGCGATGTCCGGCTCCGCCTCCAGCGCAACATTGTCCTGCGTGACCGCTTCGAGCATGGCGAGGAAATCGCGTCCCTCGGCCGTGATCTCCCAGCCCGCGTCATCACGCAGCACATGGCCATTGCCGAAAATGTCGATCGAAGGCACGCGGGCGGCGAGCCGCCTGATCCGCGCGCTCCATTCGGCGCCGCTGGCAGTGAGGATCGCGATATCCCGGCTAAGGGAGGAAAGCGTCGCGCGACCGCTGCTATGACTTGCCAATACCTTTAAGATCGCAACTTGTATGCTCAAATAGACGCCTCGGACCGCAACGGTTCTTGTTTTTCTGTGCAGCCAGAAAATACGTCGTGAGAATATCTTCCTGCGCGCGCGGGCGTCCAGCACGCGCGGCCGGTTATCCAAAGGCATTGAAAATTTCGTCGGCGAACGCCGGCCTAGACCTTCACAAGACTTTCGAACCCGCCGTAGATCATGCGCTTCCCATCGAACGGCGACTTGGTTGCATCCATCATCGACTTCAGCCGCGGATCAGCCATCACCTTGGCATTGACCCGGTCGCGCGCGGCGCGCGACTTGTAGGTGATCCAGGCAAACACGACGGTTTCGTTGGGCTTCTTCTTCACGGCGCGCGGAAACGAGGTCCACTTGCCGACCTTGACGTCGTCGGCCACCCATTCGCGGTAATCGAGTGCGCCATGCTCGCGCCACACCTTGCCGCACAGGACGGACATCTTCTTGTAGGCGGCGATATTTTTCTTCGGAACTGCGACGATGAAGCCGTCGACATAGGCCATGGGGATTCCTCTTCTCTCGTTTGTCACCGTCATTCCGGGATGGTGCGCAAGCACCAGACCCGGAATGACGCGCGCGTTGCGCACATCAGTTATGGCAGCATGATGCAAAAGTGGCGGACGGCTGGTACTGGTCACGTAGCCGCACCCAATCCATCGGATAGGGCAGGCCCTCCTCGTGGCGACCGAGCGGGGTGAGGTCGAGATAGTGATAGGCCGCGTTCATCATGTCGAGGCCGCGGGCGAAGCAGGAATAGGTGTTGAAGATGTGGCCGGTCTCGTCGCGGTAGAACACGCTGATGCCGGGCGCCTCCTCGATGCCGAAGCCGGACGTGCCGAAGTTATAGCTGTTGTGGCCGGTCTTGATTTGCTCGGGCGTGAACGACACCGCGAAATCGTAATTGAAGTCGCCGCCTTCCGAGGAATACCAGTCAAAGGTCCAGCCCATCCGCTTCTCGAAGGCTTCGAGCTTCGACAGCGGCGCGCGCGAGACCGCGACCAGCCTGGTGTCGCGCGCGGCCAGATGCGGGATCATCCGCTCGAACCCGTCGGCCCAGAACGAGCAGCTCTTGCAGCCGGCATCCCAATCGGGCGCGAACATGAAGTGCTGCACGATCAGCTGCGGCCGGCCCTTGAAGAGATCGGCGAACCCTACCCTGCCGTCCGGGCCGTCGAACGCATATTCCTTATCGACCTTCACCCAGGGCAGCGCGCGGCGCTCCTCGGCAAGCCGATCGCGGATGCGCGTGAATTCCTTCTCGCGCGCCATGTGCGCCTTGCGAGCCTCGATCCATTCCTCGCGCGAAACGATCTTGTGCGGTTGCATGGCGTGCTCCCAAAGTTCAGGCGAGGAGATTTTCCAGCTGCACGAACAGCTCGCTCCAGCCCTTGGCGTGGTTGTCGCGCGCAGTCTCGTCGAAGAACTGCTCATGCGTGAACACCATCAGGGCGCCGGCGCCGTCGGGCTTGATCGACACCGTCACCAGCGATTCCCGTTCCGGCGTCGAGTGCCAGGCCCAGGTGAACACCAGCCGCTCGTGCGGCACGACTTCGCGATAGACGCCGCCGACCTCGGAATACTCGCCGGATTCCATTTCGAAGCTGACGCGGTAGCGGCCGCCGACGCGGACATCGAGCTCGGCGCGCAGCGAGCCGGCCTTGGCCTTCGTCGTGCAGAACCAGGCGATCAGCTTTTCCGGGTCGGTCCACGCGGACCAGACTTTTTCGGGGCGCGCGCGGAAACGCCGCGTGAGGGTGAGGCTGGGACGCTCGGCAAGGGGTTTTGCGGCTGCGGTTTGGGCCATGATTCTTCCTCCAGGAGGGCGGCAAGGCGGTCGAAACTTTCGGACCAGAAGCGCGCATAGCGAGTGAGCCAGTTCATCGCCTGCTCCATCGGCTGCGCGGTGAGGCGGCAGGCCACCGTGCGGCCTGTCTTTTCGCGTGCGATCAGTCCGGCATCCGACAACACGTCGAGATGCTTCATGATCGCGGGCAACGACATCGGAAACGGCTGCGCCAGCTCGCTCACGGAGAGGCTCTCCTTCTCCATCAGCCGCGCCAGAAGGGCGCGTCGGGTCGGATCGGAAAGCGCCGCAAAGGTGCGGTCCAGCGTCGCGTCTTGATGCTTAACCATGTGGTTTAGTATAGACGCAAAGCGAAGCGAGTCAAGCGACCCGCTTCACCTTCAGTAGGGGTAATAATAGCCGCGTTGTGGAACCCGGCGCTGCTGCTGCGGTCCGAACGCCACGCGCGGATTGATGTTGCAGTAGAGCGCCCGGCCGGAGGCCGCCGCCTGGCACGCCTCGTAGCTCGGGTAGGAGCAATCGCCGGGAATGCCGACGCCGCGGCCCTGCAGGCAATAGGGATAGTCGAAGGCCACAGCCGGCACCGAGCCGGCCAGACTTGCCGCGACCGCCGCAAGCACGGTCACGACAGCCAACACTGTCTTACGCATGGGTTTTCTCCTGAAAAGCCGCGTCACCTTGCCTTCAGATACGCGCCACCACGCGAATAAGTTCCGTGCTCCAGATCACGGTCAGTCGACCTTGAGCCCGGCGCCTTCCACCACCTTCTTCCACTTCTCGGTCTCGGCGACGATGTCCTTGCCGAACTGCTCCGGCGTCTGGATCAGCGGCTCGCCGCCGAGCTCGATCAGCTTGGCCTTGATTGCGGGCTCGGCAAGGATCGCATTCACTTCGGCATTGAGCTTGGCGATGATTTCCTTCGGCGTGTTCTTCGGCGCACCCATGCCGAACAGCGCGCTCGCTTCATAGCCGGGCACGGTATCGGCAACGATCGGCGTGTCGGGCAGTTGCGGCGAGCGCTGCAGCGTCGTCACCGCCAGCGCGCGCAAGGTGCCGGACTTGATGTGCTGAATCACGGACGGCATGTTGTCGAAGATCACCTGCACCTGGCCGCCGATCAGATCGGTCAGCGCGGGAGCTGCGCCGCGATAGGGCACATGCGTCATCTTTGCACCGCTCATCGCCATGAACATTTCGCCGGAGAGGTGCACGGAGGTACCGTTGCCGGACGACGCCAGGTTCACCTTGCCGGGATTGGCCTTCACATAGGCGATGAACTCGGCGACCGTCTTCGCCGGCACATCCTTGTTGACCGTCATCACGTTCGGCACGCGATTGAACGAAGCCACCGGCGCAATGTCGCGCGGGAAGTTGAACTTCAGGTTCGCGTAGAGCGAGGTGTTGATGTAGTTCGCGGGATTGACCAGCAGCAGTGTATAGCCGTCGGGTTCCGCATTGATGACGGAGTCGGTCGCGATGTTGTTGCCCGCCCCGGGCTTGTTCTCGATCACGAAGGGCTGGCCGAGCCTTTCCTGCAGGCGCTGGCCGATCAGGCGCGCGATGATGTCGGTGGCGCCGCCGGGGGGATAGCCGACCACCCATTTCACCGGCCGGGTCGGATAGTCCGCCGCGATTGCGCTACCGGTCGGGGCTGCAGCCGCAGCAGCGAGCGCGAGGAGGCCGACGGGAAGGCCAAGGGCAAAACGGCGTGAAATCATGAAGTTTCTCCCTGCGGACCGGGTGCTGTGCCTGGCCCTTGTTTGTTGAAGTCGAAGCGGGGCGCGTTGTAACAAACAAGGGCCGAGGCGACCAGTGCGACAGATACGCCGAAAGCCACGACGAAAGGATGAGAAATGTCCGTGAAGGTGAATGCGCTCGATCACCTCGTCATCAACGTCACGGATGTGCAGCGTTCCGCGAAATGGTACGCAACCATTCTGGGCATGGAGATCAAGGTGTTCGATCCCGGTCCCGGCAAGACGCCGCGCACCTCGCTGTTGTTTGGTAACCAAAAGATCAACGTGCGGCCGCGCGAAGCCGACAAAGTGGAATGGTTCACCGCCGATCACGAGACCCCCGGCAGCGACGATCTCTGCTTCCTCACCTCGAGCACGCCGGATCAGGTAGTCGCACATCTCAGGGCGAACGGCGTTGCGATCGAGGAAGGCCCGGTGGCCAAGCAAGGCGCCCGCGGCACGCTACGCTCGGTCTATTGCCGCGATCCGGACGGGAGTCTCATTGAAATCTCGTCGTACGAGGAATGACGTCGGACAAGGCGCCGCCCCATACTCACTCGTCATGCCCGGGCTTGTCCCGGGCATCCACGTCTTGACGGTTATCGTGGTGGCGAAGACGTGGATGACCGGGACATGCCCGGCCACGACGAAGGAGAGAACCTCGCCGTAATTTGCCCCCCGCGCGATCCGGTGGCAGAAAGACCTTACCCAAGACAACAATCAGCGGCCCCAAGGCCGCGCGGGAGGAGGCATGATCCATTCACGGCAGGCGCCGGGCATCGTCACCCCGTTTGACGGGCTCGACGTACCCTGGCTGCTGAAGATGCGCGCCGAGGTACGCCGCGACCATCCTTTCCTGATCTGGGCACCGTTCGACGCACCGGCGCGAAAATGGACCTACGGCGAATTCCATGAGCGCGTCGGCGCGCTCGCGGCCGGGCTTGTCAAGCGCGGCATCCGGCAGGGCGACTACGTCCTCATCCATCTCGACAATTGCATCGAACTTCTGCTGGCCTGGTTTGCCTGTGTTGAGATCGGCGCCATTGCCGTCACCACCAACACGCGCTCGGCGGCTGGCGAGATGGAGTATTTCGCCGGCCATTGCGGCGCGGTCGCCGCGATCACGCAGCCGGCCTATGCCGAGCTGGTGGCAGCAAGCTGCAAGGGTCTGCGCTGGATGGCGGTGACCTCGCATGATGCGGGAGCGCGACCGGAGCAAGTGCCGCAGCGTGGCGACAGTTTCGAGTCCCTGTTCGCCGACAGCGCCGACCGCCCTCGCCGCCCCACCGACCCGCTCGCACCCTGCAGCGTGCAATATACGTCGGGAACCACGTCGCGGCCGAAGGCGGTGCTGTGGACGCATGCCAACGCGCTGTGGGGCGCCAAGATCAACGCCGCGCATGAGGACCTGCACCAGGGCGACGTGCACCAGACCTACCTGCCGCTGTTCCACACCAATGCGCTGGCCTATTCCATGCTGGCCAGCCTTTGGGTCGGCGCGAGCTGCATCATCCAGCCGCGTTTTTCCGCGAGCCGCTTCTGGCCGACCGCACTGGCGTACGGCGCGACCTGGACCTCGACCATTCCCTTCTGCATGAAGGCGCTGCTCGAGCACGAGGTCCCGAAACAGCACAAGTTCCGGCTCTGGGGCACCGCGATCAACGAGCCGCCGGCCTTTGCCGGCTTCGGTGTGAAAATGATCGGCTGGTGGGGCATGACCGAAACCATCACCCATGGCATCGTCGGCGAGGTCGATCAGCCCAACATTCCGATGTCGGTCGGCCGCGCCGCACCGGAATATGTCATCCGCATCACCGACGATGATGGCTCGCCGACCAAAGTCGGCGACACCGGCAATCTCTCGATCAAGGGCATCCCCGGCCTGTCGCTGTTCGCCGAATACCTGCACAACGAAAGGGCCACGCGCGAGAGTTTTGACGAGCATGGCTTTTTCCTGACCGGCGACCGCGTCACACTCATGGAGAACGGCTTCGTCAGGTTCGGCGACCGCGCCAAGGACATGCTGAAGGTCGGCGGCGAGAATGTCGCGGCCTCCGAGATCGAGCAGGTGATCGCCGTCATCCCCGGCGTGCGCGAGACCGCGGTGGTCGCCAAGCATCATCCGATGCTGGACGAGGTACCGGTCGCCTTCATCATCCCGCGGGACGGCGTTGCGAAGCTGCCCGCCGACTTGCATGACAATGTGATGGCCGCCTGCAGGAGCGCGCTCGCCGACTTCAAGGTGCCGCGCGAGATCCGCTTCGTGGACGACATGCCGCGCTCGACGCTGGAGAAGGTCGCCAAGGCGGAGCTGAGAAAGATGTTGGGGTGATGTGCCGACAACGCGTCATGCCGGGGCGATGCGCGCATCGAACTATGGAGCGCTTGCGCTCCTGAGAATCTGGAGATTCCGGGTTCACGCTTCGCGTGCCCCGGAATGACGGCGTCAGAAGTTAACCAATCCCCACCGCGACCGGGCGGAACGCCTGCAGCAATTGCTGGTCGATCTTGTCGCCCATCTCTTCCATGATGGTGAACGCCTTCAGCCGCGTATGGGGCACGCGGTAGGCGCGGTTCTCGACCAGCGCGGCATAGATGTCGACGATGGTGGTCAGCCGCACGATGTCGGAGATCTCCTTGCCGGACAGCGCGTCCGGATAGCCCGTCCCGTCGAGGAATTCGTGGTGGTGCAGCACCACGTCAAGCATTTCCGCAGGGAAGCCGCCCTGTGCCACCAGCGCCTCATAGCCGCGGCGCGGATGCGAGCGGACGGTGGTGCGCTCATCTTCCGTCAAGCCATCCGGCTTCTCGAGAATGGCGAGCGGAATGAAGGCCTTGCCGACGTCGTGCAGCAGCGCGGCGCGGGCAAGCCTGCGCTGGTCGTCCTCGCGCATGCCGAGATGCTGCGCGAAGGCGACTGCGAAACCGGTCACGAACAGGCAGTGACGGTAGCTTGCATGGTGATGACAGCCGACCGTGGTCAGCCACTCGCGCAGCGAGGAATGTTTGATGGCCTTGAGAATTTTCGTTTCGGCCTGGACGATATCCTCGAACTTCAGCGGCTGGCCGGCCGGCAGCTTGTCGAAGATCTTGACCATCACCGCATGCGCCGCCTCGACGCCGCGGTTCAGATTCTTGCCGCGATCGGTCTCGTCATACTCGCTCGCGTCGGGAAACGCGGCGCGGATGCGCTGCAGGATGCCCTGCGCATCGAACGGCCGCCAGATCGTGTCGGTGGCGCCGAGCGCCCAGGCCTGCATGGCCCCGTGATGCAGCGCGTCCGCCAGCACGAACAGGCGCGGCACTTCGCGATAGGCGTCGCTGCGCAGCTTGTTGCGCACCATCTGCACGCTTTCCGGCGAGCGCAGATTGATGTCGACGACGACGCCGGAGAGCTGATCGGGCTTCTCGGGGATTTCCGAGGTGGCGACGGTTTCCACGTCGCCGACGGATTGCAGGATGGTAGCGAGCTCGCTGCTGTTATCGATTCGGTCGGATGCGAGCAGCAGGCGCCGTTTCGGCGACGTCTTGTTGGCGGAAGCAGTCATGAGCCCCTCAGGTAACGCGTAGCATTGCTGGCCGAAAAGCTACCTGAGGATGCGTTCTCCTTAGCTTAAGGGGCGTCGTGAATAACGGCTTGCGGCGATTGTTAAAGGTTTAGAGATTGGCTGAACTGTCATCGCGCACATCCGGGCGATTCAGCATTCCCGAGGCACAGTCTGTAGGGTTGGGCTAAGGCGCGCCGCGCCATCCCCACCTTTCTTGCCCGCGAGCGAGGGTTGTGTCCCGAAGGTGGGGACGCCGCCCTTGCGCTTTGCCCACTCCAGGGCGTCTCTGACCGACATCTGGCATCAATTCATGCAGCGTGGGCACGGTCCCCCGTTTTTCGCATTTCTCATTCCTGCATGGATGGCGCTAAGCTATCGGGACGAAAAATGCGAGGAAGCGCAATGCCCAAGCTCAACCGCGACGGGGTGAACATCTATTACGAGGTTCATGGCAGCGGACCACCGTTGATCCTGACCCATGGCTATTCCTCGACCTCGGCCATGTGGCAGGGACAGATTGCGGCGCTTTCGCGTCATTACACGCTCGTGCTCTGGGACATGCGCGGCCACGGCCAGTCCGACTATCCGGAAAGCCCCGCAGCCTATAGCGAGGCGCTGACGGTCGCCGACATCGCGGCCCTGCTCGATGCGGCCGGCGCCGAGAAGGCCGTTGTCGGCGGGCTGTCGCTCGGCGGCTACATGTCGCTGGCGTTCTATCGCAGCCATCCCGAACGGGTGCGCGCGCTCCTGATCATCGACACCGGCCCCGGCT
>Ga0187815_10000083_pt1 | contig 44076 bp, 40 predicted proteins | sample NC_S_5_FD_132962 | JGI IMG/M metagenome (GOLD analysis project Ga0187815, IMG submission 132962) | Wetland sediment microbial communities from Neuse River Estuary, North Carolina, USA - ASW-S_5 | ecosystem: Environmental > Aquatic > Freshwater > Wetlands > Sediment | place: USA: North Carolina... | reverse complement strand
TGAGGACAACGCTGCGCGTTGCCCTCAGGGCCCACAGCCCACACAGCAACAGACCTGAACGAAACGGGAATTGTGTTACCCATGTCGCCGGTTTGAAGTGTTACCTATGTTGCCGGTTGCTCACGCATCGTGAGATGCGCGACGGATGAGGGGTCTCCATCCGCGGAGACAGACCCTTCACCCCGCTTCGCGTTGCGCGAAGCGACCCTCTCCCACGAGAAGGAGAGAGGGTAAGCCCGTGGCGCCACGAACCGGATCTCGCGGATCAATCCGTTGCGGTGTCGCTGTCGGGAAAGCGATGGGGCAATTGCAGCCTCACGCGCGTCCCGGAGGCAGCTGAGCTCAGCTCAAGCTCGATGCCGCAGCGCGCGGCGCGGTTTTGCATATTGCGCAAGCCCCGCGCCGCCTTGCTGCCGGCGGTGCCCCCGCCGCCGGCGGCAAGTGTGCCGGCGGGAAGTGCAAACCCCTTGCCGTCATCGGCGACACTGATGCAGCCGCACGCGACGCCGCCGGTCCCTGCCACCGTCTCGATCCGCACCGTGATCTTGCGGGCCTGCGCGTGTTTCACGGCATTGGTCAAGGCTTCATCGAGCATCCGCACGATCTGGATCACGTGCCATGGCCGCAGCTCCGGATGCATCGGCAGGCCCTGCGCCGTGGCGATCTGCCAGTCCAGCGCAATGCCGTGCGGCCGCAGCTGCGCCATCGCGCGCTCGCGCCATGAGCCGAGCGCCAGCATCAGATCGCCGCCGATGTCGTCCATGGAATCGATGACGAGGCGCAAATCCCTGAGAGCCGCGCGCGCCGCTTCGCCGATTCCGGCGCTGCCATTGCCGCGCTCGCTCAACGCCACGATGCTGACGAGCTGTCCGCCGAGCCCGTCATGCAGGTCGCGCATCAGCCGCGCGCGCTCGCGCGCCAGCGCCGCGGCGCGCGCCCGTTCCTCCTCGCGCGCAAAGCTCTGCTTCAGCTTCTCCTCGGCCTCGCGCACCTGCGCCACCAGCTTGCCTGCGAAGCCGTCGACCTGGTTGAGCGCGCGGGCAAAGCGCCAGGTCAGCCCCGCGCCGATCGCCACCAGCATCGCCGAATAGGACAGCCGCGACGTGAAGATGCGGTTGGGCACGATCTGGAATATCGACAGCAGGTCGACGATCCAGCAGGTCAGCATCATCGTGACCGCGCAGCCGAGCAGGAAGCTTGCGACATTGTTCTGCCGCAGCGCCGAGCGCGCCGAGACGATGGCCATGATCGCTAGCGACAGGCCCACCATCGGCACCGCGACAACGGGAAACAACGCGCGCGTTGCCGACTGGCCCGCGACCAGCCCGCCCAGCGCCAGCACGATCCCGGGCGCGAACAACACCAGCCACCAGCGCCGCCATCGCAATCCCGCCAGCAGCATCGCGAAGGTCAGCACCAGCGCGCTTTCCAGCGGTGCCGAAGCGATCACGATGGCGTTCAGCCTCGACAGCGGCGTCTCGCCCATCGGCGTTTGCAGGAACGCCTGCAGGAATCCGACTCCCATCGCCGCCGCCAGCACGCCATAGGCCGGCTCGTGCCGCCGCATCACCCACATGATGCCGAGGATCACGGCAAGGATCGCCTGCCAGGAGGCGAACACCACGGGCAGTGTGACGAACAGCATGGTCCGGAGATCGAAATAGGGACGCAGCGCCTCGTCCGGACCGACCCAGACGCGGTCGAGGAAGCCCGGGATCGGGCCCCACACGAACAGGCGGATGGAGAGATCGTTGGCGCCGTCGCGCAGCAAGGGCGCGGGGATGTCGGCGATCTCCGGCGTGTTGCGGTCGGGCCGGTTGGCGGCGGGATCGCGCCGGCTGTCGAGGACAACTGTTCCATTGACCGCAATCTCCACGCCGTTGGTGAAGCGCGGCAGGAACACCGACCATGCGTGGCCGGCCTGATCGGCCGGCCGGACGAACTGCATGGTGAAGCGCGGCGAAGCATCGATCGGATAATGCGCCGCGGTGAAGTGCGGCAGCCTCACCATGTGTTCCGCGCCGGCCTCAAGCATCCTGAAGTCGGTGAGCCGGTATTCCGCCGGCGGCTCCGGCAGCGATTGTTTCAGGCCGAGCACGCAACAAGCCGCGATCAGCGCCTGCAGCAGCAGATAGCGGATGATGCGCGAGGCCTGCCAGCGCCGCCGGCCGGGCAACACCGCACCTGCGGCCGCTTCGCTCACAGCTTGATCAGGCCCTGCTGCACCGCCTCGAACACCGCCTCGCCCCGGGTGTGCACCTCGAGCTTGCGATAGATGCTCTTGATATGCCCCGGCACGGTCTGCCTGGACATGCCGAGATGGCTGGCGATCTCGGCGTAGCTGAATCCCTTGGCGATGCCCCAGAGGATGTCGATCTCACGCGGCGTCAGTTTTGTCGTGTTGAGCGGCGGGCCGGGCGGCGGCTCGGCGCTGGCCTGGGTTCGCCGCACGATGAAGCGCGCAATCGAGGCCGAGATCGGCGAGTGGCCGGCAACGAGATCGCGCACGGTGGCGGCGATGTCGGTCGGGAAGGCGTCCTTGAGCAGGTAGCCGGTGGCGCCGACGGTGATGGCGCTGATCACGCTGCCCTCGTCGCCGAGCACGGAGATCACCATGATCTCGGTATTGGGAAAGCGCGCCCGCGTCTCACGGATCAGGTCGACGCCGTGCCCGTCAGGCAATTGCAGATCGGTCAGCAATACTTTTGGCGCGCTCTCGGCCAGCGCCGCGCGCGCCTCGCCCAGCGTGCCTGCGGCCCTGACCTGATATCCTGCCTTGGTCAGCGCATCCTGCAGCCGCCACGACGTCGGCGCGTCGTCCTCGACCAGGAGGACGGTCGTTGCCTGGGTAGGCGTGTCGCCGCTCAGCGCATTCATCAATGGAAGCTCCAGCCGCCCCGTCTCCGCAGCCGGAGGCAGTTTAGCGGCGGGCGCGGGATTTGCGACACCCATGTTCATGGGAGTGGCGCGACCGGCAGCCGATCGTGCTGGCCCGCATGTCGCGGGTAACCCGCGGGCCTCAACCGACCCGCTTCAGGAGATCAAACCACGCCGAGCGCTTCCATGGCCTCGGCAACGCGGACGAAGCTGGCAATGTTCGCACCCAGCACGTAGTCGCCGGGGGCGCCATATTCCTTGGCCGTTTCGGCGCAGCGGTCGTGAATGTTGCGCATGATGTTGGCGAGCCGTTCTTCAGTCTGCTCGAATGTCCAGCTGTCGCGTGATGCGTTCTGCTGCATTTCCAGCGCCGAGGTCGCCACGCCACCGGCGTTGGCGGCTTTCCCCGGCCCGAACATGACGCCGGCCTCCTGAAAGATACGCACCGCATCCGGCGTGGATGGCATGTTGGCGCCTTCGCCCACGGCGACGATACCGTTGCCGACCAGCGTGCGTGCGTCTTTCCCGGTCAATTCGTTCTGAGTGGCGGAGGGCATCGCGACGTCGCACGGAACGTCCCAGATCGAACCGCCCTCGATGTAATGCGTGCCGGAACCCTTGCGTCGCGCATATTCGGCGATGCGCTCCCGCCGCACCTCCTTGATCTCCTTGAGCAGCGCGAGATCGATGCCCTTCTCGTCGACCACGTATCCGTTGGAGTCCGAGCAGGCCACGACCTTGCCACCGAACTCGGCTACCTTCTTTATGGTATAGATGGCGACATTGCCCGAGCCGGACACCAGCACACGCTTGCCCTCGAACGACTGCTTTTTCGTTGCCAGCATGCTCTGCACAAAATACGTCGCGCCGTAGCCGGTCGCCTCGGTGCGGGCACGCGAACCGCCGTAGACAAGTCCTTTTCCGGTCAGAACACCTGCTTCATAACGGTTGGTCAGCCGCTTGTACTGACCGAACATGAAGCCGATCTCGCGGCCGCCCACGCCGATGTCACCCGCCGGCACGTCGGTATATTCCCCGAGATGACGATGGAGTTCGGTCATGAAGGACTGACAGAACCGCATGATCTCGCCCTCGGAGCGGCCGCGCGGATTGAAGTCGGATCCTCCCTTCCCGCCGCCGATCGGCATGCCGGTCAACGCGTTCTTGAACGTCTGTTCGAAGCCGAGAAACTTGATGATGCCGACATTGACGGAAGGATGGAACCGCAGCCCGCCCTTGTAAGGGCCAAGGGCCGAGTTGAACTGCACCCGAAAGCCGCGATTGATCCGCACCTGTCCGGTATCGTCCACCCAGGGAACTCGGAAGATGATCTGGCGCTCCGGCTCGCAAAGCCGCTCGATCAGGGCATGATTGGCGTAGCGCGGATGCTTGGCCACCACGCGGCCGAGGCTTTCGAGCACTTCCTTGACGGCTTGGTGGAATTCTTCTTCGCCCGCATTCCGGCGCAAGACTTCAGCCAGAATGGGTTCAAGCTTCTCATCGATATGGACCACGATAGGCGCATTCCAGTTTTCATGTTGGCGCTGTGGTCCTAGCTTAATCTGTAGGCAGATTGAACAATTTTTTTCATGCCTGCCTGCGCCTCCAGGCTGGAATCGGCGGTCGGATTCGACCGCACCGGCCTTGGCAATAACCGAGGTTATGCTGGTTTCCGGCCAGTTCATCACCTCCCAGTCGCTCACGACAGTTGCTGTGTGCAAGCGTGTCGCGATTGGATACCCCGACTGTCGGTTCTTACGAAAATGCCGAGGCGAGCGTGCCCACAGCCCTGACCTGATACCCGGCCTAAAAGCTGACCCGTCCGCCTTCTGGGCGAGGACTAGTCCAGGCGAGCAGCCTACTCACTATGTCCATTCAATTACGAGTGGCCGCAACAACGTCGTTCAAATATACTAGCCTCGTTGTAGGGCCCTACCATGGACGTTGGCAGTTGGCTACGAAACCTAGGACTGGGACAATACGAGACAGCATTCATCGCGAACGCGATCGACAGTGACGTGCTGGCGGAATTGACGGAAGTCGATTTCGAAAAGATTGGGATCCCGCTAGGCGACAGGAAGCGCCTGATGAGAGCGATCAACGCGATGGTCGCTGCCACACCGTGCGCTGTCACGAAGGGGACGCCCGCCGCGCATGGTGCTGAACGCCGTCACCTGACGGTGCTGATCTGCGATCTGGTCGGTTCGACAGCCCTGACGGCTCGGCTTGATCCGGAGGATATGAGCGCCGTCATCGATGCTTATCATGCCGCCTGTGCCCGTATCACCCTGTCATATGACGGTTTTCTTGCCGATTTCCGCGGAGACGGGATATTGGCCTATTTCGGCTATCCCCGCGCGCACGAGGACGATGCCGAGCGAACGGTACGAGCGGGGCTTGATATCATTGCCGCCGTCGCGAGGCTCGAGACGCGCGCTGGAGAACCCCTCTCGGTGCGCATCGGCATCGCTACCGGCATAGTTGTGGTGGGCGACCTTGGTGATGGCGAGGGCAAGCTGCGCGAGCACGCTGTCGTCGGGGACGCGCCGAACCTTGCTGCCCGCCTGCAAGCGGTGGTCGAGCCGAATACAGTCGTCGTCGCGGAGTCCACGCGCCGGTTGCTTGGCGATCTGTTCCGTCTGCGCGACCTCGGCAAGCACGCGCTTAAGGGTATTGGCGATCCTGTCAGAGCGTGGGCGGTCGAAGGCCTGTCGGCTTCCGAGAGCCGTTTCGAGGCGGTTCGGCCGGCCGGATCGGCTGATCTCATCGGTCGTGATGCCGAAATGGATTTCCTGCTGGAACGACAACGCTTGGCCTGGAAGGGCGAAGGACAAATCATCCTGATCTCAGGCGAGGCCGGAATCGGCAAGTCTCGTCTCGCCGCAGCTCTTGCCGACCGTGTCGCCAGGCAATCGCACGCACAATTTCGTTATCAGTGCTCTCCCTACCATGCCAACAGCTCCCTTCGTCCAATCATTGACCAGTTGGAACGAGCCGCGGGGTTTAGGGCGGACGATACGCCCGGGGTACGCCTCGACAAGCTGGAGGCGCTACTCGTTTCAGGCACAACCAAGGTACAGGCTGTCGCGCCGCTTTTTGCCGCGCTGCTATCAATCCCGTTCGGCGACCGCTATCCCAAGCTGGCGTTCAGCCCCGCGCAGCAGCGCCGTCGGACGCTGTCGGCGTTGCTCGACCAGTTCGAGAGTCATGCGCGCCTACGACCAATCCTGTTGCTGATGGAAGACGTGCACTGGGCCGATGATACCTCCCTGGAGCTTCTCAACCTTATCGTCGAGCGGGCGCGCCAACTGCCGATCCTCGCGCTAGTCACCTTCCGACCGGAGTTCGAGCCGCCGTGGGTTGGTCTTGCCAATGTCTTCACCGTGGTGCTCGGCCGGCTCGACCGCGAGAACGTTGAGCGTATCGTTGCGCAGGTGACCAACGGCCGCGCGTTGCCTGGCGAGGTGATGAGACAGATCGTAGCCAAGACCGATGGAAATCCGCTGTTCGTCGAGGAGCTTACCAAGGCTGTGCTTGAAGGGGGCATTCTGGTCGAGCACCCCGACGGTTACCGGCTCGACGGACCGCTGCCGTCCCTAGCCATTCCGGAAACCCTTCAAGATTCCCTGATGGCGCGGCTTGACCGCCTGTATTCAGTGAAGGAGATCGCCCAAATTGGCGCCGCTATCGGGCGAGAATTTTCCTATTCGTTGATCCGTTCTGTGGTCTCACGCGATGAGGCGGCGTTGAAGCTTGCGCTCACGGAACTCGAGCAGGCGGAACTGGTGTACCGCCACGGCGAGCCGCCGGAGTCCATCTACAGCTTCAAACACGCGCTAGTGCGAGATGCAGCCTATGAAAGTCTGCTCAAGAGGCGGCGGCAGCAACTGCACGGCCAGATTGCGCGCACGCTCGAGCAAACGTTTGCGGATGCAGTGACGAACGAGCCGGAAATCCTGGCGCACCATTTCACCGAAGCCGGCATGGTTGACCTCGCGACAAACTACTGGCTCAAGGCCGGAAATCGCGCAGTGAGCCGCTCGGCAAATGCTGAAGCCGTCAAGCATCTCAGACGAGGAATAGAGCTGACTCGGCAATTGGCGCAGTCGCCCGAACGCGTTCGTAAAGAACTGGACTTTTACCTGGCCCTTGGACCGGCGGTGGCGGCAACTGAAGGCGATGCCGCGCACGAAACGTCAAGGGTATTCTCACGGGCTCGCGAACTGCTTGGCGATGCCGGCACATTGAACGAACGGATGACGATCCTCTGGGGAGCCTACTTGGCTCACAGCATGCGGGCGGAGCATGCTGCGGCGCTCGAGGTTGCGCGGCAATGCCTGGCCTTAGGCCTGGATCATGATCATTCCGGGGTGTCGGCGCTGGGCAACCGGTTCATGGGCCAGACGTCGCACTACATGGGCGCCTTCGTTAATGCCCGCGCTCATATGGAGCGGACGCTTGCACTCTGTGCCACCAATCCAGATACGATTTCGACGTATCGTCGTTTCGGTGTCGACGACCAAGTCAATACTCTGTCGTTTCTGGCATCGACACTGTTGTTTCTCGGATATCCGGAGCAGTCCGCCGCTGCTGCGGAAAAGGCCGAGACTCGTGCCCGAGCGATTGGACGCACTTTCACGACCGCTTTAGCTCTAACCAACATGGCCATCCTCGGCACGATAGGTGGCGACCCACAGCGGGCCTTAGCCAGAGCTGACGAAGCGATATCACTCAGCGTCGATAATGAATTTGCGAGTCTTTATCGAAGGGCACGTTTCTTTCGGGGGGCCTTGTTAGCCCAGGCTGGGGAGCTCGAACTTGGGCTCGAACTCATGCGAAGTGCTCTGGCGGAAGCCGACCGCAACACTGAAGGAAACCGTCGCACTCTCTATTTGTGTCACATCGCTTCTGCCCATGCGAGCCTCGGTCAACCCCAAGTTAGCCTCGGTTTGCTGGACCAAGCTGCTCAAGTGGCCGAAGCGACAAGCGAAAAGTTCTTCGAAGCTGAACTGTATCGTCTGCGAGGAATGATTCTCTTGAGCTTGGGCAAGAGTGATGCGGAAGCCGATCTGCAGCGTGCACTGACGATTGCGCGGCACCAGCAGGCAGGTTGGTGGGAGTTGCGCGCCGCCACTAGCCTCGCGAGGCTTTGGCATGACCAAGGCCGGTATATTGAAGCTATTTCGCTTCTGCAGCCAATTTACGCATGGTTCACAGAGGGCTTCAACACGCGTGATTTGAAGGACGCCAAATCCCTTTTGGACCAGCTTAGGCCCCTGTCCGGCGCGCAAATTCAATCAGCCAGCAGCGTGAATAGTGCCGATCTCAATCGCGTATAAACTCAGGACCGAGAAACGCCGTCTTGCGGATAAGAAAGTATGTCTGCCGCCCGTCCTACTGCATCCGCATGATCTGCTCCATTGATGGCGGCATGTTCTGATTCAGATTGTTCATGATCCAGACGGAGCCCCCGACCACCAGGAAGACGATCAGCAGGCCAAAGGCGAGGGCGAGGACGTTGTTGGTGTTGTCGCGGCCGGTTGTGATGTGAATGAAGAACACGAGATGCACGCCCATTTGGGCGATCGCGAGCACGATGATCGCGACGGGAATGCTGGGCTGCCACACAAGGTTCGTGCCGGCGATGAAGAACGAGGTCGCCGTGAGGAGGAGCGCAAGGCCGAGACCGACGACATATCCCAGCACCCTGGCGCCGACGTCGTGTTGCTCCTCCTCACCGGGGGCAAGGTCGTGTTCCACGATGCCATTGTGGAAGAGGTCGCTCATGGCGCGCTCCCAAGCAGGTAGACGACTGAAAAGACCGCGACCCAGATGATGTCGAGCGCGTGCCAGAACAGCGCAAAGCACACCATCCTGCGCATGATGTCGGCGCGAAATCCCTTGGCGAAGACCTGCGCCATCATGGTGAGCAGCCACAAGACACCGGCCGTGACGTGCAGCCCGTGGCAGCCGACAAGGGAGAAGAAGGCGCTCAGGAAGGCGCTGCGCGAGGGACCATAGCCACGTCCGACGAGGTCGGCGAACTCCCGGAGCTCGATGCTCAGGAACGCAAGCCCCAGCACGCAGGTAACGGCCATGCTGAGATAGAACCAGAGGCGGTTGCGTACGTCGGCCGCAATGCTCGCCATGCCGCAAGTGAAGCTCGAAAGGAGCAGGAACATCGTCTCGACGAATACGCTTCTCTGCTCAAAAATTTCCGAACCCTTCGGACCGTCGGCGGTCTGATGGACCAGCACGGCGAAGGCAGCGAAGAAGCAGGAGAACATCACGATGTCGGAGAGCAGGAAAATCCAGAAGCCGTACGCCGTGACGATGCGCTTCGGCGCAGGTCCGGGGTGGTCGACTGCTACGTGCACATGATGCGGGTCGGTGTGCGCGTATCCAATGGTCGCGGTCATTGCCATCAGACGGCTCCCGCGAAGCTCGAGAGGTTGCGCCTTTCCTCGATGTTGGCGCGATCGATGTGCGCCACCTCGGCGGCTGGTATGACGTATTCGTCATGATCGCGCCAGGCAAACACGACGAAGGTCGCGAAGGCGCCGATCCCTCCCAGGATCACCATCCACCAGATATGCCAGATCAATGCAAAGCCCATGATGGTGGCGAAGAAGGCGCAGACGAAACCTGTCGGCGAGTTTCGGGGCATGTCAATGTCCTGGTATTCGAGCTCGTGCTCCTCGAGCTGATGTTCCTTGGTGTGCTGCTTCAGTGCCCAATAGGCGTCCCCGCCGCGCACATCGGCGTAAAGGGCGAAGTTGAACACGGGCGGGGGCGACGAGGTCGCCCATTCCAGCGAGCGTCCGTCCCAGGGATCGCCGGTGCGGTCGCGCAACGCCTCGCGGTTGCGAATGCTGACTGCGAGCTGAACGATTTGCGAGGCCACGCCGATCGTCAGCAAGGCCATGCCGATCGCTGCAACGAACATCCAGGGCCGCCAGGCCGCGACGTCGTAGTGCTGCATGCGGCGCGTCATGCCCAGCATGCCGACGATATAGAGCGGCATGAAGGTGACGAAGAAGCCGGTGAAGGTGAACCAGAAGCCGATCTTGCCCCAGCGTTCGTCGAGGCGGAAGCCGAAGGCTTTCGGAAACCAGTATTCGAAGCCTGCGAAGGCGCCGAACAGCACGCCGCCGATGATCACGTTGTGGAAATGGGCGACGAGGAACATGCTGTTGTGCAGGAGGAAGTCCGCCGGCGGCACCGCAACGAGCACTCCGGTCAAGCCGCCGATGATGAAAGTCACCATGAATCCGACCGACCACAGCATCGGCGTCGCGAAACGAATGCGGCCGCCGTACATCGTGAACAGCCAGTTGTAGATTTTCACCCCGGTTGGCACCGCGATGATCATGCTGGCAATCCCAAAGACGGCATTGACGTTGGGCCCGGCGCCCATCGTGAAGAAGTGATGCAGCCAAACCATGAAGGAGATGATGCAGATCGCCATGGTGGCGAGAACCATCGAGCGATAGCCGAACAGCGGCTTGCCGGAGAAGGTGGATACGACCTCGGAGTAGATGCCGAAGGCAGGCAGCACGAGGATGTAGACCTCGGGATGGCCCCATGCCCAGATCAGGTTCATGAACATCATGACGTTGCCGCCGGCCTCGTTCGTGAAGAAATGAAAGCCGAGGTAGCGGTCGAGCAGCAGCATTGCGAGCGTTGCGGTCAGGATGGGAAACGCTGCGACAATCAGCAGATTCGAGGCCAGCGTCGTCCAGCAGAACATCGGCATGCGCAGATAGTTCATGCCCTTGGTGCGCAGCTTCAAAACCGTGGTGACGAGGTTGATGCCCGCGACCAGCGTTCCCACGCCCGAGATCTCCAGCGACCAGGCGTAGTAGTCGACGCCGACCCCGGGCGAATAGGTCAGCTGCGACAGCGGGGGGTAGGGGAGCCACCCGGTGCGTGCGAACTCGCCCACGACAAGGGAAATGTTGACCAGCAGCGCACCGGTTGCCGTCAGCCAGAAGCCGACCGAATTGAGCGTCGGAAAGGCGACGTCGCGAACGCCGAGCTGGAGGGGCACGACGAGGTTCATCAGCCCGATCACGAACGGCATCGCCACGAAGAAGATCATGATGGTGCCGTGGGCCGAAAATACCTGGTTGTAGTGCTCGGGCGGTAAAAAGCCCTGCGACTGATAGGCGATCGCCTGCTGGATACGCATCATGATGGCATCGCTGCCGCCGCGCAGCAGCATCACGGAAGCGAGCAGGATGTACATGACGCCGATCCGCTTGTGGTCGACGCTGGTGATCCACTCATGCCAGAGATAGGGCAGATGTCCCTTCACCACGACCCAGCCCAGCACGGCGAGGATCGCAACCAGCACCACACCACCTGCAATCAGCGGAATAGGCTGGTCGAAAGGGATCGCCGACCAATCAAGCTTACCGAGCATCGTGGACTCCACTGTGCTCCCGCCCGGCATGGGTTTCGATCTGGGGCCCGGGACCCGGGGGAATGTGCTGGGTCGCAATCAGGTCGAACAGGCGCGGATCCGCGAGCCGGTAGACTGGCCGGCCCGGCTCGACGAATTGCTGCATCAGCTTCTTGTAGCTCTGCTCGTTGAGGACCTGATCGGTCTTCGCCGTGCTCGCGACCCAGTCCGGAAAGGCGAGCGGCGAGATCACGTTGACGTCGAACATCATGTCCGGAAAGCCGTCGCCGGAGAAATGCGCCGACAGGCCCTGGAGCTTGCCTTCATTGTCTGCGCGCAGATTGAGCCGCGTCACCATGCCGTTCATGGTGTAGATCATGCTGCCGAGCTGCGGGATGAAGAACACGTTCAGCACGCTCGACGACGTCAGCTGGAAATTCAGCTCGGCGCCCGCTGGCACCGTCAGCGAATTGACCGTCGCGATGCGTTGGTCGGGGTAGATGAACAGCCACTTCCAGTCGAGCGACACGGCCTGGATGCGCACGGGGCTGCCGGTCCCCGGCACCGGCGCCCGTGGGTCGAGCTGGTGTGAACCGATCCAGGCGACGCCGCCAAGCAGGATGATGGTGAGCGCGGGGATCGCCCAGACGACCATCTCGACACGCCCGGAATAGACAAAGTTTGGCTGATAGTGAGCTCGCGGGTTCGACGCGCGAAACCACCAGGCAAAGCCCAGGATCGCAACGATCGTCGGCACCACGATCGTGAGCATGATAAAGATGGAATCGAGCAGGATGGTGCTGTTCGCCGCGGCAACCGGTCCTTGTGGCTCGAGCAGGTTCATCAGCAAGACACCGCGGCTGAAAAGCCCGGAGGGGCGCGACTGCTGCCCAAAACGTCATTCCCGCGAGGCGGTTCCTACGGCGCCAGCATGGCAGGGTTCGCCCGCCCGCCTGTTGCCCCTTTTATGCCAGCCCGGCAATGACTTAGCTGCCAGGTAATGTTGTTGCCCGCTTGAGCCTCATCAAGGCGCGGGCGCGCTTCAACTTGGGAACCTCGTAAAGAAGGCGCGGGATCGCCGGATGAAGTCGGTTTCGAAGTTGTTGCCCCCGTCGACAATGCCTGACGCGCATTGCTCTTCCTCTCAGCGATGCATCGGCCCGGGACGTCGAAGGCACCAGCTATCGTGGAGAAGCGCTGAGCCCGGACCCTCGCGCGTGAAGTCGCTGCGACGCATCGTCGTGTGAAGCAGCACGCGGTGCCCATTTCATTTGAGCCCGTAATCCCCTGCAGAACCCATCGACTTCAGCGCGGCAAGTTGAGGTTTAAGTCCGGAAGATCAACTTTGGTATGCAGAACTACTCTATTCACTGGCCGGTTCCGAATCTGGAACCAGGCCAAAGAAATTTGCAGCTGCGTTACAAATGATACTTAGGGTCCGGATAAAATGTGCCAGCCTGTTTTCTTCCAGGGGTGCATCCACATGAAGAGACCGACACGGCTCGTTAAGGTGAAGCCCGCGACGATCAAGGAGCTTCAGAAGAGGCTCGTCGCGCTGGACGAGATGCAGCGATGTTTAGGGGTGGACAGGGGTGAACGACGAGGAATTCATCAGGGAGCGCGTGAAAAGCCTTCGGGAAATCGCCGAGGACGCTGACCCCTTCATCAAGAAGCGGCTGCTTGACCTGATCAATGGTTATGAGCGCAGGCTTGGTAGTGCTCCGCGAGCGCCTACCAGGCTTCCAAATGTCGACGTCGGGTAGGCTAATTCCGATTACGCGAATTTGTGATCTGTCCTTGCCTCGTCGGGCAAGTAACCGATGCTGGTCCTCCCAGCTCGCGCCTTTCAGTAGGGGACGAACGCGATCGTCACGTAACGACGGTGCATTTGGGGTGTGAGCGTGCGGTAGGAAGAGGTTGCTGCGCCCGAGCTTCGCCGGGCAAGCTCCGCTGCTTCGCCACGAAAGAGCAAAGCGAGCTAAGCCAAGCGTAGCTGCGAAGCAGCGAAGCTTGGTGCCCCTGGCCGGAATCGAACCAGCACTCCTTGCGGAACTCGATTTTGAGTCGAGCGCGTCTACCAGTTCCGCCACAGGGGCCTCCGGGCCCAAGCCCTGGGGGGCCGGTGGCGCGAAGCCGGCGGAATATAGCGGGAGGCCCAAGCCGGTCAACCCGCGCGGAAGTGATATTGGCTCGCCCTCGACAGGAAAATCCCCGCGCGATACCAGAGGGGTCGAGGCCCGAGGAGACGAATGTGACACTTGCCGCCGCCAATCGGTCACGAGAGGGCATCGCCGCCAATCCCGCGGCTGTTGCGGCGTTGGCGATTGCGGTGATCGCGGCCGCGACGCTGGCCGGCGCCTGGTTTTTCCAGCTCGTGCTCGACATCAGGCCGTGCCCGCTTTGCCTCGAGCAGCGCTACGCCTACTACCTCGCGCTGCCGCTTGCGGCCTTTCTCGCCTTCTTCGCCGCGCGCGGCGCGCCGCGCCAGGTGCTGATGGCGGGCTTCGCCATCCTGCTGGTCGCCGCGCTCGCCAATGCCTGGCTCGGCGGCTACCACGCCGGCGTCGAATGGAAGTTCTGGCCGGGGCCGAGCGATTGCAGCGGGCCGCTGGTCGATTTCGGCAAGGCCGGCGGTCTGCTGGAGCAGCTCGACAAGGTGAAGGTGGTCCGCTGCGACGAGGTGCAGTGGCGGTTTCTCGGCCTGTCTCTCGCCGGCTACAACGTGCTGATCTCGCTGGCGATGGCGGCCATCGCGCTGTTCGGCTTCGTGCGCTCGGCGAAGCGGGTGTAGTCCATCCTCATAGTGAGCGGTCTGGTAGGGTGGGCAAAGCGCAGCGTGCCCACCAGTCTTGCATCGATGCCAATCAGGTGGGCACGGCGCAGGGGTGCCTTTGCTCACCCTGCGCAATTCCCGTGAGGTGGTCAGTCGTCCACATCCTCCTGCGGCCGCCCGAACAGGTGGACAATGCCCGGCGTCGCAATGCTGACGAAGACGAAGCGCGACAGATGATGCGCGCCGACGAAGATCGGGTCGATGTGCAAGGTCAGCGCCAGCGCCAGCATCGCGTCCATTGCGCCCGGCGCGAACGCCACCACGATATCGGAGAAACGCACATTCGTGGTCAGGACGATAATGGTGACGAAGATCGCCGAAATTGCGATCGCGACCGCGAACGAGCCGAGCCCGGCCGCGACGTGACTGCGCAGGGTCGAGAGCCGGATCCGCGCAAAGCGGCTGCCGATCAGTGCGCCGATGCCGACCAGCGCTATATTGCGCAGCCAGGTCGGCAGGCCGCCTTCGACCAGGCCCGTGGCATGCAGCAGCGAGGAGGCGAGCATCGCGCCGAACATCCAGCTCGCCGGAAATTTGGCGAGCCGCAGCAGCAGCGCCGCCGCGACGGAGGCTGCGATCAGCGCGGTGAGCCCGAGGGGCGATGCGACTTCGGTGAGCAGGGCCGGGGGCGAGGAGGCCGCGATTCCCGTCACCGCCAGCAGCAGCGGCAGCGCCGCGGTGAGGATGATGACGCGGATGGTCTGCACCACCGCGATCCCGGCGACGTCGGCGCCCTTCTCCGCCGCCAGCAGGGTGATCTGGGACAGCGCGCCGGGACTTCCCGCCAGCAGCGCCGAGGTTGGATCCCAGCCGTGCATGCGCTGCAGATAGAGGCTGGAGCCGAAGGTCGACAGGAAGGTCGCCAGCGCCAGCAGGCCGATGGTGAGGGGATAGGCGCTCATATGGTGGATCAGCTGCCGCGACACCAGCGCGCCCAGGGAGATGCCGAGCAGCACCAGGATGGTCTGGGTCAATACCGGCGGCAGCGCCAGCCGTCGTCCCGCAATGGCGGCGCCGCCGACCGCGATCATGGCGCCGGAGATCAGGCCGCCCGGCAAGTGGGCCCACATGAACAGGAGGCCGCCGGCGGTGCCGACCACGAGGGTCTCCAGCACGCGAAACATTTCGTCGCGGGCGGGCAGGGCGGGAATCTTCGAGGCTGGGATCAGGGACACGGCGCCTTATGGCAAATCCGCATCCGAGCGACAAATGCGCTAACGCGGTGCAGCAATGCGCGACCTCTCGCCGGCGGCAAGGGGAGGGCGTGCGAGGACGAGCTTGATTTGCCAAGCGCACCGGCTGCGATCACGCCAGTTCGCCGCCGCGGCCGGAAGCGCGGATCGCGCGGCGCTCGACATTCGCCCGCTGTCGATCATTTTGATTGTTTGGAAAAACGGATGACGCGTTGTATTCAGCCTTATTTGTATTATGTACGGAGAAAGCGAAAGTATACCGAATAATTATCGGCATGTTCGTTCATCGTTCCCATGTTTTCCCGCGTTTCATCGGAGTTATGAACGCTAGATGAACAACCGGCCTCCCTCGGGAATTATATTTTCGGTGCCGGGGTCAGCCGCGCGTTGTCGCACCTTTCGGTTGCGCTACGATGCGGCCCTCCAGCCAATTCCCCAGGGAGACCAACAATGAACATTCACGCCAAACTGTTTTGCGCCGCTGCGCTCGCCGGCTTTGCCTTTTCTGCAACGTCACCGGCGCAGGCGCTGACCTCGCAGGAATGCAGCGCCAAGTATCAGGCCGCCAAGAAAGACGGCACGCTGGGCGGCCAGAAGTGGAACGACTTCCGCAAGGCCCAGTGCGGTCCCGACGCCACGCCCGCTCCGGCCGCGGCGGCAGCTCCGGCCGCGCCCAAGGAAGCGACCAAGGAAACGACCAAGCAGGCCAAGAAAGAAGCTGCGCCTGCGCCTGCGCCCGCTGCCCCGGCCGGTCCAGCGGTGTTTCCGAACGCGGTCGATCCGAAGTACTCCAAGGAGAGCGAAGGCAAGGCGCGCATGCATACCTGCGTCGATCAGTACAACGCCAACAAGGCCACCAATGCCAATGGCGGCTTGAAGTGGATCCAGAAGGGCGGCGGCTATTACAGCGAATGCACCAAGAAGCTGAAGGGTGCGGCGTAAATCATCGTGCGGTGAAACATGCGGCCGGCGTTCACGCCGGCCGTATCTCATTTTTCGTCTTCGACCAGCTTGCCCGCCGACTTCGCCACCAGCTGCGCGCGCCGCCGCGGGCCGCGCTCGAGAAACAGCAGGCTCTGGCCGAAGATGAAGCTGTAGAACAGGAAGGCCTGCGCGTCGGCTTCCTCTGCCGCGAGTCCTGTGGCGCGATAGAGCTGTCCGACGTTTTTCAGGCGCGCGGCATCGACGCTGGCGACCGCGCTTGCGGCTTTCTCGTCGGTGCGCGCCCACTGACGGATCGCCAGCTCGATCGCCATCGCGTCCGTATTCATCCGCTCGGAATAGAGCTTGATCAGGGCGCGCAGCCGTTCGCGTGCAGTAACGCCGTCGAGGCTGGTTTGCGCCTCGATGGCGGCGATGCGCCCGGCGCTCCAGCTGGCGAGCATCGCTTCCAACAGCGCTCCGCGGTCGCGGAAGCGCCGGTAAAAGCCGCCCTTGGTGACGCCAAGGTTCTTCGCCAGCACCTCGACCCGCACGCCCTCCGCGCCGGAGCGCGCCAGCTCGGCGAATCCGGCCGCGATCCAGACCTCGGTCCGGGCGTCGTTTGGGGTGGCGATGGTCAAGCGGCGGCTCTCCCGACTGTGATACGGTGCCGTATTGCTAACCCGGCCACTCCCTGATACGCTACCGTATCAACAACCGAAACTCGGATAATTTCGATGGAGGAAGCCACCTATCGCGGCACGGTCTATCCGTGGCAGTGCGATCATGTCGGGCACATGAACATCATGTGGTACGTCGGCAAGTTCGACGAGGCCAACTGGAACATGTTCGCCCGCCTTGGGCTGACGCCGAGCTACTTGCGGCAATCCGGCCGCGGCATGGCGGCCGTGCAGCAGAACATCGCCTACAGGCGCGAACTGCTGGCCGGCGACATCGTCGAGATCAGGAGCAGGCTTCTGGAGGTGCGCGACAAGTCGATCCGCTTCCTGCACGAAATGCGCAATGCCGAGACCGGCGAGATCGCCGCCACCTGCGAGATCACCGCCGTTCACATGGACCGGGGGCTGCGCAAGTCTGCGCCGTTCGAGGCGGCTATCCGCAAGAACGCGCAAAGGCATCTGGCGCCCGAACCTGCGATGGCGTGAGACGATCATGCCGCGCTTCGAGCCCAAGAATCCGGACTTCCGCCGCATCGCCGCCGACACGTTCAGCCGGCAGCAGGCGATGCGCACGCTCGGCTTTTCTATCGCCCGGATGGAGCCGGGCGAGGTCGATCTCGCAATGGACTATTCGCCCGCGCTGACGCAACAGAACGGATTCGTGCATGCCGGTGTCATCACCGCCGGCCTCGACACCGCCTGCGGCATCGCCGCCTTCACGCTGATGCCGGCGGGCTCGGACATTCTGACCGTCGAGTTCAAGACCAATCTGCTGGCGCCCGCGAGCGGGGAACGCTTCATCTTCCGCGCCGAAGTCATCAAGCCCGGCCGCACGCTGACCATCAGCGAGGCGCGCGCCTATGCCCGACGCGATGGCGGCGAGCATCTGATTGCGACCATGACCGGCACGCTGATGGCAATGCAGCGGCGCGAGGTGGCGAGCGTTCCACAGCGGGCCTTGTCGCCGGCCTGAGGGCGGGCCGGGCGGCCTTGCGGTCCAGCCTTGTTCGGCCGCCATGGCGATTTCAGGAAAATTCTTCCAGGGTTCGGCGCGTGCAGCTGGCGGCGCTGTTCGTGGCCGGCGGTATCGCAGTCGGGTTGATCGGCACGCGCTCAGCGAAATCACTGTCGGCGCGGCGCGCTGAACATCGTGTTTGCCATCGTCATTATTGCGGTGGCGGTCTATATGCTGGAGCGTAACTTGTCCTTATTCTGGGCGTAGAACAGGTCAGGACCTACTGACCGCGAGACCGATATGAACGATATGAACCACAGAGCCGGGAGCAATCCGGCGCTCACCCGCCGCCAGGCTTTCGGCATGCTCGGAGCAGGCGCGGCCGCGCTTGGACTCGCGGCGCCCGCGGTACTCGCCCATGACAACCATGACGACAACGTGCTGACCGAAGCGCTGGTCCTGCGCGACCCCGATATCCCCGTGATCGGCAATCCCAACGGCGACATCAGCATTGTCGAGTGGTTCGACTACAACTGCCCCTATTGCCGCAAGATCGATCCCGAGCTGCGCCAGGTAGTGCAGGACGACGGCAAGGTCCGTCTCGTGCTGAAGGACTGGCCGATCCTCGGCGAGGTCTCGAAGCTGTCGGCCCGGCTGGTGCTGGCCGCGAAGTACCAGGACAAGTTCTTGCCGGCACATGAGGCGCTGATCGGCGTCAGTTCGCGGCTGACCGAGCCGCGCGTGCGCGAACTGCTCGCCGGCGCCGGCGTGGATATGGATCGTCTCAACAAGGATCTTGCGGCGAATGCCAAGGCGATCGACGCCCTGCTTGCGCGCAACAACGATCAGGCGCTCGCCTTCGAATTCCGCGGCACGCCGTCCTTCATCGTCGGCAAGTATCGCGTTCCGGGCATATTGAGCATGGCGCAGTTCGAGCAGGCGATTGCGGACGCGCGCAAGGCGAAGATGGGTCGATAATCACTTGCCAATAATCACTGGCCAAGACAAAGGCGCCCTCGCTTGCGTGAGAGCGCCTTGTTCTGTCGACGGGTGGGCGATTACTTCGACGCGATCTTCGTCCATTCCTCGTGCGCGCGCGCCTTCAACGCCTGCAGATCTGCGGCCGCTACGTCCCAGTTGACGATGGTACGATTGGCCGTGGCAACCTGGCCGCCGGCAACGTTCGACGTCTGCATGGAATCGTAGACATAGACGCCGCAAACCAGCAGCAGCGCGCCTAGAATCATCCCGAAAAAGACTCGCATGACACTCCTCCTGTCGGCGACTTAACGTGGAGGTGGTCTGATGGTTCCGCTTTACGATCAAAGGAGGGTCGTTTTGCGATCAAAGAGGGTTCATTTGCCGTTCATCCAGGCCAGCATCGCCACATTCATCTCGCGTGGATAGGTGTGGCTGAGATCGTCGATCTCGCGATAGGTCACGGCGGCGCCGGCGGCCGATAGCGCCTGCTGCGTCTGGCGCGCCACCTGCACCGGAAACATCCAGTCGAGCTTGCCGTGCACGATATGGATCGGCAGGCCTCGCAGGCGCTCTGCGTCCGCCATTTCCGCCATCAACGGATGAAAGGTGGCGGAGACCGGCGCGAGATGCGTGAACGGCGAGGCGGCATCCAATCCGCTGACATAGCAGAAGGTGCCGCCGTCGCTCATACCGGTCATCAGCAAGCGCGCGGGATTGACATTCCAGCGCGTGCGTACGTCTTCGAGGATGCGCCAGAGGTTTGGCGAGTCGGTGTCCTCGCCCATCAATGCCCAGGTAGAGCCGGTCGCGGTCGGCGCGATCAGGATGGCGCCAAGACTGCGCGCCTCGCGCAGCCAGCTCCACAGGAAGCCGCGGCCATTGCCGCTGCCGCCATGCAGCGCCATCACCAGCGGCCAGCGACGGTCCGGCGAGTAATATTCCGGCACATACATCGAATAGCCGCCGCGACTGCCGGGCTCGTTATCGACGTGGATGATGCCGGTGTTCTCGTTTGCCGCCTTCGCGAGCTTCTCCGCAAGCGCCTCGTCCTCGCGCAAGGACGGCTCGGTGAAGAACTGGCTCACTGGCGGCAGTTTTGCCGTGAGGGGATAGAGCGCTTCCTGCGCCCGCGGCGCATAGCGCAGCGCGCGAAACACCGAGACGAGATCGCCATGGCCGTTCTGCACCGCGCGCAAGCCGTCGAAGGCGGCAAGCGCGGCATCGCTGGCGGCCTCGAGCGGCGCGCGGACATTGGAAAACTCTTCCGGCCACTGCGTCATCTGTGCGCGCACCACCTGCAGCGCCTGGTCGGGCTCTCCTGCCGCCTGCATGACTTCGCCGAAGGTGGGAGGGTGGAGATGGCGGGCGATGAAGCCGAGCGCTTCCAGCGATTGCAACAGCGGCGGCAACACGGCCACGATGTCGTCCACCACGGCCTCGCTCATGGTCTGCCCCAATCCGCCAGTACCTCAGTGCAGCCGCGGCGCCTTCAGGAGCTTGGCGCGGTCGGTCGAGCCCAGCGTCACGTCGAAGGTGACGCCTTCGTGATGCACGGTGAGCGGCACGTCGACGCCGGCGGGTCCCAGCGACCAGAGCTTTCGATAGAACTGGTTCTGGCTGGTGATCTTGTCGCCGTCGACGCCGAGGATGACGTCGCCGGCCTTCAGCTCGGCACGCGCCGCGGGCCCGCGGCTTGCCACACCGACGACCACGACGCGGTTGTCGATCTCGGTCGTGAACATGCCGAGCCAGGGGCGCGCCGGCTTGTTGACGCGGCCGAATTTGCGCAAGTCGTCGAGGACCGGCTTCAACAGGTCGATCGGCACGATCATGTTGACATGTTCGGCCTTGCCCTCGCGTACCCGCTCGAGCTGCAGGGAGCCGATGCCGATCAGCTCGCCCTTGGGCGATATCATCGCGGTGCCGCCCCAGTTCGGATGCGCGGGATAGGTGAAGATCGCTTCATCGAGCAGATATTCCCAGTAGCCGGCAAACTCTTGCTTGGCGACGATCTGGCTCGCCACCGAGCGGGTGCGCCCGCCGGCCCCACCGATCACCACGCGGTCGCCGACCTTGGTCGCGGCCGAAGAGCCGAGCGGCATCGGCTCGATGCCGGGCCGGCCGAGCGCCTGCACGAGGCCGAAACCGGTTTCCGAATCGAAACCGAGCGCGTGACCTTCCACCACGCGGCCGTCACCGAGATGCAGCCAGACCGCTTCCGCCTCCGTGATCAGATAGCCGATGGTCAGCACCAGCCCGTCGTCGATCAGCACGCCATTGCCGGCGCGCTCGGTGCCGAGCGTTTCCGCGCTGAAAGCATCAGGCGGGATGATCGAATGCAGTCCGACCACCGACGACAACGCCTTGTCGAGGTCGAAGCCGTACTCTGCTACGCGCGGCTGGAACGCCGGCGGGACTTTCCACTCGGTCAATGAGGACATGGAGCTACTCCTGCTGGCAGCGCGCCGCGAATGGTCGCGCGACCGCCTCTAATCTATGTCGCATTCGTCCGGGTTGAAAGGCCTACGTGAGGACGCGTTCAATCTGCGGGGTTGCGCACGCGCGCGGGGATAATGCGGAAGGCGCGGCCCTGTTTCAACCAGTCTGCGCGCTCGTCGCGCAACATGGTGCGGCGGACTTTGCCGGAATCGTCGCGGGGGCTAGCGCCGACCACCTCGAAACTTTCGGGATGCTTGTAGCGGCTGAGCCGCTCGCCAAGGAATGCGCCCATGCCGTCGGCAACGGCCTGTGCTTGCGCGCCGCCGTTGAGCTCGATGATGGCGTGCACGCGCTGGCCGAATTCCGCATCGGGCAGGCCGACCACGACGGCCGAGCGCACGTCGGGATGCTCGCTCACGGCGGCCTCGACTTCGGCGGGATAGATGTTGGCGCCGCCGCGCAGGATCATGTCGGCAAGGCGGTCGCCGAGATAGAGATAGCCCTCCGCGTCGAGGCGGCCGATGTCGCCGAGCGATTCCCAGCCGTCCGGCCGCCGCTTCGGCTCGGCGCCGAGATAATGATAGGTGGCGCCGGGGCCGTCGTTGGGCAGGAAATAGACCTCGCCGGTCTCGCCCGGCGCGACGTCATTGCCGTCATCGCCGATGATGCGGAGCCTTGCGGTCTCGCCGATCTTGCCGACCGAGCCCTTGTGCGCGAGCCACTCGACGCCATTGATGATGCAGGCGCCCTGCCGCTCGGTGCCGCCATAGAGTTCCCAGATGCGCTCAGGCCCGAGCCACTCGATCCACTTGTCCTTCAGCCAGGGCGGCATGGGCGCGGCCATGTGGAACACGGTCTTCAGACTCGACAGATCGTAGGCGCCGCGCGCGCTTTCCGGCAGTGCCCAGATCCGATGCATCATGGTCGGCACGAAATTCACCCACTGCACCCGGTTCGTCTCGATGAGGCGCAGCGTCTCCTCGGCATCGAACTTCACCATGCCGGTGACGCGTCCGCCGGCGAACAACGCGAAATGCGACAGGATGAACGGCGCGTTGTGATAGAGCGGTCCCGGATTGAGCAGCGAGGCGCCGATCGGAATTTCCAGCCCTGGGGAGGCGGCGGTTTCGCAGACAGCGGGATTGTGATCGAGGATCACCTTTGGCCGCCCGGTCGAGCCGCCACTGGTCATCGCCTTCCAGTACCGTGCCACCGGGTTGGTGAGCGGCGCGTCGGAAAAACTGTCCGGCGAAAAATCTCGCGGCAGGCGGTTTGGCGCATTCCAGTCGGCCTCGCCGCCAACCACGAGCGCAGGCTTCAATATCTCCAGTACCGCTGCCGCCTCGCCGCGGGGCAGGCGCCATGACAGCGAGGTTGGAGTAGCGCCGCACTTCCATACGGCGAAGGTCGTCTCGTAGAACGCATTGCTGTTCGGCAGCCCGATCGCGACGAAATCGCCGGGCTTGACGCCGCGTTCCGCAAACGCCCGCGCGCGCCGGTTGGCGTTGCGCTCCAGCTGCTCCCAGGTGAGGGCATCGTCACCATGGCTGACGGCGATCGCGTCCTTGGGCTTGCGCTCCGCATGCCAGCGCGGCACGTCGGCGAGAGGAATGAGCATCAGACGTTTCCGTAGACGGCGCCTTGACTGACGCGCTTGTGTTTCGGATGCGGCAGCACGGCGGCTGCCGGAACCACTTCACCAACGGCGGATGGCGGGAGTCAAGTTCATCCATTGCTTCGCCGAGCCACATTTGTGTAAAATGGCCCCGCCCATTCGACGGCCGTTCATGGTCGTCGCCCGCAGAACAGGAAGGGCATAGCGTTCCCTCGACCTTGGTGGAGGCACGCAGATGAAAGCCTACATGTTGATAACCGGATCCGGGGCGATCGTCATATTGACCAGCCACGCTTCCGTTCTTGACCCCGCGCTGATCAGGAAGCTGGCCGGCAAGGGAATCGAGAAATTCATCGCTTGCGAGATTCCGATCGATCTTGCTCGAGAGCGCTATGGTGCACATTTCGCGCTCGTGCAGGGGGACATCCGGGAAACCGACGATCTCCGTGTGCTCGACTATGACGGAAGCCGCGCGTTCAAGCTGTTCCGCTTCGATGAACTCGGTCCGTCGCAGGTTCAGGAACCGTCGTCGTTGCGAGCCGCGTCATAGATGCGCGTGATGCAGACCATGCAGGCCTGACGAGAGCAAGGTTCAAGCCGGTGAACACTACGCGGCACTTGGTCTCTTGTTGGCCTATGCAAGAAGCGTGGGGCCCGAGCCGTTCATTTCCGCGAAAAGTGCATCTGTCACTGGGTCGAGAAAAGCACCACGGCGATCGCGGCCGACAGCACCACCGCCGAAACGGTTGCAGCCGTTGACAAGACACCCATTACCCGGAGCGAACCGGCGAACAGCATAATCAGCGGCGTCGCGGTGAGGAGGCCGATCTGCGCTTCGCTCATGGTGACATTCCCTTCGGATGGCGCGGGCTTTGCGCGACTTGCCGTTCCGAGGACCTTAGGCGAGCGGGGCAGGCGCGTCTTTGTCCGAAATCAATGATTCCCGCGTCCGTCTCCGATAGCGATCTCCGGTCCTGGGGCGATCGGAGGACTCATGTCGGCGCAAGATATCGAATCGGAGGAAAGCGGATGGGGCGTGTTGGGTGCGCTTCCCGGACATCCAATGATCTGGGTGCTGATCTTCAGCGAGCTCGCCGTGTTCGGCCTGCTGCTCGGCTCCTTTGCCGTTGCGCGAGCCATTAATCCGCCGGTGTTCGCCTCGGGCCAGGCCGCGCTGAATCCCGCCCTGGCGGGGCTGAACACGATCGTGCTGGTGACGAGCGGGTGGGCTGCGGCGCGCGGAGCGGCGGCCGCGCGCGCAAATGCCGCGCCGGATTGCCGTCGCTGGCTGTTGCTTGCGATCGGGCTGGGAGGCGCGTTCGTCGCGATCAAGCTCCTCGAATATGCGAGCGAGATCGCAGCCGGTGCCGGACTGGAGACCAGCACATTCTTCACATTGTACTTCCTGCTGACCGGCTTCCATCTGCTGCATGTCGTGCTCGGCATGGTGATACTGGCCGTGGTGTGGCGCGGCGCTGAGATCAGTGCGGTCGAGACCGGAACGTCGTTCTGGCACATGGTCGACCTCATCTGGGTCGTCATGTTTCCGATCGTCTATCTGGTGCACTGAAATGATGACCCGCGATTCGCTCGACACGACCCTGATTCTCCTGATCGGCCTTTCGCTCGCGACGAGCTGCGCCTCCTGGGACCTGTTCGCCGCACCGTTCGTCGATGCGGCCGTGCTTGTCATCGCGGCGCTGAAGGGACGCCGCATTCTGCTCGACTTTCTTGGGCTGCGCGTGGCGCCGGCGGTTTGGCGCGGTCTGGTCACCGCCTGGGTACTGGGCGTGGCGTTATTCGCGTGGGTGCTGTCTGCCATTCCGCTTGTGATTTGAGCCCTCGGCCGTCGCGAAAGTTGCGCTAGCACAAATACCGGATGCGGGCGTCGCGTAGATTGCCGCGAACCTCGCACCATCAACCAAAGCGGGAAAGGATCGGTGATGGCTGAACGCCTCACGAAAACGGCTGCCCGGAACGTCTTCTACGGAGGATCCGCGTTCTTCTTCGCGATCTTCCTCGGCCTGACAGCCCACAGCCATTACTACATGGTGAACACGTCGACTGACACAGCGAAGCTGACGAGTTCGGTCGCGCGCGGCAAGCATGTGTGGGAGAAGCATTCCTGCATAAACTGTCACACATTGCTCGGCGAGGGCGCTTATTTCGCGCCGGAGATCGGCAATGTGTGGGATCGCTGGGGCGGCAAGGAAGATCCCGCCACGGCGCGCGAGATCCTCAAGGGATGGATGCAGGCGCAGCCCTCCGGCGCGCCCGGCCGGCGCCAGATGCCGCAGTTCAACCTGACCGACCAGGAACTCGATGATCTCGCCGACTTCCTGCAATGGACCAGCACCATCAAGACCCAGAGCTGGCCGCCGAACAAGGCCGGATAAGCGCCGCGCCCCGACAGCCCTTCAACACGAGAGCTTGCGATGAAATACCAGACCCAGAAGGTCGCGATGCTGTACTTCTACGGCGCGCTGACGCTCTTCCTAGCCCAGGTCGCCTTCGGCGTGCTCGCCGGCACGGTCTATGTGCTGCCGAACACGCTTTCGGTCATCTTGCCGTTCAACATCATCAGGATGATCCATACCAACGCGCTGATCGTGTGGTCGCTGCTCGGCTTCATGGGCGCCACCTACTACCTGCTGCCGGAGGAGACCGAGACCGAGCTGTTCAGCCCGCTGCTCGCCAAGATCCAGTTCTGGCTGTTCTTCGGCGCGGCGGGCATCGCGGTCGTCGGCTATCTCTTCCATTACCATGAGGGGCGGGAATTCCTCGAACAGCCCTTCATCATCAAGGTCGGCATCGTCGTCGTCTGCCTGATGTTCCTGTTCAACATCACGATGACCGCACTGAAAGGCCGCAAGACCACGGTGACGAACATCCTGCTGTTCGGCCTGTGGGGCGTCGCGATCTTCTTCCTGTTCGCGTTCTACAACCCGGCCAATCTCGCCGTCGACAAGATGTACTGGTGGTACATCGTGCATCTGTGGGTCGAGGGCGTCTGGGAGCTGATCATGGCTTCCGTGCTTGCCTTCCTGATGATCAAGCTCAACGGCATCGACCGCGAGGTGGTCGAGAAGTGGCTCTACGTCATCATTGGCCTTGCGCTGTTCTCCGGCATCCTCGGCACCGGCCATCATTTCTACTGGATCGGCGCGCCCGGCTACTGGCAGTGGATCGGCTCGCTGTTCTCCACGCTCGAGGTCGCGCCCTTCTTCACCATGGTGATCTTCACCGTGCAGATGACCTGGAAGGCCGGACGCAAGCATCCGAACCGCGCGGCGCTGCTGTGGTCGGTAGGCTGCTCCGTGATGGCCTTCCTCGGTGCCGGCGTGTGGGGCTTCCTGCACACGCTGTCCTCGGTCAACTATTACACGCACGGCACCCAGGTCACGGCCGCGCACGGGCACCTCGCCTTCTTCGGCGCCTATGTGATGCTGAATCTTGCGGTGATGGCCTATGCGATTCCGCAGCTTCGCGGCCGCGCGCCCTATAACCAGTGGCTCAGCATGGCGAGCTTCTGGATCATGTGCACGGCGATGATGACGATGACATTCGCGCTGACCTTTGCCGGGGTTCTGCAGGCTCATCTGCAGCGCGTGCTCGGCCAGGGCTACATGGAAGTGCAGGACCAGCTCGCGATGTTCTACTGGGTGCGGCTCGGCTCCGGCGTCTTCGTGCTCATCTCGGCCCTGATGTTCGTGTGGGCGGTTCTGGTTCCGGGGCGCCAGAAGCAGCCTGCCATTGGCAGCGTGCTGCAGCCCGCCGAATAGGGCAGAGGGCGGCCGCGAGCTTCGCGGCCGCCATTCCTCTTCGATCTTCCGGAGAACTATCATGAAACCAGTCCTTCAGGCCGTAGCCAATCCTGTGCCGGAGATTCCGGCCTACGTGCCCGGCGGCAACGAGTGCGCATTGTTCGAGCATGCGTGGCGTCGGCGTTTGCCGGTGCTGCTGAAGGGGCCGACGGGCTGCGGCAAGACCCGCTTCGTGTCTCACATGGCTGCGCGCCTCGGCATTCCCTTGCATACGGTGGCTTGCCACGACGACCTGACCGCCGCCGACCTGACCGGCCGTTACCTCCTCAAGGGCGGCGACACGGTGTGGACCGACGGTCCCCTGACGCGGGCGGTGCGCGAAGGCGGCATCTGCTATCTCGACGAGGTGGTCGAAGCCCGCAAGGACGTCACCGTGGTGCTGCATCCCTTGACCGACGACCGTCGCATTCTGCCGCTGGAGCGCACTGGGGAGGAGCTGATTGCGCCGCCTGGCTTCATGCTGGTCGTGTCCTACAACCCCGGCTACCAGAACCTGCTCAAGGCGCTCAAGCCGTCGACGCGGCAACGTTTCGTCGCCATCCAGTTCGACTTTCTTCCGCCGGAGCAGGAAACCGCGGTCGTATCGCATGAAAGCGGGCTTTCGCCGGATCGCGTGCGGCCGCTGGTCCAGCTCGCCGGACGGCTGCGTGCGCTGAAAGGGCACGACCTGGAGGAAGGCGTCTCGACACGCCTCATCGTCTACTGCGCTACGCTCGTCGCGGCCGGCACTTCGCTTGCCGACGCCGTGCTCGCTAGCATGATCGAGCCGTTGACGGACGACGGCGACGTCAAGGCGGCGCTGGTGGAGGTCGCAAAGGCCGTCATTGGATAGGCAGGCGCCGATGCTGGATTTTCTCGAACTGGAGGAAACCGTCGGCCGCGCGTGGCATCGCCTGGTCGGCGCGACCGCCTCCTATCCGCTTCACGCCGAACACGCCGTCACGCTTACGCAGATGCGGGGACAAATCGGCGTCATGTTCCGCGCGCTGGGCGGCGAGGCGGGCGTGGCGGTGGCCGGCGCCGGTGCCCGCAAGTCCGCACACCGGCTCGGCTGGCGGCAACGCATTGGCATCGGCAACGAATCGCTGGCCCATCCGGGGCGCGATGCCGCGACCGTTTTCCTGCCAGAGCAGCTCGCCCTGTTTCCGGATCGGGATTTGAACGCGGCGCTCTATCGCTGGCTTGCGGCATGGTTCGCGAGCGTGCCGCTGGCGGCGATCGACGAGACCGATCCGCTGCGCCGCGATCTCCTGCTGCTGCGTCGGGCCCGCGCCACGACCGCCGCAGTCGTCGCCCGCTTTCCTGGACTTGCCGGCACCTATGCCCGATTGTCCGCGGCGACGGCAACGGCGCGGCCGCAGCGGCCGTTGCCGCGTGTTGAACGCGAGATCGACCGGATCGTGCTCGCGCTGCTCGGCGCCGCGCCGCAGCGGGGAGACCTGTGGTCCGCAATGATTGGCGAGACGGCGCTGCCGCAGCGGGCCCCGCCCGGATATCGCCCGGTTCTGCCGTGCCCGCTGTGGGGCGATTGCTGGATTCGCGATCCCGAAGGGCCCGCTTACGGCGAGGACGATGTCGCGCATGACGCACAGGCGGCCGCGCCGGACTCGCGCAAATACTTTGCGACGCGCGAGCGGGAGAACGGAGCCAAGCGACATCCGTTCATCCTCAACCGGTTCGAGAAGATCCTCGCCATGGCCGAGATGGTCAACGTTGATCGTCCTGCCGACGACAGCGAGGACGAAGACGCGCGCAAGGCGGCCGACGATCTCGACGAGCTGTCGATCGGCCGGCGCAGCGGCAGGCCGGCGACGAAGCTGAAATTCGATCTCGATCTGCCGCCCGAGGCGGTCGAGCCCGTCAGGCTCGACAGCGGGCGGCTCTATCCGGAATGGGACTATCGCAGCCGCACCTATCTGCAGGACCATTGCCGCGTGCTGACGGGTGATGCGAGCGAGACCGGCGAGAGCTGGACGCCGGATCAGCCCATGCGTAGCCGCATCCGTAAGGTGCGACGGCAGTTCGAGGCGTTGCGGCCCCGTCACGAACTCATGCGGGCGCAGCCCGACGGGCACGATCTCGACATCGACGCGCTGGTCCGTGCGCGATGTGATCTGCGCGCCGGCACCGGCGCGCTCGATCGCGTTCATCTGGCAATGCGCCCGCAGGGGCACGATCTGGCGGTGACGCTGCTGGTCGACGTGTCGCTGTCGACCGACGCCTGGGTCGACGGGCACCGTGTGCTGGACGTGGAGAAGGAAGCGCTGCTCGTGCTCGCTCATGGGCTGGCGGCCTGCGGCGATCACCACAGCATCCTGACCTTCACCTCGCGCCGGCGCTCATGGGTTCGGCTTGAGACCGTCAAGGCGTTCGGCGAGCCGATCAGCGCGTCGGTTGAGCGGCGCATCGGGGCGCTCAAGCCCGGCTACTACACCCGCATCGGGGCCGCGGTACGCCACGCCGCGTCCGAACTCGCGGCCCAGCCGCAGCGGAAGAGATTGCTGATCGTTCTCACCGACGGCAAGCCGAACGATGTCGATTATTATGAAGGGCGCTTCGCGGTCGAAGACACCCGCAAGGCCGTGCAGGAAGCGCGCCGCCTCGGCATCGCCGTGTTCGGGGTTACCATCGACGCCGCCGCGCAGAGCTATTTTCCGACCCTGTTCGGCAACGGCGGCTATGCGATCGTGGGCAATATACAGCGCCTGCCGGCGGCCCTGCCGGCGCTGTACCGGCAGCTCACGCAGTAGCGAAATAATGGCAACGGCCCGGTGGGCTGCGAGCGCCCGCGCCGAGGACGACAGCCTCGTGCCGGCGATCACGGACGTTTGGTCGCGGCCGGCGCGCGAGCCCCGGGGGACGCCGTGATATGGACAAGGCGCAGGCGAAATGCAGGAAACGCCATGTGGAAGCAGGGCGTGATGGAATGCGTGTGCGCGAATTCAGCATGCGCGCTTTAGTCGCAATGGTGCCGTGGGCATAAGTGGCTATCTTCGAGCCACCATGACTTATGTGCCCAATATCGATCCGCGCATCGCGCGTTTTGGTCTGCACGCCGGCCGCCTGCACGCAGGCGCTTAGCCGGCCGGCTCGTCGCGGCCGTCCGGACACTCCTTAGCCTCCCATCCTTCAGCAAATCTGGTGGCTCCATGCGGAGCCCGCTTGGCCTCGAACCGAAGGAGTGCGCCGTGCCGCCGCTTCCGAAGATCACACTGACCGCATCCGACTATCCGCGTCTTGAAAAGCTCGCGCGCACCGCAGCAGAGCAGGGCGACATGGACGGAGTTTTCCTGAAGGGAGAGATCGATCGTGCGGAGATCGTGCCGGACGACGCGAACGATGTGGAAGACATCGCAACGGTTGGCTCGTGGGTGACCTACTGGATGAATTGGGGCGTCCCGCCACGGATGCTGCAACTGGTCTGGCCCGAGGAACGCGGCACCGATCCGGCCCGCGTTTCCGTCCTGTCATCGCTTGGCGCGGTGTTGATCGGTCTGCGGACCGGCGATCAGATGCCGTACTGGTTCGCCGGCCGCCTGAACGTCGTGACGATTCGGAGCGTGCAGAGATCGCAGCCGAACGTGATCCCACTGTTTGGCCAGCCCGCGTCCGCCGCTCCGTACGACGACGATCCGGGACCGACAGCAGCTTAGTTGAAAGGAGCTACCGATGAGCAACATCAAGTCCGACAAATTGAGCGGGCAGGCGGCATTGCCGCAGATCAAAGTCACGACGGACGACAAGAGCCGCCTCAGCGCGCTGGCCGATTGCAGCCTCGGGCTCTTTCCGCGGGTCGCCCATTTCCTTGCCAGCGAAATGGACCGGGCGGAGGTCGTGGCGGAAGATGCGGACTTGCGCGACGTGGTCCGAATGGGTACTCGCGTCAGCTACCGTGACGAGGCCACGGGCGACACCCGCGAGGTGACGCTGGTTTATCCGCACGAAGCGGATATCGACCGGCACCGCATCTCCGTGTTGACTCCCGTTGGAGCCGCGTTGATCGGGCTGTCGGTCGGCCAGAGCATCGAGTTCCAGACGCCCGGGCAGCAGATGAGGTTGCTCACCATCCTCGACGTTTCCAAATGAGACGGGGGAGGCGAGATCAGATCCGGGTTTGAGAGAGAATGCACGACTTGGAGCGTACGATCGCATCTGACGGGGATCTGCGCAGGGACCTCAAGTCGCGACATCTTCAACTGATTGCACTCGGCGGGATCATCGGCAGCGGGTACTTTCTCGGAACGGGAGAGGTGCTGAGCACGGTCGGTCCCGCGGCGATTCTGGCCTACGTCTTCGGCGGCGCCATCGTGATTTCCGTGATGTTCTGCCTGGGCGAACTCACGGTCGCGATGCCGGTCGCCGGCTCCTTCGTGACCTATTCCCGCCACCTGATCTCGCCGACATGGGCGAGCGGCGTCGGCTGGAGCTATTGGCTGACCTGGGTGAGCTATGTGCCCGCGGAAATGCTCGCGGCCGGCATCATCATGGAGACCTTCTTCCCGGGGACCGACAAGATGTGGTGGTCGCTCTGGTTCGGAGGGATCATCGCCACCGTCAACCTGCTCTATGTCAGGGCCTTTGGTGAGATCGAGTTCTGGCTATCCATCGTCAAGATCGCCGCGATCGTTCTCTTCAGCGTTTTGGCGGTTGCCATTCTTTTTGGGATCGTGGGAGGTGGGTCTGCCAAACTGCCCGCGCTGCGCGAGGAAGGTTTTCTGGCCAAGGACTATTGGGCTCTGCTCAGCATGATGGTGCTGGTGCTGGTGAATTTCCAGGGCGCGGAGATCATCGGGCTGGCGGCTGGCGAAAGCGAGAATCCGTCCAGAAGCGTCGCCGTCGCCATCCGTAACGTCACCTGGCGGATCATCGGCCTGTATCTGCTGCCGCTGATGGCGCTGGTCTGCATCTTTCCGTGGCGGGAAGCAGGTGTGACGCAAAGCGTGTTCGCGGCGGCGTTGCAGCATCATGGTCTGCACTGGGCGGCGGGGCTGTTTTCCTTCGTCGTCCTTACGGCCGCCGTATCCTGCTCAAACTCGGGACTCTACGGTTGCTCGCGCGCGCTGCAGGCGCTTGCCCGCGAGGGGCTCGCGCCCGCCTGGCTTGGACGAACCAACCGCTTCGGCGTGCCGCAGAATGCGGCGTTGTTCTCGGTGGCGGCCTGCCTGATGGCCTTGGCTCTGCAGGTGGTCGACCCCGCGAACATCTTCGTGAAGCTGCTGGCGATGTCCGGCTTCAGCGGCGCGGTTGCCTGGATTTCCATCTGCTGGTGCCAGTTCAGGTATCGCCGCGAGATCGCAGGAAGGGGTGAGGCGCACACCCTCAGCTTCAAGGCTCCCTTTTTTCCCTATGTGACGCTGTTCGGAATCTGGGCCCAGATCGGCTGCCTTGCCCTCATGGCGTTCTCGGCAACGTTGCGCGAGCCGTTGTTGTTCGGCATTCCGGCGCTGCTCATTCCCATGCTCTGGTACCGGATCAGCCGGCACGGTTGGGCGGAGATCGGCGGCAGGTTGCTGCGAAGGGGCCGCTCCGACCCGGCGCATTGAGAGCGCCGTGAAATGCGCAATCTACTGTGCCGGGGCTCACGAGAGTGTACCGCCCCAGCACTCTCGCCTAGCTTTGCGACATCGTCAGCCCCCAGCTGGGGGGCAGATTGCGAAAGGCCAGATGGACCCCGGCATTGAGGGAAGCTGTCTGGAAGCCGTATTTGCCCCAAGCCGCAGCCAACGCCTGTTTGGTAAAGAGCGAGACGTGACCGTTGCGCGGCCCGACGTACCACCAGGCGACACCTGAATTGTGGATGTCGTCGGGCTGGGTCAGCGTCGAATAGAGCACGGCACCCGGGTCGCCCACGAATTCGACGATCCTGCCGATCCCGTCCAGCGGATCAGGCAGGTGCTCGAGCGTCTCGAAACACGTCACCAGGTCAAACCTCCCGTCGGGTCGACCTGCATGCTCCTCGACCATCGGATCGTAGGTGACGGCTTCCTTGAACCCATGGGCCCTCAATGCGGAACAGAGCACGTCGTTGCCGCCGCCGTAGTCGAGCACCCTCATGCCGGCCTTGTGGGGAGCCCACAGGCCGGCCACCCAGTCGGCGTTTCCGCTCGGACGCTTGCTGCGATAGTCGGGATCGAAGATGTGGTAGTCGTCGTTGTAGATGTGGGTCTTGAATTCGCCGAGACCCCAATCGTCGAACGCATCGGTGAACATGAAGCCGCAGGTTGCGCAGCGGCGATAATAGATCGGGATACCCGACAGCGGGTTGTGCTGGCCTTGCGAAATTTCACAAGGGCGGTTCATGTCGACGACGCCGTAGAGCGCCGATGGGCCGCTGCAGATCTTGCAGGCCATGTGCGCCTTCGAGACCGGCCTCAGTCCCAGTTCAGCTGCTGACATGATGGCTCCCCCAACCGCGAATGCTCCGGCATCTGCCGGGCAGCATCCCGCTTCACGCGGGAATGTGGCGACGAATCAGATGCGCGCCGCACGCCATCAAGCGTTGGCGACGGTTAACGCTTTCCTAACCATATCGCGGACGGCCGGAGGAGGTCCTGTTGGCCGCCCGGACAAGCCGCATGCATGGTCGGATTTAGGAGGTTGGCGATGTCTGCTGTTGGCCCAGGCTGTGTGAAAACGCTCGTTTGATACTCTTAGGAGTGCCACGACAGCCGCGCGGCGAACCTTACGGATCGAGCTCCGTATCCCAGTACAAATAGTCGAGCCAGCTGTCGTGCAGGTAGTTCGGCGGGAACAGCCGGCCGTTGCGGTGCAGCTGGTGCACGGTGGGCGCGTAGGGCGCCTGCCGCGGAAACATCCGCGCCTGCTGCGGCGTCAGATTGCCCTTCTTCAGGTTACAAGGCGAGCAGGCGGCGACGACGTTTTCCCACGTGGTCTGGCCGCCTTTGCTTCGGGGGATGATGTGATCGAAGGTGAGGTCTTCCGGCGATGAACAGTACTGGCAGGCGAAGCGGTCGCGAAGGAAGACGTTGAAGCGGGTGAAGGCGGGGTGGGTGGTCGGCTTGACGAAGGACTTTAGCGAAACGACGCTGGGGAGCCTGATCTCGAAACTCGGACTTCGTACCGCCCGGTCGTAGTGCTCCACGATATTGACGCGGTCGAGAAACACCGCCTTGATCGCGTCTTGCCACGACCAGAGCGAGAGCGGGTAGTAACTCAGCGGCCGGAAGTCCGCATTGAGCACGAGTACCGGCCAACCGCCTTGTGAGACATGTGCGTTCAAGTAACGCTCCTAAGCCTCCATATACGCTGCGAAGCAGCATGTGTTGACATACTACAGGCAGCGTGACGGGATTGTGAAGAGCGTTGAGGGGCTTATCCCGCAGGCGAGGCATGCCGCCCAGGGGCTCCTTTGCGGCAAAAAAGTGGGGAGGGAACATGCGCAGGTTGCTGAAGGCACTGGCGACGATCCTCGTGAGCCTTCCCCTTGGCCTTTCATGGAGCGCCCCGGCGGCAGCGCAGAGCTATCCGTCGCGCCCGATCAACATGATCGTGCCGTTCCCGGCGGGCGGGGCCACCGATACGCTGGCCCGCTTCCTCGCCGAGCAGATGCGGCCGCTACTCGGTCAGCCGATTGTGATCGAGAACGTCGCGGGCGCCGCCGGCACGGTCGGCGTCGGCCGTGCGGTCCGCTCGGCGGCCGACGGCTATGCGCTCAGCATCGGCACCTCGACCACCCACATGCTGACCGGCGGCCTCTACAAGCTGCAGTTCGATCTGTTCACGGATCTCGAGCCGGTGATCCTGATCGGCTCCGAGCCGCTCTTGATCATCGGCCGCAAGAATTTTCCGGCCGGCGATCTCAAGGGCCTGATTGCGTATCTCAAAGCCAATCCGGACGGGGCGTCGGTCGGCATTGCCGGCATCGGCGCCACCGGCCATCTCACCGGCATCTCCTTCCAGAAGGAGACCGGCACCAAATTCACCTTCGTGCCCTATCGCGGCAACGGGCCGGCGATGCAGGACCTGCTGTCCGGTCAGATCGACTTCATGATCGAGCCATCGTCGAACTTCCGCTCGATGCTCGGCGCCGGCAGCGCGAGGCCCTTTGCGGTGACCGGCAAGACACGGCTGAAGTCCTCGCCCGACATTCCAACGGCGGATGAGGCAGGCATGACCGGATTCTTTGCCTCGCTCTGGTACGGGCTGTGGGTACCGAAGAATACGCCAAAGGACGTCATCGCGAAGCTGAACACGACCATGGCGCAGGTGCTGTCATCGGCCCCGGTGACGCTGCGCTTCGAGGAACTCGGCATCGAGATTTCGCCGCTCACGCAGCAATCACCCGAGGCGTTGCGCGCGCTTCAGAAGGCCGAAGCCGAACGCTGGTGGCCGATCATCAAGGCGGCGGGCATCAAGGTGGAGTGACGCGTTATCGCCGCAACGCCTCCACCCAGCGCGCCGGCGTCATCCCGTAAGCGCGCTTGAACTGCCGCGACATGTGGCTCTGATCGGCGAAGCCCGCCGCGAAGGCAGCGTCGGCCAGTGCGGTTCCCGAGACGATCATGCTGCGGACCATGTCGAGCTGGCGCATGGTGCGAAAGCGGCTCGGGCTGGTGCCAAAGGCCAGGCGAAACTGGCGCGCCAGCGACCAGCGGTCGAGCCCGCTCAGCCTTTCCAGCTCCGCCATGGAATGACGCTCGGTCGGGCACGCGGAAATTTTTTCGCGAACGATCTGCAGCCGCGCCAGTGGCAGCGATGCCGGTGGACCATCCCCCGCGGTTGCCGCCACCAGAAGGTCTGTGACGGTAGCGACGAGATCGCTGCGTGAGAGCTCATCCGCGTCGTCCTCTCCGATCCAGACCGACACCATCGCTTGCCGCTGCATGTCGGTCAGGTTGACGACGGGGTCGGCAAGAAAGGGCAGCGGCCGGCCGCCGAGCGCCGACTGGATCAGGCCGGGATCGACATAGACCATCCGATAGGAAAAGGCTTCGTCGGTTCCGGCAGCGCCGTCGTGCTGCTCATCGGGATGCAGGATGTGGCATTGGCCGGGAAGGCAGAACCTCGCTTCGCCCCGATAGCGGAAGGTCTGTACGCCCGTCAGCGTAAGGCCGATCGCATAGGTGTCGTGCCGGTGCGGCGCGAATGCTTGACCTGAAAAACGCGCCTCGAGCCGCTCGATCCCAGCGCACGGTTGAGTGACCAAGATCGAGGCGCGCGCATCCTGCGTGCCCTCGCCGCACAAACCTTCAAGACGCGGCGCGCGCGAAAGGCCTGACTGCTCTCCCATGCCGGTGATCATACGGGAGGATGCATGCAGGGGCACTTCATTTCAGCGAGTGCGGTCGCCAAGCTGATCGTGGATGCGACGGTGGTGATGGGAACGCCGGGGCCCTCGACGCTCGCGGTGATGGCAACCGCTGCTGCTTTCGGGATTTCGAGGTCGCTGCCATTCATGTTCGGCGCGATGGTAGGAACCGTCGCGGTCCTGGCGGGAGTTGCCGCCGGCGTGACGACGCTGCTGCTTTCATTCCCGCCGATCGCGGCAGTACTTACCGTGGCGGGTCTGCTCTACCTGCTCTATCTCAGCAGCCGCATCGCCACCGCGCCGCCCCTGAGCAAACAGGCCGAGCTCAGGGCAGTGCCGACCTTCGCGGGCGGATGCGTGCTCGGCCTCAGTAATCCGAAGGCGTGGCTTGCGATCGCCGCCGTCTTCACCGGCACGGCCGTGACATCGTCTTCAACCGCCCTCGATGTATCGCTGAAAGCCGTGTTGCTGACGGTGATGATTGTCGCCATCCATCTCGTCTGGCTCGTGGCCGGGGCGTACCTGGCGAGGCTGCTGAGTGATCCCCTGTGGTCAAGAATCGCGAATGTCGCGTTTGCCATAATCCTCGCCGGGACCGCCGTGCTTGCTCTGCTGCGGTGAGCGGGCCAAAGCCGCTATCCGCAGCAATGCCGGTGCGGGCTGCTGCGTGCTAGGCAATCTTCTCCAGCTTCTGCAAACAGCGCTTCACCCGCACGTGGGCCGGCATCTCGGTATCGGGAAAGCTGGTCTTCCAGTCGGTAACGCCGACTTCGCCGACATAGATGTCGCCCTTCGAATCCAGCGCGATGCCGTGCGGCGCGAGGAATTTCCCGGCCTCCAGCCCCGGACCCTGCTCGCCGCCCAGTTTCGCGATGCGCTTGCCCTTGGCGTCGACAATGGAAAGCCGCGGGCCGAGATTGGGCACCTTGCGATTGACCGCCATACCCGGGCCGAGCTCGCCGACGATGAAGTTCGGCTGCTTGCCGCCGCCGCAACAGCACAACGCGCAGGGGCGGTGCAGATTGTTCCACTGCGTCTCGTACTTGCCGTTGCCGTCGAACACCTGCACGCGGTGGTTCTCGCGGTCGGCGACATAGACCCAGCCGTCGGTATCGGTGACGATGTTGTGCACGATGTTGAACTGGCCGGGATCGGTGCCGGGCTCGCCCCAGGTCTTCAAGAGCTTGCCATCCGGCGAGAATTTGTGGACGCAGGCATTGCCGTAGCCGTCGGAAACGTAGATCTCGCCTTTCGGCGACAGCGCGGTGTGGGTGCAGCGATGAAACGGCTCGCCACTCATGAACGGCGCGGGCTTGTTGGGGATGCCGATGGTGAGCAACACCTTGCCGCTGTTATCGCATTTGCGCACGGTGTGATCGCCATCGTCGGTGCAGTAGAGATGGTCGTCGGCGTCGATATGCAGCCCGTGCGCGCGCGAGAAGACGCCTTCGCCCCAGCTGGTGATGAAATTGCCCTCGCGGTCGAACACCACCATCGGATGGTCGCCGCGGTTGAAGACGTAGATGCGATCCTTGCTGTCGACGGCGACGGAGGCAACGTCCGTGAGCTGCCAGCCCTCCGGCAGCTTGCCCCAGTTCTCCACCACGCGGTAGCGATGCTCGCCGGCGCCCAATATGGCCTTCATGTGTGCGTTCCCCTTCACCTGTCATTCCGGGGCACGCGAAGCGTGAACCCGGAATCTCGAGGTTCCGGGTTCGATGCTTCGCATCGCCCCGGAACGACGTGTTGTTGTCTACGCGACCGCCGCTTCGAACGTGGGCGCATGAAGCCGCGGCAAAAACCCTTCCTCGATCGCCTTGATCTGCAGCGCCAGCTGCTTCGAGCCGATCCGGCATTGTGCGAGGCCACCGGCGATGAACCAGAGGCCGGGCTGGCCGGTGCGCACATACATGTTGCGCAGCTCGTGGTTCTCGCCAAAACCCCAGATCCTGCCGACGCGCCTGGTGACGGCTTCGCCGAACAGCTTTTGCACCAGCTCTTCCTGCGGGCGATAACCGGTGGCGAGCACGATGAGATCCGCGGGAACGATCTCGCCGTGCTTCATGACAGCGCCCTCGGCCGTGAAGGTATCGATGTCGGCAAACTGCTTGAGCGCGATCTCGCGCCGGATCAGCAAATCGGAGCAGCCGACATTGAAGTAATAGCCGCCGCCGCGGGTGAGATATTTGAACTGCCAGCCGGTATTGTCCTCGCCGAAGTCGAGCTTGAAGCCGATGCTGCGCAGGCCTTCCAGCAGATCCTCATCGAGATCAGCGGACTTTTTGCAGGTCAGTGCATGGCTCCTGCGCGCGAGTTCTAGCGGCATCGACACCGCGATCAGGTCGTTATCGTCAAGCGTGCCCTCGTTATAGGGCGAATAGACCAGCTGCGCCGAGGGCTCGATGCTCACCACCAGCGTGGAGGAACGCTGCACCAGCGTCACGTCCGCGCCGCTGGAATAAAGATCCTGCGCGATGTCGTGGCCGGAATTGCCGGTGCCGATGACGATCGCGCGCTTGCCCTTCCAGTTCTCGCCGTCGTCATAGCCGCTGGAATGCACGACCTTGCCGGCAAAATTCTCCAGTTCCGGAATGTCGGGAATGTTCGGGATGCCGGAGACGCCCGTCGCCAGCACCACATGGCGCGGATGCATGACGCGTTTCTCGCCTTTGCGGCGCACGGTCACGGTCCAGCGGCCTGCCTTCTCGTCGTAGCTCCCGTCCAAGAACTCGGTCTCGGTCCAGAAGTTCAGCTCCAGGCCGTCGACATAGGACTCGAACCAGTTGGCGAGCTTGTCCTTGGGGATGTAGGTCGGCCAGCTCGGGGGGAAGAGCATGTAGGGCAGGTGGTTGACCTGCACCTGATTGTGCAGGGTCAGCGCGTGATAGCGCTTGCGCCAGTTGTCGCCGATGCGCTGCATGCGGTCGACGATCAGCGTATCCACGTTGAGCTGCTTCAGCCGCGCCGCGATGCAGAGGCCCGATTGTCCGCCGCCGATCACCAGCACCGTCGGGTCGCGCTCGGCATAGGCATTCGACGCGTTGCGCAGGTCGAGCCAGTTCGGGCCGCGGAAATCGCGCGAATAGGCATTGCCGCGCGGACGTGCGACGCCGAGCTGCTCCTCGAATCCCTTCAGCTCTTCCAATGCGGTCAGCAGCGTCCAGCACTGCAGGCGGTTGCCGTCGTCGGCATCCGGGATCAGGCGGAGGATACCGTCGCCGCGGCCGAGCCTGGTTTCGAACTTGAAGATCGCCTCGATGCAGTCGGTGCCCGCGCGCATCACTTTTCGCGGGGCGGCGCGATCGGGATCGATCGCAAACCCCGACGGACCCGCATGCGCGGCCTGCGCCTTGAGCGTCCTTAGAATATCGTCGCGGCCGTTGACGGTCTGCAGCGTCCAGGACAGCGCCAGCGCATCGCGCCAGTAGCTGTCGGGAAGGAACAATTTTTCGAGCGCGCCGTCATGGCCCAGCGCCGCCTCGAATTCAGCCAGCCAGCTTTCGGCGGCAATCGCAATGTCTGACGTCTTGTCCAGCATGCGCGCTTCTCTCCACCGGCCGTCTGACGCGGCCTGTTGCGGAGAAGCCTATACCCATTCGGGACGGCGCAGAAAGATGCGCGGGGAGCAACCCGCCATGACGTGAACGACAGGACATGCCCTTCCGGGCCAAACATGGCCGTTCAGGGTAGCTTTGGTCAGGTCGCCGGACGCAGGCTGCCTTCGGCGTGGAGATCGCGCAGCTTGCGCTTGAAGATCTTCCCCGACGCCTCGCGCGGCAGCGCGTCCAGGAACTGGATGTCCTTCGGCACCTTGAAATTGGCAAGCCGTGTCCGCAGGAATTCCTTCACGCCGGCGGCGGAAAGTTTCGCGCCCGCGTCCGGCTCGATGCAGGCAAACAGCCGCTCGCCATATTCGTCATCGGGCACGCCGAACACCGCGCAGTCGCGCACGCCGTCCATGCCGATCAGCGCGTTCTCGATCTCGGCCGGATAGATGTTGACACCGCCCGAGATCACCATGTCGCGCTTGCGGTCGCACAGGAACAGATAGCCGTCGGCATCGAGATAGCCGACGTCGCCGACACTGACGAGGCCGTCGCGCCCGGCCTCGGCGCGCGCGGCCGCGTTGCCATGATAATCGAAATCGGAAATCGCGGTCTGGCGCATGAATATCTCGCCGGGCTCGCCGGTGTCGCATGGTGTGCCGTCAGGCCGGAAGATCTTCACGATACCGCCCTCGATGGCGCGGCCGACCGTGCCGGGCTTGGCCAGCGCTTCTGCCGAGGAATGCCACACCGGAATGCCGGTCTCGGTCGAGCCCAGATATTCGTTGATGACCGGGCCCCACCACTCGATCATCGCGCGCTTGACGTCGACCGGGCAGGGCGCGGCGCCATGGATGACGAAGCGGAGCGAGGAGACGTCGTAGCGCCTCCGGATGTCTTCCGGCAGCCGCAGCAGCCGGACGAACATGGTCGGCACCGCATGCATGTGCGTGACGCGATAGTCCTGCACCAGCCGCAACAGGTCCTCCGGATCGAAGCGCGGCTCCAGCACGATGGTCGCGCCGTGGCGGAACGCCAGCATGCCGTAGGAATTCGGCGCCGAGTGATACATTGGGCCGTTCATCAGCACGACCTGATTGTCGTCGGGCGCGATGCCGTAGGTCAGTGTCGAGACGCGCTCGGCGGCGGCGACCTGGTCGGGCCGCATCTGCCCGCGCCGCACGCCCTTGGGCCGCCCCGTGGTGCCGGAGGTGTAGAACATCGGCGACATCCGCCCGATCGAGCCGGACCACGGCGCCTGCGCGTCGCGCCATCGGTCCCAGTCGGTCATGCCGTCGGGCACGGCAGCCAGTTCCGGCGGCACGTTGAAGGCGGCGGCGATCTCCGGCGGCGTCGCCACGATCAGCACCTTGACGCGATCGCCGACGCCGTCGCGGATTTGCGGCCAGAGATCGGCATGGCACACCAGGATCCCGGCGCCGCAATCGCCGATGATGTAGTTCACCTCGTCGGCCTTGAGATGCCAGTTGATCGGCACCACTGGCGAGCCGAGAGTGGCCGCAGCACTCGAGCACTCGAACAACGCAAAATCGTTGCGCAACATCAAGGCCACCGGCGTGCCGCCAGCCACGCCAAGCTCCCTCAATCCGGTCGCCGCCTTGGCGGCGCGCGCGGAAATCCCGGGATAGCTGATCCGGCGATCGCCGCTGATGATCATACCTGGCTCCGTTCCTCGATCCCCAGTCAGTCTGCGCGCTAATCCCGGCGGTCGTCGATCAGATCGCCAAAGCCGATCCAGTTCTTGCCGTTGAATCGGCGCAGCCGCAACTGCTGGAACGGCAGATAATCGTCCGGCGCGGTCGATACGGTGATGCCGGGCAGCAGCAGCGGGAGTTCCACGTTCTTCAGCGAGGTCGCCTGCTTCAGAACGTTCTCGCGGCTGAAATCATCCTTGCACGCCGTCAGCACCTTCATCAGCAGGGTCGAATAGTGATAGCCGGCGGAGTAGTTCGAGTTCTTCAGGTCGGCGTCGGGCATGCGCTCCTTCATGAAGGCGAAAAATTCCTTCACGCCGGCATCGTCGGCCCATTGTGCGTCGACCGTGTCCTTCTGGTTGCTGGAGGAGATCAGCCCGACCGCGTTCTCCAGCCCGGCCGGCTCGAGGAACGAAATCGACGACGCCGAGGTCGGCACGAAGAACAGGTCCGGCTTCCAGTTCAGCTCCGCCACGCCCTTGATCATTTGCGAGGTGAATTTTCCGAGCACGACGCCGAACATCACGTTGGCGCCGGAAGCCTTCAGCGCAGCCAGCTGCGAAGAAATGGTCGGCGCGCTGGTCTCGTAACTTGCCTCCGCCACGATCATGGAAGCGGCTTTCGCGCCGAGCGCGCGCTTGAAGCCCGCGACATAATCGCGGCCGAAATCATCGTTCTGGGCAAGGATCGCGATCTTGGCGTCGGGCTTGGTCTGCAGCACGTATTTGGCGTAGATCACCCCTTCGGATTCATAGGTCGCCATGCCCGGCATGGTCCACGGAAAATTCTTCGGGTCGGCCCATTTGGTGGCGCCGCTCAGAACGAACAGTTGCGGCACCTTCTTGCTGTTGAGGTAGCGGTGCACGGCGTTGTTGGTCGCAGTCCCCAGCGAGCCGAACATGAAGAGCACTTCCTCCTGTTCCACCAGCTTTCGCGTCTGCTCCACCGTCTTGGGCGGTGAATAGGCATCGTCGAGCGTGATGAATTTCACCTTGCGCCCGTTGATGCCGCCTTCCGCGTTGACCTTGTCGAAATAGGCTTCCTGCACCTTGCCGATCAGGCCAAAGCCGGACACCGGGCCGCTATAGGGCAGGGTCTGCCCGATGCGGATTTCCTCCGCCGCGGCGGCAGCGGCGATGCCGCCAAGCGTGAACGCGATCGTCAATGCATGCCGTAGCCGCATCGTTTGTTCCTCCGTTTGTTTCTGCCGCGCTCAGGCGATCGCGCGGCGGCTGAAATCAGTGATGGCCTCGGCGAATTCGGCCTTCAGCCGCGCCACCAGTTCGGCAACCGGCGGCGCATCGCTGATCTGGCCGATGCCCTGGCCGCTTCCCCAGATGTCGCGCCAGGCCTTGGACTTCATGTTGCCGCCGGAGCCGAAATTCATCTTCGACTTGTCGGCGACGGGCAAATTGGCGGGGTCAAGACCGGCGGCGGCGATCGACGGGCCGAGGTAGTTGCCGTGCACGCCGGTGAACAGGTTGGAATAGACGATGTCGTGCGCGGAATGCTCGATCAGCGCCGCCTTATAGGCGGGGTCGGCATTGGCTTCCGCGGTTGCGATGAAGCGCGTGCCCATATAGGCGAGGTCGGCACCGAGCGCGAGCGCAGAGGCAATGCTCCAGCCGTCGGAGATCGCGCCCGAGAGCAGGATCGTGCCCTTGAACCACTGCTTCACCTCGCGCACCAGCGCAAACGGCGACAGCGTGCCGGCGTGCCCGCCGGCGCCGGCGCAAACCAGAATGAGCCCGTCAACGCCCTGCTCGGCGGCCTTGCGCGCATGCTTGACGTTGATCACGTCGTGGAACACCACGCCGCCATAGGAATGCGCGGCCTCGACGATTTCCGACGGCGGACGCAGCGAGGTGATGATGACGGGCACCTTGTGCTTCACGCAGGTCTCCATGTCCTTCATCAACCGGTCGTTGGAGGCATGGCAGATCTGGTTGACGGCGTAGGGCGCGACCTTATTGCCGGGGTTCTGCGCCTGGTATTCGGCGAGTTCGTTCTCGATCCGGCTCAGCCACTCGTCGAGCTTTTCCACCGGCCGGGCATTCAGCGCCGGGAACGAGCCGACGATGCCGGCCTTGCACTGGGCGATCACGAGCTCGGGGCCGGAGACGATGAATAGCGGCGAACCGAGCACGGGAAGTTCGAGCTTGTCCTTTAGCGAAGCCGGTCGCGGCATGCGAATGTTCCCTCGAGAGATCGGCCCTGGGGCCGGCGGTATTTTCTGATGTGCCGGGATTTCGCTTCGCCGTCAGGCGAGTTGGACCATCCGGAGGGCCACCGACGGGTTTGGATTATAGGGCTGGACGCGCAGGCATCACTGTTCAATATTGAACGGACAAATATCCACTATTGAACATGGCGCAGAGGGCGGATGGACTGGGACCTGTGCAAGACCTTCGTCGCGGTTGCGGAAAGCCACTCGTTCGCCGCGGCGGCGCGCCAGCTCCGCTCCAGCCATCCGACCGTCGGCCGCAAGATCGCGGCGCTGGAAGCCCAGCTCGGTACGCGGCTGTTCGCCCGCTCCGACGAGGGCCTGTCGCTGACCGCGCAGGGCCGCCGCTTCCGCGAACATGTCGATGCCATGGCCGCCGCCGCCTTGCGTGCCGAGGCCGCGGTGTCGGCGACCGGTCGCCGGGCCCGCGGCGTCGTAAAACTTTCGATTGGCGCCACGCTCGCCGCGCACTGGCTGATGCCGCGCATGACAAACTTCCTGCGCGAGCACGACCATTTGCAGATCGAGATCATCACGCATCCGTTTCCCGCAAGCGTGCGCCGCCGCGAGGCCGATGTTGTGCTGCGTCCCGTCGATGCCGG
>Ga0187815_10000082_pt1 | contig 44077 bp, 37 predicted proteins | sample NC_S_5_FD_132962 | JGI IMG/M metagenome (GOLD analysis project Ga0187815, IMG submission 132962) | Wetland sediment microbial communities from Neuse River Estuary, North Carolina, USA - ASW-S_5 | ecosystem: Environmental > Aquatic > Freshwater > Wetlands > Sediment | place: USA: North Carolina... | reverse complement strand
TTGTCGACGACGCCGCTTACGTGCCCGGGGGGCACCTGCTACGTCATCCTGCCGGCGTTCGGCGTGCCCCTCCAGGTCGTCTTCGGCGTGATGGCCGTCGTGACGATGACGGTGGGGAACGTCCTCGCGCTTCAGCAGACGGAGATGAAGCGGATGCTCGCATACTCGAGCATCTCCCAGGCCGGCTACATGCTCATTGGTCTCGCGGTGGCCACCTCGCCGGCGGTCGCCGGCGCCGTGCTCCTGATCTTCGCGCACGTCTTCATGAAAGCCGGCGCGTTCATCGTCGTCGGCGCCCTGGCGGGACTGGGCATCGGGCGGCGGATCGAGGATTGGAAGGGAGTGGGCCTCCGCTACCCTTTCCTCGGTAGCTCGTTCGCCGTGATGCTGCTGTCCCTCGCGGGCATCCCCCTCACGGTCGGGTTCGTCGCGAAGTTCGTGCTTTTCTCCGCCGCGGTGCAGGCCCAGGGTTGGTTCGTCTGGCTCGCCGTCGCGGGACTGCTCAACAGCGCCCTCTCGGTGTTCTACTACGCCCGGGTGCTCCGCGTGATGTACATGGAAAAAAGCGAGGCCGTGGAGACGCCCATCCCAACCGGAGCCGTCCTCGGCGGGTCCGACCCGCCTTTCCTGCCCCTCGGCGGGATCGGCTACGGGAGGGCGCTCGCGATCGGCATCGCCCTCGCGGCGATCTTCGCCTTCGGGGTGTACCCTCAACTGGTCCTCGCGAGCCTCCAGATGGCTGCCAACCACCTGATTCAGATTCTATAACCTCCGGCGGTCTGGTCTGCCGTGGAGCGCTTCGATGTCCTCGTGGTCGGGAGCGGTCCCGCCGGCGCCACGGCCGCCCGGTTCGCGGCCCGCGGCGGAGCGAGCACGCTGCTCGTCGACCAGCGGCCGGAGCTGGGTTACCCCGTCCAGTGCGGCGAGTTCCTCCCCTCCGCCACCGAACTCGCCGACCTGTTCCCGTGCCCGGACATCATCGCCGAGGCGTACGTGATTCCCCCCGAGACCATGCTCCAGGAGACCCGGGAAATGGTGTGCGTTTCCCCCCTTGGCCGCCGGTTCCGGTTCCCCCTCTCCGGGTACGTCGTTTCCCGTCGATCGTACGACAAGCGGCTCGCGCTCGACGCCGAGGGGGAGGGAGCGGAACTCCGATTCCCTTGCGGCGTGACGCGCGTTCGCGACGGGATCGTCGAGTTCGCCGGAGGGGACCGCGTCGAGGCGAGCGTGATCGTCGGAGCCGACGGGCCCCTCTCCACCGTAGGGCGGAGCGTCGGATTCTCCCCACCCCGGGAGATGTTCCGGATGATCACGGCGACGGTGGCCGGCGAAGCCTCCTCGGACATCGAGCTGTTCTTTGGCCGCCTCGCGCCCGGCGGCTACGCCTGGCGGTTCCCGCGCGCCCACGACGCGAACGTGGGACTGGGCGTCTCCCGCCTGCCGAACGGCCACCGGCTCGATGGCCTCCTCGATGAGTTCGTCGGCCGAGAGGCTTGGGGGCCCGCGTCCGACCGGACCCGGTGGTGGGTGCCGCTCGGCCCGCCGCCGGAGAGTGCGGTCCGGGGCCGGGCGATCTTCGCCGGCGACGCGGCGAACCTCGTCATGGCGACGAACGGCGGGGGGATCCCGACCGCGGTTCTCTCGGGCCGGGACGCGGGCGTGGCGGCCGCGCGACATGTGCGCGAGGGCACGCCCCTCTCGGAGTATGACCGCCTCTGGCGCGCCCACCTCGCCGAACCGCTGGCGCGCGGGTACCGTATTAAACGGTTCGCGGACCGTTTCATCGAAAGCGACCTGCTGGTGGCCGCGGGAATGAGATATATTGGGGGCGGCGGTCTCGATGCCATGATGCGCCTGCGGTGGCCTCCGCGTCTGAGGTGGATGAGCTCATGACGAGCCCCGCCGACGCGGCGTTCGCGCACGAGGTGCCTCTCGAGGTTCTCGTCAGCCGGGCCTTCGGCGCCGAGGCGTTCCTCGAGCTCGGGGGCTTGCTGCCCGAGCTCGCCGAGGACCTGAGCGGCATCGAGGACCGGTTGAAGAGCGTCCTTCCGTCGGAGTATCCCCCCCTCACCGAGGCGGTGCTGTATGCGTGTACTACCGGGGGCAAGCGGCTTCGACCCTTGCTCATGGCGGCGGCCTATCGGGCGCTCGGGGCCACGTCCACGAAACCGGTCCATGCGCTCGCCGCGGCGTTCCAGCTGATCCACACCGCCTCCCTGATTCACGACGACGTGATCGACCACGCCGATCAGCGACGCGGGCGGCCCTCCGTGCTCCGCGCATTCGGGCTCCCCTCCGCGATTGTCGCGGGCGATTACCTGTACGTCCGCGCCTTCGAACTAGCCTCGGAGTATCCCCAGGCGATCATCCTCCGGTGCGGCGAGGCCTGCGCGAACCTGGCCGAGGGCGAGGTACTTCAGGAGTCGGGCCGATTCGACCTCACGGTCAGCCGGGATCAATACCTGAGCATCGTCACGCGCAAGACTGCCACCATCGTGTCGGCGGCGTTGGCCAGCGTGGGGGACATCGCCGGCTCGACGGCCTCCATCGTCGAAGCTCTCGCCGCCTATGGGAGGGCGGTCGGCATCGCGTTCCAGCTCCGCGACGACCTGCTCGATGCGTACGGCGAGCCGGACCTACTCGGAAAACCCCTCTACGCGGACTTCCGCGAAGGCAACCCGACGCTGCTCTCGATCGAGGCCTACCAGCACCTCGAGGGACGGCCGAAGCTGGAGTACGAGCGCCTGTTCGCCCGCCGCGAGAAGCGGCCGCGGGAGCTCCTCAAGCTTCGCACACTCACCGACCAGACCCCCGCGCAGAGCCTCGTCGAGGCCGAGGGCCATCACTGGGCCGCGACCGCGATTCGCGCGCTCGCTCCTCTGCCGCAAGGACCGTACCGTTCCCTCCTCGAACGTCTCGCGCACGCGGCGACCACGCGCCGGTACTGAGGACGCCACTCGAACGAAACCTACTTGATAGGTCGCCCGCCCTTTCGCCTTCGCACCTCGGTGCGGAGGTTCGATGGCTCGTCAAATAGCGCGGCCGTCCACGGCCGCCGATTCGGACGGCGACGACGCTTCCCCCGAGGTCCAGCATCTTCCCCCCGTCTGGGAACGACAACTCCCCCCTCCCAGCCTCCCGATCGGAGTCGCCATCCTATCGATCGTGACCGCCGCGGTGGGCGTACTCCTCATGATCTCGGGGATACTCTTCGTCCTCACGTACTACGCGAGCGTGCTCGTCCCGTCTTCGCTCGTGATCTTCCACGTCGGGGACCCAGCCGGTGCGGTGGTGCTCGTCGTCCTGGGGGGGGTGATCGCGCTGCTGTCGTCGGCGCTCTGGCATCAGGAGCTGTGGGCCTTCTACCTGATGGTCGGCTTCCTCTTCCTGGGCCTAGCGTACCTGTTCTTTACCGACTCCATCACGTACCTCTTCGTGATCGTCCTCGTTGTCTTCATCTATCTCATCGCGGTGCGTCATCACTTCTATTGATGCACGTACTGCTCGCGCAGCTCGCACCCCGCCGGGGGGACCTCGAGGCCAACCTCGGGCGGCTCGCCGAGGTCGTGCGCGCACATCCAGCGGACCTCTACGTTTTCCCGGAGCTGTACCTCCTAGGCTATGCCCCCGGTGACCGGGTCCACCGGATGGCCCTGGTCACGGGCGACCACTCGATCGTGAGCATCCAAGGGCTCGCGAGGGAGCGGCATGTGGGAATCCTCGTCGGAGCCCCCTGGCGCTCGGAGGACCGGCCCGGCGAGGTCCACAACGCGGCCCTCTTGGCCGACCCGGATGGCTCGCTCCAGGTGCAGGTGAAGCGGTTTCTCCCCAACTTCGGCCCGTTCGAGGAGGCCACCATCTACACCCCGACCGACACCAGTACCCCATTGACACTGGGGAAGCACCGCCTCGGTGTCCAGATCTGCTACGACGCCTATTTCCCCGAGGTGTCCCGCGACCTCGCGCTCCGGGCCGCCGTGCTTCTGGTCGTGCTCTCGGCCGCCCCGGTCACCTCGAGGAGCCTGTTCGAGAAGGTGCTCCCGGCGCGGGCGGTCGAGAACGCCTGCCCGCTCGTCTACGTGAACCGGGTCGGCGTGGAGGACGGAATCGTGTTCGGCGGCGGTTCCGGCGCCTGGGACTCCCGGGGCGAGCCGCTGCCGTCGGAATCGCTCCGGCTCGCCGGCGGGACTCCGGAGGAACGCCTGGACCTGGTCGAGATCGACCTCGACGACGTCCCGCGATGGCGCCCCTTCCGCCCCGTGCTCCGGGACGTGGCAAGGTAGGGCGGAAGGCGCCTCCGGTCCGGGGAGGAGCATCGTTCAGTTTGGCGACTCCAACTCACCCCTTATAGCCCCGCGAGCACCGAAGCCCCGACCGATGGGCCGGACCGCGACTCTCGCCGAGCAACTCGCCTCGAAGCAGCGAGAGATCTCCGTCGCGGAATTCTTCGAACGGAACCGTCAGATCCTCGGCTTCGACAACGCGCAGCGTGCCCTCCTCACAGCGGTGAAGGAGTCCGTCGACAACGCGCTCGACGCCAGCGAGGAAGCCGGCGTCCTTCCCGACGTGTCGGTGGAGATCTCCAAGGACGACTCCGGCCCCGACCGCTATCGTGTCGTCGTGGCCGACAACGGCCCCGGGATCCTCAAGCGCGAGCTCCCGAACGTTTTCGGACGCCTGCTCTACGGCTCTCGCTTCCACGCGCACCGCCAGTCCCGCGGCCAGCAGGGCATCGGCATCTCCGCCGCGGTCCTGTACGCCGGGCTCACGACCGCCCGACCGGTGAAAGTGACGTCGAAGGTCGAGGAAGAGGAGGCCGCGCACATCCTCGAGATCCTGGTCGACGCCCAGCGAAACCTCCCGAAGGTCGTGAGCGAGGCGCTCGAGCTCTGGGATCGGCCGCACGGCACCCAGGTCGAGCTCGTGCTGAAAGCGAAGTACGTCCGGGGACGGCAGTCCCCGCTGGAGTATCTCCGCGGGACGGCCATCGTGAATCCCCACGCTCGGTTGGTGCTGGTCGAACCGGACGGGACCCGGATCACCTTCGAACGGGCGTCCACGGAGGTGCCTCCGATCTCGAAGGAGGTGCTCCCCCATCCGTACGGCCTCGAGCTCGGAGAACTCGCTGCGATCCTGAAACAGTCGAAGGAGAAGCGTCTCTCCGAGGCGCTTCCCCGGCGACTCGCCGGGGTGACCCCGCGGGCGCTCAAGGAGATCCTCGCCCAGGGTGGTCTGTCAGGGAAGGAGGATCCCGCGGGGATTCACGGGACCGAACTCGAATCGCTCCTGGCGGCGCTCCACTCGGTCTCGCTGCTCCCTCCCTCGTCGGAGTCGCTTTCCCCCATCGGCTCGATCCTCATCAAGCGCGGGCTGCGTAACGTCCTCGGCGAGCTTCGCCCGGACTTCTACGCGCCCCCGGTGAGCCGCCCGCCCAAGATCCGAGCCGGGTCTCCCTTCCTCGTCGAGGTGGGGCTCGTGTACGGGGGGTCGCTGCCGCCCGACCAGCCGGTCCAGCTCCTTCGCTTCGCCAACCGGGTCCCGTTGCTCTTCCAGCAGGGCGCCTGCGCGATCACGACGGCCGTCGAGTCGGTCGACTGGCGCCGCTACGGCCTCGACCAACGGGGCGGCCAAGGGCTGCCGGCGGGTCCCTGCATCCTGCTGGTCCACGTCGCTTCGACGCGCATCCCGTTCACGAGCGAATCCAAGGAGGCCATCGCCGAAGACCCCGAGATCCTCAAGGAGCTCCAGCTGGCGCTCCAGGCGGTGGCCCGGCATCTTAAGTCGCACATCTCGCGCCAGATCCGTCGGGAGTACGCTTCCGAGAAGTTCACGATCATCCGCCGGATCCTTCCGCAGATCGCGGAGAAGACCAGCCATCTCGTCGGCAAGCCGGTGCCGGACCTGACGCCGGTGATCACCGAGATCATGAACGTCGTGACCCTCGAGACGGCGGAACCCGAGAAGGCCGCCGGATCGGGGCTCAACGTGACGGTCACGAACTACACGCCTCGGGCTCGGGTGCTCGAGGTATTCGCGGAGATGCCGACGGAATTGGCGGGCCGGCTCGCTCCCGTCCCCGCCCCCGACGGAGTCGATGCCGGGCTCGGTCGCGTCTGGTGGACGCTCCCGAAGCTGGCCCCCAATGCACGGACCGAACTTCAGCTTCGCTGGCCGACCAGCAGCGACTGCGACGCGTCGGACTTCGACTGGTACATCGCCGGCGTGGACGAATCGCACCTGCTGGGAGCCGATGCGTTACCCGGGGACTGGGACGTTCGATTGCCCCGCCAGGTCGTGGAAGCCGCCGAAGCGGCGGAGGTCGCCGGCGTCACCGCCCCGAGCCCGACCGAGGAACCGGAGGTGGACTACGATGGCGCCGAAAAAGCCGCCGAGCTCGAAGAAGACGACTGACGAACCCGAGATCCGCATCGACGCGCTCGCGCCCACCTTCGAGCTGGCGGCCCAGATCTACGCCCAGCTCACGAAAGGCGAGGTCCCCCGGATGCGCCTCCCGCTCCGCACGAAGCAGAACATCCAGTTCCAGCTCAAGGAAGGGGTCTGGCGCCTCGGGCGCAGCACCGGCACCCGCTCGGCCCGCAAGCTCGACGGGGCGCTGATGCTGCTCCGGACGTTCTACCTCGTCGACTTCATCCACGAGATGGCCCGGGACCGGAAGACCTCGACGCTCCGAGAGCTGTACTACATCTCGGAGCAATGGAAGGACGCGAAGTTCCATAGCGAGGACGAGTCCAACCTGCTCATCGAGGACCTGGAGGTCCTCTGCACCCGTCTCCGAGAGGATTTCCGGCTGCATCCAGAGGAGAACGGCGCCTCCGTCATCGGCGACTTGACGATCGAGGAGACCAACCGCAAAGGAGTCGTCAAGAAGATCAACTGCCGGGACGATGTGGGGGACGGCGGCTACGCCCTTCCGTTCAACGTCGAGAAGGAGAAGATCAAGCTCAAGCGGTCCGGCGCCAAGTTCGTCCTCGCGATCGAATGTGGCGGCATGGTCGACCGGCTCGCGGAGAACGGTTTCGATGAGGAGCAGGACGCGCTCCTGGTCCACCTCAAGGGCCAGCCGGCCCGGTCCACCCGGCGGTTCCTCAAGCGGCTCAACGAGGAGCTCAAGCTTCCCGTGGTCGTGTTCACCGACGGCGACCCCTGGTCGTTCCGGATCTTTGCGTCGGTGGCCTACGGCGCAGTCAAGACGGCTCACATCTCCCACTACCTTGCCACGCCGGGAGCCGAGTTCCTCGGCGTCACCGCGTCCGACATCGAGAACTACGAGCTTCCGTCCGACACGCTGACGGAGCAGGACACGAAGGCGCTCCACGCGATGCAGTCCGACCCCCGGTTCGGGACCGCCGATTGGCGGAGCGAGATCGACCTGATGCTCAAGAACGGAAAGAAGGCCGAGCAGCAGTCCCTCGCGAAGTACGGCCTGAATTACGTGACGGAAACGTACCTGCCCGAAAAGCTCGGCGAGATGAACGTCCTCTAGCCCCCCGGGGGGGGCGGAGACTTAACTCGGCACGCCGAGCGCCGCCCGTCCCTCCGGCGACAGGAGTCGAGCTTCCTCGCCCTTCGGGAGGTAGATGCTGTGCCTCTCCGCGAGGGTGAGTCGGTGCCAGTCGATCCCCTGGTCGCGGAACTCCTCGGGCTCCAGCATGGTGGCCCCCGCGGCGCGACGGCGGGCGGGGCCCGGGGCTCCCCCGGGGGTAACGAGCAGCAACGTATCCGAGGCCTCCTCGTACTGGACCCACTCCCGCGGCACCACGACCCGCATCCGGACGAGCTGGGGCCGGAGCTTCGCCTCGGTCTCCGTCTCGGTGCGGGCAAAGATCGCGTACTCCGTGCCCCCGACGGTCACGGTCGACTCGTAGTCGAAGCTCTTTCCGGCGAACTGTAGAACGTTGAGGGACAGGGTCTGGTCGTCGACCACAGGGCCCGCAGCGGGGGAGCGTACTTAATCCGGGCGTGAGCAACGGGCGCCGCGCTTCTCTCGGCCCAGAGCCTTGCGTTCATCGGCGGAGCGCTTATAAAAGGAGGCGAATACCCCGCCTCGTCCTCGAGCGCGAACTGGATGAAACGGAGTTCCCGGGTCTGGAAAAAGCGCGGCCACATGCGCTGGAAGTGGCGAAAGAAGCGCATGCGCCGCCGGAAGCGCGCCCAGAAGATGCGGAAGCAGTAAGGGCGGGCCGTAGCGTTGGCCCTCTCTCGCCCGGTGTTCGTCGAGGCGTTACCAGGCGAGCCGGTCGAGGGTGCGCGCTTCCTTCGTGGCCTTCTTCCACTGCTTATAGTGATCCTTACAGAGTGCGGCCCGGCGTCCCTCCTCGGAGAGCTTGGGAAACGCCTTGCGTACCTCGGACCGCGCGAGCGAGCGGACCGAGGGTCCGCCGCACCCGGGGATTGCGCACGGCGTGGCCTCGTCGGGCGGGGGTCCCGTGGGGCTCACCGACTTCCCCCGTCTCGGAGGCGCTGAGCGACGAGGGTGGGCACGTCATACGGGAAGTCGGCCACGGTCGCCCCGGCGGCTTGAAGAGCGGCCAGCTTCGTTGCCGCAGTCCCGCGGCCGCGGTCGATGATCGCACCGGCGTGCCCCATCCGTTTCCCCGGGGGCGCCGAGCGGCCTGCAATGTAAGCCACCACGGGCTTGGTGAAGTGGTGCCGAATATAGTCCGCCGCCTCCTCCTCGGCCGTCCCGCCGATCTCGCCGACCAGAACGAGCAGGTCGGTGTCCGGATCCTGCTCGAACAGGGGCAAGGCATCGACGAACGTCGTTCCGACCACGGGGTCTCCCCCGAGGCCGATGCAGGTGCTCTGGCCCAGCCCGATCTCCTTGATCCCGTTCACGATCTCGTACGTCAGGGTTCCGCTGCGGGAGATGACCCCGACTCGGCCCGGGCGGAATACCACGTTTGGGATGATCCCGACCTTGGCCTTCCCCGGAGCCGCGATCCCCGGGCAGTTGGGGCCGATGACCTGGACCCCTCGGAGCCGGCCGTAGTAGTACATGGTGAGCATGTCGTGAAACGGAATGTGTTCTGTGACGATGACGACGAGCGGGATCCCCGCGTCCGCCGCCTCGAAGAAGGCGTCCTTCGCGAACGGAGCCGGCACGAAGATCACCGACGCATTCGCCCCGGACTTCGCCACCGCCTCGGCCACGGAGTCGAACACCGGGACGCCCTCGACCTGCGTGCCTCCCTTCCCTGGCGTAACACCGGCGACTACCTCGGTCCCGAACGCCTTCATCTGCACCGTGTGGACGGTGCCCTGGTGTCCGGTGATCCCCTGGACGACCACGCGGGTGTCGGCGTCCACGAGGACGGTCACGTCGCCGCTCTCCCGGCGGGACGCGCGCGCTCGGCCGCGACGACCGCCTGCGCGGAGGCCTTCAGGTCCAATAGCGCGGTGATTCCGGCGGATTGGAGTATCTGTCGCCCGAGATCCTCGTTGTTCCCGCGGATCCGTGCGACGATGGGAAACCGGTCCGCGTCCGGCACCTGGGTCATCGCCGCGACGAGCCCCTTCGCCACCGTGTCGCAGCGGGTAACGCCGCCGAAGATGTTCAGGAACACGACGGAGGGGTGGGCCTTTGCCATCAGCAGGAACGCCTCGGTCACCTTGGCCGGGTCGTCGGTGCCGCCCAGGTCGAGGAAGACGCCCGGCTTCCCTCCGAACTGGGCCAACACATCCAGCGTGGCCATCGTCAAGCCGGCACCATTGGCGATGACACCGATGTCGCCGTCGAGCTGGACGAAGGCGATGTCCTTCTCGCGGGCGATCTCCTCGAGGGGTGTCCGGTCGTCCCGGATCTCAGCGTATTCCAGGTGCCGAAACCCCGCGTCGTCCTCGATGATGACCTTCGCGTCCAAGGCTATGAGATGCCCATCGACCACCGCCAGGGGGTTGATTTCCACGAGCTCCGCGTCTTCCTGCTGGAAGGCTCTCCAGAGGGAATCCAGCACGCCTCCGAGCTCCTTCGATGCGGGAGCCTCGAGCCCAAATGCCACCCCGACCCGGCGCTTCTCGTAGGCGGCGAGACCGGCAAAGGGATGGACATCGATCCGAACGAGCTCGTCGCCGTTCAACGACTCGATCTCGACACCCCCCTGTCCACTCGCGATGAGTAGCGGTTCCCGGGCGCTCCGGTCGAGGGCGATCGAGAGATAGAGCTCGCGGCCCACTGAGACCTTCGGCTCGAGCAGCAGCTCCTTCACGGTCTCGTCCTTGAACTGCATCCCCAGCATACCGGACACCACGGTCCGCAGCTCCTCCGGGGTGGAGGCGAACTTCACCGCGCCGCCCTTGCCCCGCCCTCCGGCGAGCACCTGGGCCTTGACGACCAACGGCAGGACCAGCGCGCCCGACCGCACCAACTCATCGGCCTCCGCGGCGCTCCGGACGACGCGCCCGTTCGGGACCGGAATGCCGTAGCGACGGAAGACCTCCTTGCCGCGCCACTCGGCGAGCTTGACCACGCAACTCCCTCAGGCGCGCCCGAGCCGGGCCCCTTATTTATCCCACCGGGGGTCCCCGGCGCCGGAGCGCCGTTTGGAGTCTGACCTCGTCCTCGGGCTGCTGGCCTTTACGACCCTTTTCGTCATCGTGGACCCGATCGGGATGCTCCCGTTCTTCGTCTCGCTCACGGGGGGATTCAGCTCCGCGGACCGGGTGTACGTGATCCGACGCTCCACGTTGTTCGCCACCGTGCTTCTTCTGGCGTTCGCAATCTTGGGGCAGTACATCTTCCTGGCTCTGCACTTCACCATCTACTCGTTCGAGATTGCGGGCGGCGTGCTGCTCTTCGCGATCGGCTTCAGCATGGTCTTCGGGGAAACCCCCGGCACGAAGCTCACCCCCATGGACCGGGACGAACTCCTCTCACGGCGAGAGGAAGTGGGGATCGTCCCGCTGGGAATGCCTCTGCTGGCCGGACCCGGGGCAATCTCCTCGGTGGTGATCTATGCACAGGGCTCGGAGGGAAGTCTTTCCGGGAGCCTGACGCTCTACGCCGCCATTATCCTCGTGATGATCGTGAGTTACGTGGTCCTGCGCGCCGGGGTACAGATCCTGGACCGCGTGGGTCGCGTCGGCGTCGTCGCCATCAGCCGGATCATGGGACTCCTGCTGACCGCGATCGCCGTGCAGTTCGTGATCAACGGCGTGGCCGGCGCCTTCGGGCTCGTCCTGCCCTAGTGGCGCCCGTCTCCGACCGGTACGCAAGGTCTCGGCCCAGCTCGTCGAGCAGGCGCCCGGCCACCTCGGACTTGGGCCCCCGGATCCAATGGCTCCGGCCATCCTTCCGCAGCAGAAGGACCTCGGCTTGGGCCGCCCCCATCACCGCGCGATCGTTTCCGACGACCGCATCGAGGCCCACTTCTTCCAGGAGCGTCTGGGCGAGCCCACGGAGCTTCTCGGGCGTCTGCCGGCTCACGAGCTTGAACCCCACGACGATCCCGGGCGCCGACACTCGACGGCGGATCTCGGGAAGGATCTTGGGCGTGGGCCCCAAAGTAAGCGTCAGGCGGGGGGTCCTGCGGGAATCGATCTTCTCCGCCCTCGGCTTCACCGTGTAATCGGCCAGTGCGGCCGGGATCCAGACGGCGTCGGCGCCGACGAGCGATGCCGTCTCCCGGACCACCAGGCGATGCAGATCCTCCACCGAGGTCCATCGAATTACCGAGAGGAAGGAAGGGACCGGGGCGCTGGCCGCGCCCAGCCAGAGCGAGACGAGCGCGCCGCGATAGTGCGCCTGCGTGGCGAGCGCCACGGCCGTCTCCCCGCTGCTCTCGTTCGTGATCGATCGGACGTCGTCGATCGGTTCGTGGGAAGCGCCTCCGATGACGATCACCCGACGGCCGGCCCACGGACCGCGAGCCAACCGGTGGAGCACGGCGGCGGCGATCTCCTCAGGTGAGGGGACCTTCTCCTCGTTCTCCTCCCGCCGGGGCGCGATGATCTCGACGCCCCACGCCCGAAGTTGCTCGAGGTTCGCCTTCACGGCGGGGTTCTGCCCCATGGAGCCGTGCATCGCGGGGGCGAGGAGAATCGGCACGTGCCCGCCCAACGCGACCGAGGCGAACGTTGTGACTGGGGTGTCATCAATCCCGTGAGCGATCTTCGATATGGTGTTGGCCGTCGCCGGAGCGATAAGGAGCAGGTCGGCGCGTTTGTCGCCCGGACCCATCCAGGTTACGTGTTCCACGTCGCCGGTGAGCTCCAGGATCGGGGGATGACCGCTCGCGAAGCGGAGGCTCTCGGGGGTGACGAGCCGCGTCGCCTCGGCCGACATCACGACGCGCACGTCCGCCCCGTGACGGATCAGCTCGCGGATGACCCGAGGAACCTCGATGGCCGCGATCGATCCGGAGACGCCCAGAATGATCCGGCGTCCGGCGAGCAACTGGGAGCGCCGTCCTCGGATCGCTTCGCTCGGATGCATCGGTTGCCCAGTGTCCGGAGATCCCGGGACGGGACCGGCGGCGGCCAGGCCCGGGGAGTGAGTCGGGACTTAAAGCGCGACGCCAACGGACCGGGCGCGGGGCCCTTTATCTGCCCACTCGGCTCGAGAGCAACGTGACGTCTTCCCGACGTTCGACCCCGGGGGCCGACGCCCCGGAAGTCACACCCGAGGGGCCCACGGCCGGAGACGAGCCGCTGATTCCGCTGCCCGTGCTGGCCAACAAATCCCTGGACACTCCAGAGCCCTCTCCGCTCCCCGACGAGCCTCCACCGGAACCCCGGCGGGTGCCCCGCGGCGTGATAGTGTTCGACCTCGATGGCACCATTCTAGACGACCTGAACCATATCAGCGAAGTGGCGGCCGATGTGATGGCGACGGCCTTCGGAACCCCGAAACAGGAGGCGCGCATCCATTACTTGGCGACGACCGGCATGCCTTTCGAGGCGCAGCTCTCCCAGCTCTATCCGGATGTGCCGGCCGCTGACCGTCACAAAGTCGCGCGGCTGTTCCATCAACGGAAGGCGACGGAGGCCTACGGCACGGCACATCCCTTCCCAGAGATGTCCCGGGTCCTCAAGCGCCTCTCCCTGGAGAAATGGACGCTCGTAATCTCTACGGGGGCCGAGAAGGAGATCGCCGACCTGCTCCTCGAGCGGGAAGGGATCCGGTACTGGTTCGAGGCGGTCCTCGGAGCCGGTCAGGGCACCAAGCGCGAGCATCTGGCCGAGTATCGGCGAAGGTTCCCGGATGTGCCGGTGTTTCTTATCGGAGATTCTCGATTCGATATGGAGGCTGCTAGCTCCACCCCCGGCGTAACCGCCCTCGGGCGGGCATCGAGCGTACCGGGCTGGGCTCTCACTCCGAAGGACCTGAAGAAGTGGGGCGCCGTGTGGGCGGACCATACGCTGACGAACCTCCCCGAGGCGATCGAACGTTTTGAACGGAAGTCGGCCGCCCGTCCGCGGCGACCGGCCCCTGGCAAGAGGTAGGGCCGGGACCGAGACTCTCCGGGGACGGGGGGTGGCCCCGTCCTCTTTTGAACCCGGGTCGAGGGATCCACAGTCCCCCAGGATAGGCCAGACTACCCCATCCCGGCCGCACGCGAACGAGAGTGGTCCGGAAGAAAAGGGTTGGTATCAGCTGGCGTTGGCGGGCACCGGAATGAAACGACCCTCCTCGGACCGTTTCGGTCTCTCTCCTCGGACAGATTATCCGGTCCCGCGCAGTTCTGCCGCGCGGTTCGGGGAATGCTTCTCTCCTATCAGTACCGGCTCTACCCCTTCCAAGACCAGGTCCGGGCCCTGGACCATCACCGTCGAGAGCTTACCTTCCTTTGGAACTTCGCACTGGGCCAACGGAAGGACGCGTGGCGGGCCGAGCAACGGTCCGTCTCGTACATTGACCAACAACGGGATCTGACCCAATGGCGGACCTACGACCGCGAGGGGCTCGGGCGACTGTCAGTCGCCGTCGCCCAGGATAGCTTGCAACGCTTGGACCTCGCGTTCCGTGCCTTCTTCCGACGGGTGACGGAGGGGGAGAAGCCGGGGTATCCCAGGTTCCGCCGAGCGGTGAACTCGTTCACTTACACCCCTTCGGTCCTGTCCTCCCCGGTCGTGCCGGGCCCAAATCGAACCTGGCGGGTGAAGTTTCCTCGCGTCGGTGAGATTCCCTCGGCTACATCGTCCCCTCCCAACGGGGGCCTCCGTGAGAACGGTGACCGTGAAGTACGAGGCAGGGGGGTGGTATGCAACGCTCGTCGTCGATATCCCGGACCCTCCGCCTTCCCTCTCTTTGGTTCCCACGAATTCAGTCGGGGTGGATTTAGGCCTGACCCATCTGGCCACCCTCTCGACGGGCGAGGTCGTCCAGCCTCCGAGGATTCTCCGGAAGGCGGAGCGCCGTTTGGCGCGGAAGCAGCGACGCCTCTCTCGAAAGCGCCGGGGCTCGCATCGGTATTTGCAGCAGAGGATGCGGGTGGCGAAGTGCCACGCGAAGGTCCGGCGGCAACGGAAATGGTTCGCGCACCAGCTCTCGCACGACTGGGCCGACCAATTCGGCCTGATCGCCTTCGAGGATACAGACGTCGCTGCCTTCCGTGAGGGCAATCCGCGATCGAAAGGGATGGCTGACGCTGCATGGGGGATGTTGCGCCAGCTGACCCATTACAAGATGGCCCTACGGTCGAAACCGTGCGTCAACGTGCCGGCCAAGAACACCACGCAGACGTGTTTCCACTGTGGTCGGCTCGCGAATCCTCCTCTCACGCTCTTGGATCGAACGTATCGGTGCTCATGCGGCTGGGTGGCGGACCGGGACTGGAACGCCGCCCAGAACATTCTCGCTCGCGGACTGACTCTCCTTTCGGAGCTACGCCGGAGCACGGCGGAAGTAACGCGCACGGAGAACCAGCCTCCACCTCGGCGGAAGGGCCGCAGGTCCTATCAGCGGAGGCGCGCCGGTTCGGTGAACTGCGAAGGGGTGGGAAACCGCCCTCTCACGCCTGGCCTGGAAGGTCCCGCTGGGGACCCTCCAGAGCCTTCGGTTCTGAACGGATCAGAGACGTGGGTTGCTACAAGGGTTTGCGCGCACCGCCCGGCGTTCCGCCCAGAGGAGCCCGAGGACTTACGTCAATTCCTGCGCCCACTTTGCCGGGTTGTACCACGACGACTTGGCCTGCACCGCTCCGTCCGGGGCCAGGTGGACCCGGACCCCGGCGGACCGGCCGAACGCCGCGAACTCGAGCGAGTACCAGAAGACGTCCCAGCCCCCGGCGGAGCTGGGCCGGGCCTCGCCGAAATGGTACGTCTGGTCGAGCATGGCGCTCGCGTCCCGGGCCGCCGCAAAGGACCGGGCCAGGGCTTCCTCCGGGCTCGTCACCGGGCCGCGCGTGGCGGGAGGCTCGGTCGGCACGTCGACGGTCCACGGACCGCCCACGATCCCCCGGCCGAAGCGATATTCCGCGTACGTGGTGCGTTCCCGGCCCCCGCTCTTGTCCTCTTTGAGCAGGAGCCAGTCGAATGGATTGCCCGTCGGCACGGGCACCGAGAACTCGCGGCGTTTCCTCAGGATCTGACCGATTCTCAGGCGGGCGGCGAGCCGAAGGCCGAAGTAGAGGAGGAAAAACGCCGTGAGCCCCCACAGCGTCCAGAGGTAGTACTGGAACGCGACGTGGTTGCGTTCGACTCCCAGGAGCAGGTAGAAGGCGGCGACCGAGACCACCAGGGCGACGAAGTTGATCGGTCGGTCGGCGTCCAGCTCGAGCTTCACTTCCGAGAAGGGAAGCAACGGCGGCACCGAGAAACTGGTGAGGCCGTCGAGGAAGATATGGGAGAGGCCGGCGGCCTCCATGACGACGAAGTAGATCAGCGGGTTCCCGGCGGCGATATGCGGGGCCACGACCGCCCCCACCACCGCGACGACCGACACGCCGAAGATCGAGTGCGTGATGCCGTGGTGCCGGAGCATCGGGAACCGCTTCGCGAACGGGAGGAACAGCACGTCGCCGTCGGGGAGCCCCCCGGCGAGCGCGCCGGCCGCCAGGTACGCCGGCGCGTAGCCCGCGGTCCCGTAGGAGATGAGATAGGCCACGAGAACGTGCGTGAACAGGTCCACGGGTGCCGGCCCCCGCCCTTTACACCAGGCTTTCTTCCATCACTTCGACGGACTCGACACCCGGCACCTTCGCGAGGGCCCCCTCGACCTGGTCGAGGATCCCACCGGCGTCCGGCATCGTCGCGGCGACGAGGAGGGACTTGAGCCCGTAGGCGATGTCCTTGATTTGCACTCCGCGGATCTTGACCACGGCCGGTACCGCGTCCTTGACGCCGGCCGCCAGGGCGTTCATGTCCGTCTCCACGCCGTGAGGCATCAGGCGGAACAACACGAGGACCTCGCTCATTTCCGTTACCCGGTCAGGGGCCCACGAAGCCGCAGTTCTTGCACTTGTACGGCACGCTCTGGTCCCGGCACCGGGCATCGCGCCCGATGGTCTCGGTGCCGCAGGATGGACAGAGGAAGGCCGTCGCGCCCGGGGCGGCGAGGCCCCGGCCGCACGACGAGCAACGGAGGTCCGCGCGCGCGATCATCGGTTCGTTCCGGGGGCCTAGCGAGCCCGCCGGCCCCGACGGCGCGCGCCCACCACCGAGCCCCATATAAAGACGGCCAGGGCGAAGGCGACGATCCCGACCCCGACGTCGAGCGCGTAGTCCGGTGGCGGACTGGTGATGAAGAATTGAACGCTAAGTTGCTGGACCCCGCCCTGGAAAGTCACCAGTCCGTGCTCGGGCGCGAGCGAGACCGCGATCGTGTGCCAACCGGCGGCGATCCCCTGCGGCACATAATTGAAGGTGAATTGGTACGACCCGTTCGCATCGATCGTCGGCACCACCACCTGGCCTACCGGCCTCCCGTCGACGGTGACGGTCATGTTGAACCCGGAGACCATCGTCGGACCCGCCACCAGGACGCCGGAGAGGACGTAGGGCGATACGACCTGGACCGTGTTATTGAAGAACGCCGAAACGTTCGTTCCGTTGTATTCCGAGGTCAGCTTGACCTGCAGGGTCACGAGCTCCGTCACGTTGGGGGCGGTGAACGTCAGGATGACGCTCCCGTTAAGGAGGACGCCCGTGGGAGGCGCGATCGACGCCGTCGAGACGTTGTTCCCGGTCAACGTCACGTTGAAGTCGATGAAGCCCACCATCGTTCCGTTGGCCGCGACGGCCGGCCCTCCGGCGCCGGTAACGATGTACTTCGCCTGGAGGGAGCGGCCCACGATCGACGGACCCGTGGTCGTCTCGGTGATTGGCGGGTAGCCGGCCGCCGCGTGGGCGGGCGCGGGCAGGCCCAGCGCGACGAGGGCCAGCATCGCCAACAGCCCCAGGCAGGCGAGGCGGCGGAACGTGAGTCGGTCACCCATTGCGGACGTTGAGATCACCTCCGGACCCACCGGCGGGTGCGCCACCAGCGGATCGACAGCACGATGGCGAGGAAGGCCGCGGCCGGCACGATGGCGATCAGGGTCCAGCCCCAATCGGGGATGGCGGGAGGAACGCCCACGCCCGGCCCGCTGATGGTGAGTCCGTGGGGGGCGCTCACCGACGCGGTCGGCACCGGGAGGTCGAGCGACGCGACGACGTTTCCGGAGGAATTGAGGTCGCGCGCCTGGACCACCACGGAGCCGGGCGACTGGGCATACGAGGTCGTCTCGAGGATCACGCTGAACTCAACCGATTGCGCCGGTGCGATGTTGATGGGAGTCGTCGCCCCCGGCGAGACCTCCCGGAGGATGACCAGCCAGCCCAGCTGTTCGAGCTGGGCCAGGTTGACGACGAGCACCTGGGCCGTATAGGGAGTATTGCCGTTGTTCAGTACAGCGAAGCTGACCGACGCGCTGGTGAGCGTCACGCTGGGAGGGATGCCCCGGGTCACCGATATCGAGGGGACGGGAACGATGGAGACGATGGGGGCGGGCAAGGCCGTCCCCACGATCTTCGTGGGGTTCGAGACGAGCACCGCGCCGAGCACGACGGGGGCGTGGTTCGTGGCCGTGCCGTAGGGCACCTTCACCAGGACCGTGCCGCCACCGGTTGAATTACCGGGCCCGACACCGAGGGTCATCGTGGCCGGACTGAACGTGAAGTTCCACGCGGCCGGGTCGCCGTAGAAGCGGATCGTCACCGGCACATTCCCGGTGTTCTGCACCGTGAACGAGAACGTGGCGCTGCCGCCATCGGGGACCGTGGCGGCGTTCGGGGTCCGGGTGGCGAGCGTTACCGCGGGGATGTACTGGGGAGACAGGACGAGATTGGTCGCCTGGTTTCCGGTCAGCAGCGACACGGTGGCGTTCGCGAGCGCCAGCACCGGACGCCCGTAGGTCGAGACCGTCCCGTTGGCCGACGCCTCCCAGACCCCTTGCGGGAGGGCCCAGGCCTGTGCGACCCCGAGGGGGATGCCCGACGCCGTCCAGGAGATCCCGGCCGCATCTGTCCAGGTGATGTTCCCGGTAGGCGATGCCGTAGAGCCGCTCGGGGGCAGTAGTGCCAGAGTATCGGTCCACGCCGGCGAAAGATTGACCGTGACGTTCGTGGAAGGGAACGGAACCGTGACCTGGAGGAGACTCGCGACGACCCCGGCGCCCGAGCCGGCGGTCGCGTAGAGGACATAGACCCCCGGCAAGACCGCGGCGGTGAAGCCGCCGGTCGTCGTCGTGACGACGGTGATGTTCGTGGACGGGTAGGGGCCCATCAACCGCACGGTCCCCGAGATCGTGAGGGGCCCGCCGTTCCAGTAGAACTGGCCGGAGAGCCCGGCGGCGCGGTAGCTCACCGCGAGCGGGATGGAGCACACGGAGGCCTTCAGGCCGACCACGCACGCCGTGCCCGGCACCACGGAGTAGGTCGCGTATCGGAGGATACCGTTCGGCATCGTCGCAAGGGTGACGTTCAGTTGCGGAGTGTACGTCGCGCCGCCCGGCAACGTGAGGGAAACGACGCCGTCCACGGCCACCGAGTAGAGTTGAGAGCCGTCGGGCCCGGTCCAGTAGACCGGCGCGGTCAGGTTGATGAGACCTCCCCCGGGGCCAACGAGTGTGGCCGAGAGCGGCACGCCGCCTCCGAGGGTAACGACGGGCGTGGCGACGCCCGTGGCGTTCACGGTCAGTTGGCTCAGCGAGGAGTAGTTCACCCCCGCCACGACGGCGGACCCGTACACCGAGTAGGTCCCGGGCGCTAGGAGGAATCCGCTCTCAAAGGTGGTCCCGTTGACGCTGAAGTTGAACGGAGGCGCGTAGACCTTCAGGTGGACCGACGCGGCCGAGACGCCGGCCGGCAGGCTCAGCGTGCCCTTCGTGGTCACCTGCCGGAACAGTTGGATCCCCAGGTCGACGGTGATGCCTCCGAGTGGGAGGGTCAGGTTGACCGACTGAGGTGGGAGATAGACCCCGGTTCCCGACGGAGGGGGGGCCCATGCTGTGAGTTGGTAGTTCCCTGGCGACAGCGACACGGAAAATGACGCCCCGCCCGTTACCGACCGGCTCTCGGCCGGCCGGCCAAGGGAAGTAGCGTTGAGTCGCAGCGACGCGCCCGCCGGCAAGCCCGACACGGTGACGGCCAGCGTGTCGTTGGTCAGAGGAACGATCACCCGGGTGAGCCCCGATAGCTGGCCGACGGAGAGGCCACAGGACTGGTAGCTCCCGTAGCTGTTACTCTGGACCGCGAGGCAGTACCTGGTGGCCGGTTGGGCCGTGGGGAGCTGGAAGCTCGTCGTACCATTGGCGTCGGTCAGCGCGCTGATCGTGGCGCCCACGGGATTCACCGTGAGACGGACCTGGGTCGCGGCCGCGGGGTAGAACGTGGCGCCGGGAGCTACGAGGGCGCCGACGGTCGTGGCGAACCGGAACGCGGAGGTCAGCGGCAGCGAGATCGAGGCGGCATGAGAAAGGTCCACGGAGCCGACCGCGGAATAGTTCGTCGCTGACGGGGAGATTCCGACCGCTAGCGCCTGAATGCTATAGTTCCCCACGGGGGCCATGACCGACCAGGCACCGGTCGCGTTCGCGAAGAAGGTCAGCTCGTTGCCCGCGCTATCGTAGAGGGCGACCTGGGTGGCGCTCACTGCCGTGCTCAGGACGCCGGCCGGTAGGATGGATTGACCGGACAGCGATGCCGCGGTGGAGAGCTGGAGCGGGACGATGGGGATCCGACTGCCGGTACTGGGGAGGTACGCGCTCTCGAACCCGGCGAGGAACGTCGAGCCGACCGGCCCGTACCCGTAGATCGAGTAATTGCCCGCCGGCAGGTTGGCGTGGACGTAGCCAGTTGAGTCGGTGGTGAAGACCAACGCATCGGAGGGACGCGGAGATTGTCCGCTCACGAGACCGGACGTATCCCGGATCGGGGTCATCCGGACGACGAAGCCCGGCACCGGCGCTCCCGCCGTCTCAACCTCGAAGTCGATCGGAACGACCGGGATGAGCGTCAGGTTCTGTTTGACGGTCTTCACCGTTTGGTTGAGGGCCACTGCGGTGGCGTTCGCCGCGAGGTTGACGCCGGCCTGGGCCTTCAGCGTGTAGTTGCCGGGGACCAGGTTCGCGAAGGTGTACCCCCCGGAGCCGTTCGTGGTCGTGGTTTCGAGAAGGCCGCCGGTGTTGGAGATCGAGACCGTGGCCCCGACCCCGGCGGCGCCGGTCTCGAGCGAAACAGTTCCCGCGACCTTGGAGGGCACGAGGCCCGCGGTCGCGTTCGCCGCCGCACCGGGCGAGACCGCCACCTGACCCTCGGAGAAGGTCGCACCGGAGGCCCGGACGGTGAAGTTGTAGACGCCGGGAGCCACATTGGTCAGGCGGAAGCTGCCGCCAGTGTCCGTCGTCGCCGTATAGTTGTGCAGGCCCGCCCCGCCAAGGGTGACGTTCGCGCCCACCGCCACCGGGTCGATCGATGGAGCGTAGGTCGAGTTCCCGGTCGCGTTCCAGAAGACGAACCCGTTGACCGCGCCCGGCTGGAGGACGATCGTCTGAGCGATGGGAGGAGCGTCGACGCTGAACCCGAGGGCGGGGTTCACGTCGAGGGAGATCGAGTCGAGGAGCAGCGTGCCGTTTTGCGCCACTCCTTGCAGGTGCCCGCCCGTGACGTTCAGGGTATCATTGCCGGGGGGAAGGACCACGGAGTAGGACCCGTCGGCGCTGGTCAGCACCGTCTGATGGGGGATGTGCCAGCCATCGTAGACCGTCAGCCGAGCGCCGGCCACGGGGGTCCCATCGGGGAGGGTCACAGTGCCCGAGAGGGGTTGACCGGGGTAGTATTCCAGGATCGCCTCGCCGCCGCTAAAGTAGCAGGAACTTCCGAGGTTCGGGGTGCCGTTCGTCTTCGCCGCCAGGGCAGCCGCCTCGGGCAGGTTCGCGGCCCGGTCGCAGGTGCTGGTCGAGTTCGTGTGGGTGGGCGAATAGTAGGCGGTCCGGTAGGCGACCTCGAAGTGCTGGAGCATCCAGCCCGGCGCGGGCGCGTAGCCGGTGAGAGAGCCCTCGAGTCCCGGAATTCCCGCGCCCAGGCCGAGGTCGGTCCCGTTGTAGCCCATGAAGATGTGGTAGAGCATGGAGTCGTAGAACGGCGGGAGTTGGTTGAGGACGTAATTCACGACCGAGACGGTCGACGGAACGGCGTTGACCGGGTACACGTTCCCATCGGATCCGACCGCCTCGATGGTGTAGTAGGTCGTGGGGGCTCCGTCGGCTCCGATGATGCGGCCGGTCAGGTCCGCCGGCGCGTAGAAGATCCCGGTGCTCGTGCCCGTGAAGGGGAAGAGCCGGCTGTCGACCATCGCGTACCGGATCGACCAGCCGGTGTAGGCTTGGATATCGTTGTAGACCTGGGCCACGCCGCTCAATGGCAGGGTGCTCGCGAGGAACCAGCTCACGGCGTCAAACATCGCGTTCGTCGCAGTCAGCGTGTTCGGGTCGACCGGAAGGTACCGTTCGGGGTGAGCGACCACCAGCGGAACGTCCGCAGACGTGTTGGCGAGAAGCGTGTGCAGTTCCGCCACGTTGACGCCGTCCGAGGCGAGGAGGGCGTTCAATGCCGGGGGCAGGTACGTGTAGCCACCTACCTGCTGCTCCGCCTGGAGTAGCGTCGTGGCGAGCACGCCGATGGCGAGGGACTCGTTCTGGGCCAGCAAGAAATTCCCGGCCGCCGGGATACCATTCTGGAAATTGTCGGCCACCGAGGGATGCTGTCCCTCGGCGATGGCTTGGAATCCGTAGTCCCACCAACTGACCAGCGCGGGTCGGGCCGCCGGGGCGAGATTCGTATCTTGGGCCGCGAGCCAGTTGTACCCGGCCTCGTCGTACTGATTGGGTGAATCCAGATCGGTTCCCGAGGCTCCCAGGTAGAACGAGGAGGCGTTGCTCGAGTTCACTTGGAGTCCCGCCGGTAGCGTATCGTAGATCTGCGTGCTGTACGTCGACTTCGAGTTGTAGGGGATGCCGGCGTCGATGCCGTACCAGACGTTAGGCAACAGGATCACGACGATGAGGAGCATCACGAGAATGTGCCGCGCCTTGAAGGACCGTCGGAAGGCGCTCAACTGCCCCCGGGAGCCCGAGAGCGAGGACGCGGTCCGGCGCAACTGGCCGTATCCTGCCGCGTCGAGGATGATCAGGAGCGCCTCCGCCGGGAGCAGCGCGAAGGCCGGCGAGCCGACGTAGAAGAACTTCGCCGCGGAAATCGGGAGGTAGATGCTGACGACGGCGAATACGACGAACAGGGCGTGTTCTCGGCGGAACCGTCCTCGGATCAAGTGGAGCACGAAGAGCGCGAGTCCGACGAAGGCCAGGAAAAAGGTCAGGATCCCGTACGAAAGGACGAGCGCATCGAACGAGGGGGCCTGGGCCTCGGCGACCGTCGAGTAGATCAGCGTCTTCGCGAAGTACCCTTGGCCCGTGATCAGGGTCTGGAACGACGACGGAGCGACCAAAGCGAAGACCCCCAGGCCGGCGGCAACGACCCCCGCGAGCACGGGCACTGTTACGACCCAGGGATACTGGCGCAGCAGGACGAACGGCAGGAGGAGCAGGAGCCCCCCGAAATAGATCAGGAGCGGAAGGTCGAACCAGGTGGCGAACAGGTGCTGGGCCAGATAGTACGGCACGGCCATCGGGAATCCGATCAGCCCGGCGATCCAGGTCGCGAGGTAGAGATTGACCGAGTCGATCCGGCGGATCCGCTCGACCACCATGATAACGGCGACGAAGATCATGACGATGGCCACGGCCAGCGGGTACCCCTGCCATGCGAGCGCGAGGGCGCCCAAGGAGACGCCGGCGAAGACCGCCCACTTGACCGCTAGACGCTCCTCCCGGAGGAACCGTCGTAGGCCGACGAGCACCTCCCGGGGGTGCCGGAAGCTCGTGATGTAGGTCTTGTTGCCGACCAGCTTCGCGGTGCGCAGGTACGCGTAGAAGTAGATCAGGATGAAAAACGTGTAGAACGTCAGGTAATTCGCGTAGCCGAGACTCGCGGCCTCGATGCTCCCCACAATGAACGGGTAGGTGATCGCCGCGATGAGGCCCATCCGCTTCGAGCTGACTTCCTTCCCGATCAGGTAGATCGGAAAGACCGTGACCGCGGACCATAGGGGAGGGTCGAGGTTCAGGAAGAAGGCCGCCGCGTTGATGGCGCTCCCGCCGAAGATCGGGGCGAAGACGGTTCCCAGGACCGCGTTCATCCAATCGAACAGCGGCTCCCTGGGGTTGATCGCGCCGAGCGGGTACTTCAGCAGCGGATCGTGGATCAGGTTCCGATGGTTGGTGAGGATGAAGTCCGCCACCCGCCAGTGGTAGAACGAATCCGAGCCACCGCCGTAGACGTACAGCCAGCCCCACTGCTCGAAGACGCTCAGGGAGAAGATGGCCCGGATGATGAACGCCAGCGCGAACGCTGTGAGGAGGATGGTGGTGGTCCAGCCGTAGCGGCTCCACCAGCTGCCTGTTTCTGTGTCCATCGTCGGCCGGGCCTCCCGAACCGGCGGGCCGCGCAGTCCGGGGCCCGTATAAATCCTTTGGGAATTTTCTCGCCGGTGGGGCCGCCGGAGAACCGCTTCCGGACTACTGCGTCACGCGGAAGGCGTAGTAGGCCCGTCCGTCGGCCAAGGTGAGCGGCTCGACCCGAACCGGGAGGCCTATTCGACACTCCCGCCAGTCGATACCGAGTAGCCGACCGAAGAGACGAAGGGGAGACCCGTCGAGCTCCACCAGCCCGACGACCCGGGGGAGGTCGGTCTCTTGGCCGATCGGCGCCCCGGCCAAGAGGGCGCTGAAGGCGTAGACCCGGCCGGTGGAGGGCAGGTCGACCCACTCCAGCTCGGCGGTGTGACAAACGGGACACACGACGCGCGGAGGCCAGAGCAGTTTCCCGTCTTTCCGGCAACGGGTGGTGGTGAATCGTCCCTGATGCAGCGCCTCGAAGAACGGTGACAAGCGCGTCTGGGTGGGCGATTCGAGCGGATACAGGTCGAGGAGATATGGGAGCCGCTCAGGGGGACCCGACGGCGGCGGAGGCGTCGCGGGCGTTGTGGCAGTGACCGCGCCCCGCCGCTTCCGCGGCTTGCTCGCTTTTCGCTCCGCCACTTCGGCCAAAGCGCTCATCGAATTCAACTGCCTCGCTGGTAGATCATCACGGAATGCACGTTCGCGCTGCCGCTCAGGTTGTGGACCATCGCCCATTCCGGATCCGGTACCTGGCGTGAGGACTCCACTTGGTGCGCGAACTGCTGGGAGACCTCGACCGCCTGAGCGATGCCGGTCGCGCCAAGAGGATGCCCGCAGCCGAGGAGACCTCCGCGGGGGTTGACGACGAGATCCCCGCCCAAGTCCGAGCGGCCGTCGGCGACAAAGCTTCCTCCGTCCCCCTTCGGGCAGAGTCCGATCGCCTCGTACTCGATCAGTTCAGAGATCGTAAAGCAGTCGTGCAACTCGGCAAAGTCGAGGTCGGAGGGGCCGATCCCGGCGGTCCGGAACGCCTCTCGGGAGGCGCGGGTAAGGCCTGTCCAATCCGTCAACGACTCCATGTTGGCGAGGTTGTGGAAGTCCGCGTACTGTCCCGTCCCCCGGATCCACGCCGGGGTGTCCGTATAGTCCCGGACCCGATCCTCCGCGGCCAGGACCACCGCCCCCGCCCCGTCGGTCATCGCGGAGCAATCCCCCAGGCGGAGAGGTGGAGCGACGAGCGGGAGCCGGAGCAACTTCTCCCGGTCGAACTTCTTCTCGTAGAACTGGGCGATCGGGTTAGCGTTCGCGAACCGGTGGTTCTTCTCCGACACCGCCGCGAGCTCTTCCTCGGTCGTTCCGTGCTCCAGCATGTGCCGCTGGGCGACCATCGCGAAGAACGGAGGCGCGGTCAGGCCGTGGGCCGCGTCCCACGGTCGGTCCAGGACGCAGGCCATCGCCGAGTTGGCCTCGGCCATCGAGGGAATGTTCATCTTCTCGACACCGACGGCTACGGCCACATCGGATAGCCCGGCCCGAATCGCGGCGTACGCGCTACGGATCGCCGATTGCCCCGAGGCGCATGCGAGTTCGTTGCGTTGGACGATCCGGCTCGGGGCGAGTCCCATCTCCTCGGCCACCAGCGGAGCGACGTGAGATTGGAAGGCGAAGCGTTCCGGCTCCGCGGCTCCCACAAAGAGGCTGTCCACGGCCGACGCCTCGAGGGCCGGGACGGCACGGAAGAGAACCTCCCCGGCCTCCTGGGCGAGCTCGGCCCATGTGAGCGGCCGGACGCCGAACTTGGTGAGACCACCGCCGACCACGGCGACCTCCCGGGTCTCGCTCACGGTCGGCCCTCCGAGCGAATCGCCTCGGCTACCCGGTCGCCGGCCCCCGAGGTGGTCGTAGCGCCTCCCTGGTCGTAGGTCCGAGCCGAGCCGTCCGCGAGCACGTGCGCGATCGCGCGTTCGATGCGATCGGCCTGGGTCGTCATCCGCGGATCCTCATGGCGCTCCCCCAGCCACCGGAGCATCATCTCGATGGCGAAGAAGGTGGCGAAGGGATTGATCTCGTTCTTCCCCGCGTGCTTGGGGGCGGAGCCGTGGACCGGCTCGAACATCGCGTGCTGCGCGCCGATGTTGCCACCGGCGGCGAGCCCCATGCCCCCCTGCAGCACCGCGGCGAGGTCGGTTACGATGTCCCCGAACATGTTCGTCGTCACGACGACATCGTAGTGCTCGGGGTTTCGGACCATCCACTGAGTGAAGGCGTCAACGTAGGCATACTCCCGTTCGATGTCCGGGTACTGCGCCCCGACGTCCTCGAAGACCTCTCGGAAGAACTGGCAGCCGCGAAGCACGTTCGCCTTGTCGACACAGGTGACCCGGCGCTTGTGGTCCTCGGGTGCCCCGCGCGCGCGGCGACGGGAGAGCTCGAACGCATACCGAATGACACGTTCCGCTCCTTTCCGCGTAGTGACGCGCGTGTCGATGGCCAGTTCGGTCTCCCCCCCGCGGCTCAGGGCGCCCCGGATCGGCGTGTACAGTCCCTCGGTGTTCTCGCGAACGATGACGAAATCTACGTTCTCCGGGGTCCAGACCTCCTTCCATTTCCCGCTGATGCGGTGGCGGACACCCGGATACAGCCGGCAGGGCCGGACGTTGGCGAAAAGGTCGAGTCCGAACCGGAGTCCGAAGATGAGCCCCGCCCCCGCGATATCCCCGTTCGGCAGCGAGACCCCCGGCCATCCTACGGCCCCCAGGAGGATCGCGTCGGCGGACCGCGCGGCCTGCTCCGCACCGGGCGCCCACTCCTGTCCGTGGTCGCGATAGTAGAGTGCGCCGGCAGGATACTCCTCGAGCGTCCAGGGAGCCGCGGCACCTTCCGCGGCGGCGTCGAGCACCTGACGGCCCGCGTGGATCACCTCGGGGCCAGTCCCGTCCCCCGGCAGCAGTGCAATGCGGTACCCGGTCTCCTTCATCGCGGCGACACCGTCGCGCCGGCCTGGATCTCCCGCTTGACCTTCTCGACGAGACCTCCGGCCTCGAGGAGCTCGAGCAGATGGGCCGGAAGGGGAGGGAACTGGACCGAGGCGCCCGTCCGGAGGTTCTGGATTCGACCTCCGCGCATCTCGATGCGCGCCGTGTCGCCTTTTTCGAAGATCTGACGCACCCCGGGAGCCTCGACAGTGGGAATGCCCACATTGATCGAGTTCCGGAAGTAGATACGGGCGAAGCTGTCGGCGATAACCGCGCCCACCCCAATCGCCTTCAGCGCCTGGGGAGCGTGTTCGCGGCTCGAACCGCACCCCATGTTGACGCCCGCCACGATGATGTCTCCGGACTGCGCGTTCGCCGCGAACTCAGGTAGGGCGATCTCGAAGACGTGCTTCTTGAGCTCGTTCGGGTCGATGACCGTGAGGTACTTTCCGCTGATGATCTGGTCCGTGTCGACGTCGTCGGGCAACGTCCAGACCCGACCCTCGATGACCTCGCGCACGGTGGTCTCCTAGAGGAACTCGCGCGGGTCCGCCAGCTCGCCCCGGATCGCCGCCGCGACGGTGGCGGCCGGGGAGAGGAGATAGATCTCGGCATCCTTGGCGCCCATCCGTCCGGGGAAGTTCCGGTTCGAGGAGGACGCGCAGACCTCGCCCGGCGCCAGGATGCCCATGTTCCCGCCGAAGCAGGCCGAACAGCTCGAGTTGGTGAAGACGCCCCCGGCCTCGGTGAAGGTCTCGATCAGGCCTTCCTCCAACGCTTGCTTGTAGATCGAAGTGGACGCGGGGGACACGATGAACCGGACCCCCGGCGCGACCTTGTGGCCCTTCATGATCCGGGCGCCCTCCCGGAGGTCGTCGATCCGGGCGTTCGTGCAGGAGCCCAGAAACACCTGGTCCACCTTGACGTGTTTCGAAAGGAGATCGGCGAGCGGCCGCACGTTGTCCGGTGAGTACGGGCAGGCGACCATCGGGTCCAGCCCGTCGACATCGATGTCGATGACCCGCTCGTAATGCGCGTCCTTGTCGGGGGAGACCGGATGCATCGGATGCTTCGCGATCTTCTCGAGGAAGGTATACGTCGTGGCGTCCGGCGCGACCATCCCGCACTTCGCGCCCATCTCGGTCGTCATGTTGCAGAGCGTGAAGCGCTCGGACATCGTCAGTGCCTCGATGGTCGGGCCCGAAAACTCGACGGCCTTGTAGGTCGCGCCCGTTGTCTTGACCTCGCCCAGGATCCGGAGGATCAGGTCCTTCGCGTAGACCCCCTTCCCGAACGAGCCTCGGATCCGGACGTGCAGCGTCGGCGGCACCTTGAGCCACAGCCTTCCCAGCGAGAGGACGGCCGCCATCTCCGTAGGTCCGATGCCGGCCGCGACCGCGCCCATGGCCCCCAGCATGTTCGTGTGCGAGTCCGTTCCGACAGCGAGGTCCCCCGGCACAACCCACCCGTGCTCGGCGAGGATTTGGTGACAAATGCCGTGGTTCCCGACATCGTAGAAATGGGTCAGGCCCTGCTCCTTCGCGAACTGGCGGAGGATCCGATGGAGCACCGCCGCTCCTTCGGTCGAGGCCGGGACCCAGTGGTCGATGGCGATGACGACCCGGTCCGGATCCCATACCCGGGGCGCTCCCATTTCATGGAAAGGAGCGACGGTCTGGGCACCTTGCTCGTGCATCATGGCGAGATCGACCTGCCCCTCCACGATCTGCCCCGGTACGACTCGGTCTAGGCCGCCCGCCCGCGACAGGATCTTTTCGGCGAGGGTCTGTCCCCCATCGGTGCCGTTACCTTTCATGCGGTACGCGCCCCCAGACCCATTTCCCCGACCAACTTCCAAAAGTCCTCATCAGAAATCCCGGGCTGCTCGAACAAGGAACGGTACTCCCGGAGGAACGCGTCGAGGTCTTCTTTGGATCGATGCTCGGCGCTCGCCTTGAGCCGCTGGAGCAGATCCACGAGCACGGGGTCGGGCAGCGCCATCCCTCGCTCCTTGAGCTTCTCCACGACCGCAGCCTTTCCCGTGTGCTTCCCGAGGATCATGCGACGCTGCCGACCGATGACTTCGGGCTGGACCGCCTCGTAGGTGAGGGTATGGGCGAGAATCCCGTGAGTGTGGATCCCCGCCTCGTGCGAGAAGGCGTTGTACCCGACGACCGCCTTCGTGGGCGAGACCGGCACGCCTGACAGCTCCTCTACCAGTCGGGAGAGTTCGTAGAGTCGCGATAGGTCGAGCCCGGTGGGCACGCCGTAGACCTTCTCGAGGGTCAGGGCCAGTTCCTCGAGCGGTGTGTTGCCGGCTCTTTCCCCCAGTCCGTTCACACAAACATGCGGACTCGTCACTCCCACCTCGAGGGCGGTCAACGCGTTGGCCGTCGCGAGGCCGAGGTCGTTGTGGCAGTGCACCGACCAATCCGTGGGGGCGATCCGACGCTGGAACTCTTGGAGGTACCAGCGGAATGTGAGGGGCGTCATGACGCCGACCGTGTCGCAGATCACGAGCCGGTCCGCGCCCTCGGCCTGGACAGCGAGATAGAGCTTCTCCACAAAGTCGAACGGAGCGCGGACCGTGTCCTCGGTCACGAACGCCACGTGGAGACCCGCGTCCTTGGCCTGCCGCACCGACCGGGTCGAGGCGGAGAGGACTTCGTCCTGGGACATCTTGAGTTTGTAGCGGAGATGCACGTTGCTCGCCGCGACAAAGATGGCGATGTGGGTCGCTCCCGAGCGAATCACCGCGTCGATGTCCGTCGGAACGGTCCGGGCCGCGGCCAGAATCTTGGCCTTGAGGCCGGCCCCCGCGACCCGACGGACCGCCTCGGCCTCCTCCTCTGAGACGACGGGTATTCCGGCGTTGATGACCGAAATACCCATCTCGGACATGATCTCGGCGAGCCGGAGCTTTTCCTCCGGAGAGAAGTGAACGCCCGGAGTCTGCTCCCCGTCGCGCAGCGTCTCGTCCCAGAACACGATCGGGTCGGCGAAGTGCCGCTGGGCGGCCGTGCGGTCGTGGAAGTTCTCGACGAGGCCCTCGTCAGCCATCGGCAACTAGCGAGCGGGCGATGCGACATAACCTTTCGCAAAACGAGCGTTCGTACGCTAACGTACGGCGTTCGCGTGCGGCCGACCGGCGGCTCTCCGATCGAATTTCCACCTCGGCGGTCCGTCGGTTAGACCATAGTTAAATACGCGCGCTCCCTCGAATTGACGTCGGCTGCACAAAGTAGTACCGGACCGGAATTCACGATGACAACTCCCGCCACTCAAACGCCCTCTCAGGCCATCGAGGCCTCTCCCGCTCAGCGACGGACGCCCAAGGAACTGGCCGATGTCTCGGTGATCGTGGGGGGACAAGGCGGGGATGGAACGCTCACGGTCGTGGACCTGCTCGGTCGATACTTCCGGAAGCGTGGCCTTTACGTTTACACCTCCCGAAACACTCTCTCCCGGATCCGGGGCGGCCATGCGGATGCATCTGTCCGCGCGTGCCGCGACCCGCGGGCGGCCATCAAGGCGAAGGCGGACCTCCTGCTCGCCTTCGACCAAGAAGCCATCGAAGTGGTCCGTGCCGACCTCGACCCCGACGCGCTCGTGCTCTACGACTCGACAGCCTTCAAGGCCGACTACCCCAATTCGCTCGGCTTCCCCTTCGCGACGCTGGCCGGCAGCCAGCTCGGCCAACCGATCTACAAGAACACCGCCGCCTACGGCGCCATCGCGGTGCTCATGGGCTTCGACGACGCCGTGGTCCGCCAAGTAATTGAAGAGCGATTCAAGCGGCGGGGCGCGGAGGCCCTCGACAAGAACCTCAAGGCGCTCGAGATCGGCCGGCAGGCTGCGCTGGCAGTCCCCGCCGCGGTGAACCGGTGGTCGCTTCCGGAAGGCGACGCTCACACCCTGATCCTCACCACGGGGAACCAGGCGGCGGCGCTCGGCTTCGTCGTGGGAGGCGGACGATTCTTTGCCGGATACCCGATCACCCCCGCGACGGAGATCATGGAATATCTCGCGCGGTACCTCCCGGCCTATCACGGCGTGGTGCGACAGGCCGAGGACGAGCTGGCCTCCATCAACATGGTCATCGGCGCCGCCACGACCGGCGCCCGCGCGATGACCTCAACGAGCGGGCCGGGTCTGTCGCTCATGACCGAGGGCATCGGTCACGCCGGAACGGCCGAACTCGGGATCCTGGTCGCGGACTGCCAACGGGTCGGGCCTTCCACCGGTCAGCCGACTCGCCACGAACAATCGGACTTGGCGCACCTAGCCCATCTCGGCCACGGTGAGTTCCCGAAGTTCATCCTCTCGCCGGGCTCCGCCGAGGATTGCTTCTATTTGACGGTCGACGCGCTCAACCTCGCCGAGAAATGGCGGTTGCCCGTCATCCTGTTGCTGGACCAGGCGCTGTGCCAGAATGCCTCTACGGTACCGGCGTTTGACCTTTCGAAGGTCAAGGTGGAGCGCCCCAGCCTGCTTACCGCCGAGCAGGTCGCGACGAGGGCCGAATACAAGTATTACGCATTCAGCCCGAACGGCATCTCGCCCTTCGCCCCCGTAGGAACTCCTGGAGTCACCTCGCAGATTACGGGAAACGAGCACGATGAGTGGGGGCACGTTTCCGTGAACCCGGTCAACCGCCACAAGATGATGGAGAAGCGCATGGGCAAGCTCATCCAAGCCCGCGACGAGCTTCCTCGCCCTCGCTACTTCGGCCGCAAGGAGGCCCGGATCGGCCTCATCGGCTACGGCAGCACCAGCGGCCCAATCCTGGAAGCAATGGACCTGCTCGACGCCGAAGGCATCACGACCAAGTACCTGCAGGCCCGGACCCTTTTCCCAGTCCAGCAGGAGACCCTCGGACCGTTCTTCGACTCCGTCGACCTGGCCTTTGTCGCAGAGCACAATTACACGGGGCAGTTTGCCCGCCTCATCCGGGAGGATATGCCGCAGTACCACGCCAAGCTGCGCTCCATCCTCAAGTACGACGGGTTCTCGTTCCGGGCCCCGGACATCGCCGCGCCCATTCGGGAGGCATTCCATGGTGCAAAGCGTTAAACCGACGGCCAACACGTGGTGCCCCGGCTGTGGGGACTTTGGCGTACTCGCGGCTGCCAAGAAAGCGATCATCGATCTGAAGATCCCCACGCACGAGGTGGTCCTCGTCGGGGGGATCGGCTGCTCCGGAGGGATTCACAATTTCATCGATATCAACGGAGTGCACGCCCTGCACGGCCGCCTGCTGGCCCAAGCCATCGGCCTCAAGCTGGCCAACCCGCAGCTCACCGTGATCGCCGCCGGGGGCGACGGCGATGGGTACGCCATCGGCATGGGGCATTTCATGCACGCGTTCAAGAAGAACGCCTCGATCCTCTACATCGTCATGAACAACGAGACGTACGGGCTCACGAAGGGTCAGGCCTCGCCGACGTCCCGCCTCGGTTTCGAAGGCAACATCGAGATCCCGTTCGATTCCATCCTCACCGCGCTCTCCATTCCCTCGGGCGCCTTCATCGCCCGGACCTTCTCGGGCGATCCGAAGACGATGACGGCGGTCCTCTCGGAAGCCCTCCAGTTCAACCGCGAGCACCGGGGGTACGCTTTCGTCGAAGACCTCTCTCCCTGCGTCACCTACAACGACACGTTCAAGGAATGGCGGGAGAAGACCGTCAATATCGAGAAGCTCCCGGGCTACGACCCGACCGACCGATCCGCGGTGTTCCGGCTCTGCAGCGAGACGATGAACACGGGAAAGATCCCGATCGGCGTCATGCACCGCCCGGGCAAGCCAGCCGACGCGGCGAGCAATCCGCTCGAGCTCAAGCTTCTCCCCGACAGCGTCGGTCCGGCGCGGGCCGACATCGTGCTGGAGCACAACCTGGCTGCCTACCAGAAACTGCTCGCCACCGCCGCGTAGGACCGCGAAGGTCGGAGCCGAGCCGTGCTCGGACGTCTTCGACTCGCACCCCGGCTCCTCCTGCTCGTCGCCGTCGCCGCGATGGTGCTTGAGGCCTGGGCGCCGGCGGCGATGGGCACCACCCCATCGTCCGGCGTCACGCTCACGCTAGGAAGCGACGGCACCGTTGCCGCGGGGCTTGAGACCGTCATCACGAACGGCTCCGCCCTGCGATACGCCATGGATGGGTACTTCGGTCCCCTCGTTCGGTTGCTGCCGGGGACCAACGCCTCGAGAGCCACCCTCCTTGCGGAGATCAACTCCACGGAGAACAACCCCCTCTTCGCCGGGCTGTTCGGCAGCCGCAACGGCCGCGTCGACAGCACGGACGTCTCCCGATTCGTGGGCCTGATCGACAGCGAAGCGAGGCTGATCCCGGTGACCGCGATCACCGGCGTTCTCAACATCACCATGGACGGGACCGGCCCCACTTCGGATCGGCTCGAGGGAGTCTCGTTCAGCAACGCCCCCGGCCCGGATAATTCGTCCGCGCCAATCGGTCTGACCGCCGCGCTCGCGGCCGCCTTCACGTGGAGCGGGGCGGGGAACGCCCATACGTTCGAAGTCGCGTGGAACCTCCCCTCGATCCTGGGCAATCTGAGTCTCCCCGTCCAGGCCGTGAACGTCTCCTTCGCAACCCCGACGGCGATCACCATCACGTCCGTCACCGGCCTCAACGAAACCCAGATCTCGAACGACCCGTTCGGGTGGGGATCGGCCTCCGCTTCGGGCCAGTACACCCCGCTTCCGGGGCACACGGTTGTGATCAAGTTCGGCCCATCGTTCCCGACCGGCGACGCGTTGATCGTCGGAGCGATCGTTATCGCGGCGGGCCTGGCCGTGGGCCTCCTCCTCGCCCGAAGGCGGCGCGGCCGGCGCAAGAGCACGACCCCGCCGCCGGGACCTCCTTCCACCGCCGAGCCGGGGGTGGGACCGTCGTCTGGGTCGGAGTAGACGACACCGACAGCCCGCGGCGGGGCTGCACGACCTACACCCTGACCGAAGTGGTCCGAACCGCGAGCGCGCTGGGGCTCGACCTAATCCACGAACCGCGCCTCGTGCGCTTGAACCCGAACGTCCCTACCAAAACGCGGGGCAATGCCGCGCTGGTCGCCCGGTTCGCGCACGGCCGCGGAACCCCAGAGGTCGTGGGCTCCCTTCCGGAGGGACCGGTCGTATGCTACCGGTCCGGGCGAGACCTCACGGAAGGGGAACGGCTCCAACTCGCCGATGAACTGTGGACAACGGTCCTGGCGGCATCGGCGGGCTCGGACCCGGGAACCGACCCCGCCCTTCTTGTTCTGCGGCGCCAGCCTCCCGCCGAACTCTACTGGGAGGCGGTCCGGCGCATCGTCACGATGGACGAGGTCCATCGATGGCTCGCCGGCACCGGCGCGATCGCTCGCTCCGTTCCCTCGGGGGTCGGTCAGATCGGAGCCGCGGCCGCCCTCGCCTGGCCGGGCGCGCACCCGACGTGGGAGGCGATCGCCTATCGGGATCCCGTGCGATGGGGCACCGACCGACAAGTCGACCGCGCTTCGGTGGCCGAAGCGGCGGAGCACCACCGGGAACTCTTCCTGTGCATCGACCCGCGTACGCGGCGCGTTCTCATCGCACCCCACACGTCGTGTCCCATCCTCTTCGGCCTACGTGCGACGGAGCCGTCGGCCGCCGTCGCGGCCCTGCACGAGATCCGGTCGGAACCCGTGGAGCGATGGCTCCTCTACCGGACCAACCAAGGAACGGGCGACCATGTGCGCCGCCCGTGGCCCGTCCCGCCGGTCCCCTTCATGGCAGGCACCGTCACCGGCCGGCTGGTCGAGCGACCGGCCCCCCGCCCAGGGGGACACCTGCTCTTCTCCTTAATGCTGGACTCGGGGGCCCGGGTGCGCTGCGCCGTGTTTGAGCCCACGAAGACCCTTCCTCGAGTCGTGCGGAGTCTCGTCCCCGGCGACCGCGTCCGGCTCTGGGGTGGCTCCCAGGCGGATCCGGTGTTCCGGGTCGAGGGGCTCGACCTCCTCTCGCTCCGCCCACGACACGTCCCGCGTGAGAATCCTCGTTGTCCCCGCTGCGCGCACCGCATGGGCTCCCTGGGCGCGGACCGAGGTTTCCGGTGTGCCCGGTGCCGCCATCGGTCTCCTCCGGAGAGTCGTGGGAATCGCCGGGTGGCCCCGGAGTTTCCGGTGGGCCGATACCACCCCACCCCGTCCGCGCGAAGACACCTGGCCCCTCGGGGCCCGGAGCCCGGAATTCCGCCGGGCCGGATGGATTAAGAGGCCGGAAGGGACCTTCCTGACAGGGGCCGCCGCCAAGGACCGGGGAGGAGCGCGTTCGATGGTCGAGTGCCCGGTCTGCGGCGAAGACAATCCCCCCGAAGCATCGAACTGCAAATCGTGTCAGCTCTCGACCAACCTGTTCGAGCCGGTGCGAGAGGCCGCCGGCACCACGGTGGACGACTCGGACTATGCCCGCGCGATCGCGGAGATCCTTGCCGTCGTCGGGCCCGGGTCGGAGCTGTCCGAGCCCTCTCTCTCCCAACCGGGGTCGGCGGCGATGCTGACGGCACAAGCCCGGTTCCCCGCCCTTTCCGCCGCCCGCACGATCCCCCCGGCGACTGTGCAGGGCGCCAGCTTACCGACCCTCCCGGTGCTGGCGCCGGGATCTGGGCTGCCCCTGGTGCAACGTCAGGTGGAGGAGCTCGTCCAGGTCGGGCGGCGGGAAGGACTCGACCTCAAGGAAACCGAACAGCGGATGTTCTCCGCGTTGAGGGAGGAGAACCGGGCGGCGCTTGACGAACTTCGGCGGTCCCTCTTCGTCCAGGTCGCCGCCTCCGTCGCCGAGGACCTGGAGATACAAGCCGGCCGGCGTAACGAGCTCGCTGCGCTCGTGCCGACGGCGACGATCGATACGGAGCTCGCCAGCGCTCGCACCTCGTTTGCGATCGGGGATTTGTCGGGCACGGTCCGCCGGCTTCGCCAGGCCTCGGACGGACTCTCTGCGCTCGAGGACCGCTGGGCGACCTGCCAGGTCCTGACCACGGAGGCGGATCTGATGATCGAGACCCTGCGAGAGTTAGGCCAGGATCCGGGGCCGGCCCTCGGCCCCCTTTCGGAGGGTCGACGGCTCGCGCGCGCAGGCGACCCGGACCGGGCCGAACATGTTCTTGCCGGCGCGAACCGCGCGCTGTGGGGATTGCTGGTCCCTCAAATGAACGGTAGCCTGCAGGCAATCCGGAGCCAGCTCCACGGACGCCGCTCGACCGACGAGGAGATCGAACCAGTGGTCCGGGAGCTTCGACAATTGGCCGCCATGATCCGTCGGCGAAACCTCGGCGCGGCGGTCACTACCTATCGGCGCCTGCGCACCGCGGCCACCGCTCTCTCGGCGCCAGCCGGCGCCTGAACGAGACCTGCCCGGCAAGCGTAACGGCGCTCCCCGACCCATAAATATCCCGGGGTCGCTCCTAGCGACCGTGCCTTTCTCGACGTTGCGAGGATTCCGGGATTATCTGCCACCGGACGCGGCGGCCCGCGCCGAGCTGTGGCGCCGAGTGCGTCAGGTGGCGCACCGGTGCGGCTTCCAGGAGCTCGAGACGCCCAGCGTCGAGAGCCTCGACCTCTTTCGGGTGAAGAGCGGAGGGGACATCGAGGAGCAGGTCTGGGCCTTCGACGACAAGGGAGGTCGCGAGGTTGCCCTGATTCCCGAAACGACCCCCGGCCTCGCGCGCGTGTACGCTGAGCGGGCGAAATCCGAGCCGCTCCCGGTGAAGTGGGTGACCTTCTCGAAGCTCTGGCGATACGAAGAACCCCAAGCCGGCCGGACCCGCGAGTTCTCCCAGGTGAACTTCGACATCCTGGGCGTGCCGGGGATCGAGGCGGATGTCGAAGTGCTCGCGACCTCGGCCCTCGCGCTCGACGAGGTGGGCGCCGAGGGCCTGTATGCCTTCCGCGTCAACGACCGGCAGCTCGCGGAAGCGATGGGGCTTGCGGCCGGGGCGCGTGACCTGCTCCTCTTCTTTCACGCGTTGGATCGCCGGTCGAAGGTCACGGAGCGGGAGTTCGTCGTCGAGCTCCAGCGCTCCGGCGTCGGACCCGAGGGGGTCACCGCGCTGTCCGAAACTCTCTCCGCGGCCGGCGCGGGAGTGCCCGCCGCCGAGGTCGGGTCGTTCTTCACGCGGTGGACCGAACCCCCGTTACCGGCCCCCGGCCCCGAAGGGCTGGCGCGGCTCAAGGCGCTCTTCGCCCGAGTGGAGAAGCTCGGTCTCGGCGACCGGGTCGTCTTCGACCCCACGGTCGTTCGGGGCCTTGCCTACTACACAACGACCGTCTTCGAATGTTACGCGAAGAAGGGGGACCTGCGCGCCCTGTTCGGCGGTGGACGGTACGACCACCTCATCGAGTTGTTCGGCGGTCCGCCGACCCCGGCCTGCGGGCTGGCCATCGGGGACCAGACCCTCGAGCTGCTCCTCCGAGGCGCGGGCCGCTGGCCGGCCGGGGAATCGCCCCTCGACACGTACGTCATCGCGGCCACGCCCGATTTTGCCTCGGAGGCCGCGTCGTGGGTCCAACGGCTACGCGTGGCCGGCATCGCGGCGGACTCGGACCTGATGGCCCGGTCGATGTCGCGGCAGCTCAGGGAAGCGGCCCGTCGCCATGCTCGCCGGGCCCTGATCGTCGGGCCTCAGGAGGCCGCTCGGGGTGTGGTCCTCGAGCGTGACCTAACGTCGGGTGCACAGCGTGAACTGCGACCCGACGAGGTTCTACCTCCGGCGTGAGCCCCTCGATCGTCGGGGCGTCCCAGAGCAGGATTCCCGGCGGGCTCTCCGCTCCGTCGACGAATCCGTGCCAATAGACCACGGCCCCCTCGCCGAAGAGCTCCGTGTAAGGCCCGAGCTGGCGACGGAGGTTCTTCCGGAGCTCTACGTCGTCGCCGAAGTTCGCTTTCGATTCGATCCACTGGAGCTTCTGGCCGTAGAAGATGATCGGCTGTTCGAGGAGCGCGTCGGGGGTCTTCGGATACTTTCCCCGGAGGTCCTTCTCCGTCTTGTACGGGATGCTGTGCTTGTCCAGCCACCCGTAGAGTCTCGCCTCCCCGATCCGTCCGCGTTCCCGTTGCAATTCCATTCCCTCCGGAGAGTAGACCAGATCGTTCGCGAGGAGCTCCCGGACCTCGGACTGGAGCCGAGGGTTAGGCGCCGAGGCCGGATCTAGGAAGCACCCCCAAACCTGTTTGCGAGGCAGTTGCAGCTCCCCGAGGACCATTTGCCCCATGAGCACCGGCGGGAATTCGAACTCGCGCGCCATCTCGAGGATTCGTTTGCCGTGGCGCCACTGAGCGACCAACCGGGCCATCTGACGCTTGATGACGTAGAACCGCCGGGTCGCGTCGCGGGACACGCGTTGCGTGTGGATGATGAACAGGAGCTCTCGGTCGACGTGGTCGGCGGCGGCGAGGCGGTCTACGTCCTCGGGCGTCTTCAGAAGGTCGTAATACCGGCGATACGTCTCGCGGTCCATTCGGGAGAGCTCCAGTGGGGTACGACCAAAACCGGTCGGAACGGCTCCGGGAGACCGCGCGCGCTAAAGCGTTTGGGTGGCGCGGATTCACTCTCGCCAGTCGAGTCCGACCGTCCGTAGCCCCAGCTTGGGGATAGGAGGCAGCCGTCTCTTGTGGCGGGTTCGCTCGACCACGGCCTCGACTCCTCGGACTTGTTCCAGCGGAAGGTGCGTCACCTGCGCGATCTCCTCGGGCGTCCGCAACTGTTCCAATCCGAAGAGAATCTGGTCGAGCTCGGAGTACGGCAACCCGAGCTCCTCCTCGTCGGTCTGTCCCTCCCAGAGCCCAGCGGTCGGCGCTCGGTCCAAGACCGACCTCGGGAGCTCCAACTGGGCGGCGAGCTCCCGGAGCTGCGTCTTGTACAGGTCGCCGATCGGGAGCAGGTCCGCCCCGCCGTCTCCCCACTTCGTGAAATACCCCATGAGGAGCTCGGACTTGTTCCCGGTGCCGACGACCAGCCAACGCTGCTCGCGCGCCAAGAGATAGAGGGCGGTCATCCGGACCCGGGCCTTCACGTTCCCCCAGCTCACGCGGTCGGTCACCTCGGGAAAGAGCGTACGGAACCCCGACTCCGGGCCGTCGATATCGACCACCCTGAGGGAGATCCCGAGGCGGCGGGCGTAGTCGGCGACCTCTTCCCGAAGCGCCGGCGGAAAGGCCGCGTCCGGGAGGAGGAGCGCGTGCGTCCGTTCCGGACCCACGGCATCGCGGGCGAGACGGGCGCACAGGGCGGAATCGATGCCGCCACTGAGGCCGAGGAGTAGTCCCTCCACGCCCGCCTCCGCGACGTGCGCGCGGAGGAACTGGTGTATCGTCGCTTCGGTGTGGGGGGCGAGCTTCGGGACGAGGCTCACGCCTCCACCCCCAACGGCTCGAGGGCCATCCCGGTTCGCCACTCGCCGCTGCAGGCGCACCGCAGCCGACCAAGACCCTCGAACTGCTGCGCCAGGGAGGCTTCCTCGAGGGCCGAAAGGACCTCCCGGTCGCACGTGCCGCAGTTGTGCGGTCCACGCGCCAGCCCGCCGGCGGTGGGGAAAGTCACGAGCCGGGTCGCGCCACGAAGTTCGGCGGAACGCTGCATCACTTCCGCGAGGCTCCACAGCCAGGGCGGCCGGTACCGGCCCCGATGATAGAGCCACTCTACAATAGTGCCGTTCTGGATGTGCACCGGGTTGACCGAGAGCGCATGGAAGTGCGGGGCGGCGATCCGCACCGACGTCACGACGTCCTCGATCGCCTCGCGCTCGGTCAGGTAGGGGGGCTTCAGTAGGAGGTATCCCTTGGCGCGAAGGCCGAGCGCGCGGACCCGGTCCGCCGCGTCCAGATAGGCCTCCGGGGGCGAGTTCTTGTTCACGTACCGGAGGAGGACCTCCGGCTGGGTGCTCTCGAGGCCCAACGCCACTTCAAGCTCACCCGCGAAGGACCTTCGCAATGGCTCCAGCGCCTCCGGGGTCGCGAACTCCGGAAGCGTCTCGAAGAGCAGGCGTCGGGCGGGGCCGGAGAACCCCTCGACGAGGCGCCGGCGGGAATCCGCGTCGACCTCTCGGTCATCGAGGAAGCTTCCCGACGTGTAGATCTTGACGTACGGCTCGCCCCGGTAGACCCGGAGCGCGGCATCGAGCTGTTGGCCGAGCTCTTCGGGCGTCGCCGAGCGTCCGAGGGTGTCCTTGGCGTAGCCGCACATCGAACAGCCTTTCAGGTCCGCCCAGTAACAACCTCGCGTTCGCAGGATCAGCACGAAGGCCCGGACCCGTTCCTGTCCGAGCGCCTCCGCCTCGGTCCACTGGTTCACGTACTGGCTCGCCGAGATCGTGCCGGCGGGTGGCGGGCGACGGTCCTGCGCGATCGCGCGCGCAACGGAGACCGGCATCCTACGACTCCTCCATCTCGACCGATACGGTATCGCCGTCGTGGACCCCGAGCGACTCGCGGAGGCATTCGGACGCGATGAGCTCCACCACGTCCTGGTAATGGCTGCGGTCCGGCCGAATCAGGTGGCAAGGCCGACCGTTGATCCGACCGCCATAGCAAGATGCTCCGCCGAAGGTCCGGCCGCTCGCTTGGAATCCGTCGATCCGAATCCCTTCCCAATCGCGGAGGCCGTCGATCCGTAGCAACTCCTTCGGGTCGACCCGAATATTGAGGGTGCCGGGAAAGGGCGTGTATCCGAGCCGCTCCTGGAACTGCACGATGTACCCCGGCTGGCTCAGGTAGTACCGCCCCTCCCCCAGACCCGAGGCCACCTGCCCCGAGAACCCGAGTCGTGCCGGACCCTCAAAGACGCGGCGATACGCGTGGAACTCCTTGCGGAGCACCTCGACCCCGGCTGGTGTGAGCGTGAGCCGCTGCTTCCGGGCCCCCAGGGACCGGGCGATCAACCCCTGCTTCGAGAGCTGGACTAGGTAGCGGTCGGCCGCCTGCTGACTGACCTCGAGGTGTTCGCCCACTTCGCGGGAGGTGATGTCGACCGGGGTTCGCTCCGCCCCTCCATGGGCCAAGAACCGGAGCAGCCGCAGCTCCTCCGCTTTCATGTGATGGCCCTTGGTCCGGCCGGTCATGCAGACGGCCCTCCTGCGGCTCAGTTCCGCTTCGGGGGCAGTCCAGCGGAGGCAGTGAGGCTGATGACGTTCGACCCGCGTACGAGCACCCGGCCCAGGCGGCGGGACCCCTCGGTGGTGGTCTCCTCGACGTCGTCGAGCACGAGATTCATGTGGTCATCGAGGCCCAAGAGCCGGCCCGCGAGCTCGCGGGCATCCTTGAGGCGAAGCGAGACCCGTTGATCGACCAACCGTTCGAGCAATCCCGTCGGCGTCGCCATCAGCGAGCCGAGGACCGGGCCGGCGTGGATAAGGGTTTCCGAGATTCGCGCAGCAAAGATTGCTTTACCGAGAGCCGGGTGTCCTTCCGATGCCTCCATCCAGGAGAATCCGCAGGTGAGCGCGACGTTAGAAGTCGCCGGGTTTGGCGACACGTCCATCACCGGCATCGATGGCACCCGCGGCGTTCTCACGTATCGAGGGTTCCGGATCGAGGACGTGGTCCAGCACCTCGGTTACGAGGCCACCACCGGTCTACTCCTCTGGGGTACCCGACCCGGCGAGCCGGGCGCCCGGGACGTCGGCCCCGAACTGCGCGCGCGGCGAGCGCTGCCGGTCGCCCTGGACCGAGTCGTCGAGGCGCTGCCTTCGAACGCGGCCCCGATCGATGGGTTTCGGACCGCCGTGTCGGCCATGGAGGATGTGGCTCGCATCTACCCGCCGACCGCGACCGAATCGCTCAAGCTCGTCGCACGGTGCCCGACGCTGGTCGCCCGACTACACCAACGCGCGACGGGGTCGCCGCCTCGGGCTCCGGATCCGCGGCTCGGCCACGTGGCGAACTATCTGTGGATGGTGAAAGGAACGGCCGCAGCGCCCGAACGAGTCCGCGCCCTGGAGCGGTATTTCGTCCTCCTCGCGGACCATGGCATCTCCGCCTCGACACTCGCGCTACGGGTCGTTCTGTCAACCCGATCCGACCTCGCGTCGGCCGTGTCGGCCGCGCTCGGGGCCCTTAAGGGACCCCTTCACGGCGGCGCCCCCGCTGAAGTGCTGGAGATGCTCGACGCCGTCGGCTCGATCGACCAGGTCGAGGCGTGGATCGACCGAGCCCTCGACCAGCGAGGTCGGCTGTTCGGCTTCGGCCACCCGACGTACCGCGTCGAGGACCCCCGTGCGACGCTCCTCCGCGATTTCGCGAAGGAGGTCGCGGCGCCGGCCCGCTACGCTCTCGCCCGGCGATTCGAGGAGGTGGCGCTCGAGCGGCTCGCCCGCCGACGACCTGACCAGCCTCTGTTCACCAACGTGGACTTCTACGGCGCGGTGCTGCTCGAAGGCGTGGGGCTGCCGCGAGGGCTTTTCACCCCCACCTTCGCCCTCGCCCGGACCGCCGGTTGGTCCGCTCACGCCCTCGAGCAGGTGGCCCAGAACCGGATGGTCCGTCCTCCGGAACGGTACATCGGGCCAGCACCGAGGGTGTGGGACGAGGAGACCTAGGGGCCCAGCGCGGGAGCGCCGGGTCTAGCTTTCAGTCTTCTCGTCGCCCGGCTTGTCGACGACCTTGAAGTCCGCATCCACCGGGCCGTTCCCCGGGGGTGGGGAACCGCCGCTCTCGGTCGGACCCGCGGTCGTCTCCTCGGAAGGTCCTGTCGGGGGCGGAGTCTGTCGCGCCGCCTCGTAGAGTTTCTGTGAGATCTGGTGGATCGTCTGCGTCAGCTCATCGGTCTTCTGCTTCAGCGTGGCGAGGTCCTTCGTGTCGAGCACCGCCCGGAGCTCTTCGACCTTGGTCCGAACCGCTTGGGCATCGGCCTCCGAGATCTTGTCCTTCGCATCGGTCAGGACCCGCTCGGCCTCGTAGGTAAGGGCCTCGGCCTTGTTGCGCGTCTCGGCCTGATCGCGGCGGCCCTTGTCCTCCGCCGCGAACTGCTCGGCCTGCTTGAGCATCCGGTCGATCTCCTCCTTCGAGAGCTTCGTCGAGGCGGTGATGGTGATCCCCTGCTTCTTGCCGGTAGCGAGGTCCTTCGCCGAGACGTTGAGAATGCCGTTCGCGTCGATATCGAACGAGACCTCGATCTGCGGGACGCCGCGGGGCGCGAGGGGGATGCCGGTCAGCATGAAGTTCCCGAGGGCCACGTTGTCAGCGGCCATCGGTCGCTCGCCCTGGGAGACCTTGATCTCGACCGAGCTCTGGCTGTCGGCAGCGGTCGTGAAGATCTGGCTCTTCCGCGTCGGGATCGTCGTGTTGCGCTCGATGAGCTTCGTGAACACGCCGCCCATCGTCTCGACGCCCAGGGAGAGGGGCGTCACGTCCAGGAGGAGGATGTCCTTGACCTCACCGGCGAGCACGCCGGCTTGAATCGAGGCGCCCATCGCGACGCATTCCATGGGGTCCACGCCGTGCTCGATCGGCCGGCCGATCAGCTGTTCCACGAACTTCTGGACGATCGGCATGCGGGTGGGGCCGCCGACGAGAATGATCCGGTCGATCTGCTCCTTCGAGAGCTTGCTGTCCGTGATCGCCTGGTCGACCGGTGCCTTGCATCGGTCGATGAGAGGCCGTAGGAGCTCCTCGAGCTTGGCGCGGGTGAGGGTCAGGGCGAGGTGCTTCGGGCCCTCGCTGGTCGCGGTAAGGAACGGGAGGTTGATCTGCGTCTCGAGGGTGGACGAGAGCTCGATCTTGGCCTTCTCGGCCGCGTCCCGGACGCGCTGCATGGCCATCTTGTCGGACCGGATGTCAATGCCCGACTCCTTCCGGAACTCGCCGGCGATGTAGTCGGCGAGCGTGGTGTCCATGTCGGTCCCGCCCAGCTGGGTGTCTCCGCTAGTCGATACGACCTCGAACACGCCCTCGCCGAACTCCATGATCGTGACATCGAGCGTCCCGCCGCCCAAATCGAACACCAGGATCTTCTGGGACTTGCCGGCCTTGTCCAGGCCGTAGGCGAGCGACGCAGCCGTCGGCTCATTGATGATTCGGACAACCTCGAGGCCGGCGATCTGGCCGGCATCCTTGGTCGCCTGACGCTGGTTGTCGTTGAAGTACGCGGGGACGGTGATGACGGCCTTCTGGACCTTCTCGCCGAG
>Ga0187815_10000081_pt1 | contig 44351 bp, 44 predicted proteins | sample NC_S_5_FD_132962 | JGI IMG/M metagenome (GOLD analysis project Ga0187815, IMG submission 132962) | Wetland sediment microbial communities from Neuse River Estuary, North Carolina, USA - ASW-S_5 | ecosystem: Environmental > Aquatic > Freshwater > Wetlands > Sediment | place: USA: North Carolina... | reverse complement strand
GTCATCTTTCGAGAGCATACCGGTTCCAAAGCGCTGGTTGTGCGTCCGCATCCTTCAAACGCACGATGCGTAGCTTTGGCAATAGCCTAAGCCTTTGCTTCCGGTGAGTTCCAGCGTCGGATCGCCTGAAGGTTCGGCGCGGGGCCGGTTTCTCATTGCCACCCGAGCAAAGCCAATGATCATCGAACTTTTTGGCCCGCCCGGCGCAGGCAAAACGAACGTTGCTCGTGCGCTATTCAGGGAGCTCCGGTGACCCCAGCAAGATCACCGCACTGGCTTGCTATGCCGCGCGCAACGTATGTTCAGGAGGAGGCAAGTGGACGCGGAGCTTGAAACCAGCACGGAGCCTGATCAGGCGCAACGCAGCTTCCGGCGTGAATTTGCAATTCTCGCCATCGCGTCCTTGGTCGTGGCGTGGCTGGCCGTCGCTGATTTCAGCGATAAGGCCGGTACCGAGACCCCGGCCGCAGGCGCCGGACAGACCCTGCGGCCGGCGACGGCTCTTACCGACGTTCGCCAGCCCCCGCAGGCTGACGACCAGCCTCGCCGCGCGCTCGATGCGGAACGGACGCGTAGCACAGCGCTGGTAAACGAGATGGCGGCGATGCGCCGCGAGATCGAGGCACAGGCAGCGCAATTGCGCAAGGTCGGCGATGACGCCAAGCAGCAGCAGGCGGCGGAGAGCACAATCGCCGAATTGCGCCAATCCCTGCAGCAGGAGCGGGACAAAGCGGCTCTCCTGGAGAAGGAGGCAAGTGCCGCACGACAAGCAGACGCCGAGCAATCTCGCGCTGCACTCGATGAGGCGTGGGCGCGCAGTGCGGCGCTGGCGCGCGAGTTGGCCGGGGTACGCCGCGAGGTCGAGACGCGAGCAGCGCCTTCGCCTCAAGCGGCCGACCAGGCCGAGCAGCAACGACAGGTGCTGGAAAGCACTGTCGCGGCGTTACGACATTCATTGCAGCAGGAACGCGAGAAGACAGCCACCATCCTGAAGGAGGCCGATACCTTGCGACAATCGATGGCGGCGAATAGCGAGCAACATCGACGCGCGATCGACGGGGAGCGGGAGCATAGTTCCGCGCTGGCTGATGAACTGGCGGCAACGCGTAGCGAGAGCGAAAAACAGGTAGCTCGGTCACGCAAGGCCGGCGAGGAGTTCGTGCAGCAGCGGCAAGGTATGGAAGGCAAGGTTACGGAGCTGCAACAGGCCTTGCAGCAGGAGCGAGAAAAGAATGCGGCCCTTGAAAAGGAGGCGAATGCCGCACGGCAAGCGATGCTTACGCACGCCGAACAACATCGCAATGCGCTCGACGAGGCGCGCGCGCGCAATGCCACGCTGGCGAGCGAGCTGGTTGAGGTACGCCGCGAGGTTGAGACGCATGCAGCGCTCCCTCGCAAGACTAGCGATCAGGCCGCGCAGCACAGGCAGGACGCCGAGAGGACAACCGCCGAATTGCAACAGCCGCTGAAATGGGAACGTGCCGCGACTGAGCGCACAACGGATGGAGTCGCAACCGCCGGGCGCACGGCAGACGCTCGAACCGGCTCGGCGATGCAGGCCGAAGATGCACCTGCGTTACCGATGGCGACAGATGCGCAAGACATGGAGGCCACAAGGTTGATGGCGCGTGCCAGTGCGCTGCTTGCGCAAGGCAACATCGTTGCGGCGCGGATCGTGCTCGAGCGTGTCGCGGAGAGCGGCAATGCACAGGCAAGCTTCATGCTCGCGGAAACATATGACCCCGCCATCCTATCCACCTGGGGCACGTACGGGACGCGTGGCGAGACGACGAAGGCTCGCGAACACTATCTCAGAGCCCAGAGTGGCGGCATGCAGGAAGCAACGGCGCGATTGGAGGCGCTGCGTTGGTGAACGACTACATGTGGATGCCGGACGGACGGCGAGCGGGTTGGCTTGAGGACCGGATTGACGATCAAAAGGGAGTTGAGGGATGAAGACGCTGCCAGGATCACGCTCGTTGCTTCTGTTAGCCCTGCTGGTGCCGATCGCCACGGTATTTCAGGCGAGCAATCCGGAAGCCCAGACCGCCAGGCCGGGGGCACAGGCCATTCGACACTCCTCGACGCACGCGATCCAGATAGAGAGAATCAACGCCTGGACCGTCGGTATCGCCGGCGGCTTGCTGGAGGGGGCTCCTATTCGGCTGGCCACGGAGATGGCCCGTGTTGTCGATGACGGGCCCAATCTGCATGTGCTGCCGGTCGTAACCCGCGGGCCTACCGAGAATGTGAATTCGCTGCTCTACCTGCGCGGCGTCGACATGGCAATCATCAATTCCGACTCCCTGGAAGAGTACAAGATCCAAATACCGGATATCAGCAGTCGCATCAGCTTCGTTCTCAACCTATTCCCGTCGGAATTGCATATTTTCGTCCGACCGGAGATCAACAGCCTGCAGGACCTGGCGGGCAAGAGGGTGAACTTCAACACGCAGGGCACGGCCGCTGCCTATTCGGGACCGCTGATCTTCAGCCGCCTGGGCATCGAGGTGGACAAGATGTTCATTCCTCATCAACTCGCGCTCGAGCAAATGCGCAAGGGCGAGGTTGCGGCAGTTCTCTTCATCACCTCAAAGCCGGTTGACGCCTTCGTGAAGGGACGCTGGGAGAGCGGCTACAAGTTCTTGCCCGTCAACTACGATCGCAAGTTCGAGGATTATTACCTTCCCGCCTCGCTGGAGGCGAGTGAATATCCCAACTTGATCAAAGAGGGCGAGCGCGTGTCGACAATAGCGGTGCCTACCGCGTTGGTGGCGTTCAACTGGCCGCCGCGGACCAATCGTTATCAGCGTGTCGCCCGGTTCGTCGACTACCTGTTTTCGCGGATCGATCGACTCCAGGTGCCGGGCTTCGATCCGAAATGGAAGTCGATCAATCTTGCCGCCACCGTTCCAGGCTTCGCACGCTTCCCGGCAGCGCAGAATTGGCTGGACAGCAAGGTCCGCAGCGCACAGGCGCCACAATGAGGGCCGCGGCCAACTCACTCGTCGTCGTTTTCGGCGTGGTGTGCCGCATCACCTTCGCGCAAGGCGCCAACGAGCCGGCTGGCTCTTGCTCTCTGACCGAGGATTCCGTTCGACCGGAATGTCTGGACAGTCCGTTGCGTCGCCTTGCACAGCTGGAACGCTCCGCGTCGCAGGGCAACAATTGGCTCGTCAGCGAGACCGCCTCGCCCGTCGACTACTCGCCGATCGTTATCGCCACAACGTTGTCTCGCGGGACGTCGGACAACTCTTCGATGCGGCTTTCCGCGTACTGTCGCGGCGGCCGCACAGAACTTGTTGTCGCCGGACTCGCGATCTTGCGCGGTGTAGAGGGATACGCCCTAACCTATCGCATCAACGACGACCCGCCGGTGCAGGCTGCAGCGATCGCGTCCTCGTTCGGGACCGGCGCCGCGTTAAAGGACGGCGCGCGCCTCCTGCAGTTGCTGCCCGAAGATGGCGAGATCGTCGTCCGTCTTTCCCCGCGAACCGGTGCGGCCCAGGAGGGGCACTTTTCGCTCCGGGGATGGAGGAGCGTGCGCGACAAACTGGCGATGGCGTGCAAATGGCCACGCGCCATCGCGAGGCCAGGCAACTGATGGCATCGAACGTGACGGGAGAGCATCATGACGAAATATGGAAGCCCGGCGAGAGTGGCGGCAGTCGCCCTCACGGCGCTGCTGATAGCCGGCCCGGCATCTGCTGGGGAAGTGAAAAAGCAAACCTCAAGCGGAATGGCAAAGGGTGCGGACGCCGCGAGGAAATCGCATCGCCTGATTCTTCAGGTGAATGCGAACGATCCCGCGATGATGAATCTCGCGCTTAATAATGCAACAAACGTCGCGCAGTATTACAATGATATCGGCGAGAAGATAACGATTGAAATAGTAACTTATGGCCCCGGCCTGCATATGCTGCGCGAGGACACATCACCCGTCAAAGCGAGGATAAAGGCAATCTCAGCGAGCACGCCTTCGATTTCCTTCGCAGCCTGCGACAACACCCGGGAAAACATGACGCGGGTCGAAAGCAAGGAAATTCCGCTTGTCACGGAGGCAAAGGTGGTGAAGTCCGGCGTCGTCCACGTGATGGAGCTGCAGGAGCAGGGCTGGACCTACGTCAAGCCGTGAGGCTGCTCAAAGCATCTCCGGTCCACTCTCATAAGCGAACCTCGCCGATTCGAACCGCAATGTCGGCTTTGGGTCAAAGCGGTCATCGCCGCCCATGGAGCTTTGCCATGCGTCAAAGTCGCCAACTTCGCCGTCAGCCAGCTCACTTAAGGCCGCGAAAGGGAGGACGCTGTCCAAGCGCCTACCCGCGCGCGGTCCTGCTTGCAGCCCTCGGCGCCCTCCGCCCCGATTTTTCGCTGGTCCTCGCTTCCCCGCCTCCACCATGGAAAGCCGCACCGGCGCCTTCTGTTGGGCAAGCTTGCCGGCGAGCGCCGATACCAGCCGGCTCGCCTCACCGTCCAAGGATCCCACCGCAATCTTCAGCGTGGTCGGCCGGGAATACCAGCGCCAGGCGAGCAGACTAGCGCCGGTCGATTCGGCCACTTTTTTAGCGAGGAAAGCCGAATATCCTCTACCCCGACCCATCGGGCATATTGATCAGAGCGGTCCACATCGAAACAAAGGGCGGGATGGCGGAGGATGCGAAACCTGAGCCGGTGCCGGCGGGCTTGCATCCAGTGTTTCTCAAAGCTACCCTGTCCATAGGCAAACGAGAACGCGCCGAGCGCGCGAGGCCCTAGCAACAGCAGGTTGGTCCCGTCATCCTCTTCATCGGGAACGATAACGACGTCCTCGGTAGCCGTTGTCATCTCTGAGAGGGCCGCCGGTGTCGCGAGCGGAAGATCGGCCGGCAAAATCAGCGTACTGTGCGCGGCGTTGGTAACGGACACGAGGGTGTTGCGCGCAAGATCGAGGGCCTGGTTGAGCCCTCGCTCATCGTCCTTGATGATCCGTGCGGCGTGGCCACTCGCAATGGCCGCGACCTCATCGTCTGACGTGATGATGCACACCTGATTCGCCGGCACGAAGGAGATGGCAACGGCCAGTGTGCGACGCAAGAAGGATTCGCACAGCGCGCGCCTGGACGCGGGATCCAGCACATCCGACAGGCGCGACTTGCCTCGCTCCAGACCCTTGCACGGAATCAGGATGAACAGGCTCATCTGCCTGGCCCTTGCAGCCCGTTCAGGGCAGACCTGTGATCCGGATGCCCGCATCCGGGATCTTGTAGGTCCGGTTGATGTGGATCAACGCCGAAGTGAGCGCTTCCGCCACCACCGAATTGGCAAGTGGCCCCGCATCGATCCCGCGCAAGCCGGCATCGGCGGCCAGCGCGATAGCCACGGCGCGCGCCTCCTTGTCGTCTCCCGTGACCAGCACGTCGCAGTCGATCTGATAGTCGGGATCCTTGAGCTTATGCGCGGACACGTTCTGAAAGGCGGACACCACGCGTACGCCGTCGCCGAGCAGCGCCTGCAGCGCAACGACGCAGGAATCGCTCGCCGGGAGCTGCACGCGCGCGACTTTCGGCGGCACCAGCGGCACCGTCACGTCGACCAGAATCTTGCCGTTCAATTTGTCCTTGAATCCTTCGACCGTCGCGATCTGCGCGGCAAAGGGCACCGTAAGCACGACGACATCCGCCGCCTCGACGCCGCTTGCACTGGCGGCCCCGCGCAGGGCCTGGCCGCCGAGCCGCGCATTAAGCTCGTCGGCGGCGGCCTTCGCCTTGGCGCCATCGCGCGAACCAATGATGACGCGGTGTCCCGCCTTGGCCCAGCGCAGCGCCAGGCCACTGCCTTCCGCTCCGGTGCCCCCAACAACACAAATCGTACGTTTCTCAGCGCTCATGGCTTCCTTTCCTGGCGGGCCGTGCAGGCCCGCATTCGTCAATCAATGCGCCGCCTGCCGGATGCGCGAGAACGGCGTCATAACGAGATCCGCGAGCGGCACCGCGCCGAAGCTCTGCGCGCGCCGTTCGTCCGGAACCTCGCCATAAAGCGTGGTGCGCTGCCGCGGGCCCCGGCCAAGCGAGGTGATCAGCGCCTCCATCTGCTCAGGTCCGAACTCCTGCCCGTGCTGAGTACCGGCGGCGCGCGAGATGCTCTCGTTCATCAGCGTGCCGCCGAGATCGTTGGCGCCGCCCCGCAGCACCGCCGCGACCCCGTCCGGCCCGAGCTTCACCCAGGAAGCCTGGATGTTGGAGATCAGCGGATGCAGCACCAACCGCGCCACCGCATGCATCAAACGCACTTCGCGCCAGGTCGGCCCCGTGCGCGCATGGCCGCGCAGATACATCGGCGCCTCCATATGGATGAACGGCAGCGGCACGAACTCGGTGAACCCGCCGGTCCGCGCCTGCAGGTCGCGAAGATGCAGCAGATGGCGAGCCCAGGAACGCGCCCGCTCCACATGGCCGAACATGATTGTCGAGGTGGTCGGCAGGCCGACTTCGTGCGCGGCCTCCACCACCGCCAGCCACTCGTGCGTGTTGAGCTTGTCCGGGCTGATGATCGCGCGGACCTCGTCGTCGAGGATCTCGGCCGCGGTTCCCGGCAGCGAGCCAAGACCGGCGTCGCGCAATCGTTCGAGATAGCGGTGTAGCGGCAAGCCGAGCGTCGCTGCCCCTTGCGACACTTCGAGCGGCGAGAAGGCATGCACATGCATGTCCGGCACCGCATCCTTCACGGCACGAAGCAGCGAAAGATAGGTCTCGCCCGTATAGTGCGGGTTGATGCCCCCCTGCATGCAGACTTCGGTGGCGCCACGGTCCCACGCCTCGACGGCCCGTCGCGCCACCTCGTCGAGCGAGAGATCATAGGCGGGCCCGCGCAGCTGCTCGGCCTGCTTGCCCTTGGAGAAAGCGCAGAATTTGCACTGGAAGTAGCAGACATTGGTGTAGTTGATATTGCGGTTGACGACGTAGCGGACCGTATCGCCGCTCTCGCGCATCCGTAGCGCATCGGCCGCCGCGCAGATCACCTCGACGTCGCCACCGCGCGCCGAGAACAGGCGCACGATCTCGTCCTCGGAAAGACGATCGCCATCGCCGGCCCGATGCAACAGCATGTCAATCGCAGGCTCGATGGCACGGGCTTTCACCGGCGGCGGCACATCCATGATCACGCCGGGTGCCCAACAATCCTCGCGCGCGATACCATCGGCGTCGACGGCGTGCAGGACGCGCGGAACGAGCTGCCGGTCAAGCCACTTCGCCGGCTCGCGTAGATAGGCGGGGTAGACCGCAAGCCGCTGCACGAGAACGAGTCCTGCCTGCGCGGTCGCGTCCGCCAGACGCTGCAGGTCCGGCCACGGCGCTTCCGGGTTCACATGGTCGGCGGTGACCGGCGAGATGCCGCCCCAATCGTTGATGCCGGCATCCAGTAGCCGCGGAAAGTCGTGATAGCTCAGGTTCGGCGGCGCCTGGATATTGGCCTCGGGACCCAGGATGAGCCGCGCTACGGCGGCGGTCCACAACAGTTCCTCGAGGCCAGGCTCGTGCGCCAGCGCCATCCGGGTCGCCGGCTTGGCGCGGAAATTCTGGATGATGATCTCCTGAAGGTGGCCGTACCGAGCATGCAGGTCTCGCAGCGCCAGCAATGATTGGATGCGTTCCAACCGCGTCTCGCCGATACCGATCAGGATGCCGCTGGTGAACGGTACCCGCAGGCGTCCGGCCGCCTCGATCATGCCCACCCGCACCTGCGGATCCTTGTCGGGCGCACCGTAATGCGGCCCACCTTTCTCGCACAGGCGTGGCGAGATGCTTTCAAGCATGATGCCCTGCGAGACACTGACGCCGCGCAGCGCCGCGACCTCCTCCTCGGTCATCACGCCCGCATTGACGTGCGGCAGCAGGCTGCTTTCGCGCAGCACCAGTTCGCAAAGCGACTTGAGATATTCGACCGTCGAGGAATAGCCCAGACCGGCAAGCGCGGTGCGCGCCGCCGTATAGCGAAGCTCCGGCTTGTCGCCGAGCGTGAACAACGCTTCGCGGCAACCCGCCCTTTCGCCCGCTCGGACGATCTCCATCACCTGATCGGGAGTGAGATAAGGGCTCTCCACTCGGCTCGGCGGCTTGGCGAATGTGCAATAGCCGCATGTGTCGCGACACAGTTGCGTCAGCGGAATGAAGACCTTGCGGGAATAACTGACGGTGCGGCCGTGCCCTTGCAGGCGCAATGCCTGCGCCCGTTCCAGCAGCGCTTCCAGCGGAAGCGCCTCCATCTCGGTCAGAATCCGGTGTGCCTCTGCAGGCGAAAAATGCAGCACGACGATGGTCCTTACACCGAAACGATCTCGCCCAGCCGGACATAGTTTCGTCCGCCAATGCGGGCGAGCGGCGCATAAGCCTTGGGGTCGATCTTGCAGTCGACCGCAAGTCCCTGGCGCACGTGCATCAGCACCACCTCACCGACGACAAAGCGATTGGGCGCAGAGCCGAAATCGATGATCTGATGCAGCTTGCATTCGAACTGCACCTGTGACCGGGCGATGCGGGGTGTACGGATCTGGACGGACGGCACGGTTTCAAGGCCAAGCAGTTCGACCTCGCTGATGTCGGCCGGATGCTCGATACTTGAGTCCTGCACCGTCTTGGCCCAATCGCCCGGCACCATGTTGATCACAAACTCGCCGGTATTGTTGATATTGACGAGCGTATCCTTCAGCCCAATTGGGCGCGGTCCAATCGATATCCCGAGAAGCCCCGGATCGACCGCCAGAATCACGAACTGGCTGAACGGCGCGACATTGATTCCGCCGTTCGGCGCGATCGTCGTGACAAAGGCTATCGGGCGCGGAATTACCGCGCCCGTGAGGATCTTGTAGCGCTCGGCCCTGGTCAGCGTCGACAGGTCGATCGCGTCATGGATTTCCGACTGCGGTCCAGAGCCAGCCATTGCGTGTGTTCCTCAGGCCTCAGGAAACTTTGGCCATCACTTCGTTCGCAAACCACTCGACCTGCTCATCCATCTCGGCGACCGAATTGGCCGGGAACATGAGCGCGCTGCAGTGGTCAACTCCGATCGACTTCAGCTTGTCGATCTTTTCCAGGATCACTTCCGGCGAGCCAACCAGGTTGGCGGTCACCTGGTGGCTGAGGTCGCGGCCGGTGTAGGCCAGCGACTGTCGGTGCGCCACGAGGCCGCTCTCCATATAGCGTTTCTCGGCCGCCTCGAGCGTGCGATCGACTGTGACGGAGAATTGCGGCGCGATCTCGAAGGTGGAAGGGTCGCGACCAAGCTCGGCGACCCGCCGCTTCACGGCCGCGATGCGCTCTTCCATCTCCTTAAGCGGGCGCCAGCCCGGCAGCCAGCCTTGGCCATAGCGTGCCGCGCGCTCGAGCATTTCGAGGTTATGGCCGCCGACATAAAGCGGGAACGGCTGCGCGACGCTCTTGGGGAACATCTCAACATCGGTGAAGCTGTAGTGCTTGCCATCGTAGCTGCACTTCGGCTCGGTGAAGAGGCGCGACAGGCACTCCAACCCTTCGTCCATCATGTCGCCGCGCCGTGCGCCCTTTACGCGCGAGCCACCCCAGGCCGCGAACTCCTCTCGATAGGCACCGAGGCCGACTGCCAGGATGAAACGACCACCGCTCATCTGGTCGAGCGTAATCGCTTGCTTGGCGAGATAGACCGGATCGCGCATCGGCAGCACGCAGAGAGCCGTTCCGAGCTTGAGCTTGGTCGTCGCGGCGCCAATGGCCGCGAGCACGACGAGCGGCTCATAGAAGTTCGGCGGCTTGCCCGGGAAAAGATCGCGGACATAATCCTGCGTGGTGATATGGTCGTTGCCCCACACGGAATGGTAGCCGAGCTTCTCGCAGAGCTTGCCTTGGCGGATAAAGTCTTCCGGCCCGGCGAACGGGATCGGATACATCACGCCTTCAAAGCCGGTCGAAAGACAAACGCTGAACTTCATCGATAACTCCTGGTCGGTCAGTTTGCTTGCATGATTTGCGAGATCTGCTCGCCGTCGCGAGCCCCCGCGACGACGATCTCATCGAGGCCCGCGGCGTGATATGCCGCAAAGCGCTGGCGAACCTGTTCGGTGCTTCCACTCGCGGCGTGGCGACGCACGATGTCGTCGGTGATGAGAGCTTCGGCGCGGGCCCAGTCTTCCGCCAGAACGGCCCCGTTCAACGCCGCCTGATCGAGCACGCTGCCGCCCATCTCCAGGTTTGGCGCATGGTGGGCACCGCGCAGCAAAATTGCCAGAATGCGCCGCATCCGATCGTGCGCTCGCGCCTCCTCAGCATCGTCGACAGCGGCATAGACGACGCCATGCGCGCGTACCGGACGTCCCTTCGCGCCGCGATGGACATGCTCCAGGGTCCACTTCACGAATTCTACCGACGTGCCGGCGCTGATCAGCACGCCGTCGGCGGATGCGCCGGCGAATTCCAGCATCTGCGGACCCGAGGCGGCGACCACGATCGGCACCGGACGGGCGCCAGTCGCCAGCCTGCGGCCTTCGGCCCGGAAGGTCTCACCGTTCACCTGCACAGTCTCGCCGGCAAGCAACGCCCGCGCCGTCTCGACCGCCTCGCGCATCGCCTTCAGCGGCTTCGGCGCAGCAATACCAACGGCTTTGAGATCGGCCGGCGCGCCGACGCCGAGACACAGCGTTACCCGGCCGGGAAAGAACTCATCGAGCGTGGCGGCCGCCATCGCCGCCTGCACTGGATGCACCGTGAAGGGGCTCACCGCCATCAGCGCAACCCGCATGCGGCTGGCTTGTGAAAGCGCCATCGCACCGAGTGTGATCGGATCACGCTGAAACAAGTGGTTGGCGATCCACATGGTCAGCGCGCCACCTTGATCGCCGGCGGCCACCTTCTCCTGGAATCCGGACAGAGTGTCCCGCCCGTCGCATGAAACCGAGATGTCAGACAAGGCTCTTCACCGCTTCGAGGATCTTGATGTAGCCGGTGCAGCGGCAGATGTTGCCGCGCAGGAAATGCCGAATCTCGGCCTCGTCTGGCTTCGGGTTGACGTTCAGGAGTGCGGTCGTCGCCAGCACCATTCCGGGTGTGCAGAACCCGCACTGCATGCCGGCGTGCTCGACGAAGGCGCGCTGCACGCGGTCGAGATGGCCGCCCTGCGCCACGCCCTCGATCGTCAAGACCGTCTGACCGTCGGCGTCGGCCGCAAGTGTCGTGCAGCTGCTGACCGGCAGGCCGTTCACCAGCACCGTGCAGGCACCGCATACCTCGACATCGCAGGAGCGCTTGGTGCCCTTCAGCCCGAGACGATCGCGCAGCACATCGATCAGCAGATCGGATGGCTCCACATCGACTTCGACCGCCCTTCCATTGAGGGTGAACGATAGTCTCATGCGTTCAATTGCATCCATCAGGCAGCCTCCTTCCGTGGAGGCAGCCCCGCGGCCTGTTCGACCGCACGGCGGGTGAGAACGGCGGCAAGATGCCGTTTGTAGTCGGCGCTGCCCTGCAGGTTGTCGTGCGCAGGCAGTTGCTGGGCGGCAGAGGAAGCGGCGTCAGCCAGCACATCGCCGAGGTTCTCAATCGGCACGCCAGCGAGTGCGTTCTCGACGGACTGAAGTCGGATCGGCTGCCCAGCAATGGCGCCGGCCCAAATTCGATAGCGCGGCATCCCTCGTTCCGGGCAATAGCCGGCCGCGATTCCGACTGCGGGACGCTCAAGGTGACCGAAGCTGCAATACGCAAAGCGCGCGCTCACGGCAGGCACGGGTATGCGGACTTCGGTCAACACTTCGGCCGGTTCACGCACGGTCGTGAACTCGCCCTCGATGAAATCCGCCATCGCTACGCTGCGCTCGCCGTTTCGTCCCCGCAGAGTGAGCGAAGCGCCGAGCGCAGCCAGCATCGCCGGTGGATCGGCGTGCGGCTCGGCGAAACACAGATTGCCGCCTATGGTACCGGAAACCCGCACGCGAATATTGGCGATGTTGTCGCTGAGCGCCGCATAGGCGGGAACGAGCCGCTTCACGATCGGGTCCGTCGCCAGGCTGAAGTGGCTGGACAGGGCGCCGATCACGACTTGACCGTCCGACTCGCGAACGCCTTTGAGACCGGGCACCCGCTTGAGGTCGACAAGATGTTCGTAGCGCAAGACGCGCGCCTTCAGCGCCAGCAGCAGTTCGGTGCCACCAGCATAGAGCGCCGCGTCATCGCCGTAGCGGTCGATGAGCTCGAAAACCTGATCGAGATTGTGCGGCCGGTGATACTGGAATCGATGCGGCAGCATCAGATCGCCTCCAGCTCTGCGAGGAAACGCCGCTCGAACTCGGCGAAGTTCTCCTCCGCGCGCTTCTTGATCATTGAATGGCCAAGCGAGGCGAGCCGGCCGGCAACCTGCAGGTCGGCCTCCACCGCGAGCTGGCACGCACCACCATCGACCGGGACCAGCGTGACCTTGAGCGTCACCCCAAGCGTCGTGCGGGTGAACTTGTCCATGCCGGAGGCGCGTGCCCGCACCAGGCTCGGCTCCTGATGCTCCTCGACCGTGATCTGCGCAGGCACTTCGAGTTTGAAGGGACCGATCTTCTGCTTCATCACGGCGCTGTAGTCGGCGAGGCGCTCACGCTCCTCGACCTGCTCGCAGCCCGGAATACAGGAGGCGATGCGGGCGATGTCCACCATCACGGGCCACACCCGCTCAGGCGGGTGCGGAAGATCGGCTTGCATCCGAAATTCCATTACGACGTCGCCTTCTTTTGCTGGAGCGCGCGCCACACGCGCTCAGGCGTCAGGGGCAAATCACGGATACGGATGCCGTGGCGGCTGGCGAGTGCATTGGCGATCGCGGGCGCGACCGGCAGGATCGCCCCCTCGCCCATGCCTCGCGCGCCACCCGGTCCGGGCCCGGTGCCGCTCTCGATGAGAACGGTGAGGAACTCGTCCGGCACTTCATCGATGGTCGGCACGTGATAGTCGATCATCGACGCGTTCACCGGCTGGCCGTCCTCGTAGACCAACTCCTCGCTGAGCGCGTGGCCGAGTCCCTGGATCGCCGCGCCCTCATCCTGCCCCTCGGCAGACGAACGGTTGAGCACGCGGCCGACATCGGCGACGCTGACATAGCGGCGCACACGCACCTCGCCGGTCTCCTCATCGAGTTCGACACCGCACATGCCGGCGGCGGTTTCCCAGAACAGCGGCGCCTGTGCGAGCCTGCCGTCGCGCGAGTGCGGCGAGATCTTGCCGATGCCGATCACCTCGCCGCTATCGATGCCGTAATAGGCATGCAGCAGTTCGGCGAAACGCCACTGCCGGTCGCCGGCCGCAATGCCACCGGGACTTAGCGAGACTGCTTCGGGATCGACGCCAAAAGCCGCCGCCGCCATGTCCGCGAGCTGGCGGCGGATGTCGGCGGCCGCATCTTCGATCGCCATGCCCATCATCACCGAGGAACGGCTCGCGCCGGTGCCCCAATCGAACGGCGCCAGTGCCGTATCGGGTGTCATCACATGCACCACCTCGGCCGGCTGATTGAGGAGTTCGGCCGCAAACGTACGCAATACTTCCCGAATACCCTGCCCGATCTCGACGCTGTTGGAGATCACCAGCACTGAGCCGTCGATCTTCAGACGCACCAGCACCGAGGCAACCGCCATGATGCCGGGATCGGACGCGCCGACCGCAACGCCCTTCATAAGGCCGGCATCCGGCCCGGCGGCTTCCAGCCGGCTCATCGCCTGCGATGCCTGGCCAAGCGCCTCGGCCATGTCGACGTCGATCGGCCGCAGGTCAGGCCGCACCGTTTCACCCGGCTTGAGCATGTTGCGATAGCGCAGATCCACCGGATCGATGCCGAGCGCATCGGCAATGATGTCCATCTGCGACTCGCTCGCCCACACCGCCTGCGGCCCACCGATCGATCGAAAGGCAGCGCCCGGCACGGTGTTGGTATAGACCGCATAGGCTTCGAGCTTCAGATTGGGCACGTGATACGGCCCGATGGCGCGGTTCGCCGCCTTGATGGCAACCGCGGGGCCGGTGTCCGCATACGCGCCGCCGTTCATGACGACGCGCACCGCTTTGCCGAGGATGGTCCCGTCGGCGCGCACGCCCGTGCGCACCGTGATGCTGGCGCTGAGCCGTCGGCAGGTCAGCATGGACTCGGAGATTGACAGGCAGACCCGCACAGGACGGCCGACCTTCCAGGCGGCCGCGGCCACCAGCGGGTCGATCTTGACGGACGCTTTGCCGCCAAAGCCGCCTCCCACATAAGGCGTGATGATCCGGATCTTCGCCAGTGGCAGATCGAACACGCGCGACAGGACCTTCTGGATCGCGGTCGGCGCCTGCCCGCAGCTCCACAGCGTAAGGCCACCGTCCGCGAACGAAGCCACCACGCAGTGCGGCTCCATCGCGTAGTGGAAAATCATCGGGAAGGAGAACGTGTCCTCGAACACTCGGTCCGCACCCGCGAAGGCACGCTCGACGTCGCCGTGGGCGTATTCGTATTTTTGAAAGATGTTGGTTCCACGGACCGGCTTCGCCTCACCCTTGAAGTAGAAGTCCTTCAACGTCTCCGGCTTCTCGTGCAACACCGGCGCGCCTTCAGCCATCGCCTCGACGGCGTCGGTCACGGAAGGCAATGTCTCGTAGTCTACGTCGATCAGATCCAGCGCGTCTTCGGCCGTGCGCTCATCGACGGCCACGACGACCGCGACCGGCTCACCGACATAGCGCACGCGATCTATCGCGATGACCGGCCGGTCTTTCAGAAACAGGCCCCAATGGTTGTTGAGACCGGCGATGTCCTCGCCAGTCAGCACCGCCTCGACGCCGGGCAACGCCAGAGCCGCCGACGCATCGATACGACGGATCCGTCCGTGCGGGATCGTGCTGCGCAGGATCTTCCCTTGCAGCATTCCGGGGATGGCGACGTCCGAGACGAACTCGGCACTCCCCGTCACTTTCTCGAGGAAGTCACGGCGCGGGGGCTGCGCGCGATGCGGAGCTCCGGTCATGCATTCACCTCCGCAGGATCGGGTGACCGGCTCTTCTTGCGGAAGTGAGAGAACAGCATCGAAGCCACGACGATCGCCGTCACTGCCAGGATCACGCCCGCAATGGGCCGCGTCACCATGATGGCAAGGTTGCCATCTCCCATCAGCAGCGACTGCCGCAGCGACGTGTCAAGAATATTTGCCAGGATAAAGGCCATCACGAGTGGGCCTGCGTCGAGACTGGCTTTGCGGAACAGGTAGCCGACCGCACCCGACGCCATCAGGACGCCGATGTCGAACCAGTTGTTGCGAAGGCTGTAGGTGCCAAAGATCGCGACGACGAGAACGGCAGGCCCGAGGATCCAGAACGGCACGCGCAGGAGCTGTACCCAGAGGCCGACGAGCGGCAGGTTGAGGATCAGCAGCATGATATTGCCGATGTACATCGACGAGATCACGCCCCAGAACACGTCGGGATGCTTGGTCAGCATCATCGGTCCGGGCTGCACGTTCTGAATCAGCAGCCCCGCAAACAGCACCGCGGTCACGGCGTTGCCGGGCAGCCCGAGGGTGAGCAGCGGAATGAACGAAGCGGAAGCGGCGGAATTGTTGGCCGACTCCGGTCCGGCCACACCCGCAATGGCGCCCTTGCCGAACTGTTCCGGTGTCTTGGAGAGTCTCTTCTCCACCGTATAGCTCAGGAGCGAGCCGAGGATCGCCCCGCCGCCCGGGATCAGGCCGATGACGAAGCCAAACACGGAGCCGCGGGCGATGGCGCCTGCCGACTCCCGCCAATCCTGCCGGCTCGGAAACAGCCGGCCGATCTTCGTGCTGACCAGCGTGAAGGCGCCCTTCTGTTCGAGATTGTAGAGGATCTCGCCGAGGCCGAAGAGGCCCATCAACATAGGCACCAGTTCGATGCCGTCGGCGACCTGCATCGAGCCGAAGGTGAAGCGCTCGACTCCGGTGACGGTGTCGACCCCGACGACGCCCAGAAGCAGGCCAAGCAGGACCATGCAGATGCCACGCACCGGCGAACCACCCGACAGGGTTGCGCTGAGCGCAAGGCCGAACACCGCGAGCGCGAAATATTCGGGCGGCCCAAACGAGATCGCCACCTTGGCAAAGGCCGGCCCCACGAGGCCCAGCGCGAACACCGAGAGCGTGCCGGCAACGAACGAGCCGATCGCCGCGATGGCGAGCGCAGGGCCGGCGCGGCCCTGGCGTGCCATTTCGTAGCCATCGATGCAGGTGATGACGGAAGCGGCTTCGCCGGGAACCTTCAACAGAATGGAGGTGGTGGAACCACCATACATCGCGCCATAATAGATCGACGCCAGCATGATGATGGCACCAAGTGGATCTCCCACCTGATAGGTGACCGGCAGCAGCACCGCGATGGTGGTTACCGGCCCGAGCCCGGGAAGGACGCCCACCAACGTGCCCAGCACCGAACCAATGAAGGCGAAGAGCAAGTTCTGGGGCAGAACTGCAAGGCTGAGCCCGTATCCAATCTGTTGCAGAGCGTCGATCATAGCCAACCCGGCAGCAGAGGCATGGGAACCTTGAGCAGGACATCGAACAGGACGGTTCCTGCAGCAGTCAGGCCGACACCGAGAAGAGTACAGCGCAGCCAGCTCTCTCGATGGAACAACCGCACCCACGCGATGATCAGCAACAAGGTCGGCAGGAGGAATCCGAGATAAGGCAGCATGGCCGCATAGGCGCAAGTCAGTACGATTCCGGCCAAAGGCATGGCTCGGAACGGCTCCTCCTCAGGCACGCGTTCGCGTAGCGCCACCACCAGCAACGGCAGCAAGAGCAACGCGACCACGAAGGGGAGAAGGCCAGGCCCCGGACCGTCCTCGGTCCAGAAGCCCAGCTGGCGAGCCCCGACTGCAAACCCTATCGCGACACCCGCCAGTAGCAGGATGGCAATCGGCGTCGGATAAAGCAGGCGCATCAGCATCCGTGGCGGCCCTTAATTGGTCTTGATATCGGTGATCAGCTGCTTGGCGAGTTCGAATTGGTCTTCGACAAGCTTCTTCACCTCGGCACCTGGAAGGTCGACAACCTCCATGGCAAGACGCTGCATCGTCTCTTGGAATGCCTTGTCCGTGAGTGCCTTGCGGAACGCCCCTTCGAGCTTGTCGCGAATGGGTTCAGGCAGTCCGGCGGGCGCGATGATCGCCTGCACCGAGCGCAGCGACTTGTAACCGAGCTCGCCCATGGTCGGGACGTCCGGGTAGGACTTGGCGCGCTTTGGGGTGGTGACCGCCAGCAAGCGCACCTGCTTGTCCTCGACGAACGGCGCCCAGACCGACGTCTCCATGATGAAATCAACATGCCCGCCGAGCAGCGCAGGTGCAGATGCGGCCGAACCCTGCTGTGGCACGTGCACGAACTTCGCGCCAGAGGCGCGCTGGAGGGCTTCGGTCGTCAGGTGCTGTGTGGTGCCGACGCCCGCAGTCCCATACTTGAGCTTGCCGGGGTTCTTCTTGCCTTCGGTGACCAATTCACCCAGCGTCTTGTAAGGCGACTTTTCCAGCACTGCGACGCCGATGACGTTGTCGCCGTAGTAGCTGATGTAGGAGAAGTCCTTGATCGGATCGAACGGCAGTTGACGCCCCTGCAGCGCGACCAGATAGGCCGTGCTCGACAGCGTTCCGATCGTGTATCCGTCGGGACTGGCCTTGGCGAGCTCGGCCATGCCGATGGTGGTGGATGCGCCTGGGCGATTGACGATGACGATGGTCTGCCCGAGATGCGCTTCCGCCGCCTTGGCGAGCACGCGCGCGGTCTGGTCGGTGCTGCCGCCCGCTGCCCAAGGCACGATCATGGTGATCGGCTTCTCGGGATATTCTGCGCGTGCGGCGCCGGAAAGCATCGTCGCGATCGCAAGCCCCATGGTCGCGATCCGCAGAGCGGACTTAGGAAGTCTCATGGCTGATCCCCTTCTTTGGTTGATCTCAATTGTTCATTGGTTCGGAAAGAGACCTTCGGCCTTGAGCAGGCTGACGGCTTTTCCGAGATCTGACGGAACTACGAGCGGGTCCGATTGGGTTCTGGCGGTAACTTCCGGATCCTTGAGGCCTCCGGCTGTCAGCAGCAGAGCGACGGTGTCTTTCTCGGCGATCGTGCCGGCGCGGCGCAGATGCTCGACGGCGACCAGGGAAGCGGCGGACGTCGCTTCCACATAGAGTCCGTCCTTGGCGGCGAGTTGCCGTTGCCAACGCATCATGTCGCCGTTGGCGACCGTGACGGCCGTGCCGCCCGATCGCCGCAGGATCTCGACGGCTTGATAAGTGCCGCGCGTCGCGCCGATCGACACGGCAACCGTGTCGTGGGTCTTCGGCATGTCGACAAGCGCGTCGGCGCCGCTCGCCAGCGCGGAGCCAAGCGAGCCATAGACTTCGGCAGCCACCATGCGGGGCATCCGGTCGGTCCAGCCGAACGCCATCATATCCTCGAAGCCCTTCCACATGCCAACGAGAGCGTCGCCGTAGCAGACCGGCAATACGCACCAGTCCGGCACCTGCCAATTCATCTGCTCCGCGATCTCATAGGCGAGTGTCTTATAGCCCTCGATACCGTAGGGGTTACTGCCGACGACCGGCCCGAAGAACGGCGAAGTAGGAAACCAGCCATATTGGCGGACCGCCATCTCCATAAGAGTCCAGCGGTCCGGCTTGTTCTCGACCGCGACTACCTTGGCACCGTAGGCGCGCATCTGCGTCACCATGGCGCCGGCTGTCCCCTTGAAGGTGAAGATCACGCAAGGCAGGCCGGCCTTCGCAGCATATGCAGCAGCAGCCGCGCCGGCATTGCCGGAGGAACTGGAGACGATCACCTCCGCGCCCATTTTCTTGGCCGCCGAAACGGCAAGGCACGCGAGCCGGTCCTTGAACGACCAGGTCGGGTTGCGCGATTCATCCTTGCCGAACAGGTTCGGCATGCCAAGCAGCTTGCCGGCGCCACCCAGGTGATGCAGGGGTGAACCGCCCTCCCCGAGGCTGACGGCTTCCGTCGCACTGACCGGCAGGAGATCGCCGTAGCGCCAAAGCCCGCGCCCCGCGTCGGCCCCCGGCTTGGGCCGCGCACTCCTCAACCCATCGTCATAGACAACGGTGAGGTTGCTGCGCGCCGCCGCTCGGCACGCCGGACAGTCCTCCGCATAATGGTCCGCGGGGTAGCGGGCCGCGCAGCGGATGCACTGGAGAGCGACGACGCGGGCCATCAGACGACCTGAAGCTTGGTGCTGCTGAGCATGAAGGAGTCCACGCCGTCCTTGGTGACGACCAGCGTGTCCTCGACCTGCAACCCGCCGAAACCCATCTCGTAGTACGGCGTCTCAACGCAGATCACCATGTTCTCTTCGAACGTCGCCGTGTTGGAAGGCGCAATATCGGGCGCATCATAGCCATCCAGCCCGATGCCGTGTCCGACATGGCTGCGGCGGTAGTGCGGAATGCCTTCGCGACGCACGGTCTCGACGGAGGCCTCGAATACGTCGCAGGCGCGCACGCCCGGCTTGATCATCTCGATCGCACGATCAAGGCCGACGCAGATCGCGCGATGATATTGGACCATTTTCTTGGTCGGCTCGCCGAGCACACCATTGCGTGCAATATCGGCGCGGTAGTGACCGTAGCGGCCTCCAACGTCGAAACGGATGATATCGCCTTTCTTCAAGGCATACTCGGAAGGCTGCACATTGGTCATCGCGCTACGCGCACCGAAACCAATGCAACCGAGCACGGGCATGCCGCCCTCGTTGATCGTGGTGCCGTGGAAAGCGCGGGCGAGATCCATTTCGGTCGCGCCCTCTCGCGCAACCGCCAGCGCCGCCTGGATCGACTTGTCGGCGATCTGCGCCGACTTGCGCAAACAAGCGATCTCCTCGCGCGTCTTGATGGCGCGGGCATAGCGGAAGACGTCGGCGGCGCGCACCAGCTTGGCGTTCGGCAGCGCTTCGGCAAGCTTGTCCCAGTACTGCGGCAGAATGCCGATCTCGTCGACGCCAATGGTCGCGCTCTCGAGGCCGCGATCCTTGATCGCGCGAACGAGGCAGGACACTGCGTCGCTGTCTTCCTGCTGCGCCAGCAGCTGCTCGATCCGCGAGTCATGTGCGTCCAGGGCGACATCCGGGGTGCGGTCCACGATAAAGCGGCCGTAGCGGCGAACGTCCTGAACCCATACGGACGGGTCCGCGACCAGATCGATAAGGCCGGTGCTGGTCATCACGGCCGGCTCGCCTCGCCCCTCACCCGGCGTCAGCACGTAGGCCTGCGGACCGCGGCGGATCCACTGGCTCATCGCCCAGAACCCGCTCGAGTACGTGACGTTTTCCGGCATCGTCGCCACGATGGCGTCGAGCCCGTCCTTCTTCATCCGCGCAAACAGGCGCTCTTGGTTCATCAACATGATGCTTTGCGTCTTTCCTAAGTTGACTGGGGTACTGCGCGGGGCGTGCGCAACATGGCGGGCGAGGCACCGAGGCGGCGGGATATGCGTTGTCCGGCATCGGCCACGATGCGGCAGAGATTGTGGATGCCCTCGCTCTGGAGCTGGTGGCGCGGGACAGCGCCGCTAATGGAGGCGACAGCCTGTCCGCTGGTGTCACGTATGACCGCGCCGACGGCGAACACGCCTTCGATGTTCTCCTCGTCGGAAATGGCGTAGCCGCTGCGGCGGATCTCTTCCACCTCCTGCATGAATTCGCGAAGCGTCGTCTTGGTCTTTGGTGTCAGCCGCTGGAACGGCTCGGGTCCCAGTGCCCCGGCGATCTCGGCATCCGGAAGTTCCGCCAGGAGTGCCTTGCCGAATGCAGTCGAATGCAGTGGCGCGCTCGAACCGGGCGTGCTGGTGATCGCGATGGGACCTTTGCTTTGCAGCGCTTCGAGGTAAACGATCGAGCCGCCGCGTAGCACACCGAGATAGGCGTTGATCTGATCGCGCTCCGCCATCGTGCGCAGTTCCGGCAGACTGGCGGCGTGCAGGTCGCTGTCTGCGAGATAGCTGCGCCCGACCTGAAATGCCCGGTAACCGACCCGGTACTTCTGTCCGCCCGGCCCCCGCTCGACATAGCCGCGGTCGCTCAGCGTCTTGATCATCCGCTGAACGATACTCGGAGCAAGCGCAAGCTCGCGGGCGATCTCGCGCACGCCGAGCTCCTGGCCCGCATCGCCGAGGAGGTCGAGCACTGCAAGCGCACGGTCCGCCGACTGGCTGCCGTTGCGCTCTGCCGCCGGCCTGTTCCTATTATCGGAACGATGTTCCATTTCCATATGAAATGGATATCTTCTCCGCTGTAGGAGTCAAGACGTCACGACGTTCAGGGCAGCGAGGCATCCGTCGGGCCCCATCGGGACGCGCGTCCGCCATCCGCAGGAGGCAAACAAAAAGGGAGCGACGAGATGAATCCCAAACTGCGGCACGACGAACAGCTGCGTGGGCTTTGGCAGTTGCCGCCCTCACGCCTGCAAGTGCCATTTTTCCTGAGCGGGCCGAGAGGATCGTCAAACCAGACCGTCCGCGCTTTCAGCAAAGCCGCTGAAACTCATCTCGGACAACGTAATGGTGAACAGGCGCGGCGCCGCGTCGACCATCGGCCTCGATCAGCTGAGCACCGCCAAACCTGACGGCCATACGATCGGGCTGCTCACCAGCACCGCGTGCAGAGCGTGAAGCAGGCCGTCGTGTCGGCCTAAGTCCAGAATTCAAGTTGAGAGAGGCAGCCACCGGCTGCCTCCATTTTTTGAGAGACCGGATTCGGGAGCGAAGTCCGGTTTCCTCTGCTTACCAATTACCAGCCCTGCAAGACCTTGATCTTGCCATTGACCCACTGAACGTAACCGAATGTGGTCGGGCCGGCGTGGTTCTTCGGACCCCAATTCATCGGCGGGGTCACGCCCGGCTCCCACTTGCCGAGACCTTCGAGCGCGGCGATCAGCTTCGCCCGAGTGAGGTCCTTGCCGGCTGCTTCAGCCGCTTTGTGGAAGGCAATCGCACCAGCCATACCTAGATAGGGATAGTAGCCGGGCTGGGTCTTGGGCGCGTATTTCGCCAGAATCTCGTTGGCCTGCTTGACCTTCGGATCGTCCATCGAATCGACGGCGGTCATGATGTTGACGATCAGTCCCTCGGCCGCGCTTCCGGCCAGTTCAGTGAGAATGGGATCGCCCATGGTGTTCATGGCCATGAACTGCGGTTTCCAGCCGAGCTTTTCGGCTTCCTTCAACAACAGCGCGCCCTGCTTGACGATATTGAACATCAAGACGACATCGGGTTTGGCGTCGCGCAGCGCGATCGCCTGGGCGCTCATGTCGACATCGCTCGGCACGTAAGTCGCTTCAGCGACCGGAGCCTTGCCGTTAGCCTTGAGATGGGCGACAGCACCGTCGCGCTGATCCTTCCCGAACTGATCGTTCTGATAGAAGATCGCAATCTTGTCGGCTTTGAGATTCTTCAGCGCGTATTGCGCCATGCTCTCGCCGATGGTCTGGCCGACGGGAAGCATGCCGAACACTTCCTTCTCGGTCGGCGCGTTCAGTTTCTCGTTGCTGCCCGCCGGATTGATAACGGGAATGCCGCGCTGAACCAGGAACGGCAGTGCGGCAAGGTTGGTTACCGTACCGATTGTCGAGACGATGGCGAAGACACCATCGCGATCGACCAGCTTGCGGGCGACGGACACCGCTTGCTGCGGATTGTAGCTGTCGTTTTCGACGATCCAGTTGATCTTCCGGCCATGGATGCCGCCCCGATCGTTCACCCACTTGAAATACGCCTCGGCACCATCGCGTAGCTGATTGGCGCCGGCGGCAAACCCGCTCTGCAGCGGCAGGAACGAACCAATCGTGATCGTATCGGCGGTAACGCCCTCGTTCGCCGCGGACGCGGCAACCGAGGTGAATGCCACCATGGCAAGCCCGGCTGCGCCAAGCGCAAAAGATTTTAGCATCGAACGTTCTCCCTCTATTCAAGACCCAGATAGGCGTCGGTGACGCCTGCATTGCGCGACAGCGCCTCGGCCGTGTCGCTGAGAGCGACGCGGCCTTTCTCCAGCACGTAGGCGTGAGTCGAGATCTTGAGCGCCTGACGTGCATTCTGCTCGACCAACAGAACCGTGACGCCCATCGCGTTGATCTGCTTCACCAGCCGCAGAATTTCGGTAACGAGCACCGGCGACAGCCCCAGCGACGGCTCGTCCAGCAGCAGCAGGCGCGGGCGCGACATCATCGCGCGGCCGATCGCGACCATCTGCTGCTCGCCGCCGGACATCGTCGCCGCCGATTGTTGCTTGCGTTCGCGCAGCCGCGGAAACATCTCCAGCACCTGCTCGAGATCCTGCTCGATTTTCGCCGCATCGCGCCGCAAATAGGCGCCGAGCCGCAGGTTTTCGATCACCGTCAGTTCCGGAAAGAGCTGGCGACCCTCCGGAACGAGGGCGAGGCCGGCGGCGATCAGCCGCTCGGTGCTCCAGCTCGAAACGTCTTCACCAGCGAAGCGGATCGTGCCGCTGATGCGCGCGTCGATCGACTTCAGGATGGTATTAAGCAGGGTCGATTTGCCGGCGCCGTTGCTGCCGAGAATCGAAACCACCGTACCCGGGCCAACATCCATCGACAGGCCGCGCAGCGCTGCCACGGCGCCGTAGGACACGCTCAGATCGCGGATTTCAAGCAGCATTGCCATCTTCCTCGCCGAGATAGGCCTTGATGACCTCCGGGTTCTTGCGGACGACGGACGGCACGTCCTGGGCGATCACCTCGCCGTGGTCGAGCACCACCAGCATGTCGCAAACCCCCATCACCAGCGACATGTCGTGCTCGACCAGGATAATGGTCATGTTGTGCGCCTGCCGCAGCTCGCGGAGCACATTTGCGAGAGCGCGGGTCTCATCGGCGTTGAGGCCGGCGGCCGGTTCGTCGAGCAGCAGCAGGCGCGGCGCGGTGACCAGCGCGCGTGCCAACTCGACACGCTTCTGTACGCCGTAGGAAAGCGTGGCGACCTGCCGATCGGCCGCCTCGGCAATCCCGAGGCGGTCGAGCGCCTCCAGCGCGCGCTTGCTCGCGGCATGCAGGATCCTGCGGGCCGAGGGCAGGCCGAGCATGTCGGCGACGGCCGGGATCGGGGTCCGGCTGAGCGCGCCGATCAGCACGTTGTCGAGCGCGGTCTCGGCTCCGAACAGTTCGAGATTCTGGAACGTGCGGGCGATGCCGAGCGACGAAATGTCGTGCAGCGGCCGCGTCAGAAGTTCGACATCGCCGAACGTCAGCGAGCCGGAGTTGGGTGTGTAGATTCGGGTGAGACAGTTGAGCAGCGTCGTCTTGCCGGCGCCGTTCGGACCGATCAGCCCGAAGATCGACCCCGCCGGAACGGAGAACGAGACGTCGTCGAGCGCCTTGAGGCCGGCGAAGGCCAGCGACAGATTGCGCACGAAGAGCGCTTGTTTGATGTCAGTCATGCCGGCGGCTCTCCGGCGCGGCGGCGGGCTCGGATGTTCGCCGGCGCGCGATGCTCGCGATCCGCTGCGGCAGGCTCGCCAGCCCGTGCGGCAGGAAGCGCATGAAGACCACGAGCAGCACGCCATAGAGCACCATCTGCGCGCTCTTGAACTCACGGAGGAATTCCGGCGCAATGGTCAGATATATGCCGCCCAGCACGGCGCCGATCGGCGACAGGATACCGCCGATCACTGCCATGGTCAGAAAGCTCAGTGAGGTGACGAGTGAAAAGGTTTCGGTCGCAAGATGGCCGATCAGGTGAGCATAGAGCGCGCCCGAGATGCCGGTGAGAAAGGCGCTCAGCGTGAACGCCGCCGTGAGATAGCGCGCCCGATTGACGCCGAACGACGCGGCCGCCAGCGGGCTGAGCTTGAGTGCGATCAGGCGGCGGCCGAACCGTGTCTTCGGCAGGCGGACGGTGAGCAGGAAAAACGGCACGACGATCGCAAGGATGACGTAGTAGTAGCCGAAGTCGTTGTTGAATTCGTAGCCGGCCAGTTCCGGCCGCGGCACGAACAGGCCCTGGCGGCCACCGGTGAGCGATTCCCACTCGAACAGGATCTGCTGCACGATCAGGGCGAAGCCGAGTGTCGCGATAGCCAGATAGTGGCCCTGAACGCGGAGCGCCGGGATGGCGACCAGTGCGCCGAACGCTGCCGCGACCACGCCGCCGAACAGCACGCCGGCAAAAAACGGCGCGCCCGTCTTGGTGACGAGGATCGCCGAGGCGAAGGCGCCGAGCGCCCAGAACCCGGCATGACCAATCGAGATCTGGCCGGCATAGCCGATCAGGATGACCAGCGACAGCGCGATCAGCGTGTAGATCAGCGCCGTATTCAGCAGAAAGTGCTCGTAATGGCTGCCGGCGAAAGGCAGAGCCAGCAGCACGACGGCAGCGACGCCGTAAATCGCAATCCGAGAGCCGCTCACGAATTCATACTTTCTTGATGCCGCTGCGGCCGAACAGGCCAGTCGGTCGGACCATGAGAACGAGAATGATGATGCCGAAGGCGAACGTATCCTTGAACGTGCCGGAGACCATGGCGCCGAAGAGGGTTTCGAGCAGGCCGATGGTCAGGCCGCCGACCACCGCGCCGGGCAGGCTGTTAAAGCCGCCGAGAATAGCGCCGGCGAAAGCCTTCAGCAGCACCGCGACCATCATCTCGAAATCGAGAAAGGTCATCGGCGCGGTGAGCACGCCGGCGATACCGCCGATCGCCCCCGCGAGCCCCCAGGACAGCATCCACACCCGCGGCACACTGATGCCCATCAGCCGCGCCGCGCGGCGATTCATGCTGGCGGCACGCATCGCGGTGCCCTCGCGGGTCTTTTCGAAGAACAGATAGAGCGCGCCCATCACCAGGACGGCAACGACGATGACGCCGAGGCTGTTGGGCGAAATGCGAGCACCGAACAGTTCGACAGGTTCCGGCCTGAACAGCGACGGGAAGGTGTAGGGATCATAGCCCCAGATCGCGCCGGCGAGGTTGTTGAAGACGATCCAAAGGCCGATGGTGGTGATCAGGAGGTTGACCGGCGGATCAGCGGCGATCGGCTGGATGACGACGCGTTCCACCACTGCGCCAAGCAGAAAGCCGATCGGCAGGCTCAGGATGAAGACCAGAACGAAGGGAACACCGAGGCGGTGGAGCAGCGCGAAGCAAAGGAAGGTGGAAAACATCGCCATTTCGCCCTGGGCGAAATTGACGACGTCGGTCGCCTTGTGGATGAGCACCATGGCCAGAGCCAGGAGAGCGTAGACGCTCCCGATTGCCAGCCCTGATATGATGAGTTGCAGGATCACGCGTCACCTAGGACGAAGAGGCGGCTGCCGGAACGGTACGAAGGAAATCCAGCACAGCCACGTTAAACGCCGCCGGATCGACTTGAGATACGGCGTGGCCGCCCTTTTCAAGCACGGTGAGCGTGGCACCGGGGATTTTTCGGGCGAGTTCCTCCGAAAAATACAGCGGGGTCAGAAAATCGTCGCGCGCGCACAGCACGCGGGTCGGCCGGTCTATACGGTGAAGCTCGCCCGTGCGGTCGAAATCAATGACTGCCTGACAGCGGCTGGCTGCGATACTGGCGCCCGGGAAACCGGCCCGGGTCGCCGCGTCGAGCGCGGCAAGCTTGTCGGGATTGTTGTTCAGCCACCAGTCCGGGTAGAGCAGCGCCGGGCTCAACTCGATATAGTCGTCGACGCCGTTCTGCAGCAGCGCCTTGCGCGCGCGCATCACCCGGCCCATGAAGGCATCGGTCTTCGTCCAGGACGCGTACAGCACCATGCTGTCGATGCGATGCGGCGCAGTGATCCCCAGCGTCTGGCCAATCGCGCCGCCAGTTGAATGGCCGACGAGGTGCGCGCGCTCCAGCTTGAGATGATCCATCAGCGCCAGCAAATCGGCGCTCATCTGGTCGAGCGAATAGGCGATCTCCGACCGGGTGCTCTGGCCAGTGCCGCGATGATCGTGAACGATGACCCGGTAGTGTCGCGAGAATTCTTCGAGTTGCGGCTTCCAATAGCTGCCGACACCGCCGAGGCCGGCGACCAGAAGCAGCGGCGGGCCCTTGCCATGTTCTTCGAAGTAGAGTTGCCCGTCTTTGATCGGCGCGAACGGCATGTCGTGCTTAGTCCTTCAGGTGAGCGATGGAGGAGATCTCAACCAGAAATTCCGGTCGAACGAGTTCTGCCTGGATGCAGTAGCGCGCCGGCGGATTCTTGGGAAAATACTGCGCATACACCGCATTCACGGCCTTGTAGTCCTTGAGGTCCTTGAGGAAGATCGAGTTGAACGCGATGTCGTCCATGGTTCCACCTGCGGTCTCGACGACTGACTTGATGGATTTCAGAACGGCATGGGTCTGGGCCGTGACGTCATTGGCGCCGATCACGGCGCCGTCGGCATCGATCGCCAGCATGCCGGAAACATAGACGGTTGAGCCGGCCCTGGTGCCCGGAGAATAGGGCGCGAGCGGCGGAGGAGATCCGGCTGGAACGATGATGTCCTTGGGCATGTGTTTCCTCAAAAATGACGGCGCACAAGGTGCCGCGGCACCTTTGCCGCCGTTCTGTTGATCGCCGGTCTATGATGTTGTCATGACCATGGCCGCCCCGTCAGAGCTTGGAAAGCACAATATCAACCACGCTGTGTTGCCGAATTGGCAACACCGCATCAACCGCCGCTGCCAGTCGTCCAGAAGTGCAATCACCGCGACAATGACCGGGAACTCTTGCGCTCCTTCGTCGCACGCGGCTTGCGACCGCGGCCGCCACGCGAGCGTGCCGGCAGGATCGGCTCCGGTGCCGGCAACGCGCGCATGTAGGCGAGTGTGTGTTCGAGAAAACCACGCGCAGCGCTCGACAGGGTGCGGTTGCGATGGACACAGATCTGCATCTGCGCATTGGCAAGTTCGTGATCATTTACCGGGATGGCGCACAGCTGCCCTGTCGCGAGTTCGCGCCGCACCAATGTTTTCGGCAAAATCGCGATCGCGTGACCGGTTCGCGCAACGCTCTTCATCATCTCAAATGAATTTGTCCGCAGCAGCTCCCCGATCTCCAACCCGTGCCTATAGGCAACCGCATCGACCAGACGTCGCAAACCGAACGAAGGGTCCGGCAACGCAATCTTGTGCTTCAGCACCTCGCTGACCGAGAGTGATCGCGCTTTGGCAAGTTCGTGAAACGGAGCGACGATGGCATAGGATGGCAACGGACAGGCGAGCGCGACGTCCAGTTCGGCTCGCGGCTTGGCGTTATACGTGATGCCGATATCGACATGGTCGGAAATGACGGCTTCCATGATCTCATTGGAGCTGCCGATCGATACGTTGAACGAGATATTCGGAAACTGGGCGAGGAAGCCGGACATGATTTCCGGCAAGAGATCGCTGACGATGCCTTCGATGGTTGATAGCATGATCTCACCGCGCTGAAGGGCGCGCAGGTCATCAAACTGCGATTTGAGCCGCTGCAGATCGCGGAACATCGTACGGGTGTGCTGCGCAAGAAGCCGTCCGGCGGGTGTGAGCACGACACCCGTCCTGCGTCGCTCCAGGAGCGGCGTATCGAATTCATGTTCCAGCTTGCTGATCTGGCGACTGAGGGCAGAGGCGGCTACGTGCACGCGTTCGGCCGCCTGACGGATCGAGCCGGACTCCGCGACCTCGTGGAAATAACGTAACCCGGACAAGTTCATTTGGGTCCCTTTCGACAATTCATCATCGCCAACAGGCGCTGACACAGCGTGTCGATACAGCGCCTTCATTCCCCGAAAGCTTGGCTAGTCAATCGCTGATAATCCGTCCAGTCTGATACCCAAATGCCATGGCGCTCCATAAGGCGCCTCGTCGATGAGCATTAAGGGCGGAGCTTCACACGCGCGAGCGTCGTCCAGATCAGCGCCGCGCTGGGATTGGCAAAGGGCGAGGCGGCACTCGATTCGTTCGATTTCTCGGAACGGGCTGCGATCCTGCTCGATCGTCGGGGGAGTGTCGTGCGCGCAAATGCTGCAGCCGAGCGGCTGCTCGGAGAGGATCTTCAGATTTCCTCCGGGCGGGTCCTCTGCCGCGATCCTAGATCGAACGATCAACTCGCCGGCGCGATCAAGGCCCTGCTCTGGAGCGAGCAGGCGACCACCACGCCGGTCGTGGCCCCAAAGGCCTCCGGCGGCAAGCTAGTCATCTATCCGATGCGGCTTCGCGGGCTCACCACCTCTCCTCTCTCCGCCTTTCACGCCATCCTTGTGATAACGGATACCGATGCGGTGAACTCGGCCGCGACGTCGACGTTCCGGGATGTCTTCGACCTCACGCCGGCTGAATCCCGCCTTGCCGCCGCCATCGCGACGGGCAAGGACCTTGAGACTTTCGCCATTGAGCGGCAGCTCTCGAGGCAGACGCTGCGCACGCAGCTGAGATCCATTTTCCTGAAGACGGGGACCAATCGCCAAGCCCAGTTGGCGGTGATGCTTTCAACCCTGATTTCGAAGAAGTGACGCAGTCGGGCTTGGCCCATTGGAGCCGTGCGGGGGCAATCCATTCGAATGGATACACTCGATGCGTTGGTGAGTACGCATCTTGCCGAAAGGTTGTTCCGGCCTGAGCGTCTGAATGAGATTTTGTCTTCTATTACATGTCGGCGCGCAGAAAAGGCTGAGCGTCTGAACGATCGCATTTGTGCGCCTCAGCGAGAAGTCATCTCGAGGCTACACCGGGCGAATAGGCTAGGCTCGGCCAATTCTCCTTGGAGCCAAGACATCGCGTATCGAGAAACTCGAATGGATCCGTGCAACGCCGGGCAATGTGGACAAAATCTCCTTGTGGATTCGCTCGAACCCAACGGCATTGGCGACTTCCACACGAAGCAAGTAATCGGAACCGCCCGTCATCAAATAGCACTCGCGAATTTCAGGATGTTTGCGCACCGCTGCTTCGAAGCGGTCAAGGTAGTCCTCGGTCTGGCGCTCCAGCGAGATGTTGATGATGACGGCCATCGCGTCCGTGGTGGCGGAATCCAGCAGAACGGTGTAGCCGCGGATCACGCCCGCCTGCTCCATCAATCGCATTCGCCTGAGACAGGCGGATGGCGACAGACCCACCTCCTCGGCAATCCTGGCATTGCTCATCCGGGCATCGAGACGAAGCAGCCTCAGGATATTTCTGTCGATGGCGTCCAGAGCGGTCATGATCGATTATTCGAAAAGATCGTTGATTATGCAAATTGAACGGGTATTTCGAAACAGTCAATCACACAATGATCGGTAATTTCGTTCATTCTTTCATATGGTTCCCTCGCAACTGAGACGAGTGAACCATGGATTGCGGCATTCCAGAATACGAGGGACGGCGGGTAACTTCCCAGGGAGCTGCCGGTCATCTAACGGTCGATCTCGACGCCCTTGCCCGCAACTACCAAAGACTATCTGCAGAGGTTGCGCCCGCTCGCGCGGCAGGCGTGGTCAAGGCCGACGCCTATGGACTTGGTGCCGAACGTGTGGCCACAAGGCTCTACGCCCAAGGCTGCCGGCTATTCTTCGTAGCGCAGTACATCGAGGGAAAGCGCCTTCGGCCCGCGCTTCCATCCGACGCTCAAATTTTCGTCCTGAACGGTTTGCAGCCAGGAAGCGAGCTCGCCGCCGCGCAGGATGGCATCGTCCCTGTCGTCAACTCGTTCGAGCAGTTGCAGCGATGGAGCGACACTGCGAACGCGGTCGGTCGTCGGCTACTGGCCGTCCTGCAGTTCGACACCGGCATGTCGCGGCTCGGCATTCCACCGGAGGAGCGCACACCCGTCGCGGGCCTGCTGAACGCCGCACACTCCATCGAAATTCTCTTCATCATGAGTCACCTCGCCTCCGCCGACGAGGCGCAAACCGGGCAGAACAGGGATCAACTCGCGGAGATGAGCCGCATCGCCGGCGAGTTCCCGGAGCTTGCTGTCTCCTTCGCCAATTCCGGCGGCATCTTTCTGGGCGGGGCCTATCACGGAGCGCTGGTCCGGCCCGGCATTGCGCTCTACGGTGGCGCGCCAACGGCAGGCGCGCCCAACCCTATGGAGCCGGTCGTCAGCCTCGAAGTCGCCGTTGTGCAGACCCGCACGGTGCCGTCCGGAACGAAGGTCGGCTACGGCGGAACGCACATCACGACGGACGAAACCCACCTCGCCACGATTTCTGTCGGCTATGCGGATGGTTTTCTGCGCAGCCTGAGTGGCAGGGGCGCGGTCTATTGCGATGGCGTGCGCCTTCCGGTCGTCGGCCGCGTGTCGATGGACAGCACCACGATCGACATCTCGTCCTTGCCCGAAGGTCGGCTCAAGCTCGGTAGCCTGGTGGAGGTCCTTGGACCCCACCAGACAATCGACGACCTCGCGCGCGACGCGGGAACCATCTCCTATGAAATCCTGACCGGCCTCGGCGACCGGTTCGAACGCAGGTATCGCGGAGCCCCGCGCTCCACCGTCACGGGGTAGCTATGAGAGTCATCGTTCTCGGCGCCGGCATCATCGGCGTCACATCCGCTTATCAGCTCGCCAAGGCCGGCCACGAGGTGACCGTCATCGACCGCCAGGAGGGCCCGGCGCTCGAGACGAGTTTCGCCAACGCGGGAGAGGTGTCATTCGGCTATTGCTCGCCCTGGGCCGCTCCGGGGATTCCCGTGAAAGCCGTGAAATGGCTCTTCATGCGACACGCACCTCTGATCCTGCGGCCCAAGATCGACGTCGCCATGGTCTCGTGGCTGGTCAGCATGTTGTCCAACTGCACCTCGAAGCGCTATGCGATCAACAAAAGCCGCATGCTACGGCTTGCGGACTACAGCCGCGTGTCGCTCGCCGCGCTGCGCGCCGAAACCGGCATTGCGTATGACGAGCGCATGCGGGGCACGCTGCAGCTCTTCCGCACCCAGGCGCAACTCGACGCGTCAGGCAAGGACGTCAAGGCGCTGGCCGCGGACGGAATTCCCTATGAGGTGCTCGACCGAGAGGGTTGCATTCGCGCGGAACCCGCGCTCGCCCATGTACGCGAGAAGATCGTCGGCGGACTCTTAACGCCCAAGGACGAAACAGGCGACTGTTTCAAATTCACCACCGCGTTGGCGAAAAAGGCGGAGGAGCTTGGGGTGCGCTTCGCCTATCGGACGCAGATCAAGGGGCTCGACGTCGAGGGCGACCGGATCCGTGGCGTTGTCACGGCCAGCGAAAGGTTTGCCGCCGATGCGGTGGTCGTCTCGCTCGGCAGCTATTCGCCCCTGCTCCTGGAGCGCCACGGGATCAGGGTGCCGGTCTATCCGGTCAAGGGGTACTCGCTGACGATCGAGATTACGGATGCCTCCCGCGCGCCGGAATCGACCGTCATGGACGAAACCTACAAGATCGCGATCACACGTCTCGGCTCTCGCATTCGCGTCGGCGGCATGGCGGAAATTTCCGGCTATACCAACGATCTCGGCCATGCGCGCCGCCGCACGCTGGAACATTCCGTCATGGACCTCTTCCCTGGCGGGGATGCCAGCAAGGCTTCGTTCTGGTCAGGCCTGCGGCCGATGACGCCGGACGGCACACCGGTGGTCGGTCCGACGAGAATCGCCGGCCTCTTTATCAACACCGGGCACGGCACGCTCGGCTGGACGATGAGCTCGGGGTCAGCGCGCTTGATCGCCGATCTCGTTTCCGGCCGCCAGCCGGAGATCGATGCGACCGATCTGGCGCTCAGCCGCTATGCATAAGCTAATCGTCGATCTTGATCGGCAACCCATGATTCAGGAAGCCAGACGGACAGCGCGGTCCGGAGCTGTCGAACCGTTCTCTCAGGCGTGCCGCGCTTGATATGCCCGCGAGCGGCAGGGTCGATTGAGCGCCGCTCACCTCGCGCGTGAAGCCCAAGGCGAGCGGCGCTTCTGCCGTCAGATTGCGGCCTTCTCTCGCGAAAGCTCGTCCATGACTTCCCTGACGGCGGATTCCGCGATCGAGACGATCTCGTCGACCTCCTCGCGCGTCGTCACCAGCGGCGGGGCAAAGCCAAGGATGTCGCCATGCGGCATCGCTCGGGCGATCAGGCCGCGGTCGCGCGCAGCCTTGGAGACACGCGCGCCAACCTTCAGTCCGGCATCGAAGCGGGTCTTCCGTTCTCTATCCGCGACAAACTCGACAGCCGCCATCAGGCCAACACCGCGAACTTCGCCGACAATCGGCATCTGAGCGAATGTTGCGGTCAGCCGCTTCTGGAAGTAATCGCCGACCTGGCGAGCCTTCCCAGGAAGGTCTTCCTTCTCGACGATGTCGAGCACAGCGTTCGCCGCCGCAGCGCCGATCGGGTGACCCGAATAGGTATAGCCGTGCGAGAACGCGCCGATCCGGGGCGCGGCCTCTTCCATCACCCGGTAAATCTTCTCACTGACGATCGAGCCGGAGAGCGGGAAGTAGGCTGACGTCAGGCCCTTTGCGACTGTGATCAGGTCGGGCTCGATGCCGTAGCGATGAGAGCCGAACATGAAGCCGGTGCGGCCAAAGCCGGTAATCACTTCGTCCGCGATGAGAAGCACATCATGCTTGTTGAGGACGGCCTGGATTGCGGGCCAGTATCCGTCCGGCGGCGGAGTGATGCCGCCCGTGCCGAGCACCGGCTCGGCAATGAACGCAGCGACGGTGTCGGCGCCCTCTTTCTCGATAAGGGCGTCGAGCTCGGCGGCGCGGCGCGCCGAAAAAGCCTGCTCGGTCTCGCCCGGTTGGGCACCCCAGTAATGATGGGGTACGCCGGCGTGAAGGATGCCGGAGACCGGAAGATCCATGTGGTCGTGATAGAAGCTCATTCCGGTCAATGACCCGGAGATCACGCTGCAGCCGTGATAGCCGCGCTCGCGCGAGATGATCTTCTTCTTTTTGGGTTTTCCACGCAGGTTATTGTAGTACCAGACCAGCTTTACATTCGTCTCGTTGGCATCCGAGCCTGACATCCCGTAGAAGACCTTGCTCATCTTCCCGGGCGCCATGCGCACCAGACGATCGGACAGGACCGCGAGTTCGTCCGTCGTATGAGCGGCGTAGGTGTGATAGTAGGCGAGACGATAGGCTTGGCGGGCAATCGCCTCCGCCACCTCCGTTCGGCCGTAGCCAATATTGACACAGTACAGGCCGGCGAAGCCGTCGATCAGCTCCCTGCCTGTTGCATCCTTGATCCGGATACCCTTCGCAGTGTCGACGATCGTCGGATCGCCCATCCTGCCGCTTGCGAAATCGGCAAGCTGCGTAAAGGGATGAAGCACACTCGCGCGATCGAGTTTGGCGATCTCTGCAATATTGATGGTCATGGACGTTCTCCTTCTTATGCCGCCAGATTTCCAAAACAGACGTATTCGGCTTCGTGGGATTTGGATTGAGTGTCGCGCGATCGGCGTTCAGCACTAAGCGTAGGCATCGCTCGTCAAGGCGGCCGTCTCGTCGGTATCGATACAGACGTATTTGAGCTCCGTGAAGGCCTCCATGCCGTGCCGCGAGCCCTCGCGACCGAGACCCGATTGCTTCCAGCCGCCGAACGGAATCGGTGCGCCGGTGATCTTCACACGATTGACGGCCACCATTCCGTATTCGAGAGCGCGGCTCATCCGGAGCTGGCGGGCGCCGTTTTCGGTCACGACATAGGCCACCAGCCCGTAGTTCGTGTGGTTGGCTCGGGCCACAACCTCCTCTTCGGTATCGAAGACGCTGATGGCCGCGACCGGCCCGAAAGTTTCCTCGCGCATGATCAGCGCCTCCTCTGAAATGCCGCTCAGAAGCGTCGGCGCAAAGAAAAGGTTCCCAGCCGGATGGCGCTTTCCCCCCACGACGACGGTGGCGCCGCGTGCGATGGCGTCCTCGACCTGTTCTTCGACCTTGGCCACTGCCCGCTCATGCATCAGCGGCCCGATGTCGACTCCGGCAGAGAGGCCGTTACCGACTTTCAGGCGCTTGATGCGATCGGCGAAGGCTTGCGTGAAAGCCTGGGCCAGCTCGCGCTGCACGAAGATGCGGTTCACCGCCAGGCAGTCCTGGCCGGAGGTCGCGAATTTGGCGTCGATGGCGATGTCGGCGGCCCTCTCGACATCAGCGTCGTCGAACACGATGAGGGGGGCATGGCCGCCGAGCTCCATGACGAGGCGTTTCATCGTCGCCGCGCACTGGCCCGCGATCAGCGAGCCGATCTGCGTCGATCCCGTAAAGCTCATGGCCCGCACCCGCGCATCCCGACAGAGCCTGCCGACGATGGTGGCCGCATCGCCTGTCACCACGTTGAAGACGCCGGCAGGAATGCCGGCGCGCTCTCCGAGTTCGGCCAACGCGAGCGCGGACAGCGGCGTCTCGGACGAGGGATGAGCGACGATGGTGCAGCCGGCCGCGAGCGCAGCGCCTGCCTTTCGGGTGAGCATGGCCGAGGGAAAATTCCATGGCGTGACGACGCCGACAACGCCAAGAGCCTCTCGTCGGACGATCATCTCTGCGCCGGGAAGGTGGCTAGTCACGCTCTCGGCGTTCAACCGCTTGCTCTCCTCGGCGTACCATTCGATGAACGAAGCGGAATAGTCGATCTCGCCGCGGGACTCCGCCAGGGGCTTGCCCTGCTCCAGGGTCATGATCAAGGCGAGGTCGTCCTTTGCCGCCAAGATGAGCTCGAACCATTTGCGCAGGATCGCGCCGCGCCGCTGGGGCAGCAGCGATCGCCAAGCCGGAAAGGCGCGAGCCGCGGCATCGATTGCACGCGAGGCTCCCTCCGCGTTCAAGCTCGCCACCCGACCGATCGTTACACCAGTCGCAGGGTCGGTCACCTCGAAGCGCGCGTCGGCTACACCGTTGGTCCAGCGGCCGTCGATATAGGCTAATTCGCGCAACAGGCGGCGGTCGCCGATCTGGTTCAGCGCTTGACGGAAATCGGCACGGGCGACGGCTGGGATCATGGGCACTCCCCTCTCGACATCGGCAAGTCACAGAGACGCACTTCGGCGAGGCTCTTCGCCGGAGCTGCTTCTCTTGTGATCGACGACGCTCAGCTTCGGTGCATCATCGCAAAAGGCTCGCAGCAATTGACGGCGTATTCCCCATTTCCTATGCTTTGAATCGGCAAAAAAAACGGTGATACGCAGGAATCCTGCACAATGAAGCTCGATCGCGCAGACGCGGCTCTCCTGGAGGCGGTTCAGCAGAACAACCGACTGACTTCCGAAGAGCTGGCCGAGACCGTCAATCTTTCCCCGACTGCCTGCCAGCGTCGTCTCAAACGTTTGCGAGACGAGGGTGTGATTGAGCGCGACGTTTCGATCGTTTCTCCCAAGGCCGCTGGGCGCCCGGTCAGCATGATCGTCATGGTGTCGCTCGAACGTGAGCGAGCCGATATCATCGATCGCTTCAAAAGCTCGATCCGAAGCTCCCGAGATGTCATGCTCGGATACTACGTCACGGGGGACGCTGATTTTGTTCTGGTTATCACCGCGCACGACATGGAAGCCTACGAAGCCTTTACCCGCCGTTTCTTCTACGAAAACCCCGATATAAAGGGGTTCAAAACCATGGTCGTGATGGATCGCGTCAAAGCAAGTTTTGCGATCCCGGTCGAAATCCCTCAAGAGGATTGAAGTTCGCCAAGGACGCAGAGGTGCGCGCGAACAACCTCATCGAGCGGAAATGCGCCGTCCCAACCGGCTAAGCACGAAGCAGTGCTCATTTTCCGTTGCTGAAGCTTAAGTCATTCGGCGACGGCGTACGAAGAGCGCCGCGGATCTGCTCCTCCCATGAGCAGCCCCTCGAACCTCCTGATCGCGTTTACGCCTCCCATCATGCGAGACCAACTCTCCAGTCGCTTCACGACGAAGCCAGCCTTGCCGAGAGATGCATCCCAATCCAGCGGGCATCTGCACTCGAGCATGACTTCGCGCCCCTCGTCATGGCGCAGCCGCGGCCACTCAATGGCGGCCTGAATGTCCAAACCCTGCTCGAAATGACGCCGCATAACCTGAAACAGGGATTGTGGCTGACCGTGGTCGCCGGGAGTTGCGATCGCAAGCTCTACGCCGGCTTCCGACGTCACGACGGCCGGACAAAGCGTATGGAAGGGGCGATAGCCACCGCGTACACCCCGCACCGGATCGTCATCGACGCGCTCGAGCATGGCGCGGTTGTGGAGGACGATCCCGTGCCCCGAACAGACCACGCCCGATCCGAATGACTCGAACAACGATTGCACCCAGGATACTGCGCTTCCGGCGGCATCCACAACGACGAGCGTCGAAGTGTCGCCGCCGCCAGCGAGGCTCAGGGCAGGTCCGCCCTCAAGCGGCAAGGTCTTCAACCGATCGGTCGACAAAAGGTCTGTCGGCAGAGCAACCCTGCGGGGATCGGCGCAGTACGCGTCGCGCATCGCGAACGCTGCGAGCTTACGCGACAGATATTGGACGGGGTCTACGAGCGGGTCGGATCCATCCGAAGGCGGATGTGCCGGTTGAGTTTCCTGGAGGCCGAGCATGGCCAGAAGTGCAAGGCCTTGAGAATTCGGCGGCGCAACGTGGACTTGCCGCCCCCCCCAAGTTGCAGATAACGCTCCCTCAAACGAAGTCGCGTGCGCAGCGAGATCCTCGAGATCGACCAGCACTCCCTGTTGTCGCGCTTCCGCGAGCCATTTCCGTGCGAGGTCTCCCGTGTAGAAGGAACGCCAGCCGAAGTTACCCAGGATTCGCATCGTCTCGGCAGCTTCGGGTTGCTTCAGGCGCTCTCCGAGGCGTCGCCCGCCGGCGCGACCGAAACTGTCCTTCAAAGCGGGAAATTCGCTCGCAAGCGATTCGTATTCGGCGCCGTTAAAGAATTCGACCGCCGACGCGTCAAGCGCGACGCCTTGCTCCGCGAGCGCGATCGCCGGTTCGAGCACCTCCATCAGCGAACGGGTTCCGAAGCGCTCAAGTGCTTCGCCCCATGCAGCTACCACGCCGGGAACCGTGACCGGAATTGGGCCCCGTCGCGGCATCGAAGCGAAGCCGCGTTCGCGCAGAGCGCATGCTGATACCGACCGAGGAACGGCCCCGGAGCCGTTTATTGCGGTGACGGGCCCGTTTGGCGCAGCGTGAAGCGCGATGGCATCGCCACCAATGCCGTTCATGAACGGGATGGCAATCGCCAAGGTTGCTGCGGCGGCGATGGCAGCGTCCATCGCATTTCCACCGCTGCGCAGAATCGCCGCCCCTGCTTCCGACGCGCGGGGATGCCCCGCGACGACCATTCCCCGCTCGCTCATGACGACAGGGCGATGCGATCTGAAGGTTTCGCTGCTAACTTGCGCGGTCACGCTTTGGTCACTCCACAAATCCGGATGCGTTCATCAACGTGCGAATACGCTCGCAAGCTTGATGGAATTCAGGTCGCCGCAAGGACGAAAAGTCACGCGGACGCGACAACGGCACTTCGATGATTTCCTGGATGCGGCCAGGACGAGGCGTCATGACGACCACACGGTCCGCCAGCATCACCGCCTCCGTGATGCTGTGCGTGATCAAGACGACCGTTTTTTTGGTTTCCATCCAGACGCGCTGCAGCTCAAGATTCATTTGCTCCCGCGTCAGCGCGTCGAGAGCTCCGAACGGCTCGTCCATGAGAAGCAAGGATGGGTCCGTCACCAACGCTCGGCATAGGGCCACCCGCTGCTGCATGCCTCCTGAGAGCTCGAACGGCCGGCTCTGTTCGAAACCTCGAAGGCCTACTAGCTCCAACAATCCGTCGATACGGGCCGGCTCGTTTCCCGATCTCTGAATGTCCAAAGGCAGCCTGACGTTTTGACGTACCGTGCGCCAAGGAAGAAGGACCGGAGTTTGAAATACGATCCCGATCCCGGGGGTCGGCTCGAAGACGACACTGTCGCCGATAAGCACTTCTCCTTCCGAGGGAGCCATGAGGCCCCCGATCAGGCGAAGCAGAGTCGATTTCCCGCACCCTGACGCGCCGACTATGGCAATGAACTCCCCAGCTGCCACATCGAGTTCGATGTCCTGCAGCGCAGTCGTGCTTGCCTTGCCGGTACCGAAGGTCTTCGAGACGCCCCTTATTGCGATCGGCTGAGCCATAATGAGCTCAAGCTTCCAGCAACTGATTGGTGTAGAGCTTGTCCAGTTCGACGGCTCTCGCAAGGCCGCCATACTTCAGCAGCAAGTTCTGCGTTTCGCGCCAATCAGCTTCCGCCATGATCCCGGGCTGTTTTGCCTTCGTGGCCCGTGTTTCCAGCGAAGGGAAGGTCAGTTCCAACTGACGGCGAAGCACGCTCTTGTAACGTGCCTGTTGCGGCAATTGTTTGAGTAGCAGGTCTATCGCCTTGTCCGGATCCTTCCTTGCGGCACCGAAAGCCTCCAGCGAAACGCGGACGAACGCCCTGGCTGCCTCCTTGTTCCGCGCGAGCCAGTTCGCATTCGCGACGATTCCATTGTTCATCATCTCGACGCCGAAATCGCTGAACAGGAAGTAGTTCAGCTTGGCACCCTGCTCCTCGAGTTGCGCCACCTGGACGTTCACATTCGCCGGGATCGCGTCGGCTCTTCCCTGCAGGAACACCGCATTCTTGGCTCCCGTCGCCGGATTGAGCACATTGATCTTGGATCCATCGACGTTCGATTGCTGGAGCAACGCTGCGAGCATCTGCCCCGTGCTCTCGGACGGCGCATAAGCGACGACCTTGCCTTCGAGATCCTTCGGCGTCCGGACAGGAGCGTCCGCCCGGCTGATAACGCACATCACGTTGGAGATCACCCGTCCGACGGCAATGAGCGGGATCCCTTGTTCGACCGCCCTGATCGTGCTGGTGAAATCAACGAAGCCGATCGGATCGTTACCTTGCCCCACGATCTTCGCCACAGTGGCGGAGCCTTGGCCTTCGCCGATGCTGACGTCCAATCCGGCCTTTTCGTACATCTTCTCTTGAAGCGCCAAGAAGAAGGGAGCGTGAGATCCGTAGATGGACCAATCGAGCCTGAAGCTTATCGGGGTGGCCGCCTTCGCTGGCCTTACGAATGGCGCCGTCAGGGCGACCGCTCCAGCTCCCAGTACGGCGGTCCGTCGCGAAATCTTCGTCATGTTGTCCTCCCAAGTTCCCTTTTCGATTCAAGCCGTCATGTTCTGAAGCCGAATGGTGTTGTGCCAGGGAATTACCAAACGCTCGAGGAACTCGACGGCGTAGTACAGAAGCACGCCAATGATCAGAAGAATCACCAACACTGCAAAGAGAAGGCTCGTATCCAGGTTGGCGTTCGCCTGCAGCAGCAGGTAACCGAGGCCTTCCGTAGCGCCCACCCATTCCGCGATGACGGCGCCGACGACCGAGAACGCAACCGAAACCTTCATGCCCGCAAAAATGTTCGGTAGCGCGGTAGGCAGCCTGAAATGAAAGAACGTCTGAAGCGTGCTGGCGCGAGTCGAACTCGCCAGCTCGAGCATTTCTCGCTCGATGCTTCGCAGGCCGACAACGGTCGACACCAGGATAGGGAAGAACGCCACCAGGAAGGCGATCACCAGCTTCGGGCCGAGGCCCAGTCCGAACCAAACGACGATGAGTGGCGCCAGTGCGACTTTCGGGAACGTCTGACTTAGGATCAGCCAGGGCATGACCGCGCGCTCCAACGTCCGTGACGCCACGAGCAGAATCGCGAGAGGCACTCCGACGGCGATCGAGAGCAGGAAGCCGCCCAGGGTGATGTAGGTCGTGACCCAACTGTTGCTGAGCAGGAACCAAAAATCCTCTCTGATCCGTTGAACTACGTCCCCGGGTAGCGGGAGCAGGTAGGACGGAACGTGGAAGATCTTCACCGCACCATACCAGATCGCGATGAGCGTGACGAACGTAGCCAAAGGATAGACAGCTGAAATCACCCGGTTAAGCATCACAACAAGCCCGAAAAAGCAGTGCGCGCGCATGCACCGTGAACCAACGCCACTAGATGGGTGAAATCGAAGACCGGCACGCGGATCGCGGCTTGAATCGCGGCCGCGTACGGCGGCAGCAATGAGCACTCGAGAAGGACCGCTCCTATGTCGTCCCTGCCATTCACCAGCCGTTTGGCGACTTCCACCGTTTCATCCTTGGCAGCGCCGAAATCGAGTGTGGTCCGATCTTCCCAAGCGGTGGCGGCGAATTCGCGGCAGCCCTCCATACCCACGACCTGGACAGTCGCCGGATCGATGGCCGCAGCCTGCAGGTGACGCGCAGACAGACTGCTTGCTTCGGCCGTGATTATTCCGACCTTCTTTCCTCTCTGAAGGGTCGCCGCGATCAACGGCACCAGCATCAACGAGGATGCAAACACCGGAATGTTGACCGCGCCGAGCAAATGGGACTGGAAGAGCACGGCAAACCCGCACGAGGTTGTTATCGCGTGACAGCCCTGGTCCTCGAGATAGCGGGCGCCATCAAGCCACGGCCCAATGACTTTTCCGAATTCGTCTCCGGCTGGATCGAGAGCACCAAGGTCCCTGACCGTTCGACTGCCCGAAAACCCTTTGACTACGTGATGCATCACGGGAAAGGGGAAGGTCGACGCATTGCCGATCGCACCGGGCGGCCGGGGAAAGCGTCCTTCGATCATCAGGATGCCTATTCGGTGGCCATAGAGATTGTGTCCGCCCGTGAGCAACACGATGATCCCCTACTGCTTCGACAAGAGGACACGCGGAAAGTCGGCGAAACAATCCGCGCCTCGGTCGGTCACTGCGAACGTCTCCGATATGACCAGTCCATACTGCTCCATCCAGATCGCGGGAATGCAATGGAAGGTCATGTCCGGCTCCAGCTCGGTTCGATCCCCGGCGCGGAGGCTTGCGGTCAACTCCCCCCAAGTCGGCGGAAAGCCAATTCCGACGGGGTAACCAATGCGGCTATCCTTCTCTATTCCATACTTGGAAATGACCCCCTTCCAAGTCGATGCCAGTTCTTCGCACACCACGCCTGGGCGTACCTTCTCGAGCACGGCGTTCAGGCCCTCCGCGATGACGTTGGCGATGAAGTCCATGCGCTCGGTAGGCTTTCCGAGATAGATGCATCGGGAAAGCGGCGAATGATAGCGATGTCTGACGCCGCCCAATTCGATGTAGAACAGGTCGTCTTTGACAAGAGGCTCGTCTGTCCACGACAGATGCGGCGCCGAGCAATACTCGCCGACCATTGCGTTGGGCGGCTTGCAGGGAAAGGTTCCTCCGAATTCGGGGAGCCCCGCCGTCGTTACCCGGTAGACTTCCGCCATCACGTCGCATTGGCGGACTCCCGGTCGAGCTGTGTCAAATGCAGCTTGCTGGGCCGCGGCGGCGATGCGCCCCGCTTGACGCATAAACTCCAGCTCGCGCTTGGATTTAACCATGCGGCACCGATTGACCAAGAGGAAGGCATCGACGAACTGACAGTTCGGGAGGTTCTTCTTGAGAATCGCATCCCACTTGGCGGTGTAGTAGTAGTCGTCCGTTTCGACTCCGACGTTGCCCCGATCCCAACCGCGGCGCTGCATTTCTTCTGCGACAAATTGCATCGGATGGAGATCCGACGAACCGACGTAAGGGTCCGGATAGGGAACGACATTCTTTTCGGCGAGGAACGCCGTGAACTTCGCGCCTACCGAGTCCATCTTTCTCCCGATCCAGATCGGCTCTTCCTGCTCCATGCTCACCGCGACCATTTGCGGGGTATAGAACGACCATCCATCGTAGCCAGTGAGCCAGAACTGATTGGCGGGCGACGCGACGAGCAGTACGTCGATGTTCCGCTGCCCCATCGCCTTTTTCACCCGGGCGACCCGCGCCAAATATTCAGATCGTTCGAACAGCATTCTTCTTGGCCTTTCCGGCTCGCGTTGTACCGAGCGCAAGGTTGCTTGCGCCGCATATTCTGTCTAATGAATTGTTTTGCGGAGTTGATAACCAAAAGGTAATGAGGCGCCTAAACCTAAGATTGCTCGACGTGTTCAGGGTTGTCTTCGAAACGCGCAGCGTTACGACGGCGTCCTTGCGGCTGGGCGTGACCCAACCAGCAGTCAGCAAAGCACTGGTTGAATTGGAGCAGGATGTTGGTCTCGTCCTGTTCGGGCGAGAGCGCCGGCGACTCATTCCTACCGAGGATGCCAACCGTCTCTACGAGGAAACGACCCGACTGTTTGCGCACGTCTCCGTCTTCGAGGATCGCGTCAACGATTTTCGATCGGGCGAAGCCGGGCAGCTGTCGATTGCGGTCATTCCAACGTTGGCGACATCGATCGCCGTGCAGGCAACGGTGTCATTGCAACAGAAGCTGCCCGACATAAACGTCAAGGTCGTAAGCGGATCCAGGGCCGAAGTCATAAGGGCCACGACTCATCATCAGGTGGATCTCGGACTTGTGCACGCACCCGTGGCGGATCGCGACCTGGACGTCGAAATAGTCGGCGAAAGCGAGATAGTCGCGGTGGTTCCACAAGGCCATCCGTTCGAACGGTATGACTTTGTGACGCCTCGCGACATGAGCGATCAACCACTGATCAGCCTCGACGTCGGTTCGCCGGCGAGTCATTTGCTTCGCGAATGTTTCGAGGCAGAAGGGATCTCCATGCGAACTGCCATGGAGGTCAACAGCTCCGCCGTGGCATTCGCAGCGGCATCTTCGGGACGTTGCGTGGCGCTCATCGATCCATGGCCGAGTTGGGTAGCACGAAACAGCGGATGCAAGCTCGTCCGGTTCAAGCCGACGGTCCCGCAACGCGTAGCGCTATTGCGCTCCGCATTCCGACCGCCCTCGCGTCTGGCCGAGATTTTCGCAGAGGAACTGCGCCTGACAATCGTCAAGGCTGCCGCTACCACGCAATTTATCAGGGGCACGGCGAGCAGCACCTAGGGGCCAGGCAAGCGGATTGGTCGGTCTCTCCGGCGACACCGAATTTCCGCACCTTCATATCACGGTCAGGCAGGCCGGCAGCGTCGTCGATCCCTTTGTGTCCGGCGTCCCGCTCGACGCCTGCAAGGAGGGCCGGCCGATCTGGACGCACGTTCCGGATACGCAATTGCAGTACCGCCCGCGCGAAATCATCAACTAAGGCTTCTGTTGCGGAAGTGACTACGCTGCGTCGAGCGCGCCTCTGACCTCAATGAGCAAGCGCCTTTGGGCTGTCGCCAAACCTGACCGCGACAATATCTGTCTCTCCCGATCTCGTCCTACGAATGGACGAGAAGTTCCGACGTACGAAGGGGCGCCGCGTGAAAGGATGTCTCGCGTCGGCTCGTCGAAGCGTCGTCGTAGAGGGTATTGCGCTGCCGCGGAATTCGTCCTTCGGACCTGATAATCGATTCCATCTCCGCGGGCGTCATCTCCTGCCCGTGGCTCGCACCGGCCGAACGCGAAATGGTTTCGTTCATCAGCGTACCACCGAGATCG
>Ga0187815_10000080_pt1 | contig 44396 bp, 52 predicted proteins | sample NC_S_5_FD_132962 | JGI IMG/M metagenome (GOLD analysis project Ga0187815, IMG submission 132962) | Wetland sediment microbial communities from Neuse River Estuary, North Carolina, USA - ASW-S_5 | ecosystem: Environmental > Aquatic > Freshwater > Wetlands > Sediment | place: USA: North Carolina... | reverse complement strand
GACGTACTGCGGCCGCGGCCCTCCTGGTTGTTCTCGATCTCGTCCTCGCCGTCGCGGGGACCGTGGCGACCGTTCGTGGATGCCCGGGGGCACGAGGGATCGGGGGGGCGGCCTCGCCCTTGCGAGGCGAAGGCACGGCGAGGCCCAAGTGCTGGCAGAGGGCCACCTCCTGCTCGTAGGAGAGGCCGAGGCGACGCGACTCCTCGCGCTCCTCTTCCGCGAGGGCCGTCCGCCCGGTGCGCTCGAGTGCGACCGCGTGGAGGAACCGCAGTTGCGGCTCCTCGGGTGTTCGCGCCAACATCGCCTCGATCTCAACGCTCGCGCTGCGCCAATCTCCCATGTCGACCAGGGCCGCGACCAAGTGGGCGCGGACCTCGGTTCGCGCATCGTCCTCGGCGAGCAGATTGCGGTACATCGCGACCTCGTCCTTGGGCCGGGCTTTCGCTCCAAGGACGGCCGCCTTCCCGAGTCGCGCCTCGACATCTTCCGGGTGCGTCGCGAGAACCTCATCGAAGAGGCGATCGGCGTCGTCCGAGAGACCGAGAGCGAGGAGCGCCCGGCCGAGCCCGACCTTGGCCGGTAGGAACTCCGGCTTCATCTGCGAAGCGTGCCGGTAGAACCTCAGAGCGAGGGCCGGTACCCCCCAATCGAGCCATGTCCTCGCCCGTTGCATCGTCTCGTCCAGGAGCTGAGCGCTCGGGAGGAGGCGTCGCCGGCCCTCGGGGCGTGCGCGCGGCTCCTCTCCCAGCAGGCTCTCGAAGCCCAGCTGGCGCGCGAGCTCCGCGAAACGGGGTCCCTCCACGACCGTCCCCCCGGCGCGTACGACCTCGCCCGAGATCAGCAGGGGGAGGTGGCCGGGCGTTAGCACGACGATCCGGCTCGGCGGTCCTCCTACGTCGGCGAGCAGGCGCCGGACCGTTTCGAGCGAGATGGTCAAAGGGTCCTCCAGGAAGGCAAAGAGGAATCCGTCGTTCGTGCGAAGGACCAAGCCTTCCGGAATCGGCTTTGCGGACTCGAGCCGTTGACCCATCGCCTCGACCAGGTCGCCGGCCAGCTGGACGAAGGAGGGGCTCGCCATCGGCGTGGCCAACGCCGGGTGCGTTATATACGATGGTCGTCCAAAGGCAGCCACCGTGGACCTCGCAGGGCTCTACCGGTTCCTTCCTGCGGTGGAAGGGCGTCTCCGGGCGTCGTATGCCCACGAGCGGAGAACGGTCCCCGCTTCCCTCCGACCCTTCCTCGACGTGAACCGCGAGTTATCGCTAAGGGGCGGCAAGCGGTTCCGGGCGATCCTCGTTCTCGGCGGATACTATCTGGCCACGGGGAAGGACCCGCGGCCGGCGCTCGAGGCGGCCGCCGGGCTCGAGCATTTCCAGAGCTGGATGCTGATCCACGATGACATCATCGACCACGCGGACGAGCGTCGAGGAGGGCCGACCGTCCATCGGGAGCTTGCGGCGAACCACCGAGCCGAGGCGCTTTCCGGGTCGAGCGAGAAGTATGGCGAGGGGATGGCGATCACCCTCGGGGACCTCGAAGAACCGTTCACCGTCGAGGCGATCCTTTCGTCCTCCGCGACGCCCGCAGCCCGCCTCGCGGCGTTGCGAGAGTACGTCGGGATGACCCGCCGGACGGCGTACGGCCAGCTGCTCGACATTCGGAACGGAACGCTTCCTCCGGGGAAGGTCACCGAGAGGGACGTTCTCAGCGTGCACCGTCTCAAGTCCGCCGTCTACACCGTCTCTTCTCCCCTCAAGATCGGCGCGCTGCTGGGAGGCGCTCCGGCGGGACGGCTGGGCGACCTCGAGGCCGTGGCGATGGACCTCGGGGTCGCCTTCCAGCTCCGGGACGATGTGCTCGGAGCCGGGTTCGATTCGGGTGCGGCAGGGAAGAGCGCCAACGACCTGGTCGAGGGAAAACGGACGCTCCTCGTCGTACGGGCCTGGCGTACGGGTTCCCCCATCGAACGCGCCGCCCTAACGAGCGTTCTCGGGAGGTCGAGCGCCACGCCCACGGAGGTCGAGAACGCCCGCGAGGCGATCCGGTCGACCGGTAGCCTTGCGTACTCCGAGCGCACGATCGAACGGCTCACCCGACGCGCGCTCGGGCGCCTCGATCGCAGCCGGTCGATCCGCGCGAGCGCGAAGCCGCTCCTGGTCGAGGTGGCGGACCGGCTGACCCGCCGGACGAGCTAGGGCCTGCGCTAGCTGTCGGATTCGGGCTCGGGCTCGCTCGGCCCGGCGGTCGCGACCCCGGCGGCCTGAAGCTGGTGGGCAAGCTCCTGCTGCATCGTCGTGTAACGCTCCTTGAGATGGTTCTCCTGGCGCTCCACGCCCTTCTGCCGCACCTCGAGCGTCTCCTTCTCCTCGGTAAGAAGGTCCTCGACCTCCTTGCGCGTCTTGGCCCGCACGAGGAGCCCCCCGATGGGCCGATAGATCACGGAGTCGTCGGGGATCGTCTTGAGCTCGTCGAGCGTGTGACCGATCTCGCGAAGCCGTAGGTCGAGCTGCATCCTCTGCTGCTGGATGCCTCCGAGCTCCTGCTGGAGTCTCTGAAACTGTTTGAGGTCGTTCTGGAGCTTCGCCGGAAGAGCCACGACCGGTCCCACCCGGGGCTCAAGATAAGCGCTTCGGGCTACGTTCGCGCTCCCAACGCCGGGGGCTTCCCTTCCGCGGCGCGAGCGGTCGCCAGCGACAGGTGGATCCACGCGAGGTACGTGTTGAGCGCTGCGCGCATCGCCCCCGCGTCGTTCGCCCGGATCGACACCTCGAACCGGCCCGGCCGTCGTTCCCGGACCCTCGCCTCGGCCCGCGAGAGCTCTCTCGCGGCCTCCGGAGCGAGAGACCGCGCGATCCAGTCCGCGAGATCGGGCCTGCCTTTGGTCGAGACCGTGACGGTCGCGTCCCAGTCCGAGACCGTACGTCTCAAGGTCCGACGCTCCGGTCGATTCGTTGGAGCACCCGGTCGGTCTTGGCCGCCGCCGCGCGTACGTACGCCGCCGGGTCGAGGGCGCGCGTGACCTCGTCCGCGCTCAACAGGCCGCCGATCGTTGGGTCGGCCCGAGCCCGGTCCAGGAGCGGCGGGGGGTCGGACGGGTTCCGGGTGAGCCGGCGGAGAAGCTCGTGGGCCTCGGCGCGATCGAGCCCCTTGGCGGTCAACGCGAGCATCAGGTTCTCGGTCATCCCCCATCCCCCCGAGCCTTCGACCGCCCTCCGCATCCGTTCCTCGTCCACTTCGAGGCCTCGGAAAACCTCGGTGAGCTTCGTCAAGAGATCGTCAGCCAGGAGGACCGCGTGCGGGATCACGATGCGCTCGTTCGCGGAGTTCGCGAGGTCCCGCTCGTGCCATTGGACCATGTTCTCGAGCGGGGGCAGCGCGAAGGCGCGGACGAGCCGCGCGAGGCTCGTCACGTTCTCGGAGGTCATCGGGTTCCGCTTCTGAGCCATCGTCGAGCTCCCAACCTGGCGGGCTTCGTCGAACGGTTCGGCGACCTCCGCGATCTCGGTCCGCTGAAGGTTCCGCACCTCCGTCGCGAGCCGTTCGGCCGTTCCGGCGACCAGCGCGAGGAAATTGGTGAACTCCGCGATTCGATCGCGCCCGACGATCTGCGTCGGCGCGTCGTCCGCCACGACGCCCAGGCGCCTCATTACGCTCGCCTCGATCGCCTCGGCGTGCTCCCCGAATCCGGCGCCGGTCCCTACGGCGCCCGAGACCTTGCCGACGATCAGCCGGGGTGAGAGCTCGTCCAGTCTCTCGCGGTGACGCAGCACTTCCGCGGCTCCCACCGCTATCTTGTAGCCGAACGAGAAGGGAACTCCGTGCTGCCCGTGGGTCCGCCCGATCGCGGGCGTCGCGCGGTGCCGGCGGGCTAGGTCCGCCAGCGTGCGGGTCAGTTCGGTCAGGTCCTTGCGAAGGAGCGCGACGGACTCCTTGAGCTCGAGGGCGAGGGCCGTGTCGGTAATGTCGGCGCTGGTGGCGCCAAAGTGAACCCACCGACCGGCCGGTCCGGCGGCTTCGGCGAGCGCGCGAACCATCGCCATCACGTCATGGCGGGTCGATCGTTCGATCTCGTCGACGCGCTCGACGGTCACCGAACGCACGGTCGCGGCCCGCACGATTCGGGTCGCGTCCGCCGCGGGGATGAGCCCAACCTCGGCCTCGGCTTCGGCGAGAGCGGCCTCGACCCGGAGCGCTCGCCCGAGACGGGCGCTCCGGCCGAACAGCTCACGGACCTCCGGCCGCCCGTAACGGAACTCGAGAGGGCAGAAAAACGACGAGGAGTCGCTCGTCACGCCGGGGAACCGGGCGCGGTCTATTTAGCCGTGGTGCCGAGCGCGTGCGAGGCCGGGCCCCTAGCACCGTCCCGGGGCCTTCCGGAGAGGCGGGGTGTTGGGGCGGCGAGCTGCCGCTCGTCCCGACGGACTCTTGAGGCGGCGCCGGGATGGGCCGTTCCGAAACCGTGGCGGGCATCCTCGTGGCCCTCGGGGGAAACGCACTGCAGCGGGCGGGCGCCGACCCGTCGTGGACAGCCGCGCGTCAGCAGCTTCGGTCCACGGTGCCGGTCCTCGCCGAGGTCGCCCGGGAGGGGCACGAGCTCGTCCTCACCCACGGGAACGGACCGCAGGTCGGCGCGCTGCTCCGGCAGAACGAGCTCGCGTCCTCGGAAGTCCCCCCTCGACCGCTGGACGTTCTGGGGGCGGAAACCCAGGGACAGGTCGGGTACCTCGTGCAGTCCGAGCTCACCCCGGCCCTTAGGCGGGCGGGGGTCGAACGCTCCGTGCTCACGGTGATCAGTCGGACCGAGGTCGCGGCGCGCGATCCCGCGTTCCGCCGGCCGACGAAGCCGGTGGGGCGGTACTACACCGAGGACGAGGCCCGAACGTTCCGCAAGAGGTTCGGATGGGCGATGACGTTCGACGGGGCGCGAGGGGGTTGGCGGCGGCTCGTTCCGTCTCCCCGCCCGGTCCGGTGGCTCGAGGGGCATGCCGTCCGCCGGCTCCTCGAGGCCGGGCTCGGAACGACGTGGATCCCGGTGGTCTCCGGAGGAGGTGGCATCCCCGTCGTCCGCCGGGCGAACGGGGTGTACGAAGGGGTGGAGGCCGTCATCGACAAGGACCTTGCGGCCTCGCTGGTCGCTCGCGAGCTGGACCTCGACACGCTGGCGATCGTGACCGACGTGCCGGGCGCCGCCGTCGCGTTCGGAAAGCGGGGCGAACGATGGTTGAGGGACGTCTCCCGATCCGAGCTGGAAGAGTGGGCCCGCCGAGGAGAGTTCGGCGAAGGGAGCATGGCGCCCAAGGTGGAGGCCGGCCTCGAGTTCCTGCGGCACGGCGGTCGGCAATTCGTGATCACGGACATCCCGTCGCTTCCCCGCGCCCTTCGTGGGGAGGCGGGGACGCGCGTCACCTAGGGCGCGGGTCCCAGGGTGTGGCGGACCCACCGGTCGATCCCCGTTCCATACTGGAGGGCCCGTTTCGGCCGGTTGGCGATCTCGGCCGGGAGACCTCGACCCCGGGCGAAATCGCGCCAGAAGCCTTTCGGGGCTCCCCGGGGCATCCGGAGGTCGAGAGGCACGGCGAGGGCTCCGGCGACGAACTCTGGGTGGAGCCAGGGCGCGTGGATCCGACGGCCGAGGCGGTGGGCGATTCGCCGAGTACGGGGCCAGTCGTCGTCGATCAGCCGTTGGAGGTCCTCCCTGGCCCGTTCCTCCGCGCGGACCGGGTCCAGCGACGCGAAGTGGGCATAGCCGAGGAACAACTCGTCCGCTCCCTGGCCGCAGAGGAGTTCGCCGGCGGGCGCCTCCTGGACCGCGACGGCCAACGATAGGGCGATGCTCCGCGCGGTGGGCGGGAGCGCGTCGGACTCGGGGGCGATCGAGAGGCGGGCGCGCTCGAGGTCCTCGGGGCGAACCTCGCGGCCGGTCCACGGAAGGCCGACGAGTTCCGAGGAGCCCTCGGCCGCGACGAGGTCCGGTGAGCCGGGGCGGCCGATCGTGAACAGGCGAGTACCGCGCCGGTGCCTAAGCTCCCAAGCGATGAGGCCGGAATCAACCCCGCCCGAGAAGAGGACGCAGACCGGCGGCCCCTCGACGCGCCACGGGGCGATTGCGGCGTCGAACGCGGCCTCGAACCGCCCGAAGGTCGCAAGGTCACCGCGAGGGTGCATCGTCCGCTCCGTCACGCGGTCGGCGGCGGGCCGAACCGTTATGCTTTCCGAAACGTCGACCCACGGATGGTGGTTGCGCCCCGTCCGCTCTCCCGCACCGCGGGCCTCCGACGCGCACTGTTCGTCGACCGCGACGGCACCCTCGACCCCGACCTCCATTACCTTCGCGAGGCGGAGCGCCTCGAGATCTTCCGCGGGGTGGGGGACGCCCTGCGGCTCGTTCACGAGCACGGGCAGCTGGTCGTCTGCGTGACCAACCAATCCGGAGTGGAGCGCGGGTTCTACACCGCCGAAGACGTCGGGCGCATCCACGATCGAATGAACGCGTTCCTGGCGACCAAGGGAGCGAGCGTGGACGCCTTCTACTACTGCCCTCACGAACCCGAGCGGGGGTGCGCGTGCCGGAAGCCGGGGGTGGCGCTGTTCGAGCAAGCGTCCCGCGAGCTCGGGATCGACCTCGGGGCCAGCGCGATGGTCGGCGACCGGGCCACGGACATCGAACCGGGGACGAAGCTTGGCATGCTCACGGCGCTCGTGAGGTCGCGGGGCCACGAGCCCGAGGTCGACGCGGAGCTCGCCGCGCGGAGCGTGGTGGCGGATATCCGTGCCGACACGTTCTCCGGCGCGGTCCTCCGCATCCTCGCACGAGGCTAGGTCGCTCTCCCTCTCGAAGTCGTTAAGCGCATCGTCCGCTCGGAGCGCGGGCGTCCCGTATGCTGCCGTTGGTACCTTCGCTCGTCGGGGTCGCCGCCACCGCGGTGCTCGCGCTCCTCGCGGTCAAAGGGCGGGCCCTCACCCCGACCGCTGGGGCCGTGGCGGCGGGGTTCGGGGTCGTGATCGTCGTGAGCGTCGGGTTTCCGTACCTGATCCTGCTCGTCCTGTTCGTCGGGGCAAGCTTCCTTGCGACGCGCTACCGCATCGAGGAGAAGCGGGGTCGCAACCTCCAGGAGGGCCTTGCCGGAGAGCGGGGCGTCTCGAACGTCCTTGCGCACATCGTGATCCCCACGGCCCTTGCCCTCCTCGGAGGGTTCGGCTTCGGGGCGCCCTCGACCATCGCGATCCTCTACTCGAGCGCGCTCTCGTTCGCGGCGGCCGACACGCTCGCGAGCGAGTTCGGCGTGCTCGCCGGACGGGCTCGGAGCATCCTCACGTTCCGTGAGGTCGCGCCCGGCACGAACGGGGGGATCTCGGGCAGGGGCGAGGCGTTCGCGATGGCATCGGCGGTCGCTACCGCCGTCGTGGGCCTGGGATTGTTCGAGGTGTTCGGGAGCCCCATCGGCTCGCTGCCGCTCTTCCTCCTCGCGGTCATCGTGGCCGGCTTCCTGGGCTGCCAGGTCGACTCGGTCCTGGGCGAGGCCCTCGAGAACCGTGGGTGGCTCACGAAGGGGTCGACCAATTTCTTCGGAATGTTGTCGAGCATCGCGATCGCGCTCGGGCTCGTGCTCGCGGTCCGGGGCACGGTGTGACTCGGCCGAACCCCCCCCGAGGCAGCGTCGTCCTCCTCTCCGGCGGGATGGATTCGGCGACGTGCCTCGCGATGGCCGTGTGGAGCTCGCGCCCGGTCCACGCGCTCACGATCCTCTACGGCCAGCGGCACGCCCGGGAGGTCCGCTCCGCTCGGGCGTTGGCCGCCCGGTTCCATGCCGCCCGCCACGTCGTCCTCCGGCTTCCGCTCGGCCCGCTCCTCGACTCGGCGTTGACCCGGCCCTCCCGCCGGCTGCCCGCCGGGGGTTCTCACCGGGGCGCGATCCCCTCGACGTACGTCCCCGCGCGGAACACGATCCTCCTTGCGGTCGCGCTAGGGTATGCGGAGAGCCACCGGCTCTCGGAGATCCACATCGGGGCGAACGCGGTCGACTACTCGGGCTATCCGGATTGCCGGCCGCCGTTCCTGCGTGCCTTCGAACGGCTCGCCCGCCTCGGGACGAAGCAGGGCGCTTCGGGGGGTCCGTCCGTTCGGGTCGTCGCTCCGCTTCTCCGCCTATCGAAGGCGGAGATCGTGCGTCGGGGGGATCGCCTCGGGGTCCCGTGGGGGCTCACGTGGAGCTGTTACGCGGGGGGCCGGCGCCCGTGCGGGCGGTGCGACGCCTGCCGGCTCCGCGCGCGGGGGTTCCGGCTCGCCGGGTCCCACGACCCGCTGGTGGGCCGCCGCGGGAACCCTAAGCGCTCGAGGCTACGGTAAGCGCTGACGTGCAGAAGGCGCACCGGCGGGCGCCCACGTCGATCGTCGAGCGGCATTCGGGGCACTGTTTCGTCGTCGGCGGTTGCTTCGCGGCCCTCGCGTCGCGCCGCTCCTGCATCTTCGCCATCGGGTAGACGAGAACGAAGAAGATCACCGCCATGACGACCCCGAAGTTGATCGCGGCCGAGAGGAAAGCCCCGAACAGGAACTGACTCCCGAGGACCGTGATCTTTCCGACATTGTTGAAGTTGGAGTGGAACGCCACTCCGATCAGGGGGTTGACCAGGTCCGAGACCAGCGCCGTGACCACGGTGCCGATCGCGAGGCCGACCACGATCCCTACGGCCATGTTCACGAAGCCCTTGTCCATCGCGAACTTCTTGAAATCGGTCCAGATTCCCATCTGCTTCCTCCTCCCCACCGGGACGGCAGGGGACGAGCCTCCCTAGTATTTCTGACCCTCGGGAACGTCCGCCCGGGCGTTCACATCGTTTCCAGAGGAACGACCCCGAGGAGACGGAGGACGTTGCGGAGGGTCTGGCGGGCAGCCGCGACGAGGGCGAGGCGGCTCGGGCGTTCCTCCCCGGAACGGAGGACGGGAACGGCGTGGTAGAACCGGTTGAACTGGTCCGCGAGGTCGTGCGCATACCCCGCGACCGCGTGGACGTGAAAGCTCCGGGCCGCGTACGCCACGGTGCGGGGTAACCTCGAGATCACGCGGACGAGAGCGACCTCGTCCGGGTCCGCGAGGAGCGCCGGATCGAACGGGTACGGCGGCCTCTCGGCCTCCCCCTTGCGGAGTACGCTCGACGCCCGTGCGTGGGAGTACTGAACGAACGGTCCGCTGCGGCCCTCGAAGGAGAGCGCGTCCTCCCAGCGGAAGCGGACCGCCTTATCCGGCGCGACCCGGACGATGTGGTACCGGACGGCCCCCGTCGCGACCGCCTCCGCGATGCGGGTCGCCTCCTCGGCCGAAAGATCCGGGCGACGGGCACGGACCTCCCCCCGGGCCCGGTCGACCGCCTCCTCGAGAAGGTGGTCGAGCCAGACCGCCGACCCGCCGCGGGTCGACATCCGCCCACCCTCCGGGACCGTGATGTCCTGGTAGATCACGTACGTCGGTCGGCGCTCTTCTCCGATCGCCGCGAGCAGAGCGTCCAGCGTCCGAGCATGGAGGCGATGGTCCTGGCCGAGGACGTCGACCGAGCCCTTGAACCTCGCGAACTTCGCGAGGTGGTAGGCGACGTCCCGGGCGACGTAGAGGCTCGTTCCATCCCCTCGCAGGAACACGACCCGGGTCGATTCCTTCGGGAGGGCGAATCCGCTCGCATCGATCGCCCACGCACCGTTCTCCTCCTGAATGGCGAGGGGGGCGTGGCGCAGCCTTTCCAGGGCTCGGGCGACCGAACCGTCCCGCAGCAGGTCCGACTCCCAAACGAACTCGTCGAACCCGATCGAGAGCCGGCCGAGGGACGCGAGCATCCCCTTCAGGATCTCCTCCTCGATCGTTCGGTGCTGGGGCGGAGGCGTGCCGGACTCGACCTGACGAACGATCGCGGCAACCTCCGCCGCCGCCTCGGGATGGTCCTTGAGGTAAGCGCTCGCCGCCGGGTAGGGTCGCCCCCAACGAAGGTCGACCTTGTCGTCCGGGCTCTCCTTCCCCTCCACGGCCGCGCGGATCGGTTCCGGCCAGGCGTCGCGCGACTTTCCCCAGATCCACGTGATCATCGCCGCCTGGCGACCCATGTCGTCGATGTAGTACTGGGCCGTGACCCGGGTCCCCGCGGCGCGGAGCACCCTCGAGAGCGTGTCGCCGATGATGGCGTTCCTCACGCGTCCGATGTGGAACGGGCCCGTGGGGTTGGCGCTCGTGTGCTCGACGCAGACGTTCCCTTCTTGGGGCAGCCCCTCGCCGTACGCATCCCCCCGAGCGAGCACCAGCGAGAGCGTGGCGCGAACCAGCTCACGGGGGTCGACCGAGAAATTGACGTAGGCGCCCTTGGCCGAGGGCAGGGCGATCCCGGGGGTCTTGGGGAAACGCTCCGCGAGGCGCCTCGCGAGCTCCTCCGCGGACGCGCCCGACCCCGCGGCAAGACGATGCACGGGGAAGGCGAGGTCAGCCTCCGGCCCTCCGTCAAGGTCCAGCTGCGCGAGGACCTGGTCCGCCCCTAGCGGGATCCCGGCGTCCGCAGCGGACCGAAGCAGGCCCGAGGCGACCGCGTCGACCCACGGGGCCCAGGGGTCGGTGGCGCGCGTCGGTACGGCGTCCGTGTTCGTCACGACACCCTACCCCTTCGCGAAGCCGCTTTACGGGCGCGGCCATCTTAACGGTTCTCGATGGCGTCGCTGTTCCTCCTTCGCTACGGTGAGCTGGCCCTGAAGTCCCCGCCGGTTCGTCGTGAGTTCGAGCGATCGCTCCGCCGGAACATCGTCGATCAGTTCGTTCGCGAGGGTCTGGCGGTCCGACTTCGCTCCGACCGAGGCCATCTGTACGCCGAGGCCGACGACGCCGACGCCGCTCTTCGCGTCCTCCGTCGGATCTTCGGGCTCACGTCGGTCAGCCGCGTCCACGAGGTCCCGACCGAACGGAGCGCCATCCGGGACCGGCTCTTGGAGCTCGCCGATCCCCGCCTCCTTCCGAGCTCCTCGTTCGCCGTCCGGGCCCGTCGGACGGGCGAGCACCCGTTCACGAGCCAGGAACTCGCTCGTGACCTCGGCGCGGACGTCATGGCCCGGTTCGGGGACCGCGGGCTCACCGTGGACCTCGACGCTCCGGACGTGGAGTTGTTCGTCGAGGTCCGGGGCCCTCGGACGTACCTCTACTTCGACCGCATCGCCGGCCCCGGCGGCATTCCCTTGGGCGTCGCCGGTCCGCTCGTCGCGCTGGTCGACAGTCCGCGGGGGGCCCTCGGCGCGTACCTGATGATGAAGCGAGGATGCCGCGTGGGGCTGGTGACCGTACCGTCCGGGGACGCCCTGGCCCGCTCCGTCCTGGCCCGCTTCGACCCCTCGGCCCGCATCGCGGCCTCCGACCCGGAGCCGTCGGCGTTGGCTCGGGCGCTGGGCGGGCTCGCCGACACGGTTCGGGCGGACGGGGTCGTCCTACCGATCGCGATCGAGGAGTATCCGGCGGCGCGCGAGACCTGGGGCGACCGGGTCCTCTTCTCTCCCACCGTCGGATTGAGCGACGAGGAGGTGACGGAGCGTTGGCAGAACGTGACGAAGCTCGCCGCCTAGATCCCCTCCCGGAGGAAGCGAACGACGTTCCGGCATCCGACGGGACCGAGCCTCCCGAGGACGCCGCGTCGATGCCACCAAGACGCCCGGCGACCCCACGAACGCCTCCGGTGTGCGACGATTCCGGAGAAGGTCTTCGGTCTCGTGAATTGGCCTGGATCCGCTTGAGGTCACGGATCGAGCGGGCTCGCGCCTCGCGAGTCGAGCCCGCTCCCTCGGACGCGGAGTCCCGCGTCGATCCCGACCCGAAACGGTGACGGGCGGTCACGTTACGTTTATGAGGCCTGCCCGGGTGGGCTCGCCGGGTTAACGAAGAGAATGCCGACGTTCACCGTTCGCGGCTCGTTCTACGCGCGGCGGGGCTACTGGCAGCCGTTCGCGAAGCACCACGACGCGGCCACGCCCGAGATCGCTCGCGAATGGGCCCTTTCCGAGATCGGCGGATGCCACTCCGTCAAGCGTTACGCGATCCGGATCGACTCCGTGACGGAATCGTCGAGCCCATGAGCGCCGCGCGACCCCCGCGCTCCGACCGCGAGGTTCAGGAGGATCTGATGCGCCTCGAAGCGTACCGCGGCCAGCTCAACACTCTCCTCCAGCAACATCAGATCCTCTCCGCTTCTCGGCAGGACCACGCCCGAGCCCGGGAGAGCCTGGAGGGGATCGACAAGGCCCAGCCGGGGACCGAATTCCTCTTGCCGCTGGGCGCGGAATCGTTCGTCCGCGGGTCGGTCGCGCGGGACGCCCCCGTCCTGATCGGGATCGGTTCCGGGATCGTCGTCGAGATGGTGCGGCCGAAGGTCGTCGAGCTCCTCGCCCAGCGCCTCGGCCGGATCGACGTCGCCGTTCGGGACCTCGAGGGGAAGATGAACTCGGTCGACGAGCGGATCCAAGAGGTCTCGGCACGGCTCGAAGCCGCGGAACGCTCTTCGGGAGCCTCGGCCGATGTGGGCCGCCCTTAAGGCCCGCCTTCGCCGCGGCCCGGACGAGCCGGCGACGCCGACCCCCGCGACGCCCCCGGGCCGGCCTCCCGCCGCCGTGCCGGTCGCTCCCGGACCGCCGAGGACGGAGGCCGTCGCGGCCGTCCCCTCCGCTCCGCCGGTTGCCGCGTCGGAAGGCGGATCGATCTTCTCCGACGGATTCTTCGGCCAGAAGCTCAAGGAGGGCACGATCGAGGACGTTCTCGACAATCTCGAGATCGTCCTCCTCCAGTCGGACGTCGCGCTTCCGGTGGTCGAGCGGCTCCGACGCAACCTTCGCAAGGAGCTCACCGGGCGCAAGCTTCGCTCGGGAATCGAGGCGGAGGACGCGATCAGGGGTTGCCTCGAGGGCTCCGTCCGGACCATCCTCGCCCAGCCGCCGATCGACCTCGAGGCGCGGATCCGCTCCCATGCCCCCAAGCCGTTCGTGGTCCTGTTCGTCGGGGTGAACGGCAGCGGGAAGACGACGACCGTCGCGAAGTTCGCGGGCTGGCTCACCGCGCGCAAGCTCCGGGTCGTGATCGCCGCGGGCGACACGTTCCGCGCCGGCGCGATCGAGCAGCTGCTCGTCCACGGCGAACGATTGGGCGTCCGCGTCGTGCGCCAGCAGGAGGGAAGCGACCCCGCGGCCGTGGCGTACGATGCGGTCGAACACGCGCGCGCGAAAGCGGTCGATGTCGTCCTGGTCGACACCGCCGGGCGTCAGCACACGAACGAGAACCTGATCGAGGAAGCAAAGAAGATCCGCCGGGTGGTCTCGCCGGCGCTCACGCTGTTCGTCGGGGATGCGCTCAACGGCAACGACGTGGTCGAGCAGGCGAGCCTGTTCGAGAAGTCGATCGGGCTCGACGGGCTCGTCTTGACGAAGCTGGACGCCGACGCGAAGGGGGGCGCCGCGCTCAGCGCGACCTACGTCCTCAAGAAACCGATCGTCTTCGTCGGCGTCGGTCAGGGCTACCAGGACCTCGTCCCGTTCGACCCCGACTGGATGGTCCGCCGCCTCTTTTCGGAGGCGACCGCGGGGTGAGCGCCCGGATCGACGTCGTCCTCGTCCGCCCCAAGGAGGACGGGAACGTGGGGGCGGCCGCGCGCGCCGCTCGGAACTTCGGCGCAAGCCGCCTCGTTCTGGTCGCGCCCCGCGCACCGCTCCGGGCGGAGGCCCGTCGTCGCGCCATGGGCGGTCTCCCGCTCCTTCGCGCCGCCGTCCGCTTCCCCACCTTCGAACGGGCCCTCGCCGACGCCGACCTCGTGGTCGGGACGACCGACCTCTCGACCGGCCGATCGATGGCCTACCATCGCCGTTCCGTCAGCCCGGAACGGATCGGCGAGATCCTCCGCGCGGTCGAGGGCCGGGTCGCGCTCGTGTTCGGCCCGGAGGACAACGGGCTGAGCCGCACCGAGCTCGAGCGCTGCGACCTCCTCGTCCACATTCCTGCGCGGCGTGAGTTCCCGACGTTGAACCTCTCGCACGCCATCGCTGTCCTCCTCTACGCCGTCCATCGAGCCCGCGGGTCCGCGGACCCAGAAACGACCCCGGCTCCCGAGCTCCTCGAGCTCAACGGGAAGGAGAAGGAGCTGTTCCTCCTGCGTCTGGAGCGGCTGGTCGGGCGGACCCAGTACGCTAGGCACAAACGACGGGGTTTAATCCTCCTGTTTCGTCGTGTCTTGGGCCGGGCAACGCCCACCGAGGCGGAGTATCGGATGATGCTCGGGCTCCTCAAGAGCCTCGAGCGCGCGTTGAAGAAGGAGGGTCGTAGGTGACGGTCGGGAACGGCGATTGGCTGCGGGTCCGGGGCATCGGCCGCGAGCGGTTCGCGGGGTATCTCTCCGACTACCTCGCCTCGCTCGGCTACACGGTCGACCGCGAGGACTCTTCCGACCCGACCGAGAGCCGAGTGCGCGGCCGCCTCGAGCGCCAGAACCCTGCGGTCCCGCCGGCCGCATCGGTTCTTTCGTTCCGGTTCTACCCGACCAGCGGGGGCGCGGCGCTCGTCTGGGAGGGACCCACCGAGATCCCGGCGGAGGAGCTCGCCCGTATGGACCGACTGGTCCGGGAGATCTCCAGCCATCTCGAACGGGCGATCGCCACGGAGAGCCACGCGACGGCGAAGGTCATGCGACCCTCCGAGTCGCGACTGCCTTGGGTCCGGTCCGCCGCGGGATAGGCCTGTTGCTGGGCGAGCCCCGGTACGGGGATTGTTCAGTTCGGTCCGCGAGGACCCGGAGGGCCGTCCGACCTAGGCACGGGGTGCGGTTCGCTCGACGACGCCAGAGAAGTGGCTCGACACCTCGCGTCGGTCGTCCTGCCGCCACAGGTCGATGAAGAGCCCGAGGAGCAGGATCGTGAGCACGACATCCAGGATGGAGCTGGGCCAGGTGACCCCGTCGTTCCACGCCCACACGCTCAGCGCGAGGTCGTAGTTGATCGCCCCCACGAGCGCGACCCCCCACAGCCACCACCGGGCGCGCGCTCCGGCAAGGGCGAGCGGGAGGAGCCAGACGAGGATGTCGAACGAGAGGAACGGGGTCAGGAGCGCGATCCCCGTCAGGACGATGACGGCGGACCTCACGGGCGAGCGTACCCGCCAGAAGACCACCAGCACCAGGGCGAGCGTGAGCGCGGCCTGGACCGCTTCGAGGCTGGTCGAGGACGGCAGCGCGTTCTGGAGCAGGAAGACTCCGTAGAGGTTGAGGGAGAACGAACGGCGCCCGAGCTGGGAGAAGAAGACGATCTCGAGGAAGTCGGAGCCCCACACGAGGTAGGAGACGGCGGTGAACACGCCGAACGAAACGGCCACGGTGGCGAACGCCGCGTACCGGAGGCGACGGTTCCCGCCGGTCGCGCCGAGGAGCGGAAAGACGGTCGGGAACCGCGCCGTGGCGAGGAACCCTCCCACCGCAGCGCCGAGCAGTTCGCTGCGTCGCGCGAGGAGAAGGGCGAGTAGGACGGCCACGGGCACGATGGCGTTCGTCGCTCCGTCGATCTGAGCGGAGATCAGCGGGAGGAGGAGGATCGACGTGCCTACGTACGTCATCACGAGGCGGCGGTCGGAGCCCGCGAGGGCCCAGGCGAGCGGCAGGACGCTGACGGCGACCGCTCCCCAGACCAGGTAGATCCCGGGGAGGTTCCCGAGGCTCCCGACGGCGCTGATCAGCACGGAAGCGAGACCGTTCGGCACGTTGGCGTAGCCCCCGCAGCTGGCGACCCGGAACGGGTCCGTGCCGGCCCAGAACGCCCTGCCGGAGCTGAGAACGCTGACCGGGTCGCTGACCACGACCGGTTGGCACCCGTACTGGCCGGTCGCGATGCCGTAGGCGGAGACCGCGGCAAAGCCGGCGCCGACCGCTACCGTGACCGGAAGCCAATCGAGCCACTCCAGATCCTCCCGCCCCGATAGGAATCGGAGGCTGCGGAGCACCCGGGGACGCAACCAGGCGCCGGCGCGGGTATCGCTGGCGTAGAGGAGGACGAGAAGGTTGAGCGTCGCGAACGCGGCGACAACGGTCCACGTGACCTCGTTGAACCAATCCGCCATCGCCGAGTCGGAACCGCCCGGAAGCGCGGAACCGAGGGATCGCTATTTGAGCGCTGGCCCGGAGAATCCGCCGGGTCGGGCGATCGTTCCTGCGGACCGGCCCCATTGCCTGGGCCGAACGAAGAGAAGGCACCCTGCGATGGAACCGAGTGACGTCGGGCGGAGCCCCCCGAGTTGGGGGTGCGACCGCCGGACGCCGAGCTCGTGGAAGAAGGCCGCCCGTCGGGCCGCGTTGTGGCGAGCGCCTCCTCGGCGAGTGCGCCACCGATTCCGACGGTAGCGTTATAATCAGCGCCCGGGTCCCCGCGCCGCGTTCGATGTCGACCTCCGCCTATCGCTACATGGCCCGGTCGTTCCGGCAAACACTGGGCGACGAGGGGGCTCCCCTCCGTCACGAACGTCTCCTCACCTGGCGGGAGGAGACGACCGTGACCCGCCTCGAGCATCCGACGAGGCTCGACCGGGCGCGCGCGGTCGGGTTCCGGGCGAAGGGCGGGTACTCGGTCGTACGGGTCCGAGTGCGACGCGGAGGGCAGCGCAAGCGGGCGATCATCGCGGGCCGCCGGCCGAAGCACAAGGGGATCCTTCGGATGACGCTCGCGAAGAGCCTTCGGCGGATCGCCGAGGAGCGTGCCCAGAAGCACTACCCGAACTTGGAAGTCCTCAACTCGTACTGGGTGGGCGAGGACGGTAAGCAGAAGTTCTACGAGGTGATCCTCGTCGATCCGGTACACCCCGAGATCGTCTCCGACCCGAAGATCGCTTGGATCGGGTCGCCCGCGAACAAAGGTCGTGTCTACCGCGGTCTGACGAGCGCTGGCACCGAGGGTCGTGGCCTCCGCTGGTCGGGAAAGGGTACGGAGAGGTTCCGACCGTCCCGGGCGCGGAACCGGCGCGCCACGCGCCGGACCCAGTACAAGGTCATCCCGTAGGGACGTGCGGACTCGTTGGGTCTCCTAGGCCGAGCAGCACCTCGATCGACTCCTTGCGCCGATCTGCGTTACGCCGCGCCCATCCCGACAGCCCCTCGACGTGGGCCAGCTCGCCGCGAAGGGTCCGGGCGAGCCGCCGGCGATAGTCGAGGTCGAGCTGGAGCGGCTCGGGAGCAAGGAACTCTTTCAGCCGGTGGGCGAGCCGGCCTCCCTCGCTGTCCCAGTCGGTGAGCAGGATCACCCTCCGGCTCTGCGACGTGAGGCGCTCGGCCGTCCCGGAGAGAGGGCGACCGGCATGGACCGCCACGATCGGGCCCGCGATGCCGAGGCCCCGAAGGGCCCGACGATCCCGTTCCCCCTCGACGACCACGACGGTTCCCGGGACGAGAGAATCGGCGAGGAGCTTCTTCCACAGCTCGAGGAACTCCGCGAACGCCGTGTCGACGTCTCGGTCGCGCTTCATCCGGATCGATCGGCGCCGGGGGCGGTCACCCTCCGGTCCGGCCCCGCATCACCGCTCATCTCCTATAGTCTAGCGTGGTTCGCCGCTTCCCCATGCCCGAGCCGTTCACGCTTCTCCTCGAGTGGCGCCGGAACGAGGCGGCGGGACGATCGCTCGCCAAGCTGCCTCCCGACTACTACGCGTCGACCGCCCAGTACCTTGCCGAGCTCCGGAGGTCGTACGAGACGGACCTTCGAGAGAACCCGTCGTCGCGCAAGGGGGAGATCTCCCGCCAGACCTACCATCGGGCCAGCCAGGTCGCACGGGACGTCCTCGAGGCGCGGATGCAGAAGGTCCTCTCCCTCGCGTTCCAAGCGAGCATCGGCGGCGCGAGAGAGCTTCCGAACGCCCTGGCCGAGGAGAAGGCGATGTTCGACCGATTGCTCGACACGTTCCTCACGCTCCGGCGGACCGCTGCGCCGTACCTCGAGACCGCGGGCGCGCCCGCCCTGGCCCCCCCGCCGTCGCCCCCGGTCGCCTTGGCTCCGCCCCGCGCTCCCGAGCCCGCCAAGCCCCGAGCCGCGCACGCCCCGGCCGCCGCGGCGCCGCAGCGACCCGCCACCGGACCGCTCACCTACGTCCGCGTAGTGAAGGACGGCCGCCCGATCGAGGTCGGCGCGGAGACGGTCGACCTGAGGACCGACGATATCCTCTCGCTTCCGCCCGAGTCGGCGAAGATCCTCGTGGACAGCAAGGTGGCGGAGCCGCTCAACGCCCGCCCGCTGGGTCCTCGGACCTGAGCTGGGCCAAGGCCTCCGCGCTCGCGGGCGCGGCGAGCTCGAGCACCCGGAATCGGTCGAATCCGAAGGCGAGGTTCTTCGCAGCGAGCCTCGTGCGCACCTCCTCCTCGGGGGTGCGGGCCTCCCGGAGCTCGGCGGCGAGGAGCGTGGGAAACCCCCACCGGCCGAGCGCCTCCGCTTGACGATCGAACCCGAGCTCCACGAGCCCGGCGGCGCGGGCGGCGGAGCGCACGCGCGTGAAGTTCACGAACGTCGAGAGGTCGTTTTCACCGGGCGATCCGAAGGGGTCGCCCGCGTCGCGATGCGAACGCACGGCGGCGAGCGTTCCGCTCGGGTGGCCCGAGCGGAGCTCGTCCTCGTCCATCCCGTAGTCGAGGACGACGAACTCCCCTCGAACGAGGTGGTCGGCCACCTCTCGGACCAGCGCCTCGGCTCCGGAGGAGACCTCCGCGACGAGGCCCTCCCGGTCCGCCGGAGCGAGAGGGGCACCTGCGATCGACCGGTCGGGGCGCGACTCTGCCGCGACGACCCGGTCCCCCTCCCACCGCACGCCGAGCTCGAGCCATTCGCTCCCGGTCCACCGGAAGCGGCGCACGGGCTGGGCGTCGAGGACCTCGCTGGCGATCACGACGCCGGAGAAGGGCCCGTCGGTCGAGAGGCCGGGCCGCTCGCGGACCCGAACACCGGCCGCCTCGCCGGCGGCCCGAGCGCGGGCGAGCGCGAGCGTTCGGAGCGGAGAGGAGCGTTCGACCAGTACGTACTCGAGGGCCCCTCCCGAACCGGCGGCTCGGTCGAGCGAACGGACGATTCCTTCGGCGAGCGTGCCGTCCCCGGGGCCGAGCTCGACGATCGAGAAAGGCCGGTACCCGCCAAGGGCCTGGCGGACCTCGAGGATCCTGCGCGCGATCGTCCGAGCGAACAGGGGGTGAACGTGGGCCGCGGTGTAGAAATCGCCGTGGGGGCCAAGCCGGGTCCGGCCGGACGTGTAGTACCCGACCCCCTCCGCATAGAGGGCGAGGTCCATGAACCGGTCGAACGGGAGAAACCCGCACGGGCCTGCGAGGGATCGGATCCGCGACCCGAGTTCGGTGGAGCCCGGCACCTCCCCCGACACCTCCCCTCCCGGGCGCCCGCGACGGGCTCCTTCCGAAGCGCCCCGCTAACCGATGTAGCCGAGGTCCTCTCGGCTCGCCGGCGGCGACCCCGGGGTCCCTTCGGAGGTCCGCTGTTCGGCTTCGTGGATCTTCTGGGCGATCCGGTCGATCTCCTTGGCCTTCGCCTCGAGGGCGGTGAAGTCGACGTCGAGTCGCAGCACGCGCGCGAGCACCTTGAGCACGGCCTCGGCGCTCCGGGGGTCGACGAAGTACCCGCTCGTCTCGCCCATCAGGCAGACGCCCTCCATCCCGAAGAGGCGCCCCAGACCGAGGAACAGACCGCTCGCGCCGATCAGACCGCCCCCGGGGTCGTTGCGCGAGAAATGAACCCCGAACTTCTTCATCGCCTCGACGCGGGCGGGGAGGGTCGCGGCCCCGAGCACGCGCGGCTCCTCGATCACGCGGCCCTGGGCGAACCCTGCAAGGGTGTAGACCTCGCGGACGCCGAGCGTTGCGCAGTAGTCGAGGACCCGTTCGGTGATCTCGTACTGCCCCTCGGGGCTGATGCCCTGGAAATCCCCTCCCAGGATCAGGAGGTCGTGGGGCGCCGAGGCCGGGGCCTTCCAGTAGGCGAGGTCGTTCGAGACGAGGCGGATGATCCCCGACTCGTTCACGTAGACCTGCGGCGGGAAGAACTTCGAGTAGATCGTCGCGAGCGGCTTCGCGTGGAGCTGGTCGCGCAGGTAGTCGGCCGCGAGCTTGCCTACGTTCCCGACGCCGGGAAGCCCCTCGATCAGGATTGGGTCCCGGAGCTCGACCTTCTCGAGCGAGCGGATCATCACGTCTTCCACGGGTCGTCCCCCTCGAAACGAGCCGACCGACGGGGATAAGGGTTCGGTGGCGCGCGCGTAGGCCGCTATCGCGAGGTCGCCGGCGGGGCCCGAACCCCCCAGCCGGCCTCGCCCAATTCCGCCTTCCAGATCCGGGTCAGGTTGGGCCGGTGCCCCACCTTCTCGACCGAGAGCGTGTGAACGTACCGGTCGGCCTGGGGGTCGGCGCGGAGGTCGAGCACGACGTCCGCGAGGTCCTGGAGGAGGGCGGCGGTCGCCCGGTCGTGCAAGGCCGAATGGAGCGTGATCAGCGCCTGTCCACCGACCGTCTGGCATCGGTGCCGGATCTGCCGTGCGACGGTCGTCACGTCGCGCGCGGCCAGGACCTCGAAGAAGAAGTCGGTGGAGTCGACCACGAGCCTAAACGGCGCGTCGATCCCCGCAAGGTCGGCCAGCATCCGGTCCGTTAGCCGGAACGTGGTCGTGGGCCGCTCGCCGAGGCGTTCCCGGACGAGTCCCTCCAGCCCTACCCCGTGCTCCCGGGCCTGGGCGACCTCCAGGCCGTGGACGAGGACGCGTTGGTAGTACTCGTCGGCAAGGTTGACGATCTTGACCCCGTCGGGGTCCCATCCGAAGTCCTCGAACGACCGGCGCACGTCCTCGGTCCGCTCGTACGTCGTGTAGAACAGTACGGGCACGCTTCCGACGCCGGCGTGGGCGAACTGCTTCGCCAACACCGAGGTCCCCGCGCCGGTCGACCCCTTGAGAAGCGCGAGCCAACCCATCGGGAGGGCGGTCCGGACCGGCCGGTCGATCTCGGGGATCCCGAAGATCTGGATCTCTTCCCCCACGTTCAGGGCCCCAGCCGAGCCACGTCGATCGTCTCGTCCACGACGAGGTTCAGCAGCTGCTCGACGCTCGCCGCCTGCTCCTCGGTCGTCTCGAGCACCAGCGTGAGCACCTCTCGACTCTTCAAGTTGTTCAGGAGAATGTGCAGGAACTCGGAGAGGAGCTCGGGGGGATTGTGGATCGCGAGCGAGTTCACGCTGTCGATGATGACGGTCGACCGCGGGCTGTGGGTCCGGCGCAGGAGGTACTCGACGCGGAGCATGATCGACTCGAGGGCTCGAGGGCTCTCCACGTACGTCGCGTTCGGGAGGGGGTCCTGGAAGTGCATCATGAGATGGCTGATCGCGTCCACGAACGAGAGCCGGTCCGCCGAGACGTCGAGGGCCTGCGCGAGCGACCAGACGAACGACGCGGGGCTCGTGACCGCGACGTAGATCGTGTGGGTGTTCGGCTGGCTCCCGACATCCCGCAGCGCCGCGGTGAGCACCGCGAAGTACTGGTCCGCGTACTCCCGAGGGTCGAGCTTTATGGCGACCGCCGTCCCCGGGGGGATCGAGCGAAGCCGGTCCCCGATGTCCGCGGGGGCCACGGCTCAACCCTCCTCGTCGGCTCGGGCGCCCTTTAAGTGCGGGGTCATCAGGAGGCCGATGGGCGTGAGCTCGATGACGTACTGGGCGTGCGAATGGGCGGAGCCCCTCATCTTGACGATCTGAAGGACCCGGTGGATGTCCCCGCGTCGCCGGGCGTTCCACAGGAGGATAATCCCGTCCACAATCGCCTCCTCTACCCCGCGGGTCGAGTAGCGCCCCTGCGTCGGCGTGATCTCGGAGACCAGCATCGAGGTGCACCCGCACGCGTTCATCTCTTCCCCGAGGCGAAGGACGAACTCGCGGATCTGCTCGTCCGTTCGGATCCGATAGCAGAGCGACGTCAGGCTGTCCAGGACGAACCGCTTCACCCCGAGCGACCGGACCAGGTCGCGGATCGTCCGCAGGAGGATGTCGAGCTCCTCGGACGAAAGCTCCTCCCCGAGGAGGCCGAGCTTCTCGTAGATCACCGGGAGGTCGACAAAGACGAGCGAGCCGTCCACGACGAGGTCCGCCCGGAAGAACTCGAACGTCGAGAGGTTCTGGACGAGCTTGTCGGACGCCTCCGTCACCGAAAGGAACAGCGATCGTTCCCCCCGCTCCGCGCCCCGAAGGAGGAACTCGAGCGAGAGCGTGGTCTTTCCGGTGCCCACGCTCCCCGCGACCAGGACCGTGCTCCCTCGCGGGATCCCGCCGCCGAGGATGTTGTCCAGCCCCTCGATACCGGTGATGCACCGCTGGAGAACGGTCGTCGCATCCTCCCGACGCGGCGGTGCGGTCTCCACCGCGGGAGGCGCCGGGGTCTCCATCGAGAAAACGAGCCAGCCCGAGACTAAGAGTGTTGTGGCGGTGGGGAACTGCCCTCGGCGGATCGGTCCGTTGGGAGGTGCGAAGCGGAGGGAATCCGGGCCGGGTCGACACTCCAGGCCGTTCCCCGGGGACCCCGCTCCACGCGAACGATCGCACCCGCCCGCCCGAGGACCGTTCCCGCGCGACGGACGATCCGCTCCCCTTCGGGGTCGTTCGCGGGGCGAAGGTCGTCGAGCACGACCTCGAAGGTCGCGCCGGGCGCCACGCCCCGCGCCATCGCTCTCAGTCGCTCGAGGATCACGTCGTCGGCGCAGCGTGGGGGAATCGGGGGTTCGCGGGGCGGACGCTCGCAGGGTATCTCCGTCGGCGGGCCGTCCTCCGGTCTCGTAGGCGACGGGGGCTCGAGGACGGAAGGGTCGCGGGCGTCGGAGCGATCGTCCTCGTGGGCCCCCGAGCCGGGAAGGCGGACCGTCCGAACCCAGCGGACCGCTTCCCCCTTCCCTAGGAAGACCGCGGCCTCACCCCGCGGCAATGCGAGGATCGCCTCGGCGGAGACGCCGTGCGCGGCCCGCGCGAGGTCGCGCGCCTCCTCCGGAGAACCCCGGAACGCGACGAAGTCGGCGACGTTCGTCCAAACCGAGTCGCGGACCCCCTCGGGGAGCGACCCCAAGGATTGCGTCGCCAGCACCACGTGAACGTTCAACCGCCGGGCCAGTCGGAGCATCTCGGAGAGGCTCTCGTGCGCGAACCACTGGGCCTCGTCGAGGATCACGAACGTCTTCGTCGATACGTCCCGCGCGAGGAGTTCCGACCAGAGGAGGGCGAGGTAGACAGAGAACAGGTAGCGCGCGGTCGACTCCCCGACTCGGGAGGCGTCGCCCGAGACGAGCACGACCCGCCCCGGCGCGACGAACTCCCTTGCGGAGAGCGATGGAGACCGCGCGCACAGCATCCGTTCGAGCGTCGGGTTTCGTGCGACCTCGTAGAGGAGGCGTCGCGCGCCTTCGGCGTCCTCCGGCCTTTCGCGCACTCGCTCCGCGAGCTCGCGGAGGGCGTCGCGAGCCTCGGGAGTAACGACCTGCCGGGTGCGACCCATCGTTTGGAGCAGCGTATGGGCGTCCGCGAGCGTCCCGCCCGGAATCGCCGCAGCCGCCCGAACCGCCCGCCCCAGCATCTCCTCGAGGCGGGGTCCCCAGAACGACGAGTCGGCGTACCTTCCCGAACGCACGCGGCGAAGGGCGTGAACGATGTCGTCGATCCGCCGCTCGGAGCCGACCGGGTCGGACCCACCGTCGCTCCCGATCCCCTCGAGCGCGTTGATCGCAGGAGGCCGTTCTCCGGGAGCCACCCAGAGCACCCGGTCCACGATCCCGGAGAGCTCCGACCGGACCCGACGAGCCGAGTCGCCGAGCGGGTCGAGGACGATCACGCCGCCGAGGCGGGACGCGCGCGTTGCGAGCGCGACCACGAGGGAGCTCTTGCCCATGCCGGTCTCGCCGAGGATGGCGAGATGTCGGCCCTGGGTGGGTTCGACGGGGACACCGACCACGGTCCCGTCATGGGTCCGGCCGATCGCTAGCCTACCGGGGGCGCTCGTGGCCCCGCCTCCTCGAGGAGGCGGGGCATCCTTCGACGGGATCAGTCCGGCCAACTCCTGCTCGGTAAGGACGATGCGGACCCGCCGCCTGCCGAGGCTACCGGCACGGACGAACCGGATCCCGGTGCCGTCGAGGCGTCTCCAGGCACCTTCGACCGCCGTGACCGCCCTGCGAACGGCCGAGAGCGAGGTCTCGGGCGCTCCCCGGAGCATCACTTCCGCCCTCCAAAGGGGGGGCGGCGGTTCGGGCGTGGACGCACGGGGTGGCGGTCGTGCCGATTCCGAGAACCGAGCGGCCGGCCTCGCACGAACCTCGGGGAGAGGGCTTCGGTGCCCCCGAAGGAAGGCGAGGAGGGGGCGACGGACGACCGATGGGGCGAACGTGCATTCCATCGAGACCCCTCGAGGGAGGGTGCTGAAGGCGAGCGCCGCGGCGCGGACGACCGCGCCGATCTCCGACGGGTTGCCCAGCCATTCGCCCGGGAGCGCGTTCCGACGGCCGGTGTAGACGATTCCCTCCGGAAACGGGTCCGGCGTCGCGAACCGACGCCACTGCCCTGGATCGTAGGCGGACGCGAGCACTCGCTCGACCCAGCGTTCGCTCGTGAGGTCGTTCGTAGTGAGGACGAGACCCCGGTCCGCGTCGCGCCCGATCCGCAGGGTGAACGAGACGCCGAGCCCATGGCCCGCCCGCAGGACGGTGTCGATCGACCCGCGAAATCGCTCCAACCCGTCCCGATGCGATGAAGGGTCGAGCCGCGGAAGGAACTCCCACGTCGTCGTGCGCTCCGCCGCGGGAAACGACACCGAGTCCCGCACGGGGGACCGAGCGTCCCCGGAGGGTCGCGCCTTGTGCGGTCGCCGAACGGTGAACGGAGCGCGACGGGATACCCGTAAATAGCCGGTCCGCCCGGAACGGGTCGGCGCGCTCGTTTCGATGTCGTCCCTCGAGGAAGAGATCACCGCGGTCGAGGACGAGATCCGCGACACCTCCTACAACAAGGCAACCCAGTTGCACATCGGGCGGCTCAAGGCGAAGCTGGCCGTCCTCCGCCTCGAGCGAGAGACCCGGGCGAAGGGGAAGGGCGGCGGCCCGGGGTACGCCGTACGGAAGAGCGGTCACGCGACCGTGGGGCTCGTGGGGTACCCTTCGGTGGGAAAATCGACCCTCCTCAACCGAGTGACCGCGGCGGAGAGCGAGACCGCCGCCTACGACTTCACGACCCTCACGATCATCCCCGGGATGCTCCGGTGGGGCGGCGCATCGATCCAGATCCTCGACATGCCCGGGCTCGTCCCGGGTGCGGCTCGTGGCCGCGGAAGGGGACGCGAGGTGCTTTCTGTCGTTCGGTCGACCGACCTCGTCCTGTTCCTCATCGACCCCGATCACCCGAACCTGAACGCTCTCGTCCGCGAGCTCGAGGGCGCCGGGGTGCGGATCAACCAGCGTCCGCCGCGGATCGTCGTCCAGAGCTCGGACCGTGGCGGGCTCACCGTGTCCAGCACCGTACGTCTCACCCACCTCGCGGGGGGGCTGGCGCTCCCGATCGCCCGGGAGTTCAACCTGCACAACGGGTCGATCGTGTTCCGGGAGGACGCCACCGCGGACCAGCTGATCGACGTTCTCGCCGGGAACCGCGTCTACCTCCCGGCGCTGCTCGCGGTGAACAAGGCCGAGCTCCTCACCGCCACCGACCGCGCCCGACTCTCGGCCGAAACGCGCCCGTTCGACCCGGCGTTCATCTCAGCCCGGACGGGCGCGGGGGTCGACGACCTGGTCGACCGGATCGGCCGCGCCCTCCGGTTCATCCGCATCTACGTCAAGCCCCCCGGCCGGCCGGCGGACATGGCCGAACCGGTCATCCTCCGGCGAGGCGACCGCGTGGCCGACCTCCTGCGCCGGCTCCCCCCGGACCTCGGCAGCGCGTTCAAGGCGGCCCAGGTGTGGGGGCGCAGCGCCCGGTTCGCGGGTCAGACGGTCGGACGCGAGCACGTCCTGGACGACGAGGACGTCGTCACGATCGTGATCGCCCGCGGGGCGGCGCGCGCCCTCGCGTGAGCTCGCTCGCGCCGGTGGCCGAACGCTCCGGAACGCGGGCAGTTCCGCCGACCAAGTAGTGCGCCCGGTGGAACGGGTCGAGCCGAACGCTGGTCGTGAGGTCAACGATCTCGGAGAGCTCGTCCTCGGCTCGCTCCAGATGCCCGGCGGCGGACCGGTCCCGGCCCATGCTCGACGTCTTCAGCGCGACCACGACCGCTGCGCCGCTTCCGCGGAGGAAGATCGCGGCGTTCCTGCGCACGATCTCGACCTGGTCGGCCTGGGCGACGTCCGCGTACAGACCGTCGCAGAACCAAACCAGGTCGGCGTAGTCCGACGGTTCGCGCGCGTCCCCGAGGATCGGGAACAGGTTGGGCCAGCGCTGGGCGAGCGCAAGAAGCCGGGCGAACGGTCGGAGGCTGCGCTCCACCGCGTACACGCCGCCCGCCGGGCCCACGAGGTCCGCGACGTGGGACGCCGTCGTTCCGCTCGCCGCTCCGAGGTAGAGCCAGCGCTCTCCCGGGGACGGCAGCGGGCCGCGCCACCCCTTCACCACGCCTGCGGCCAGCTTTGATCGCCCGGGCTCGAACGAGCGGACGGTGCGGGTGTCGAGCTCCTTCCAACGCTCGCCGTACACCGGCGGGAGCGACCCGACGGTCTCCGTCCACAGTTCCACCCGGTCGCCGAGCCTGCGTTCGACCAACCGCGTCGACCGAACGGGACGACGCTCGGGTCGTCGTGCCGTCATCGTCTCCCCCGCACGAGCTCGTCCACGCGCCGGTCCCGTCGCTCCCGAAGCCGAGCGCCGATCGACCCCCGAGTCCACGCGTCCGCGCGGGCGGCGATCGCGGCCAGGGCGGCCAGGCTCCGGGCGTACGCCGCCCGGCGGGCCGGGGGCACGTCCGCGACCCGCTCCGCGCGGTACAGGAGGCCGTAGCGGGGGCCGCGGTCGGGGTCCGGCCGCCGGCGGGTCCCGAGGAGCTGGATCCGGCCTGCGCTGAATCGAGCGAGGGGAACGACGCCGCCGGCCGCGGCGACCAAGCGGGCCGCCGCGCGAGGTCCGACGACGGCGGAGAGGTTGGGGACGACCTGGCTCGCCGCGGCCTCGAGGGAGCCGAGCAGTTCCGCGTGGTGCCGCGACAGTAGGATCCGGACCGTTTTCGACCGTTCGGAGTAGGCGGCGATCGAAGGAACCGGGACGGCCAAAAGGGACTCGGCCGCCCGCTCCTCCCGCCCGACCGACCGCTCGAGCCGTTCCTCCTCCCTCGCCAGGGTGATCAGCACCTCCTCCGGTGATGCGAGCGCTCGCTCCAGATCGACCCGCGCGACGGAGCGCAGGTACGCTCCTTCGGTCGCGGGGTCTTCGTGCGGAAGGAGTCGAAGCGCCCGCCGCCAGTCCACCGCGGTCGCGCGCGAGACCGGACGACCCAGCCGGCGAGAGACGGCCTCGGCGAGGCGGGACCCTCCCACGGCGATCTCGGATCCTGGGCCCAGGTCCTCGAGCTCCCGAACGAGGGCCGCCGGCAGCTTTTCCGGCCGAGGGTCGGCGCCGGGTCGCGTCGCATCGCCGGGCCGACCTTCGACCCGGAACCGAACGGGGCGCTCGCTCCCCTGGAGGAGGAGGTAGGCGGAGCGGTCGTGGGCGACCACGAGCGCCGCGGCCACGCCCTAGAACTCCGCGAGCGATTCCAAGATTACCATGAATCTCTGAAGTCTAGATGGTGATCCGGCGGGGCGTCTCATGGCCCGTGAGAACGCGACCGGACTTGAAGGCTTGGCCCATTCCCATTCAACCCAAGGGGGGTTCAGATTTAACGGACGGGCTCACGCGCGCAGTCCGGTTAGCCCTAAGGGGATTGTGTTGCGCGTCCAAGACGGGGGGATTAGAGAACCCCCTCGCTTGGGAAAGGTCAGGTCATCGGCGGGCCGACAAGGATCCTTGAAAGGCGTCCGTTGATGAACGGTGCGCGTCCGATGGAGGACCGCAATCAGCGCACGACGGTGGAGCCGGAGAGTACGCGCGGAGGATGCACCTCGAGTCCCAGCCCTAGCTTTGACGGGCGTTCGTCAGGATAAGATTGAGATCGGCTTCTCGAAATCCTGTTGGCTAATCAATCGAAGCAGGATGTGTCGAACGGTGTAGCCGGGGATCTTGTTGGGTTGGCTTGCAGTGTTCGACTGAGTGACCACGAATTCATTGAGAGTCACTCTTCGTACCCAGCCGCTCTCCAGGTCGATGTAGAGGTCTCCTGCATATTCGGAGCCACCTTCCATCACCACGTCTTCGCTCTTGCCTTGGATAAAGGCCATTCGCAGAGTACTTTCCCCGGAGTCGTAGTTTACCAGTGCACAAGGGCGATTATCGACAAGGCTGATGCCCTTGAGTTCAAGAGCGAGCTCGCCGTTGCGGAAGACAGAGCCTGGCCTGACAACCCCTTTGAGACTGACGGGGGCTTCGGCAAATGCGCCCGGATAGACTATTCGATCGCCGATCGACTTCAGTTCCTCGATGCCCTTGATGTGTTTCAGCGGCCGAGGAAGCACGTCGCTCAGCGCATGGAAGTCGACGAAACTGTTGTACGTCGCATAGCAGATATTGGGAGCAAGTTGGTTCCCCCGGTGGTCTTTCAATCCTTCGAACGGCTCCTGGGGAATCCCGAACATGGGGCCTTTCCCGCCTACACCCGATCTGTAATCGAATTGGTAGGTGAAGAGCCGGAGCGCAGGGAGCGTCGCGAGGCTGTCCTCGCCGAGCTGCACGCCGAACTCTCGACACGTATACTCGTCCAAGTTCTTGCCCGAAAGAGCTGCGGGAATGCAGCGGAGCCTGAGGAGATAGGTTTCGATGCCGGTGCGCTCGCCGTCGAACCCGATGCGGACGAATTGGGTTTGCATGTGGTAGTACTGCGTCTCTGACTTCCGGTCGATGGATAGATCGATGGGCCCTTCGAGGTCCCGGCGCAGACGTTCGAGCGCCTGCTGGCTTACCGCTTGAGCGGCTGTGTTCTTCCTGCCCTGATTCTGGGACGGGATCGACGTGGAGGAATCCGTGGGTTCCATGCCGAAAGACGCAAGGATGCAAGACGTAAGTTCCTGGGGTTAAGTCTGATTTACGCGTTCTTGGGACCACCGTCCTACGGTTCTTCGGCCGACCGGAGGTCATGAAGGACACGCACGACCGATGGAGGACCGCAATCAGCGTGGGGGGACCTGGAAGTTCGACGGTACGCATCGTCCGGAAAACCACACCTTTGACGACGTGCAGGTCAACGAAACGACCGGGTGTGATTCATGGGGGCCATTGAACGGCGGCGCCCGTGTTAACCGTGTTAAGTGACCGACCGCGATGGGTTCGAGCACGAGTCTCGTTGCCGACGGGAGGACGCTGCCGGTGCCAATGAGATCCCAAGGCGATTTCCACGGAATCGTCGTGGAAGAAAGCCTCCGAGACCCCTCCATACTCAAGGAGGTCGAGATTCTGGGCCGCAAGAAAGGCACAGCTTGGACCCTGCTTCGGATCGGCATCGAAGGAGTCGATTCTTGTAGAGTATTCGAACGGATTCGGCAGAATCTGAAGATTGAGGACGGCGTGCCGTTCTATGCGCACTTCTACCGCCGTGGCGAGCTCATCGTTGTATTCCCTGAACGGACGTTCCGGTTGACGCCCGAGAAAGGTACGTGGGCTCCGGCCGTGACATACGGGAGGTCGGTCGGGATTCCCGCGGACCAGCTGGACTTTCTGCCCTGCCGATTCGAGGACGAGACTTACTGATAGAGGAGTGCGACCGATGACAGGACCGTGGCCAGCAATGCCAACCGTCGGTGATAGCCGGTGGGCAGGGAACCCACAGGTTTCGGGATGAGGGACCGGTGCGCCGCCGAGCCGGACGTGTTGACCCATGCCGGCTGAAGGTAATACCTGAGAACCGGTTAGTGCGAACGTGAACCCGATCTCGGTCAATGATCGTGCGTTTGCGGCTGCGCTGCGCCGAGCGCGGACCGCGGATGTGGACCTTGACAGTGCACTTGCTCTGTTCTACGGGGCGAACCGTCCGGACCGAGCCCGCCTCCTCTTCCGAACGGCCGTGCAGGTGCGCGACCAGACGCTGGGCCGCAGGTTGACGCTTTCCGCCCATTTGCACATGGTAACACGGTGTGAGATCTCGCCCTCTTGCAAGTACTGCAGTCTTTCGAGCTCAATCCCGTCGGTGAGCGATGAGCGGTCGCAGCTGACCGTAGCGGAACTGATGAATGGGGTCCGGTTCGCATTGAAGAAGGGCGTAGAGTCAATCGTGCTCGTGGGGGGCACGGATTTCGAAGGTTCCGACGAACGGCTTCGGAAACTCGTAGCACGAGTGAGGGAGATCACCGACCTCGACCTTGCCGTTGACCTCGGCCCGTCCCTATCGGAAGGGACGGTGCGATGGCTCGGCCGCCAAGGGGTGAGCACAATCTACTGTTCGATGGAGACGGTCGACGCCCAGGCTTTCGCCGCGGCCAAGCCAGGGGACGATCTAACCGCTCGATTGAGGTTCATGGAAATGGTCGAACGGTCCGGGGGCCATCTCGGGAACGTTGCTATGAACGGTCTCGGGACCGTGGAAGACATGCTCCGAACCCTCCTCGAATCCCGGAGGTTCCCGCACACCACCCATCTTCACATCTCGACGTTCCATCCCGTCCGGGGTACTCCCTGGGCCCGACGCCGCCCAGCCTCCTTGCGAGCCTCCCTCAAAGCCCTCGCAATCGCGAGGTTGGCGTTCCCGAAGCTCCAGCTCGGGCTGGCGGAGGTCGGGATCGAGAACCCGAAGGATCTCACGAGCGTCTCCTCCCAGCTGGAAGCAGGGGCGGGCAACACCCTCGCGGGAATATTGGTGTACAAGAACGTGCGGCTCGACAGCACGGAACGGATCAAGAACCAAGCGTCCTCGCTAGGCTTCGAAGCGTCGTAGGTCCGGCCCGGCGCAGGCTTTGCGCTGTTTGGAAACCCTCGCGACTTGTAAGGCCCGGAGAGACCTCCGGGGTGACTCTAGGCAGGGAGCCCGTTTCCGGCCTGTTGAGGTTGCGCGCCGCTGACCCGGAGCTTAATCAGACCGAAGCGGATTTCGGGTCGTGGCCTCGACCCGGCGCCTCGTCGCCATCATGTTCACCGACATCGCCGGGTATACTTCATTGGCCCAGAACGACGAGCCCGCGGCGTTGCGCCTCGTTCAGGAGCAGGAGCGCCTGGTCCGCCCGCTGCTCGAGCTTCATCGGGGGCGCCATGTGAAGTCGATGGGCGACGGGATCCTGATGGAGTTCCCGAACGCCTTGGATGCCGTTGAGTGCGCGGTCGACCTCCAACGGCACCTCCAGGAACGCAACGCTCGGGAGGAGTTGCCGGCCTTGCGTGTGCGCGTGGGGATCCACCTGGGAGACGTCCAAGGCGTAGGGGCCGACATTCTCGGGGATGCAGTCAATATCGCCTCTCGGATCGAGCCGCTCGCCGAGCCTGGAGGGGTCTGTCTCTCCGAGGATGTCGTCTCTCAGGTCCACAACAAGGTCCCGTATCCGATGGAGAGGCTCGGACCGAAGAGTCTCAAGGGAGTCCAGGAGCCGTTCGCCGTTTACCGCGTGGTGCTCCCTGGAAGCCGTTCCGCCGTCTCTCCGGAGGAGGCGGGGCCAACCAGGCTCGCCGTCCTCCCCTTCGTCAACATCAGCCCGGACCCGAACGACGAATACTTCTCGGATGGCATGACGGAGGAGATCATCTCCGCCGTCTCGGGGATCCACGGGCTCAGCGTGATCTCCCGGACCTCGGTGATGGGTTACAAGGGGACCACCAAGCGGGTAAGGGAGATCGGAAGGGAACTCGAGGTCGGTTCGGTCCTCGAGGGGAGCCTGCGGAAGGCGGGGAACCGGATCCGGGTCACCGCCCAGCTCATCGATGTGCGCGAGGACCGCCACCTCTGGGCGCAGAACTACGACCGCGAGCTGGACGATCTGTTTGCGGTCCAGAGCGACGTGGCGAAGCAGGTCGCGGATGCGCTCCGGGTAAGGATCGCCATTCAGGAGAGCGAACGGATCGGGCGTAAGCCCACGGAGAACACGACCGCTTACACTCTGTACCTGCAAGGCAGGTATCTCTGGAACAAGCGGGGCGTGGAAGACGTACGAAAGGCCGCCGAGTACTTCGAGCAAGCTGTCCAGGCAGATCCCCGCTTCTCGCTCGGCTACGCAGGGCAGGCCGATTGCTGGATCATCCTCCACAATTGGGGGGTCGACCTGCCGGCGAGCCTTGCGAACGCGGAGGCGACGGTGGTCAAGGCTCTGGAGATCGACCCGGGGTTGGGGGAGGCGCACGCGACCTTAGGGCTGGTCTGCAAGTACAAACGCGACCGCCGCCGGGCTGAGGAGGAGTTCCTCACGGCGATCCAAATGAAGCCTAGCTACGCGACGGCCCACCAGTGGTACTTTCTGCTACTCCTCAGTGAGCTGAGGTGGGACGAGGCGCTCGGCCAGATCCGAGCCGCAGTGGAGCTCGACCCGTTGTCACCCGTGATCAACTACAACTACGGGATCTATTTCTTCGCGAAGCGAGATTACCCGAAGGCGCTGGAACTGTTCCAGAGGGCGACCGTCCTGGATCCGAGTTACGCTCCGGTCCTCAGCCGGATGGCGAACGTCTACGGCCGGACGAAGCGATTCGATGAGATGCGCCGCTGTGCCGCCCTGTTAGTGGAGCGGCTCCAAGGAAGCTTACCATGGGCCCGGCGGTGGGCGGACGCTAGCTTCGCCATGTTCGAGGACGACGCCCCTGCCTTAAGGCGGCTCCTACCCCTGATGGAGGCGGTGCAGGAGGAATCCGGCCATACCGCCTCCTTCCTTGCCGCAGCTTACTTCTACCTCGGGGAAAACGATGCGGGGTTCAAGTGGCTCCAGCGGGCCTTCGATCGCGGAGAGGATTTAGAGGGCATTCAGTACGAACAGGAGTATGACACCGTTCGTTCCGAACCTAGGTACCTCGATCTCGTGAAGAGACTCGGGTTCGACTCGATTTGACGAGTCTTAGGGGAACGACCGTCTGGGTTCTTCCCGCCGGTCTCCACCTCGCGCGTGCGCCACGAAGTGGACAATTGCCGCCACGATGCAGGATGGGTTACGTGTTTGGTGGAGCGCGCGCTCCTAGAGGGAAACAGTACCTTTCGGCTCCTTCGAAGCCTGGTTCCACGCCAGAGAAGTCTTGTTCATGCGAGATCCCTTCCGAGAGTGTCTACATCTCATACTCGGCATCTGCCAGCCCGTCTGGAATGGGGCACCATTGCTGCGTAAGCCGCGGGCCTAGGGCGAATCTTCACGCAAGGTGCTCGGTATCGGCGGTCTATTCGACCAGAACAATAGCAAAGCCATCGTGCCCCTTGATGCTCACTGTCTGAATGACCGTCGCCTCGAGTTGCCTGAGGCGATTGATCCTTTCGGCCACCTTACGGATGCCCTGAACGTCCGGGTCTGGGCTGGATTCGTCGACCACATTACCTCGCCGGACGACGTTGTCCACGACAATGGCGGTCCCCTGATGCGAGAGTTCGAGCGCCCACTCGAGGTAATCCGGGTAGCTCGACTTGTCTGCGTCGATGCAGATGAAGTCGAACGGTGCCTCCTTTCGCTCAACAAGCGTAGCTCAGCTTCCGAGTGCCGCGCCTACGTGAATCTTCACTAGGTGGTCGAGTCCTGCCCGGGCTAGGTTGGCTCGGGCAAACCGGGCGTGCATTGGCTCGATTTCGAGAGTGATCACGCCCCCATCCGGAGGCAGAGCCCTCGCCAGCCACGTCGTGCTGTACCCACCGAGGGTGCCGCTTTCCAGGATCCGGCGGGCGTTGCGAAGTCATGCGAGGAGGTAGAGGAGCTTGCCTTGGAGCGGCGAGACTTGGATGTCGGGGAAGCCCGCAGCTTGACTCGTCAGGAGCGTCGACTCGAGGATGGGATCGGCAGGGTTCACGAGCCGCTCGTGGTATTGGTCGACTTCGGACCATAACTCTAGGTCCTCGGGCGATGAGGGCCGTTGGCCCATCCGTGGCCTGAGCGGCTCCGGCTAAGAGAGGTACGGCCAAGGGCGGCCACGATCAGCTCCCTCGCGAGTTCGGCCTATCCCGATTCCTTGAACCAAGGCACCCCCCCTTCCCGTTCGGTAGTGCCTGATAGCCAGGTCCAGCCGGCAGGGTCCCGGCACGACCCATCGCCCGGAGCGAAAACCCTCATGACGGTTGTCGGGTCTCGGAAATCATGCCCGCTCCGAAGAGCGTCGATCAGTACATCCATGCCGCCCCGGTCGAAACGCAGTCCGCACTGAGCAAGGTCAGAGCGGCCATTCGACAGGCAGCGCCCGATGCCGACGAGGGCATCAGCTACGGGATGCCGTTCTACAGCTACAGGGGAGAAGCCGGAATCGAACGACGGTTATGCTATTTTGGGGTTCAGCGAGCGAGCCTGGCGCTCTACCTTCGACCGAAGGATCTGGAACCTTACGCGGAGCAGATTGCCAAGTACAAGAGCGCGAAGTCGGCACTTCGTTTCCCGCTCGATCAGCCGATTCCGATATCGCTCGTCAAGAAGCTCGTGCGGGACGCCGACCTTAGACATCGGGCCGGCAAGGCGAAGTAGCGGCGGAAGGGGCCCCATTGCCAAGGTACCCCTTTCGTGAGCGGCTGCGCGAATTCCCAGACCAACTCCTAGCAATCCGAGGGGATTGCCGAAGAAGGGAACGGTCCGGAACTTGGCAAAGGCGTGGCGGATCAGAATTCCGCGAGCGACCTCTGGAACCGGTGGCGCTCCTCCGGAACCTCTACGGGGTACTTCCCCGTGAGGCAGCCGAGGCAGAGGTCGTCCGAGCTGAGGCCGATCGATTCGACCAGCCCGTCGATCGAGAGATAGTGAACGCTGTCGGCCCCGATGGCGGCCGCGACCCCGTTCTCGTCGCGGTCGTAGGCGACGAGCTCCTTGCGCTCCTTCATGTCGATCCCGAAGTAGCACGGGGCTCGGATCGGCGGGCAGCCGACCCGGACCTCGACCCGCGTCGCGCCCGCCGAGCGGACCATCCCGACGATCTCACGGAGGGTCGTCCCTCGAACAATCGAGTCGTCCAGGAGGACGATCCGCTTTCCCCGGAGGAGACCGGGCACGGGGTGGAGCTTCACCCGCACTTCCGATTCGCGACGCTTCTGGTCGGGAAGGATGAACGTCCGCTCGACGAACCGGTTCTTGATCAGTCCCTCGGCGTACGGGATCCCCGAGGCCGCGGAAAAGCCGAGCCCCTGGGGGCGGGCCGAGTCGGGGACGGGCACGACGAGGTCGGCCTCGACCGGGCTCTCCTTCGCGAGGCGCTGGCCGATCCGGTAGCGCACGTCGTAGACGGGCTGGCGTTCCACGACGGAATCGGGTCGGGAGAAATAGACCCACTCGAACATGCAGTGGGCGCGCTCCCCCGAGTTCGGGATCGACGACGTGTGGGCGATCTGGCCCCGGTCCAGGACGACGACCTCACCGGGGGCGAGGTCTCGGAGGGCCTTCCCTCCCATCAGCTCGATCGCGACCGACTCGCTCGCGACGGCGACGCCGCCGTCGACCGTCCCCAAGACGAGGGGCCGGATCCCGAGCGGGTCGCGGAACCCGTAGACCCTGCTCCCGACGAGGAAAACGACCGCGTACCCTCCCACGATCTCGGTGCACGCGCGACGGATCGCGGCGGTGAAATCCCGCGTCCGGCCGTACTCGAGCGCGATCGTCTGCGCCATCGTCTCCGTGTCCGCGTTCCCGAGAAGCTCGACCCCCTGAGACTGGAGGCGGTGGCGGATCCTCTCGAAGTTGACGATGTCGCCGTTGTGCGCGATCGCGGCGTCCTGGTCGCGAACCTTCACGAGGATCGGCTGCGCGTTCTCGAGGTCGCTCGTTCCGGTCGTCGAGTAGCGGACGTGGCCCACGCCGACCGGGCCGCGCAGCGTGTCGAGAAGCTCCTGGCCGAAGATCTCGTGAACGAGGCCCATCCCCCGCCGTTGGTAGAACGCCCCATGGCTGGACGTGACGATCCCCGCGGACTCCTGGCCCCGATGCTGTAGCGCCCTGAGGCCCCGGAACAGGTACGGGGCCGCCCCTTTGCCCTGCAGCGAAACTCCGACGACGCCGCAGGATTCACGCGCCGGCATCGCTCGTCCGGGAGGCGGGAGCGGCCTCCCGGAGGAGCTACCCGGTCTCGGGTCTTAAGGGGTGCGGAGCGGGATGCGTCGTCCTCACCCGAAGAGCGCCGAGAGACCCTCGGCCGCCTCCTCCTCGGTGACGCCCTTCTCTTCCTTCTTCTCCTCTTCCTTGGGGGCGCCCTTCCCTTCCTTCTTCTCGGACGGCTCGGCCGGCGCCGGAGCGGCGAACGTCTCGGCCTTGGTGAGCACCTCGGCGAGGTTCACGCCCTCGAGCGAGGCGAGGAGCGCCTTGACCCGCGCCGCGTCGGGCGCGATCCCTGCGGCGGAGAGGACTCCGCTCAGGGCCTTCTCGTCGATCGGCTTTCCCGCGGCGTTCAGCAGCAACGCTCCGTACACGTACTCCATTTCGATCCCTCCGTGAGCTTCGAACCCGTCAAGGACCCTTGAGGCGGCCGACGGCCGCGGCCTCGCGTATCGCCTGGGCGAACAGCGGGGCGATGGTCTCCTTCGTCGGATAGCCGGACGCGATCGCCAGCCCGAGGGCCCGGCGGTGCGCCTTGGTCAGGAGGAGGCGAACGGACGACGGGGTCACGAACCCGATCTCCACCGCAAGGACGAGCGCCGCTCGCACGGCGCGGGAAACGTCGGCCCGACGGGCGTTGAGGTCGACCGCGAGGACCTCGGGCGGGTAGAACGTGTCGCCGTCCACGACCGCGCGGAGCGTCAGCCCGACTTCGAGGGGGAGGATCTCGAGGCGCGTCAAGAGCCCGGCGACCTCGCGCGAGATCGTGTGACCTGCGTGAACGATCGTCGTGTCCTTCTTCAGGACGACCTTCCCCTTCTCGATCGCCGCGGGGAACCCGGCGTGCTGGAGCTCCCCGACGATCGGTCCCGGTTTGAAGCTCGTCGTGCCGGAGGGGACGGTGATGTCGCGCGGAGCCACCTCGCCGCCTCGCGCGGGCGTGGGGGTCCGGGTGCGCGTGAGCTCATCGTGGAGCGAGAACGGATTGCCCTCCGCGCAGAGGAGGGCGGTCTGGTCCTCGACGCGATCGAGGAGCGGCTTCAGCGCGGGTCGCTTCGTCGAGGCCCTCTCGAGAGCGTGGCGGATCGCGCTGTTGGGCGCCACGACGATCGGATGCTTTCGCTCGCGCATGGCGCGGCGCATCGTCTGCAGCGCCGAGGCGGGGACGCCGCGAACGCCGACCAGGGCGGTGATCGGACGCCCGAGGACGCCTTCGGCGAGGGCACCGACGCGGGCGATCTTCTCCTCTCGGACCTCCCCACGACCCGGCATCGAGCGTCCCCTACCAGAGCCGGACCGCCGGCCCCATGGTCGTCTTGAGATAGACCGACTCGATGTTCGTCCGCCCCCGCTCGAGCTTCGAGACGATGCGGGCGAGCACCGCGTCCACGTTGTTCGCGATCTCTTCCGGCTTCATCGAGCGGGTGCCAACGGGCGCATGGAACGTGCGGTTCCCCTTCGAACGGATCCGGACGGAGCGCTGGAGCGAGCGGATGAGGTTCGTGGGGTCGCTGCCCGGGGCGAGAGGCCGCGGCATCTTCCCGCGCGGACCGAGGACGACCCCGAGCCGCTTTCCTATCGCCGGCATGAACGGCGCCTCCGCGAGGAAGAAGTCGATCCCGCTCGCGACCTTCTTGGCGGCCTTCGCGTCCTTCGCGAAGTCGTCCAGCTCCGTGGAGGTGACGACCACGTCGGCGATCCCCCTGACCTTCTGGCACAGCTCGGGCGAGCCGATCACCGCGACGCGCGCCGGACGACCTCGACCGCTCGGGAGGGGGATCTCGTCCTCCAACCGGTTCTTCGGGACCGTCAGGTCGAGGTCCTTCAGGTTGACCGACAGCTCGACGCTCTCCGCGAACTTCCGCTCGGGAGCCTTCGCGAGGGCTTCGGTGATTGCTTCGACGGAAGGACGGTCGGGCATCGACAACCTCGAGATGCGAACGCGGCGCGGCGAGTAGGCCTCGCTATATGAGCCTTGGCGCCGAATCGGCTCGGGACCCGGCCCGCTCTTCCCCCGGCGGCGGACGCCCGTCCCCGGGGGCCGTTACGCGCACGCGCGGACCTCCCAACTTCTATATACGGAACCCGCCTCCACGGCGCTCGATGCACTATCCTAAGGTGGTGTCCACCTATTGCCCCCGGTGTAAGGTCCACACCCCGCACGAGGTCGAGAAGGGGAAGAAGCGGCCCGCGTCCGAGCTCAAGTGGGGGCAGCGCCGGTTCCGCCGGGCCACGCGAGGCTACGGGGGCTTTCCGCGGCCGAAGCCCGAGGGACGGGCGAAGGCGGTGCGGCGCGTCTATCTGAAGTACAAGTGCCGAAAGTGCAAGTACACCGTGCAACCGGCGAGCTGGCGGGCCGGCACCCTCGAGCTCGTGGAGAAGCACTAGAGGATCGATGCGCGCCCCCTCCCCCTTCTGGGTCGTGAAGTGCCCCGACTGCTCGACCGAGCAAACGGTCTTCAGTCGGCCCGCGACGGTCGTCAACTGCTCCGTCTGCGGCGCGACGCTCGCCACGCCGACCGGAGGTCAAGCCAAGCTGCGAGGCGAGCTCGTTCGCCCGCTGGCGGCCTAGAAGGGGACCGATCGTTCGGATGCCCCTGCGCGCGGAGTACCCGGAAGAAGGCGAGCTCGTCGTAGGGACGGTCACGTCGATCCGCAACTTCGGCGCGTTCGTCAAGCTCGACGAGTACGGGGACCGCGAGGCGTTCATCCACCTTTCCGAGGTCGCCGCGGGGTGGGTCAAGTACATCCGCGACCACATTCGGGAAGGTCAGAAGATCGTCGCCCGCGTCCTGAGGATCGACCTCGCGAAGAACCAGATCGATCTCTCCCTCAAGCGGATCAACGACCACCAGCGCCGCGAGAAGATCCAGGCGTGGAAGAACGAACAGCGCGCGATGCGCCTCATCGAACAGGTCGCCCAGGCGCTGGGCAAGACCTCCGACGTCGCGGTCGGGCAGTTCGGTCCCGCCCTGGTCGAGCGGTACGGCTCGCTCTTCGGGGCGTTCGAGGTCGCGTCCGCCGACCCGGTCCGGTTCGCGAAGGAGAACGAGAAGGCCGCCTGGACGACCGCGTTCCTGAAGGTCGCCCGGGAGAACATCGTCCCTCCGCACGTGACGATCCTCGGCACGCTCGAGATCTTCGATCGCGCTCCCGACGGCCTCGACCACGTGCGGGATGCGCTGCTCGCCGCCGAGCAGGTCGACCCGGCCGCGGTCGACGTGCAGTACGTGGGAGCGCCACGGTACCGGATCCGCGTGCAGTCGTCGCAGTACAAGGCGGCCGAGGAGACGATGCGGCGCGCGACCGAGGCGGCGCTCAAGTCGATCAAGACGGCCGGCGGGGAGGGTTCGTTCGCGCGGGCATGACCGAGTCGATCCTCCGCGTCTGTCGTTCCTGCGATCGCTACACCCTCCGTGCCGCGTGCCCGGAGTGCCACGGCCCGACCCGCACGCCCCACCCGGCCCGGTACGATTCGAGCGACCGGTACGGCGCGTACCGTCGGCGGCTCCTCGCCGCGTCACGGCCCGCCGACCGGCCCGAGTGAGGATCGATGGCGGCGACGATCCATCGCATCAAGGTCGTGAACGACGTGAGCGACCTCGTCCCGATCCTGAGGGCCGTGGATACCCCGGTGAAGTTGAAGCTCGTCCAGCGTTTGGGGGAGGATTGGCTGACCCTCGCGGACATCGAGCGGGAGTTCGGCAAGGAGGGCGCGAAGGCGCTCGCGTTCTTCGAGAAGCTACGGCTGATCGACACCCGCTGGGTCGCCCGCGAGGGTCGAAAGCAGCCCGACAAGGGCTACCACTTCTACTACTCGACGATCAACATGAGCACGACGAGCCCGCTCGCGGAGATCTCGGAGGTCCTGGCGATCGCCACCATGGGGGCGAAGGAGTACGCGAAGCTGGAGGAGAAGATCTACCAGGCGGTCGGAACGGAGGGCCGGTTCTTCTCGGACGTTGCGGAGGAGCTCGGCATGAGCCCGACCCGTTTGAAGGGCCTCGTCAAGCGATCGGAGAAGCTGGAGTACCGTGGGCACCGGATCGAGCGGTTCCGCGCCGAGGCAGAGGTCGCGTAGACCGCTCCCCGAGGTCTCCGTCCTCCGGGTCGGCCACCGGCCCGGGCGCGACCCCCGGCTCACGACCCATCTCGGCCTTGCCGCACGCGCTCTCGGGGCGAGGCGCCTCTACCTGCACCCCCCGGACGAGGCGATCCGCGACCGGCTCGAGAAGGTCGTCGGCGACTGGGGGGGAGCGTTCGAGGTCGTTCCGACCCGGGACTGGAAGGCCGTCGTACGCTCCCACGAGGGTCCCGTCGTCCACCTCACGATGTACGGCCTCGACTTGGAGCGGCTCCTCCCCGAGCTCCGCCGGGCCCGCCGCGTGCTGATCGTGGTCGGGGGGGCGAAGGTCCCCGCCGAGCTCTACGCGCTCGCGACGTTCAACGCGGCCGTCGGGCATCAGCCGCACAGCGAGGTTGCTGCCCTGGCGGTCGCCCTCGATAGGATCGGGGGCATTCCCGGACCGGCGACGTTCCGTGGCGGGAAGCGCCGGGTCGTCCCGACCGCGCGCGGGAAGCGACTCCGCCAGCGACGGGAGAGCCTCCGATGACCTCCTCCGACGGGATCCCCGCGAGGAGCCTTCCGGTCTCCGCGCGGGCTCCGGGCAAGTGCGTCCTCTTCGGGGAGCACGCGGTCGTGCACGGGTGCCCCGAACTGGTCGTCGCGATCGACCTCTCGACCCAGGTGGTACTCCGCGCGGCGCCCCAGCTCAGCCTCAACGCCGACCCGAACGCGGCCGAATCGAACCCCTACTTCCGAGCGGCACTCGACGGTTCGTGGCGGGGCGGGCCTCCGATCGCGGTCCGGTCCGTGACCCGGATCCCAAGGTCTGCCGGGCTCGGCTCGTCCGCCGCGTTCGTCTGCGCGCTGGGTGCGGCACTCGGGGCGGCCACCGGAGGAGTCGACCGGGCCGGCCTTGCCCAACGTTCCTTCGAGGTCGAGCGTGGCGCTCAGGGGGTCGGGAGCCCGGGCGACACCTCCGCGAGCGTCGCCGGAGGGTACGTGGCGTTGAACGGCGGGCCAGGAGAACCGCTCTGGACGGTGACCGCGGGCGAACGACGATGGTCCGTCCGGCGGGTCGAGGACCCGCGGTGGAGCTGGGTGGTCGCGTACAGCGGGGTGCCGCGCTCCACGGCCGACGCGGTTCGCGCGGTCGCGGAGCGCCTCGCCCGGCCGGACGGCCCCGCCCTCCTCGCCGAGTTCGAGGAGGTCGCGCGAGCGGGGATCGCCTCGGTCGGCCGGGGAGACCGGCGGGAGACCGGCGAACTCCTTCGGCGGAACCAGGAGCTTCTTCGAACGGTCGGCGTGTCGCACCCCCGCTTGGAAGCGCTCCTCGCGGCGGCCGAACCGTTGGCGGAGGCCGCGAAGATCACCGGGGCCGGCGCCGGTGGCTCCATCGTCGCGCTTCCTCGAGCGGGTCGTGAGGGCGAACTCGTCCGGACGCTCGCACGGGCCGGAGCGCTTCCGTTGCCGGTCCGGGCTGAGCCGTTGGGCGCCGGCCTCGTCGAGGAACCGCCGGCGGGGTGACGCCGGGACCCCGGTCAACGGCGCGCGACGATCCGGATCACCGAGTTCGGTTCGACCGGGTGGTCCGCCGCGAGCGCACGGTGGGTCCGTCCGTCAAGCGCGCGGACGAAGTTCTCCCCGAGGTCGGTGTGGACGCGGTAGGCGACCGACCGTACCGGAGTCCCCGCGCGGACGAGGAACGCGTCCGGAAGGACCCGTCCTCGGCTGTCGGTCCATCGGGTCTCGTCCTCGACCGGGTAGACGACGACCTGCTGAAGGCGTTCGTAGACCATCGCTTCGAGCGCCCGCTGGACGCCCGTGGAACCCCACGCGGCCAGGATGCGCCGGATCTCCTCGAGAGCAACGGATTGGGCGCTCGAGAGCTTCCCCGGGTCCCGCACGGTGAATGTGGCGTCACCCGGACGATAGTCGACGAGGCCCGCGCGCGCCGCTCGACGAAGCGTGAGCTCGGCGTCGGACGCGGTCGGCACCGCCGGGATCGGCGCGATCGCTTCCTCGATCGAACCTTGGGCCTCCTTGGAGGCTCGGTCGCACTTGTTCGCGGCGACCAGTCGTGGTTTCGCCGCTCGGAGGAGCTCTCGCGCGAGGGCGGTCCGCTCCGCGGCCGTCCACCGAGCCGGATGGGCCCGGTCGACGGGGCTCGTGCGAAGCGCCGCATGGATCGCCGTCATGCCGATCGAGAGGCCGGTGAGCCGCTCGGCCAAGAAATCCTCGACCTTGCGGCCGTCGAGCTCGGTGCTCCGGGCCTGACGTTCGAACTCGCGTCCCAGGATCTCCCCCACCCACGCGACCAGTTCGTCCTCGAGCCATCCGACCTCGGTCGCGGGGTCGTGGCTCCCGGGCGCCACCGCCCGGCCCTCGGCGTCCGTTGCCCCCGACAGATCGACGACCTGCACGAACCCGTCGGCAGCCCTCAGGTCGTCGAGGAATCGGTGGCCCAACCCCTTGCCCTCGTGCGCGCCCGGGACGAGTCCGGGTACGTCGACGAGGGCGACCGGGACCCAGCGCGTGCCTTCCACGCACTTCGCGTTCCCCGGCGTGCACGCGGCGCCCCGCTCGGTGTGGGGGCAGGGCGCGCGGACCGCGGCGATCCCGCGGTTCGGCTCGACCGTCGTGAACGGGTAGGGCGCCATCGGCACGTCCAGCAGGGTCAGAGCGTTGAAGAACGTCGACTTTCCGACGTTCGGCTTTCCCACGACCCCTACTTCCACGGTCGCTCCCGCTTCCGAACGCCTAGACGGTGTAATCGGGCGGGGTCTCCGCGACCCCGAGCGCGTGGTTGGTCGCGAGGGCGAGGGCGAAGAGGAGGTCGCCGAGGCGATTCGCCCAGGCCAAGAGCGCCGGCGAGACCGGTTCCGTTCGGTGGAGCGCGACGAGCTCTCGCTCCGCCCGACGGGCGACCGTTCGCGCGACGTGGAGGGCCGCCGCGGCCGTCGATCCGGTCGCCAGGACGAACGTCGATAGCGGGGGATGCATCGCGTCGACCCGGTCGATGTCCTGCTCGAGGCGCTCGACGTGCCGTGGCAGGATCCGGTTCTTCGGGCCCGGGCCACCGGGGGCTCTCGCCAGCTCCGACTGGGCGATGAACAGCTCGTGTTCGAGCCGCCGGACGAGCGCGCGCGTCGCCTCGTCCTTCTCGGGGAGGAAGGAACCGGCGAGCCCGAGGAACGCCCCGAGCTCGTCCAGCGAGCCGTAGGCCCGGATGCGCGCCGAATCCTTGTCTACGCGCGCACCACCGGCGAGACCGGTCGTTCCATGGTCGCCCGTACGGGTGTAGAGACGCGCGATACTCTCGCCTCCGGTCGCCCGGCTAGCTCGTCCAGCGGAGAGCTGAGCCCGTGGACGGGACAGAACGAGATGTGGAGCACCTCATTATGCTTCGCGTCCTGGCGGCACAGTCGGCAAATGAACCCGCTCCGTTCGCTCCATGCGATACTCATCGCTTCCATGTTGCAACCTTTCCCAGTTCCCGGGGGCTAGCGCTCGAGGAGCCCCCGACCCTCGCGGTCCGCTCGTCGTCGACCCGCACGCCGGTCCCGCACGGCGCGAGCGTGCTCGCGCATCGACGGCAGGCTCTCGGTGTGCGTACGGACCATCTCTTTCATCCCGAGCGCCACGAGCGCGTCGAGGAGGCCGTCCACGTCGTGGGCATACCCGTCCTCGACCAGCTCCTCGAGCTCGTTTCGGACGGTTGCAGGAAGCTCGATCGCGGTCGGGCCGGGCGGCGCAGCGCCGCGAACGAGGGCCCGCATCGCCTCGGAGCGGTTCGGGAGGGATCGTTCCTCGCGGAACCGGTCGAGGAGCGAGAGTTCCTCCTCGGTGAGCCGAACTCCGAAGAATCGCGTCGCGCCGGCCGGGCTCCGCGCGTTTCGCATCCGTTTTACAGCAGTTTAACGATTATTTAATTATTGTGTGGTTTTGTTTTACGGGCGGTGGAACACTCACAAACCGGAATCCCCGCACGAAGCACGTGCCCGAGGATCCCCCCGTCCGGCTTAACCCGGGTTCCGGGCCCGTAGGATAGAGGGTCGGCTAT
>Ga0187815_10000079_pt1 | contig 45150 bp, 46 predicted proteins | sample NC_S_5_FD_132962 | JGI IMG/M metagenome (GOLD analysis project Ga0187815, IMG submission 132962) | Wetland sediment microbial communities from Neuse River Estuary, North Carolina, USA - ASW-S_5 | ecosystem: Environmental > Aquatic > Freshwater > Wetlands > Sediment | place: USA: North Carolina... | reverse complement strand
GGTCAGCGCGTCGATGTCCTCGCCCTCGCGCAGCGGCTTCAGGTGGATCACCAGGCGCAGGTACTTGGACGGTTTCACGGACATGTGCCCGAACATCTCGCGCACGTTGAGCACGCCGAGGCCGCGCACTTCCAGCAGGTCCTGCAGCAGCTCGGGGCAACTGCCGTCGATCACGTCCGGTGCGATCAGGGTGAATTCGGTGGCGTCGTCGGCGACCAGGCGGTGGCCGCGGCTGATCAGCTCCAGCGCCAGCTCGCTCTTGCCCGACCCGGGCTCGCCGGTGATCAGCACGCCGATCGAGAACACTTCCAGGAACACGCCATGCAGGGTGGTCTTCGCCGCCAGCTGGCGCGCCAGGTGGTATTGCAGGAAGGTCAGCAGCTCGTGGCCGCGCTTGGTGCTGACCCACAGCGGGGTGTCGGTCTCCTCGGCCACTTCGCGCAGGTCGGAGGGCACCGACTGGTCCTTGGTGACGATCAGCGCCACCGGCCGGCTGGCGGCGATCTTGTGGATCACCTCCCAGCGCTGGCGCGAATCCAGCCCGTCGAGGAAGTTCAGCTCCTCGGTGCCGATGATCTGGATCTTGTTCGGGTAGATGACGTTGAGGTAGCCGATCAGCGAGGGCCGGCGCGTCTGCGCGACGCCAGGCTCCAGCACGCGCGATTCGCCGCGCATGCCGGCCAGCCAGCGCAGCGCCATGCGTTCGTTGACGCCGTCGTAGAGTTGTCGTGCGGTGAGCCGGTCCAAGCCTTCGGTCCTTTGCGTCTCGCGCCGCCGGTGGGCTTCGCGGCGGGGCAGGGCCATTGTGCCAGCTTGGGCGCGGGGTGTGTTCCGGCGGGAGGGCGGGCCGCCCGGCACCGGGCGGCCCGCGGCGGATCGATCAGCCGTACTGGCGTTCGTCGCGCACGGCGCGCTGGTGCTTGTCGACGATCTTCTCGCGATGGCGGCGCAGCTGGTTGACCAGCTTGTCGAACAGCATGTCGATGGAGGCGTACATGTCGGCCTCGGCGGCTTCCGCGTGCAGGGTGGCGCCGGTGACGCCGAGCGTGGCGTCCGCACGGTGCTTCAGCTTGTCGACGGAGAGCACCACGGCGAGGCTGATCAGCTTGTCATCGAGGCGTTGGAGGCGGTCGAGCCGGGATTCGACATGGGCGCGCAGCGCGGGGGTGACTTCGATCTGCTGGCCGCTGAGTTGGAATTGCATGGTACGCCTCCTCTGGTGGTGCAGTGCCGCGTTTCGCGGCGGGGTGGGCATGCGCCGGAGGAACCCGGGGCGCGCCGTCGATCATCCTTCACTACGGGTAATGGGAGCGTTTTTCCGGAGGGCAAGTTCCCGTCCAGGATGTTCCGGTCGATTCCGGAGCATCCTTCAGCCGATGCGCTGGCGTTCGCTGGAACTGGGGATGCGCAGCCCCTCCCGGTACTTGGCCACGGTGCGCCGGGCGACCTGGATGCCCTTGCCCTTCAGCTCCTCGGCCAGTGCCTGGTCGGACAGCGGCTTGCGCGGGTCCTCCGCCTCGATCAACTTGCGCAGCATGGCCTGGATCGCGGTGGCCGACGCGCTGCCGCCGTCCTCGGTGGAGACGCCGCTGGAGAAGAAATACTTCAGCTCGAAGGTGCCGCGCGGCGTGTGCAGGTACTTGCGCGTGGTGACGCGCGAGATGGTCGATTCGTGCATGCCCACCTCCTCGGCCACCTCGCGCAGCACCAGCGGGTGCATCGCCTCGGGGCCGTAGTCGAGGAAGGCGCTCTGCCGCCGCACGATGGCGCCGGCCACCTTGAGCAGGGTCTCGGCGCGCGACTCCAGGCTCTTCAGCAGCCAGCGCGCCTCCTGCAGCTGCCCCTTCATCCAGCTCGCGTCCTCGCCGCGGGCGCGGGCGATCAGGTTGCAGTAATGCTGGTTCAGGCCCAGCCGCGGCTGGGCCTCCGGGTTCAGGCGCACCTGCCAGCGGCCGCCCTCGCGCACCGCGTAGACGTCGGGCGCCACGTATTCCACCGGGGTGGCGTCCAGCGCCGCGCCGGGGCGCGGATCGAGGCTGCGGATCAGCGCGGCGGCGGCGGCCACCTCGTCCTCGCCGGCGCGCAGCTTGCGCGCCAGCTTCGCGATGTCGTTGCGCGCGAGCAGTTCCAGTTCGCCGTCGACGATGGCGAGCGCCAGCTCGCGCTGCGGGGTGGCGGCGTCGAACTGCTCCAGCTGGCTGCGCAGGCAGTCGCGCAGGTCCAGGCTGGCCACGCCCAGCGGATCGAAGCCCTGCAGGCGGCGGCGCACCGCCTCGATTTCGTCGAGGCTGGCGGCCAGGTTGGCCGGCAACGCCGCACGTACCGCCTCGATGCCGTCGGCGAGGTAGCCGTCGGCATTCAGCGCGTCGATCAGCACGGTGGCGATCGCGGTCTGGCGCGGGTTGAAACCGGCCAGGTTGAGCTGCCACAGCAGGTGCTGCTGCAAGGTCTCCGGCGCGACGTTCTGCGGCTCGAAATCCTCGTCGCCGCGCGTGGCGCCGCTGCTGCCGCTGCCGTTGGAGAAGTCGATCGGCGTCTCGACGCTGCCGCCGCCGTCCTCGGCCCAGTCGGTACTGTCGCCGCCGTCGACGTCCTGGTTGGCGGCCGCTTCGGCGGGACCGGGCACCTGCACGTAATCGGCTTCCGGCGCGGCCTCGTCGGAGACGGCCTCGTCCTCGCTTTCGTCGGCGAATTCCAGCAGCGGGTTGCCTTCGGCGAGCTGCCGCAATTCGGCCTCCAGCTCCAGTTGCGACAGTTGCAGCAGGCGGATGGCCAACTGCAGCTGCGGCGTCAGGGTGAGCTGCTGGTGGAGGCGGAACTGGAGTGCGGGTTTCATGCCGGCCGGGGGGGTGGACTGGACCCCATCCTACCCGCAGCCGGCGGGGCCGGCCATAGCCGTGCGCCGGGGTGAAGACCCCGTCACAGGCGGAATTCGCGGCCCAGGTAGACCTCGCGCACCTTTTCGTCGGCGAGGATGTGGGCGGGCGTGCCGCGCGACAGCACTTCGCCCTCGTTGAGGATGTAGGCGCGGTCGCAGATGCCCAGGGTTTCGCGCACGTTGTGGTCGGTGATCAGCACGCCGATGCCGCGTTCCTTGAGGTGGCGCACGATGCGCTGGATCTCGCCCACCGAGATCGGGTCGACGCCGGCGAACGGCTCGTCGAGCAGCATGTAGCGGGGGTTCGCGGCCAGCGCGCGGGCGATCTCCACGCGGCGGCGCTCGCCGCCGGACAGGCTGATGCCCTTCTGGCCGGCGATGTGGGCGATCTTCAGTTCGTCCAGCAGGCTTTCCAGCTCGGTGTCGCGTTGCTGGGGCGTGAGGCCTTCGCGCAGCTCCAGCACTGCCATGATGTTGTCCGCCACGCTGAGCCGGCGGAACACCGAGGCCTCCTGCGGCAGGTAGCCGATGCCCAGGCGCGCGCGCAGGTGCATCGGCAGGCCGGTGATCTCCTGCTTGTCCAGCCTGATCGTGCCGGCGTCGGCCTCGATCAGGCCCACCACCATGTAGAAGCAGGTGGTCTTGCCGGCGCCGTTGGGCCCGAGCAGGCCCACCACCTCGCCTTCGCGGATGGAGAAGCCGAAATCGCGCACTACCTGCCGCGACTTGAAACTCTTCTGCAGACCTTCGGCTGACAGCATGCTTACTTGCCGCCCGCCGGTGCGCTGTGGGCCGGAGCGGGAGACGCCTGCTGGCCCTGCTTGGTCTTGGGCAGGAAGGTCATGTGCACGGCGTTGTCGCCGCTGCTGCTGCCGGTCATTTCGCTGGTCTGGGTGTTGTAGGTGAGCTTGTCGCCGTGCGCCTCGCCGCGGCCCTGCTGCTTGACCACGGCATTGCCGGTGAGCACGGCGATGCCGTTGATGTTGTCGTAGTCGAGCCGGGCGGCGTCGCCGGTCATCAGGTTGCCGCTGTCGTCCAGCTCCTGGATGTGCGCGGGCGCGCCGGTGACCTGCACGTGGTCGACGTTCTGGTCGGCGTCGAAATGCACCGTGGCCAGGTCACCGGTGATCTTCATGGTGCCCTGGCTGATCACCACGTGGCCGTGCAGCTTGACCGTGCTGTTGGGGGCGTAGGTGCCGTCGAACGAGTCCGCGTGCTCGACGTTCATCGGCTGCTGGCGGTCGGACTTCTTCGCCAGGGCCAGCGCGGGCAGCAGCGCCAGCGCCGCCGCGGCGAGCAGGCCGGCGACGAACTTACGACTTGCGCTTGCGCGGCGGGAACGTGGCATGGACATTGTCGAGCAACTCCAGGTGATTGTCGTTGAGGTTGGCACGCATGCCGACTCCGTCCATTCTACTGTCGCCCTGCGTCATCTGCGCCGGCGCGGCGGTCTCCATGCGATTCTCCTTCGGCCACACGGTGACGTCCGAAGAGACCAGGTCCGTAGCCGCGGTATCGGCCCAGGCGGGACGATGCATGGTCACCGGGCCCTGCAGCTTGATCAGGGTGCCGCTCTTGTCCACCCAGCCGTACAGCGACTGGCCGTGCCAGTCCGGCACGCCGGGCTTCCTGGAGGAGAGGTCGAACACGGGCGAGTTGATGTACAGCGAATCGTCGCCCTCGCGGCGCTCCAGGCGCGGTGCCTGCATGCGGAAGGCGAGCTGGCCCTCGGGGTTGTAGGACCACAGCCTGAAATTGGTGAGCGTATAGCCCGAGCGCGGCGGCCCCACGAAATCGTTCGGTTTCGGCGTCGGCCCCATCCACCACAGCAACAGCTGGGCAACGCCGGCGGCCAGCCCTACCAGCACGATCCCGCTGGCCAGCTTGCGGTCGCGCAGCCAGCGGCGCAGGCGCAGGGTCACCGCCAGCGCTCCCGTTCGGCGGCGCTCTTGCCCTGCGCGTGCAGGAGCAGGTCGCAGACTTCGCGCGCCGCGCCCATGCCGCCGGGCAGGCGGGTCTGCCAGTGCGCGGCCCCGGCCACCCAGGGATGGGCGTTGGCCACCGCCACGGCGAGGCCGGCAATGCCCATGGGCGGAAGGTCGGGCAGGTCGTCGCCGACGAAGGCGGCCTGCTCGGGCGCGAGGTTCAGCGCTTCCAGCAGGGCCAGGAAGCAGGCGCGCTTGTCGCCCTGGCCCTGGTAGACGTGGGCGATCTCCAGCTCCTCGGCGCGCAGCGCCACAGGATGGCTGATCCGCGCGGTGATCAGCGCCACCCGCACGCCATGGGCCTGCAGCCGCTTCAGGCCCAGGCCATCGTGCACGTGGAACACCTTGGTTTCGCGGCCGTCCTCGCCGTACCAGAGGCGGCCGTCGGTCAGCGTGCCGTCGACGTCGAAGGCGGCCACGCGGATTTTCGCGGCGCGGGCGAGGAGATCGGCGGGGAGGTCGGCGAGGTAGTCAGTGGGCACGGGTGGGGTTCTGGATGGAGCCAAGGTCAAGAGCGGCTTGCCTGATTTGTCTGATTCGTCAAGACGAATCAGACAACACGCGCCCGGAGCAGATCATGAATGTTCAGCGCGCCGATCACGCGGCGTTCGGCGTCGACCACCAGCAAGGCGTGGATCTGGTGCTTCTCCATCAGCTGGGCCGCCTCGGAAGCGAGCTTGTCGGGGCCGATGGTCTTGGGGCCGCGGGTCATCAGCGCGGCCACGGTGGCGTTGCGCAGGTTCACGTCCTCGTCGTCCAGCGCCCGGCGCAGGTCGCCGTCGGTGAATACGCCGAGCAGGCGATCGTCGGCGTCCACCACCGCGGTCATGCCCAGGTGCTTGCGGGTCATCTCCACCAGCGCGGCGGTGAGACTGGCCTCGGGCGGCACGCGCGGCACTTCGTCGCCGGCGTGCATCACGTCGCTGATCCGCAGCAGCAGGCGGCGGCCCAGGCTGCCGGCGGGGTGCGAACGGGCGAAGTCGTCCGCGGTGAAGCCGCGCGCCTCCAGCAACGCGATCGCCAGCGCGTCGCCCAGCACCAGCGCTGCCGTGGTGCTGGTGGTGGGCGCCAGGCCCAGCGGGCAGGCCTCGGTGCTGACGCTGCCGTCCAGGTGCACGTCGGCCTGGCCGGCCAGCGAGGAACCCGGCTTGCCGGTGATCGCGATCAGCGGGATGCCCTGGCGCTTGATCGGCTGCAGGATCAGCAGCAGTTCGTCGGTCTCGCCGGAATAGGACAGCGCCAGCACCACGTCGTCGGGCTGGATCATGCCGAGGTCGCCGTGGCTGGCCTCGCCCGGGTGCACGAAGAACGCCGGGGTGCCGGTGGAGGCCAGGGTGGCGGCGATCTTGCGGCCGACGTGGCCGGATTTGCCCATGCCGGTGACCACCACGCGGCCCCGGCAGGCCAGGATCAGCCGGCACGCCTCCACGAATGCGGCGCCGATGCGCGGCTCCAGCTCGGCGATGGCGGCCGCCTCGGTGGCGATCACCGCACGGGCGCTGCGCACGATGGCCTCGGGCGCGGGTTCGATGGCGGCGTGCGGGGCGGGGCGTGGGTTCATGTCGGCTCGATGCGGGACGATGGGAGGCCCGTGGCGGGGCGCTGGCGGCCGGGAGGAGGGCTCTGTCGTTTCTGCGACAGGGGATTTCCATTACCATGGCATATTCGCATTTTAACGTCAGATCGACGCGATACCGATATCGGCCGCGTCGCCGCCCCTGCCCGTGGAAGCCCGATGGACCCAGCACGCATCCAGACCCTGATCGAAACCGGCCTGCCCGGGGCGCAGGTCGAGGTCAGCGGCGACGACGGCGTGCATTTCGAGGCCACCGTGGTGAGCGCCGCGTTCGCCGGCAAGCTGCCGCTGGCGCGGCACCGGCTGGTGTACGCCACGCTGGGCGAACTGATGGGCGGTGCGATCCACGCGCTGGCGCTGAAGACGCTGACCCCCGAAGAGGCCGCGACGCGCCGGCAGTGATGTCATGACATTTCCGGCATCCATGCCGCCTTTTTCTCGCGCCCACCGGCGGAGCGCACAAGTTTAGGAACACCGATGGCCAAAATCCTGATCAATGGCGGCGTGCCGCTCCAGGGCGAGGTGGGCATTTCAGGCGCCAAGAACGCCGTGCTGCCGATCCTCGCCGCCTGCCTGCTGGCCGACGCGCCGGTGAGCATCGGCAACGTGCCGCACCTGCACGACGTCACCACCTTCATCGAGCTGCTCGGCCAGATGGGCGTGCAGCTGGTGCTGGACGACCGCATGAAGATCCACGTCGACCCGCGCACCACCAGCACCTGCATCGCGCCGTACGACCTGGTGCGCACCATGCGCGCCTCGATCCTCGTGCTGGGCCCTTTGGTGGCGCGCTTCGGCCAGGCCGAGGTGTCGCTGCCGGGCGGTTGCGCGATCGGCTCGCGCCCGGTCGACCAGCACATCCGCGGCCTGCAGGCGCTGGGCGCCGAGATCAGCGTGGAGAACGGCTACATCAAGGCACGCGCCAAGCGGCTCAAGGGCGCGCGCATCGTGATGGACATGGTCACCGTCACCGGCACCGAGAACATCCTGATGGCGGCCACGCTCGCCGAGGGCACCACGGTGATCGAGAACGCCGCGCAGGAGCCCGAGGTGGTCGATCTCGCGCACTGCCTGATGTCGATGGGCGCGCAGATCGAGGGCGTGGGCACCTCGACCCTGGTGATCCACGGCGTGGATCGCCTGCACGGCACCGACTACAAGGTGCTGCCCGACCGCATCGAGACCGGCACCTTCCTGGTCGGCGCGGCGATGACCGGCGGCAAGGTGCGCGCCCGCGGCGCCCGCGCCAGCACGCTGGACGCGGTGCTGGCCAAGCTGGAGGATGCCGGCGCGCAGATCTCCAGCGGCGAGGACTGGATCGAGCTGGACATGGGCGGCCGGCGGCCCAGGGCAGTCAACATCACCACCGCGCCTTACCCCGCGTTCCCCACCGACATGCAGGCGCAGTTCACCGCGCTCAACTGCGTGGCCGAAGGCACCGGCGTGATCACCGAGACCGTTTTCGAGAACCGCTTCATGCATGCGCACGAGTTGCAGCGCCTGGGTGCCGACATCCAGCTCGAGGGCAACACCGCGGTGATCAAGGGTGTCCAGCACATGAGCGGTGCCCCGATCATGGCCACCGACCTGCGCGCCTCGGCGTGCCTGGTGCTGGCCGGCCTGGTGGCGCAGGGCGACACCACGGTCGACCGCGTCTACCACATCGACCGCGGCTACGAGAACATCGAAGAGAAGCTCGGCGTGCTCGGCGCCAGGATCCGTCGCTTGCCGAACTGAGCGCCCCGCCGCAGACTGCCCTCCGTTGTGCAATGGAGGGCATGGCATGGCGTACTACTGGCGACTCAAGGACATTCCCGAACTGCGCGATTTGCAGTCAGGAGACCGTGCCAAGTGGTGGCGTGAAGCGGTGGCGCAAAGCCGCGACTCTCGCGCCATGGTCATCAGATTTCTCGCATTCCTGTGTACGGCGTTTGCTGCAAACATGCTTGCCAAGGAACTCGGCGGCGGCAACATATGGGTGCATTCGGCTTGCATGGCTGTTGCCATAGGAGTAGTTGCCTGGCTCATCGAGTGCATGTCGGACCAACCCAGGGCCAGACGCTGGCTGCAGGCGAACCTCGCCAGGCAAATGGCCAGAGAGCAAAGGCTCGAAGCGAAATGATGCCTCTCTGGCGGCAATCGGTTTCGGCGTACTGAAGATCACCGACTGCGGCACCAGGTCGCTGCCTTTGCCGAGGGAGCCCGGTGGATCGCGTGTGCCACATCGATCGCGGCTACGAGAACATTGAGAAAAAGCCCGGCGTGCTGGGCGCCCGGATCTGCCGCTTGCCAAACTGGGCAACGCCGCCGCAGACTGCCGCCCCGTGAGGCAAGGGGGCTGCGATGGCGTACTACTGGTGGTCGGAAGACGTTCCCGAGCTGGCAGCAGTGCCGCGGACCGACCGGAAACTGTGGTGGTGCATCGCGCGCAACGAGAGTCGCTCCGGGCTGCCGGGCAGCTTGATCGGCTGGCTGGATGCGTTGCCGTGGTTCGGCGTGTTCCTGGCCTTCAGTCACGCGGACCCGGGGCGTCAGCACGGCCCGTTCTTCGCCGTCGCGTGCATCGCGTTGGCGCTTGCCGTCGATCTGGCGCTGGACGCTGGCGTGGATCAGCCCCTGCGTCGCCATTGGCTGCGCGAACATATGCACGAGTACCGGCAATCGCGCCCCTGGCTGCATCCTTCCGCAATCGCGGCAGCCGAGGATAACGGCCGCGAAGCCGACTCCCGCAGTTGGCGCCTGCAGGACATCCCCGAGCTGTGTGACGTGCCTGTACCGCGCCGCCGTGCACTGTGGCGCGAGGCGATCTCGCGCAGCACGACGCCGCAGACCATGCTGCGCATGATGCTGATCGTTTTCATGGTAGCCATGGTGGCCGGCAGTGCTTGCCGAATGCTGTTTCCGGCAATCTTGCCGCTGTGGGCAGAGCTGCTGGCCGCCGCTTGCGCCTCCTTCGTGACGGATCGCTGGTTCCGCTGGCCCGCCGCGCGCCGTTGGCTGCGCGAGCATGCGCACGAACTGGATCGCTACGTGCCGGCTTGAGGTTTACGGCTGGGAATAGCTCACCAGCTCCAGCACCAGGCTGCCGCCGTCGCTTTGCGCCAGCTTCACCGGCAACGGGTAACGGCCGGGCACGTACCAGGCGCTGAATTCCCTGGCGGAGTCGCTGCGTTCCACCCGCTCGGCCTTGAAGCTGCCGGCCGGCACCTTGACGGTTTCGCTGCCCGCGACCTTGAAGCTTTCCGCCGCCACCGCCTGCCGCACGCCCACGGGCAGGCTGAGCTGCCGCTTGCCTTCACCCAGCGCGAGTCCGACCGCCAGCGGCACGGTATTGCGCTCGACCATGCCGGGCTGGGCCGGGTAGCTGGAAGCATGCTTGCCGTCCTGCACGCTCACTTGCCGCGTCGCCCAGTCCACCTGCAGGTGGCGCCGCTTGTCCTTGCCGGCGGCGACGAGGTGATAGTCGTAGCTGATCGCCTCGGGCACGGTGCCTTTCCAGCGGAAGCGCGAAGCCTCCTGCGTGCTGGCGCCGAGCAGGGCGGCGAGGCCGGCGGTGCCCTTGGTGTCCTTGCGCAGGATCCAGCTGCCGTCCGGCCCCGCACGCAAGGTCACGGTGGCCTCGCCCATCGGCTGGCCATCCTGGCTCACCGTGTAGCGCGCGGTGAAGGGTTGGGGCGTCGTGGCTGCGGCGGCGGTGCCGGCGAACGGCAGCAGGGCGAGGGCGGCGGCGAGCAGGGTGCGCGGGTTCATGGAGGACGAGTCTGCCGGTGGCCGACTGAACCGCGCGTCACTGCAGGCCGTGTTCGCCCAGGTGCAGCGGCGCGCGCAGCGGCTGGCCGTCCAGCAGCACGCCGGCCTCGCCCAGCGCGAGGCGGCGCGCCGCGACCAGCGCCACCACCGCCGGCAGCAGGCGGTGCTCCAGCGGCAGCAGGCGCCGCGCCAGGGTTTCCTCGTCGTCGTCGGCCGCGATGGCCAGCCGCGCCTGGGCGACCAGCGGGCCGCCGTCCAGCTCGGCGGTGACGAAGTGCACGCTGGCGCCGTGCTCGGTATCGCCCGCGTCCAGTGCGCGGCGGTGCGTGTGCAGGCCGCGGTACTTGGGCAGCAACGAGGGGTGGATGTTGAGCACACGCCCGGCCCATGGCGCCAGCGCGGCGCCGTCGATCACCCGCATGAAGCCGGCCAGCACCAGCAGTTCGGCGCCGCTGGCGGCGATGCGCGCGAACAGCTCGCGGTCGAACGTCGGGCGGTCGGGATAGCTCTTCGGGTCCAGCGCCAGCGTGGGGATGCCGGCATCGCCGGCCAGCCGCAGCGCGCCGGCGGAGGCCTTGTCGCTGGCCACCAGCACGAACTCCACCGGCAACGTGCCGGCGTCGCGCGCCGCGATCAGCGCGGCGAGGTTGCTGCCGCGGCCGGAGGCGAGCACGGCGACTTTCAACGGGGTTTGCGTCACGGACGGATCAGCCGATGTGGACGCGCTCGTCGCCCGCAGCCTTCACCACTTCGCCGACCACGCGGCTGGCGAGGCCATGCTTCGCCAGCAGGGCCGAGGCGGCAGACACTGCATCGCGCGGCAGGATCACGGTGAAGCCCACGCCGCAGTTGAAGGTGCGCCACATTTCCTCGCGGGCGACCCTGCCTTCGCGCTGCAGCCAGTCGAATACGGGCGGCAGCGCCAGCGCGGATGCGTCCAGCGCGAGGCCGAGGCCGTCGGGCACCACGCGGATGATGTTTTCCTTGAGGCCGCCGCCCGTGATATGGGCCATGCCGTGCACCGCCGCGCCCTGGTTGGCCAGGAGATCCAGCATCGGCTTGACGTAGATGGTGGTCGGGGCCATCAGCGCATCGACGAGCTTCACGCCGCCGAGGTCGAGGTCCAGCGGGCTGCCGGCGCGTTCGAGGATTTTGCGGACCAGCGAATAGCCGTTGGAGTGCGGGCCGCTGGAGGCCACGCCCAGCACCAGGTCGCCGGCCACGATGCCGTCGCCGGAGAGCAGCTGCGACTTCTCCACCGCGCCCACGGTGAAGCCGGCGAGGTCGTATTCGCCGGGCGGGTACATGTCGGGCATCTCGGCGGTCTCGCCGCCGATCAGCGCGCAGCCGGCCAGCTCGCAGCCCCTGGCGATGCCGCCGACCACCGCCGCGGCGGTGTCCACGTCCAGCTTGCCGGTGGCGAAGTAGTCCAGGAAGAACAGTGGCTCGGCACCCTGCACCAGCACGTCGTTCACGCACATGCCGACCAGGTCGATGCCGATGGTGTCGTGGCGACCGAGCTGCTGGGCCAGCTTGAGCTTGGTGCCCACGCCGTCGGTGCCGGAGACCAGCACCGGCTCACGGTACTTGCCGCCCAGGTTGAACAGGCCGCCGAAGCCGCCCAGACCGCCCATCACCTCGGGGCGGGCGGTGCGCTTGACCAGCGGCTTGATGCGTTCGACCAGGGCATTGCCGGCGTCGATATCGACCCCGGCGGCGCGGTAGGTGAGGGCGTCGGACATGGCGGGAACCGGCGGTGGGAAACGCGCAATTCTAGCGCATGCGGGCTGCCACCGGTGCGGCCGCATGGCCGGCCCCGCGGCCTGCGGCATGGACGCCGGGAGGGCGATTGGGCAGACTTCCGGGGTATCCCCTTGGCCAGTGTCCCGCCGATGCGCCTGCCCCCGATGCGTCTGCTCCGCCTGCTCACCATCGCCCTGCTGCTGGGCTTCGCCGCGTTGCCGCCGCTGCACGCGCAGGGTGCCTCGCCGTATTCGGTGACGGTGCCTGTGCCCGACACCAGCGACACCCAGCGCAGCGACGCCTTCGCCACCGCGCTCAGCCAGGTGCTGGTGCGGGTGGCGGGCGGCCAGGACCTGCGCAGCAAGGCGGGTTACGACGATGCGCTGAAGAATGCCGCCGCGCTGGTACGCCGCTTCCAGTACGCGCGTGCCGCCACCGGCATGAGCCTCACCGTGGATTTCGAGCCCGGCGCGGTGCGCCACCTGGTCTCCACGCTGGGTGTGGTGGGCAGCGTCGGCGCCAAGCCGCCGGTGCTGCTGCTGGTGCGCGGCAGCGACGGCCAACTGCTGGACAAGGATGCGCTGGCCAGCCTCGCCGGGGCCGCCGCCGCGCGCGGTTACGGCGTGGCCTACGTCGATCCCGCCAACGCGCCCGATCCGGCCAAGGTGGACGCTGCCGACCCGGCCACGCTGGCGGCGATCAACCAGCACTACCACACCGGCCTGGTGCTGCTGGGCAGCCTGCACGACGGCAGCGCCGACTGGACCCTGGTCTCCGGCGGCAAGGCGCAGCGCTGGACCGGCAAGGCTGCCACCGAGGACGCGCTGCTGGCCGACGCCGGCAACGGCACCGTCGACCGCATCGGCAAGCAGCTCAACGTGATCGGCGCCACGGTCAGCGACGAAAAGCTGTGGGTGAGCGGGCTGGACAGCGCGATGGACTACGCCAGCCTGCTCAACGTGCTGCGCGCCGATCCCTCGGTGCGCAGCGACAGCGTCGTCACGCTGGGCGCGGAGAACGACGGCATGCTGGTCGGGCTCAAATCGGCGATGCCGGCCGACGCGCTGGCCGCGAACCTCGCCGCCAGCGGGCGGCTGATCCGCGCCGCCGCGCATCCCGGCACCGACGCCAGCCTGCGCTGGCTGCACTGATGCGTGTCCCTCGCGAAACGCCGCACATCCCGGTGCGGACAGGATGGAAATAACGGCATGCTGACCCACGAGAACCAGCGCCGCTGGCAGATGCTGGCGATCCTCGCGGTCGTCGGCTTCCTGCTGTGGCGGCTGTCGCCAATGCTGATGCCGTTCGTGGTGGCGGCAATGCTGGCCTACCTCGGCGATCCGCTGGCGGACCGGCTGGAGCGCCTGGGGCTGGGCCGCACCCTGGCGGTGAGCATCGTGTTCCTGGTGCTGCTGCTGGCGCTGGGCGGCGCCCTGCTGTTGCTGATCCCGCTGATCTCGCGCCAGATCGAGAACCTGATCCAGAACGTGCCGCGCTACGTGGACTGGGCCGAGCACACCGCCTGGCCGTGGCTGCAGGCGAAGCTGCACCTCGACCCGCGCACGTTCGACAGCGACCAGCTGATCGCTGCGATCAAGGAGCACATCGGCTCGGTGGGCGGCATCGCCGGCCAGGTGCTGGGCAAGGTCTCGCGCTCCGGCCTCGGCCTCGTGCTGTGGCTCACCAACCTGGTGCTGATCCCGGTGGTGGCGTTCTACCTGCTGCGCGACTGGGACCGGCTGGTGGCGGCGATCGACCGCCTGCTGCCGCGCTCGGTCCAGCCCACCATCGCCCACCTCGCGCGCGAGTCCGACGCCGTGCTCGGCGCTTTCGTGCGCGGCCAGTTGCTGGTGATGCTGGCGCTGGGCGTGTACTACGGCGGCACGCTGTCGCTGGTCGCCGGGCTGTCGGTGGGCGCGCTGATCGGCATGGTCGCGGGCCTGCTCAGCTTCGTGCCCTACCTCGGCTTCATCACCGGCTTCGGCGCCGCGATCATCGCCGCCCTGGTGCAGTACGGCGACTGGAACCACGTGCTGGTCGTCTGCGCCGTGTTCGTGGTGGGCCAGCTGCTGGAAGGCTACGTGCTGGTGCCCAAGCTGGTGGGCGAGAAGATCGGCCTGCATCCGGTGGCGGTGATCTTCGCCGTGCTGGCCGGCGGCGAGCTGTTCGGCTTCATCGGCGTGCTGCTGGCGTTGCCCGCCGCCTCGGTGGTGATGGTGTTGCTGCGCTACCTGATGGAGCGCTACCGCCAGAGTGAGCTGTACACGGAGGAGGGCGAGGCCGACCCCGTCCTTCACGACACGGTCGCGGAAGTGGAAGTCGCGGTGAGCACCGCCGCCGGCACGGTGGAAGCCGGGACGGTGATAGCGACGCCGTCGCGCGAGCCGCCCGCCCAGCCATGATCCCGCAACTGCCGCTCGCGCTGCGCTGGCCGCGCCGCCAGCGCTTCGAACATTTCCATGCCGGCGCCAACGCCGCCGCGCTGGCCGCGGTCGAACGACTTGCGCGCGAACCCGCGGCGCCGTGGCTGTACCTTCACGGTCCCGCAGGCAGCGGCAAGAGCCACCTGCTGATGGCCGCCTGCCAGGCTGCCGGGGAAGCCGGTCACTCCGTGCAATACCTGCCCTTGGCGCGCATCAGCGACCGCGCCACCGCGATCCGCGGCGTCGCCGGTGCCGCACTGCTGGCGCTGGACGATCTCGGCGCCATTGCCGGCGAACGCGAGGCCGAGCACGCGCTGTTCGACCTCTACAACCGGGCGAAGGCCGAAGGTGCGGCGCTGCTGTTCGCCGCCGAAGCCGTGCCCGCGCAGCTCGGACTCGGCCTGCCCGACCTGCGCTCGCGCCTCGGCGCCTGCACCCAGTTCGCGCTGAAGCCGCTGGACGACGCCGAACGCCGCGAGGTGCTCAAGGCCCAGGCCGGCCTGCGCGGCATCGAGCTGGACGAGGGCGTGCTGGACTGGCTGTTCGCCCGCCACACCCGCGACCTCGGCGCGCTGCTGGACCTGCTCGACCGGCTGGACCAGGCTTCATTGGCGGCGCAGCGGCGGGTGACGATCCCGTTCCTGCGCGGCATGTTGCGCGAATCCGGCCACGCCGGACCCTGAGCCATGCCGCTCGCCGCGCTTGCCTGGCTGTTCACCGTTGGCGTGCTGCTGCACAACCTGGAGGAGGCGCTGTGGCTGCCGGCCTGGTCGACTAGGGCGGGGCGCTGGTATCGGCCGGTGGCGGCGCCGGTGTTCCGCTTCGCCGCGGCCGTTTTGTCGCTGGCCTTCCTTGTCCTGACCCTGGCGGCCGGCTGGTCACCGCCCGGCAGCGTGGCGGCCTACCTGATGGCAGGTTATGTGCTCGCCATGGTGTTGAACGTGGTCGCGCCGCATGTGCTGGCCACCATTGCGCTGCGCCGCTACATGCCCGGCACCGCCACCGCGGTGCTGCTGAACCTGCCGCTCGGCCTGCTGTACCTGCGGCAGGCGCTGGCCGAGCGCTTCGTCGAGCTGCAGGTGTTCCGCTGGGCGGGGCCGCTGGTGGTCGTCGGACTGCTGGCGGCCCTGCCCACGCTGTTCGCGCTGGCGCGCGCGGTGTGTCGGACGCAGGCGGCGTCGCGAGGCGTACGCTGAATCAGGCCTTCAACAGTTCCGGCGTCGCATGCGCACCGATCGCATCGGTCATCGCCTTCGCCACGTTGAGGTTGCCGGCGATGATGTTGCCGCTTTCGGGAATGCCGTCGCGGCCGGCGAAGTCGCCGTAGCGGCCACCCGCCTCGTGCACCAGCAGCGCGCCGGCTGCCATGTCCCAGGGCTTGAGGCCGATCTCGAAATAGCCGTCGTAGCGGCCGGCGGCGGTGTAGGCGAGATCCAGCGCGGCGGAGCCGGAGCGGCGGATGTCCTCGGCCTGGCCGAGCAGGGCGCGGGTCATCGCCAGCTGGGTGTCCAGGTGCGCACGCTGGCGGTAGGGGAAGCCGGTGGCGATCATCGCGCCGCCGAGGTTCTCGCGCTTGCCGACGCGGATGCGGCTGGGGCCGGTGCCCTTGTCGAGATACGCGCCGTCGCCCTTGCTGGCGGTGAACAGCTCGCCGCGAAGGGGATCGAACACCACGCCGTAGACCGGCACGCCCTTGTCCAGCAGGGCGATGGAGACGGAGAAGTGCGGGATGCCGCGCAGGTAGTTGTGGGTACCGTCCAGCGGGTCGATCACCCAGGTGAGCGGGTTCTTCTTGCCGATGGCGCCGCCCTCTTCGGCGAGTATGCCGTGGTCGGGATAGGCGCGGCGCAACTCCTTGACGATCTCGGCTTCGGCCAGCTTGTCGACCTCGGAAGCGAAGTCCATGCGTTGCTTCTCGACGACGGTGAGGCCGTCGATGCGGTTCATGTAGCGCAGGATGACGTTGCCGGCGGCGCGCGCGGCGCGCACCGCGATGGTGATGGCGGGTCGGGTCATGGCTTCGGCTTGGCAAAAGAGCAGGGTTGCGGCCGGCGATTCTAGCAGAAGGCGGCCCATGCCCGTCGGGCGTTGCCGTTATCCTAGGCGGTCTTCGCGCTGTCGGCTCCGCCCATGAATCCCCTTGAACTGGCTACCCTTTTCCGTTTCGTGCTGGTGCGCACCTCGCATCCGGGCAACATCGGCAGTGCGGCGCGGGCGATCCGCACGATGGGCTTCACGCGGATGGAACTGGTGGCGCCGCACCAGTTTCCGGACCGCGAGGCGAACGCGCTGGCGGCAGGCGCGGACGACGTGCTGGAAGGCGCGGGCGTGCACGCGGGGCTGGTGGACGGCCTCGCCGGCTGCACGTACGCGATCGGCCTGTCGGCGCGCCGGCGCGGGGTGAACCTGCCGGAGCTGACTCCGCGCGAGGGCGCCCTGCAGGCATTGGCCGCCGCCGCGCGCGGCGGTCAGGTTGCGCTGGTGTTCGGCAACGAGCGCACCGGGCTGGAGAACGAGGAGCTGGCGCTGTGCCATGCGATGGTGCGCATCCCCAGCGTGGACGATTTCAGCTCGCTGAACCTGTCGCAGGCGGTGCAGGTGATGGCCTATGAAATGCGCCTGGCGCTGCTGGGCGACCAGCTGCCCGCGCCGCCGCCGGAACACGACGAGCCGCCGGCCGATGCGGCGCAGATGGAGCGCTTCTACGTGCACCTCGCGCAGACGCTGGACGACATCGACTTCCACAAGGGCCGCGAGCCCACCACGATCATGCTGAGGCTGCGCAAGCTGTTCCAGCGCGCCCAGCCCGATCAGCGCGAACTGCGCGTGCTGCATGGCATCCTCGCCGACGCGCAGCGGATGGCGATGCTGGCGCGGGATGCGCCAGCATCGCCGCGATCCACGGAGGGATCGCACGTCAATCAGGCTGAGCCTGATTGACGGAGCCTTATCCGGCTTTGGCCGGATGGGGCGAGCCTGGAAAGGGCAGGAAGCCCTTTCCAGGTTATCAATACGCGCTTTTGCTCGGCTTTATGCGGTCTCGGGGCACTACCCCTCCGCCTCGTCCGCGTTCTCGGTCTGCGGCGCGCGGCTGACCAGCAGCTTGTCGATGCGTGCGCCGTCCAGGTCCACCACCTCGAAGCGGAGGCCCCGCCAGGCGAACACCTCGCCGGTCTGCGGGATGTGGCCCAGCGCCGCCATCACCATGCCGGCCGCGGTGCGGAAGTCGTGTTCTTCCTCGCCGGGCAGGTGGTCGACGTGCAGCAGTTCGCGCAGGTCGTCGTTGGCCAGGCTGCCGTCCACCAGCCAGCTGCCGTCGGCGCGCTGCACGATGGGGGCGTCCGTGTCGGCATCGCCGTGGCCGAGCTGGCTGGCGCCCACCACCGCGGCGAGCAGATCGTTGACGGTGACCAGCCCCTCGATGTCGCCGTATTCGTCCACCACCAGGGCCAGCGGGGTCTCCGCGTCGCGGAATTCCTCCAGCAGGTCCAGCGCGCGCGCGGTGGCGGGTACGTAGAGCGGTTTCGCCAGATGGTCGAACAGTTGCGGGCGGCCGTCCGCGAAGGCCTGCAGCAGGCGCTTCACCTCGACCACGCCGACCACCTCGCTCTCGTCGCCGCGGTAGACCGGGTAGCGCGAGTACGGCGTCTGCCGCAGCACCTCCACGTTCTCCTCGCGCGTCGCCGCCATGTCCAGCCAGGCGATGCGCACGCGCGGCGTCATCACGCTGTCCACGCTGCGGTCGCCCAGCCGCAACACGCGGTTGACCATGTTGTGCTCGTCGGCGTCCAGCACGCCTTGTTCGGCGCTTTCGGCCACCAGCAGGCGGATTTCCTCCTCGGTGGCGGCGGCGTGGCCGCGGCTGCGTACGCCAAGCAGGCGCAGCAGCAGGCTGCTGGCGGCGTTGAGCAGCCACACGAACGGGGCGGTGGCGCGTGACAGCAGCAGCATCGGGATCGCCACGATGCCGGAGAGCTTTTCCGGCGCCGACAGCGCGAGGCGCTTGGGCACCAGTTCGCCCACCACGATCTGGATGAAGGAGATCAGCACGAAGCCCAGCGCCACGCCGAGCACCCGTGCGTAGGGCTCCAGCCACGCGGCGCGGCCACCGTGCAGCAGGTCGGCGATGTGGGTACCCACGGCGCCGCCGGCCACCGCGCCGGTGACCAGCATCAGCAAGGTGATGCCGACCTGCACGGTGGAGAGGAAGTATTCCGGCCTCTCGGCGTGCCGCAGCGCCACTGCGGCGCGCCGGCTGTTGCGCGCCATCTGCTTGAGGCGGCTCTTGCGCGAGGCGACCAGGGCCATCTCGGACAGTGCGAAAAAGCCGTTGCACAGGGCGAGCACGAGGACGAGCGCGATTTCGGTCAGCATCGCGGGGATCGCGGAGAGGAACGCATGGGCCGGAGTGTAGCGGGAGCGCGGCGCGGCGCTCCATGCGGCAACCGGGGCGCAGCGCGACCAGCGCGGCGCAAGTGCCTGATCGTACTGGCGGATGCGGCCGCTTCCGGCCGGCGTGCCGCGGGGTGGCGGCGGCATCCGTGCTGCGGTGCGTTGTAACTGTCTTGTAACATTGCCGCCATTCGACCCTCAGGCTATGGCCCGCATGTTTTCACTGCAGACGATCTTCGGCAAAGGCGACAAGTTCTACGGCCTGCTGGAGCAGAGCGCCGATGCGGCGCACGAGAGCGCCAAGGCGCTGCAAGCCCTGGTGACCCAGGCCGACCACGCGCCGGTGATGGCCGCGTTCGCCGCTACCCGGACGCGCGAGAAGGCGCTGGCCGCGCAGATCAGCGAGGAACTGGTCAACACCTTCGTCACCGCGCTGGACCGCGAAGACATCGAGGCGCTGAACTCGGCGCTGTACAAGATCCCGAAGTCGGTGGAGAAGTTCGCCGAGCGCTACGACATCGTGGCTGCCCGCCTCGAGGGCGTGGACTTCGGCCAGCGCGCGCTGGTGCTGGAGCGTTCCACCGCGGTGGTCGCCGAGATGATCGGCGAGCTGCGCCGCGGCCTGCGCATCGACCCGGTGAGGAAGCTGCAGGACCGCCTGCAGGCACTGGAGTCGGAAGGCGACCGCATGCTGCTGGCGCCATACCGCACCCTCTACGTGGAAAGCAGCGACGCCATGCGCGCGATGCTGGCGAAGGACCTGTTCGAGCTGCTCGAGAAGGCCATCGACAAGTGCCGCGACGTCGGCAACATCGTCTATTCGATCGTGCTGAAGCATTCGTGAGCCTGCCCGCATGAGCCTCGGACTGGTCGCGGCGGTAGTGCTGATAGCCCTCGTCTTCACCTACATCAACGGTTTCCACGACACCGCCAACTCGATCGCCACCGTGGTGGCGACCAAGGTGCTCACGCCGGGGCAGGCGGTGCTGCTGGCGGCGGTGACCAACCTGATCGGTGCATTGTGGGGCACCGCGGTGGCGGCCACCATCGCCGCCGGCATCGTCAACACCGGCGTGGTCGAGGCGGGGCCGCAGCTGCTGATCTGCGCGCTGCTGGCCGCGATCGTGTGGAACCTCATCACCTGGTGGCTGGGCCTGCCGTCTAGTTCCAGCCACGCCCTGGTGGGCGCACTGGTGGGTGCGGCGATCGCCGAGGAGGGCGGCCACTTCAACGCGGTGATCTGGGCCCAGGGCGGTGCGCACTGGTGGGCGGGCAAGGGAGTGATCCCCAAGGTAGTCGTGCCGATGGTGGGTTCGCCGATCATGGGCCTGCTGATCGGCTTCGCGTTGATGGGCGGGTTGTACGCGCTGCTGGCGTGGTTCTCGCGCCGCAGCGGCTGGCTGCGGCTGCTGGGGCGCACCCCGTTCGTGAATGCGTTCTTCGGCAAGGCGCAGATTGCCTCGGCCACCGCGATGGGCCTGGCGCACGGCATGAACGACGCGCAGAAAAGCATGGGCATCATCGCGCTGGCGCTGGCCAGCGCCACCGCGGCGGGGCAGTTCGATCACCTGCCGGCGTGGCTGCACTTCCTGCGGGTCAACGGCTCCGGGCACGGTGGCTTCGTGGTGCCGGCCTGGGTGGCGGTGGTATGCGCGCTGACCATGGCCGGCGGCACCGCCGGCGGCGGCTGGCGCATCATCAAGACGCTGGGCCACAAGATGGTGAAGCTGCACCCGATCAACGGTTTCGCGGCCGAGGGCAGTTCGGCCATCGTGATCCTCTCCGCCTCGGCCTTCGGCCTGCCGGTGTCCACCACCCACGTGGTGTCCTCCGCGATCATGGGCGTGGGCTCGGCCAAGCGCTCGAACGCGATCAAGTGGTCGGTGGTGGAGCGCATGGTGTGGGCGTGGATCCTCACCTTGCCCGTCACTGCGCTGGTCGCGTGGGGGTTCGTGGGGATCGCCCGCCTGTGGGGCTGACCCCGGCGCCTAGAAGGCGTCGCTGCCGCTGGCGACCAGTTGTTCGAGCTGGTCGCCCAGGCGGCCCAGTTCCACGATCACGCGCTGCAACTCGCCCTCGTCCAGCAATTCGTAGGGGCGGTTTTCGCACAGCTGCAGGAAGGGCGCTCCCTCCAGGTCGGTGACGGCGAGAAAGCCGCAGCGCTGCTCCCAGTTGAAGCGCAGGCAGCGCTGCGGATCGGTGCCCGCGAGCGGGCCGATCGGAGTGGAGATGCGCAGATAGCGGCGCCCGGTCTCGTCCTCGAGCTCGGCGAGGTAGATGCCCTGGTGGCGGCCGTGCGGCAGGCTGAGGTCGAAGCTGATCAGGTAAGGGTCGTTCTGGCGCAGCCCGTGCAGGCTGCCCACATGGGAACGCACGGCTTCGAAGTGGTGCATGGAACGCCCCCCGGGACTGGCCGATGGCCCTGTTACTCTGACACGTCCACCGCAAGCCGGGGTCAAGGCCTCGTTATCTTCGCGCAAGGTCATCGCCATGCAAGACAGCCATGCCCGCGTCTACGCCGCCATTGCCGCGATCCCGCCCGGTCGCGTGGCCAGCTACGGCGCCATCGCCGCCCGCGCCGGCCTGCCCGGGCGCGCAAGGCTGGTCGGCCGGCTGCTGGGCGAGGTGCCTGACGGCATGGAACTGCCCTGGTTCCGCGTGCTGCGTTCCTCCGGCGAGATTGCATTGCCCAGGGGCAGCCGCGGCTTCCGCGAACAGGTGCGGCGGCTGCGCGCCGAGGGCGTGGAAGTGAAGAACGGCCGCGTGGCGCTATCCGCGTTCGGGCTGGATGCGGATCTGGATCGGGCTTTGTGGGGGATGTAGGGGGATGTAGGGGGATTTGCTGCAGTCGCAGGCATCCATAGCGGTTTCGTGCGCCCTTTGGGCGCCCGAGCTACTTTCTCTTTGCTTGTCCAAAGAGAAAGTAGCCAAAGAGAAACGACACCCCGGTTGGCGCTTGCCGCCCATCCATGGGCGGCAAGTCCGTGAGGCGGGGCCGGGCTTTTCGAGCGGGCTCCTGCCCGCGCGAAAAGGCGTTGCCCTCCATGGCAACGCCCGCTGCGCGGCCTGGTGGTCTCCGCCTCACCGCCGCCCAGGGGCCCCGGGAAAAGCAGGCGCGCTTCCTGCTCGCCGGAAGCCAAAGCGCGGCGTGCTTGCAACGTTTCGGCTTGTTCTGGCCTTTGCTTCTGCGCGCTGGGAGCGCGCTGCTGCTCTACCCGGGGCCCCTATGGCGCGGCGGGTGGGTGGAGGAACAGTCCGCAGGATGGCCGGCAGGGATGCCGGCCAGTTTTTCGCCGGCACAGGAGGTGCCGTCGAAAAACCCCGTAACCCACCCGTGCACCCGCAGGGCAGGATGCCCGGAGGGCGCGCCATCGGGGTGGCCTCTCTTTGGGTTACTTTTCTCTGGCCACGCAGAGAAAAGTAACTCGGGCGCCGGTAGGCGCTCGAAACCGCTTTGTTCTGAGCTGGAACCTGCCGGTCCCAAGCGACAATCGTGGCGCGCCAGCGCCGATCACCCCTCCGCGCGATCAAACCGCCGGATGAAGTCGCGGACCTGCGGGTAGACGACCTCGCGCCAGCGCCTGCCGCTGAAGATGCCGTAATGCCCGGCGCCCTCGATCACCTTGTGCGCGCGGCGCTTCGCCGGGATGCTGCTGCACAGGTCGTGCGCGGCCTGGGTCTGGCCGAGTCCGGAGATGTCGTCCAGTTCGCCTTCCACGGTGAGCAGGGCGCTGGTCGTGATCGCCGACGGGGTCACCCGTTCGCCGTTCACTTCCCACAGTCCGCGCGGCAGCAGGAACTGCTGGAACACGGTGGCGATGGTGTCGAGGTAGAACTCCGCCGGCAGATCGAGCACGGCGTTGTATTCGTCGTAGAACCGGCGGTGCGATTCGGCATCGTCGAGGTCGCCGCGCAGCAGGTTCTGGTAGAAGTCCCAGTGCGACTGCAGGTGGCGGCCGGGGTTCATCGCGATGAAGCCGGCATGCTGCAGGAAGCCCGGATACACCTCGCGGCCTCGGCCGGGGTAGTTCGGCGGCACGGTGTGGATCACGTTGCCCTTGAACCAGGCCAGCGGCTGGGTGGTGGCGAGGTTGTTGACGCTGGTGGGGCTGCGCCGCGGGTCGATCGGGCCGCCCATCATCGTGAGGCTGCGCGGCGTGGCCTCGCCGCGCGCGGCCAGCAGCGACACCGCGGCCAGCACCGGCACGGTGGGCTGGCAGACCGAGATCACGTGCAGGTTGTCGGCGCCGATGTGGCGGATGAACCGCTCGATCAGCGCGACGTAGTCGTCCAGCCCGAACGGGCCGGCCTCGGCCGGCACCATGCGCGCATCCACCCAGTCGGTGACGTAGACCTTGTGCTCGCGCAGCAGCGTGCGCACGGTGTCGCGCAGCAGCGTGGCGTGGTGGCCGGACAGCGGCGCCACCACCAGCACCACCGGGTCGGTCTTCATCGTCTCGATGGTGGAGGGATCGTCGCTGAAACGCTTGAAGCGCTTCAGCTGGCAGAACGGCGTATCCAGCGCCACGCGTTCGATCACCGCGATCTCGTGGCCGTGCGCCTCGACCTGGTGGATGCCGAAGGCGGGTTTCTCGTATTCCTTGCCGAGACGATGGATCAGCTCGTAGCCGGCGGCCAGCCGTTGCGTGCCCGGCCACGAGGCGAACGGATTGTTCGCATCGTTGAGCATCTGCGCGCCGGCGTCGGCGAAGTGGCTGAGCGGACCGAGGAAGGCGCGTTGCCACTCGTGGATCTGATAGAGCATTGGGACAACCGGTGTTGGCGAATAACGGGTCATCTTAGCGCCGATTGCCGTTTCTTGTGTTGCAACGCCGCACGCGTGATCGCCAGGGCGATCAATGGCTTGGGGGCGGGCCGCGCGGCACCGCGCTGATCGCGCCCCGCCGATGCCTGCCGGGCGTGGCGCCCTGTGCGTGGCCGCGTTGACGCCGTCCGGCGGCGCGCGTAGCGTCGCGCTCCGGCGTCGGGATTTCGTTGCGTGGCGCACCAGCAGGTGGCCCGCGGCTGCTTCGCACAGGGGGCGAATCGACATGGGCGCAGTGGACATCGATGCACGGGCGTATCCGGAAATCCGGACGCAACGCCGGGTGGCGCTCGAACGTCGGAGCGCCGCGGAGCTGCCTTATCCGGCCTTCGTGCGCGACTACATCGCGTGCAATCGCCCGGTGGTGGTCGAGAACGCCCTGCAGGACTGCCCGGCGCGGCAGCGGTGGACACCGGAATATTTCCGCGAACGTTTCGGCGCGAAGCGCATCCAGGTCAGCCCCAGCGAGCAGATGACGTTCGCCGACTTCATCGACGCAGTGCTGGCCTCCCGCGAGGACGCGCCCGGCCCCTACATGTATCGCCTGTTCATCGGTCCGCACATGCCGGAGCTGCTGCCGGACCTGGAACCGTTGAATCCGTATGCGTTCCCGCGCAGGCTGGCCAGTCCCCTGATGCCCCGGCAGTGGCGCCGCCCGGACGGCTACCTGAAGTTGCTGATCGGCGGCATCGGCGGCCGCTTCCCGTTCCTGCACTACGACCTGGAAAACGCGCACGCCACGATCACCGAGATCCACGGCGACAAGGAGTTCATCCTGTATCCGCCGGAAGACGCCGCCTTCCTGTACCCGAGGCCGGACATGCCGAACCAGTCGACGATCCCCGACGTGCGCCGGGTCGACATCGGGCGCTTCCCGCTGTACGAGCGCGCCACCCAGTACCACGCCGTGCTGCATCCGGGCGACATGGTGTTCGTGCCCTCGCGCTGGTGGCACGGCGCACGGGCGCTGTCGCCGTCGATCTCGATCTGCCAGAACGTGCTCGACGCTTCGAACTGGGGCGGATTCGTCGACGAACTGTGCTCAGGTGCCAGCGGCCTGCCGGCAGCCAAGCGCCATGCCAAGCGGGCCTGCCTGGGTGCGCTTGGCGGCCTGCTGTCGCTGCTGGAACGCTGGCCGCGCGGTTCCGCCACCTCGGCTACCGGACCGGCGGGGCGCATCGCGCGGCTGGCGCCGGTCAGCTACGCCGAGGCCGGCGACTCCACTACCTGGGCGGTCGCCGACTGGAAGGTGCGCTGACGCTCAGTCGATGCGCCGCAACTCGGTATCCGCGGCGACGTCGTGCAAGGCGCGGCGGCGCGGATCGAACAGCGCCATGGCGAACCACAGCGCCCAGGCGCCGAGCACGGTCCACACCGTGGCGCCCAGGCCGATCGCGGGCGCCAGCGCCAGCAGCAGCAGCGGTGCGGCCGCGACCAGCACGCGGATCACGGCCTGTTGCCGGCTGATCGTGCCGCCGTCGTCACGGCTCACCCGGATCCGCCACGGCCGCATGCCCAGGGTCTGGCCGCCGCGACGCCACGAGGCGACGAAGTAGGCCGCCACCACCACGCCCTGCAGCAGCTGGTACCAGAGCGGCACCACGGCGTGCGCGCCGGTTTCGATCAGCTTGCCGCCCGTGACGAGCTGACAAGCCAGCCCCACCACCATCACGATCGCCACGACGATCAGGAGGTCGTAGACCAGGGCGGTCAGGCGCCGCCACAGCGGGCAGGGTGCGGGTTCGGTGCTCATGGGTGCCTTGCGCTCGTCGCGCGCAATGCCCAGCATCGTGCGCATGAAGGAAGAAAGCCTGCCCAGTATCGCCGAAGCGGATGCCGCGAGCATCGACGCCTTCCTTGAGCGCGTGTGGTCGGAGGACGGCCTCGCCGAGCGCACGCTGGAAGCCTATCGCCAGGATCTGCAAGCGCTCGCGCGCTGGCTGGCCGGGCGCGGGCGCACGCTGGGCGATGCGCGGCGCGAGGACATCTCCGCCTACCACGGTGCGCAGCCTGCCGCGGTGCGCTCGACGGCGCGACGGCAATCGGCATTCCGCCGCTACTACGCATGCCGTGCGCGCGAGCAGGCGGGCTTCGAGGATCCTACCCTGCTGATCGAGCGTCCGCGCATGCCGCGCAGCCTGCCCAAGGCACTGGCCGAGCGCGAGATCGAGGCGCTGCTCGCCGCGCCCGATACCGGCGGCACGCTGGGCCTGCGCGACCGCGCGATGCTGGAGCTGATGTATGCCTCGGGCCTGCGCGTGTCCGAGCTGGTGGAATTGCCGCTGGCCGCGCTCAACCCGCGCCAGGGCGTGCTGCGCGTCACCGGCAAGGGCGGCAAGGACCGCCTGGTGCCGGTGGGCGAGGTGGCGCTGGGCTGGATCGAAAGTTATCTCGCCGCGGCGCGCCCCGTGCTGGCCAAGGGGCGCCAGCCCGCGGCGCTGTTCCTCAGCAAGCGCGGCGAAGGCATGACCCGGCAGATGTTCTGGACCCTGGTGAAGCGCCATGCGCTCACGGTCGGCATCCAGGCCAAGCGCATCTCTCCGCACGTGCTGCGCCATTCCTTCGCCACCCACCTGCTGAACCACGGCGCCGACCTGCGTGCGCTGCAGATGCTGCTGGGCCACAGCGCATTGAGCACCACCCAGATCTACACCCTGGTGGCCAAGGAAGGGCTGAAGCGCCTGCACGCGCAGCATCACCCGCGCGGGTGAGGGAGCAGTTTTTTGGATTCATGACCGCCCCTGGCGGTTGTGCGAGAATCGCGGGCCGGCCGATCCCCGGGCCATCGAGGTGCAAGATGTTGAAGAAGCTGTTGTTGGCGGTGTGCGTCAGCGGATTCGCCTTGACCGCCTGCGCGGCCGACAACGCCGCCTCGCCGTCCCCCGCAGCCACCGCGCCGGCATCCGGCGTGGTGCTTGGCGATGGCGTCGACGCGGCTGCGCTGCAACGGGTGCAGCAGTCGCTGGCGAAGCTGGCGCCGGGCGTGCAGGTGGCCGTCGTCAACCGTGCGCCGCTGCCGGGCTTCTACCAGGTGATCGCCTCCGGCCAGCTGGTCTACGTGAGTACCGACGGCAAGTACCTGCTGAACGGCGACCTGGTCGACCTGGGGGCGAAGAAGAGCCTCAACGACGCCGCCTGGGCGGCCTACCGCAAGGCCGAGCTGGCCAAGGTGCCGGCCTCGGCGCGCATCGAATACGCGCCGGCGAATCCGAAGTACCGGGTCACCGTGTTCACCGACGTCACCTGCCCATACTGCAAGGTGTTGCACGAGCACATCGCCGAACTCAACAAGGAAGGCATCGCGGTGGACTACCTGGCGTGGCCGCGCGAAGGCGTGAGCAACCCGCTCGGCCATCCCACGGCGACCTACAAGACCATGGTTGCGGCCTGGTGCGCTGCCGACCGCAAGGCCGCGCTCACCGAGGCCTTCGCGGGGCACGAGCCCAAGGCCGCCAGCTGCTCCAACCCGGTGCGCGCCCAGTTCCAGCTGGGCGAAAAGCTGGGTGTCAGCGGTACCCCGGCGATCTTCACCCCCGACGGCCGCATGGTGGGGGGCTACCTCACGCCGGCCCAGTTGCTGCGGGAGCTGGAGAGGAAAGGCTGAGCCCCGGGCGGCCGGGCAGGGGCTGCGCAAGCCCCTGCGCAGCCGGCAGTGGCCATGCCGTGCCGCAGCATCGGCCGGGTGCATCGGCTAGAATAGGCCTTCCCATTGCTTGGCGCCGTTCCCCGCATGATCGCACTCGACGGGCAGAACGCCCTTTCGGCCTTCCGCCTCGAACGCCTCAACGCCCGCCTCGACGCCCTGCATCGCGGCAGCCGCGTGCAGGCCGCCTGGTTCGTCTATTTCCTTGATGCCGCCGCCGCGCCGGAAGGCACGCTGCGCCAGCGCCTGCTGGAAGTTCTGGAAGCGAAGGACGCCGCGCCCCAGTCCGCCACGCTGTGGGTGGTGCCGCGGCTGGGCACGATCTCGCCGTGGTCGAGCAAGGCCACCGACATCCTGCATGGCGCCGGCTTCGACCTGCGCCGGGTGGAGCGCGGCACGGCCTGGCTGCTCGCCGGCATGCCCGCGGCCGACTCGCCCGCGCACGCCGCGGTGCTGGCCCTGCTGCACGACGCGATGACGCAATCGGTGCTGGCTTCGCTGGACGAGGCGCAGGGCCTGTTCCTCGCCGGCCAGCCGGGCGACCTGGTGCATGTCGCGCTGGGTGGCGACGCCCGTGCCGCGCTGGCCAAGGCCAATGCCGAACTGGGCCTGGCGCTGGCGACCGACGAGATCGACTACCTCGCCGAGCGCTACGCCGAGCTGGGCCGCGACCCCACCGATGCCGAACTCTTCATGTTCGCGCAGGCGAACTCCGAGCACTGCCGCCACAAGGTGTTCAACGCGAGCTGGACGGTGGACGGCGAGGAGCAGGACAAGAGCCTGTTCGCGATGATCAAGCACACCCACCAGCGATCGCCCGCGCACACGCTGTCCGCCTACCACGACAATGCGGCGGTGATCGAGGGCGGCACCGGCAAGCGCTTCTTCGCCGATGCGAATGGCGTATGGCGCAAGCACGAGGAACAGATCGACTACGCGATCAAGGTGGAGACGCACAACCATCCCACCGCGATCGCGCCCTGGCCCGGTGCGGCCACCGGCGCCGGCGGCGAGATCCGCGACGAGGGCGCCACCGGACGCGGCGCCAAGCCCAAGGCGGGGCTCACCGGCTTCTCGGTGTCCGACCTGCGCATCCCCGGTCATCCGCAGCCGTGGGAGGTGGAGCGCCCGCTGCCGCCGCGCATGGCCAGCGCGTTCGAGATCATGCGCGACGGCCCGCTGGGCGCCGCCGCGTTCAACAACGAATTCGGCCGGCCCTGCCTGGGCGGCTATTTCCGCAGCTACGAGCACGAGACCGGCGAAGTCGGACTGCGCCGCGGCTACGACAAGCCGATTATGCTGGCCGGCGGCCTCGCCAACATCCGCCGCGACCACGTGCAGAAGCGCGCGGTGCAGCCCGGCCATGCGGTGATCGTGCTGGGCGGCCCGGCGATGCTGATCGGCCTGGGCGGCGGCGCCGCATCGTCGGTGGCCTCGGGCGCGTCCAGCGCCGAGCTGGACTTCGCCTCGGTGCAGCGCGACAACGCCGAGATGGAGCGGCGCTGCCAGCAGGTGATCGACGCCTGCTGGGCGCGTGGCGAGGCCAACCCCATCGTCAGCATCCACGACGTGGGCGCAGGCGGCCTCTCCAATGCGATCCCGGAAATCCTCAACGACGCCGGCGTGGGCGGCGAGATCGACCTCTCCAAGGTGCCCTGCGACGACCCCTCGCTGTCGCCGATGCAGGTGTGGAGCAACGAGTCGCAGGAGCGCTACGTGCTCGCCGTCGCGCCGGAGAACCTGCCCGAGTTCGAGGCGTACTGCACGCGCGAGCGCTGCCCCTACGCCGTGGTCGGCACTGCCACCGCCGAGCGCGTGCTGCGCGTCACCGATCCGCGCCGCGACCTCGCGGTGATCGACCTGCCGATGGACGTGCTGTTCGGCAAGCCGCCGCGCATGCATCGCGACGCGAAGCGCATCAAGCCGCGCGTGGACCTGGTGCCCGACCTCACCGGCATCGGCATGGACGAGGCGCTGCTGCGCGTGCTGCGCCTGCCCACGGTGGGCAGCAAGAGTTTCCTGATCCACATCGGCGACCGCACCGTGGGCGGCCTCAACCACCGCGATCCGATGGTCGGCCCGTGGCAGGTGCCGGTGGCCGACTGCGCGGTGACCCTGGCCGATTTCGACGGCTACCGCGGCGAGGCGATGGCGATGGCCGAGCGCGCCCCGGTGGCGTTGCTCTCCAGCGCCGATGCCGCGCGGCTGGCGGTGGGCGAGGCGATCACCAACCTCGCCGCCGCGCCGATCGAGAACCTCGGTGCGATCCGCCTGTCGGCGAACTGGATGGCGGCGGTGAACCACCCCGGCGAGGATGCCGCGCTGTTCGACGCAGTGAAGGCGGTGGGCATGCAGCTGTGCCCCGAGCTCGATATTTCCATCCCGGTCGGCAAGGATTCGCTCTCCATGCAGACCGTGTGGAAGGACGGCGAGACCCCGCAGCGCACGGTGGCTCCGGTGTCGCTGGTGGTCACCGGTTTCGCCCGCGTGGACGACGTGCGCCGCACGCTCACGCCGCAGCTCAGGCTCGACCGCGGCAACACCGACCTGTGGCTGCTCGACCTCGGCGCCGGCCGCGACCGCCTCGGCGCGTCCGCGCTGACCCAGGTGTTCAACCGCGGCGGTGGCGTGCCGCCGGACCTCGACGACGCCAGGCGCCTCAGGGCGCTGTTCGAGCTGGTGCAGGAAGCGAATCGCAACGGTCTCCTGCTGGCCTACCACGACCGTTCCGACGGCGGCGTCATCGTCACCTTGCTGGAGATGGCCTTCGCCGGCCATTGCGGCCTGGAGATCCATCTGGACGGCTGGGGCGAGGCCACGTTGCGCGCGCTGTTCAACGAGGAACTGGGCGCGGTGGTGCAGGTGGCTACGGCGAACCGCGAGGCCTTCGAGGCGCTGCTGGTGAAGCACGACCTCGCCGGCATGAGCTACCGCATCGGCCGGCCCAAGGAAAAGCTGGGCATCAAGCTGCATTCCGGCGGCGAGACCGTGTTCAAGTGGAACTGGAGCACGCTGTACCGCGCCTGGAACGAGACCAGCCATGCGATGCAGCAGCTGCGCGACAATCCGGCCAGCGCCGATGCCGAACTGGCCTGGCGGCTGGACGACGCCGATCCCGGCCTGTCGCCCAGGCTCACCTTCGACCCGGCCGAGGACATCGCCGCGCCGCTGGTCCACGCGGCCATCGCCGGCGGCGCGAGGCCGCGTGTGGCGATCCTGCGCGAGCAGGGCGTCAACGGCCAGGTGGAGATGGCCGCCGCGTTCGCGCGCGCCGGCTTCGAGGCGGTGGACGTGCACATGTCCGACCTCGCCAGCGGGCGCGTCAGGCTCGCCGACTTCCGCGGCTTCGCCGCCTGCGGCGGCTTCTCCTACGGCGACGTGCTCGGCGCCGGCCGCGGCTGGGCCACGTCGATCCTGTACAACGACTACCTGCGCGCCGAGTTCACCGCGTTCTTCGCGGACCCGACGAAGTTCGCGCTGGGCGTGTGCAACGGCTGCCAGATGCTGAGCCAGCTGAAGGACATCATCCCCGGCGCGCAGCACTGGCCGAAATTCCTGCGCAACGCTTCCGAGCAGTACGAGGCGCGCGTGGCCACGCTGGAGGTGCTCGATTCGCCCAGCCTTTTCTTCAAGGGCATGGCCGGTTCGCGCATCCCGGTGGCGGTGGCGCACGGCGAGGGCCGCGTGCATTTCCCGGGCAGTTGCAGCCCCTCCAAGGCGCAGGCTTCGCTGCGCTTCGTGGACAACCGCGGCAAGCCCACCGAGCACTTCCCGCTCAATCCGAACGGCTCGCCCGGCGGTCTCACCGGCTTCACTGCCGCCGACGGTCGCGTGACCATCCTGATGCCACATCCGGAGCGCGTATTCCGCAGCGTGCAGATGAGCTGGGCGCCGGAGACCTGGGGCGAGGATTCGCCCTGGCTCCGCATGTTCCGCAACGCGCGGGTGTGGTGCGGCTGAGCCCCCCCGGGCCGTGGCGCCGGTGCCTGGCCTGGCTGCCGGCGCCCGCCTGGTTGCTGCTGCTCGCCGTCCTGCCCTGGTGGCTGGATCTGCCGTTGCTGCTGGCCTGCGTGCCGGCGCTGCTCTGGCGCAGCGGGCTGCTGCGGGTGCAGGAGCGACTCTTGCGGCGCGCGCTGCGCTGGGGCCTGCCGGGCCTGCTGCTGGCGGTGCTGCGGGCGTTCCGCGCGGATGCGCTGGCGTGGCTGCTGACCTTGCTCGCCGCGCTGGCCGGTTTCTCGCTGCTGGTGCTGCTGGAGAACTGGCTGGACCGGGGCCGGCCGGATCGCTCCGGGCGACAGGGGCCCCCGCCTTCTTCCGCGGACGACTGGCCCGCAGTGGCGCTGGCGCCGATCGGTCCCGCTGCCGCGATCATCGAACTGCGGCCGCCGCACTGGCGTGCGCTGGAAGAGGGTCTCGCCGATCCGCTGGGCGGCGTGCTGCGCTGGCGGGACGAGGCCGTGCTGCTGGCCGACGGAAGCAGGCTGTATGGCCTGGAATCCTGTTGCGATTTCGAGGCCGATGGGCGCTGGCTGGTGCTGCCCGTGGCGCAGTATCGCGGCGTACTGTTGCTGGACCGCCGCCACGACCGCCGTCATCGCCTGCGCGGCTGGCAACTGGCCGGCTGGTACCAGGGGCAACCCTGGCTGAGTCGCGACGAGGAGCAGGCGCCACTTTCCATCGCCCACGTGCTGGGGCACGACGACGACTGAGCCGCGTCGACCCGCGCTCCATGCACCTGCCTCACGCCATCTGCCGCATACTTCCCCCGTGAACTCATTTTTTGCCTCCTCCCCGCTGCCGCTCAGCGTGATCGTGGTATCCGCCGACAGCGGCCAGGGCTTGCGCGACTGCGTGCGCCGGGTGCTGGCCTGCACTACGCCGCTGGAGCTGCTGCTGATCGACAACGCCTCGGCCGACGGCGTGCCGCAGGCGCTGGCGCGCGCCTACGAACACGAGCCGCGCTTCCACCTGATGCAGAACCACGTCAACCTCGGCTTCGGACCCGCGGCGAACCGCGCGGCGGCGCAGGCGAAGGGGCAGGCCCTGCTGGTGCTCAATCCCGACTGCCTGCTGGACCAGGCCAGCCTCGATCGCCTGCTCGCCGTGTTCGAGCACGAACGGCAGGTCGGCCTGCTCGGCGCCGTGGTCTGCGATGCGCAGGGCGTGCCCGACCCGGCCTCGTACCGGCGCGATCCGCTGCTGCGCCGCGCGCTGGCCAGCCTGTTCGGCGGCAAGGGCGAGCGCGTCGAGATCGGCGGTGCGATGCCCGACCACCTGGTCGAGGCCGAGGCGGTGTCGGGCGCGCTGATGCTGCTGCCGCGCCACCTGTTCGAGCGGCTGGGCGGCTTCGACGAAGGCTATTTCCTGCACTGCGAGGACCTGGATCTGTGCCGCCGCGTGCGCGACGCCGGCTGGCGCGTGCTGCTGGCCGGCGATGTGTGCGTGCTGCATGGCAAGGGTGGCTCCAGCCGGCATCGCCCGGTGTTCGTGAGCCGCCACAAGCACCGCGGCATGTGGCGCTGGTTCCGCAAGTTCGATCCGGAGGCACGCCGGCCGCTGGTGGCGGCCACGGTATGGCTGGGCATCTGGGCGCATTTCCTGATGCAGATCCCGGGCCAGCTGCTGCGCAGGATGAGGAACAAGTGAAGGGGAATGAGAAAATAAAACGAGCGAAACCATTCCTCCGCGTCGCGGTTCTCTCCTCTCTCCCAGCCCGTCTTCAGCAGCTTCCCGCCCCATGACCGGACGCACCACGACCCTGCCGACCCTGGGCCTGCTGGCGATGACCGCCGTGTGGGGCTCGACGTTCTTCATGATCAAGGACGTGGTGGCGCGCATGCCGGTGGCGGACTTCCTCGCCGTGCGCTTCGCCATTGCCGCGCTGGCCATGCTGGCGCTGTTCCCGCGCCACGTGGGGCGGTTGGGCCGCCCGGGCATCGCGCGCGGTCTCGCGCTGGGCGCGATCTATGGCATCGGGCAACTGCTGCAGACCCGCGGTCTGCAGCTGATCGCGCCCAGCGTCAGCGGTTTCGCCACCGGCATGTATGTGGTGTTCACGCCGATCCTGGCCACGTTGCTGCTGCGCCAGCGCATGCCCGGCGTGGTGTGGATCGCCGTGGGCCTGGCCACCGCCGGCCTCGCGCTGCTGTCCCTCAACGGCGTCTCGGTGGACGCGGGCGTGTGGCTCACGCTGGCCTCGGCGCTGCTGTACGCATTGCACATCGTGCTGCTGGGCCAATGGTCGCGCCCTGGCGAGGCCTTCGGCCTCTCGGCGGTGCAGATGGTCGCCATCGCGCTGGTCTGCCTCCTCGCCACGCTTCCCCGCGGCGGCCCGGTGGCGCCGCCGGACCTCGCCGCGTGGCTGGCCGTGCTGTACATGGCGTTGATCGCCGGTGCCGGCGCGATGGCGATGCAGACGTGGGCACAGGGGCACCTGCCGGCCACCCGCGCCGCCATCGTGATGACCACCGAACCGGTGTTCGCCGCCGCGTTCGCGGTGGCGTTCGGCCATGACGTGTTCGGCTGGCGCATGCTCGCCGGCGGCGCGCTGGTGCTGGGGGCGATGTACCTGGTGGAGCTGGCGCCACGGCGATCGGCGGCGATTGCCGCGGAGGCTGGGCATCACGAGGTGTGAAGCTCTCGCCACTTCCACTTCTGCTTGCGGGATCGCGTTTTACTCCCGTCGCCCGCTTGCGGGAGAGGGGTTGGGGAGAGGGGCTCTGCTCTGGCTGGATTCAAAGCGGCTTCGTGCACCCTTCGGGCGCGCGAGTTACTTCTCCTTTGCTTGTCCACGCACGCGCAGGAGCGCGTGCGAACGGCGAAGCCGGCCCGAAGGGCGAAGGGCAGGATACCCGGAGTCAAGGAGAAGTAACCAAGAGGAAACGACACCCCGGTTGGCGCTTGCCGCCCATCCATGGGCGGCAAGTCCGTGAGGCGGTGCCGGGCTTTTCGAGCTGGCTCCTGCCCGCGCGAAAAGGCGAGTCCATCCCTGGCCTCGCCCGCTGCGCGGCCTTTTCGTCCCCGCCTCACTGCCGCCCAGGGGCCTCGGAAGAGCGGGCGCGCGTCGTGCGCGCCAGAAGCCCAGAAGCAACAGCAGAGCGCCGCGCATAGCGCGGCGCTCGCTTCGGCTTCTGCGCGCCGGGAGCGCGCTGCCCTGCCCGGGGTCCCCTATGGCGCGGCGGGTGGGTGGAGGAAAGTCCGCAGGATGGCTCGCAGGGATGCGAGCCAGTTTTTCGCCGGGACAGGAGTCCCGTCGAAAAACCCCGTAACCCGCCCTCGCACCCGTAGGGCAGGATGCCCGGAGGGCGCGCCATCGGGGTGGCCTCTCTTTTGGTTACTTTTCTCTGGCCACGCAGAGAAAAGTGACTCGGGCGCCGGCAGGCGCTCGAAACCGCTTTATCGGATACCCAATCGGAAGAAGGTGCCTGAGAGTGCAGTCGCGGCGCGACGCGTCAGCGCTCAGTGAGTCTGCTCGCGCGCTGTTCTGCGCATCTCTCGCGTCTGCAGCGCCACGCGCACCAGGTACACCACGATCGCCACGTTGCCCGCCAGGGCAGCCAGCTTCAGCCAGCCGAAGCGGTGCAAGGTCTCGTACAGCTCGATCGGGACCAGCGAGGCGGTGGCGATCACGGTGAACCACTCCGCCCAGTACTTGCCCATCAGCAGGCCCACGCCTTCGATGCCGAACAGCACCGCGTAGCCCAGCGCCACCAGGCCCACCGCCACGAAGCGGCTAGGGCCGAAGTCCTGCAGCATCGACACCATCCGCCAGCGCAGGCCGTTGCTGTCGGACAGCGACAAGTGCTGCAGCCAAAACACCAGGCGCTCGAAGTTCTGTTCGCGGTCGAGATGGAACGCCGCCACGGCCACCAGCACCAGGCACACGGTCTTGATGATCTCGTAGGTCGCGATCACGCGCAGGCCGGCGCGGTGCGACGACGCCCGCGGCACGGGGCGGACGTCGGCCGGGGCGGCTGCGGTGTTCTCGATCTCGTACATGGGGTGCTCTGGCGGTCGGTCGGGCCATTGTTGCCGCCGCGGCGGGCACGGCCAGTGCGCAAAGACATGGGGGCTGCCCCGGAAATCCCCAGACCGCGGAGAGGCGCCGCCACGCCGACCGGCGCGGGCGTGGCGATGGTGGAGCAGGCGGGATCAGCAGCAGCGCCCGCCGCCGCCCTTGTAGCGGGCCTCCTGGCGCTCACGGAAGAACTCGGCGTAGCTGGGTATCTTGCGTTCGGGGTGGTGCTCGCGCAGGTGCTGCACGTAGACCTCGTAGTCCGGCACACCGCAGCAGAGGCGGGCGGTCTGCACCGCCCGCTTCCGGAAGGCCTGCCATTGCGTCCTGAGGGTCATGGCGTCAGTGCGCGGCTACGTCTCCCAGCGCCACGTAGGGTTCCTCGTGGGCGGTGGGGTGGTTGGTCTTCCATGCCTTCACCAGGGCATTCAGGCAGAACAGCACCATCACCACCACCAGCGCCATGAAGATGCCGGTCATCAGCATGTCGACGCGGTTGTTGGTGATGATCTGCTGCATCGCCGCCGTGGTCTTGGCGGGTGCCAGCAACTGGCCGTTGGCCAGCGCCGCGGCGTACTTGTCGGCGGCCGCGGTGAAGCTGATCGGGCCCGTCAGCTTCTCGTAGCCCGCGGCCAGCGTGCACACGATCAGCCAGATCGCCGGGATGCCCGGCACCCATACGTAGCGTTCGCGCTTGAGCTTCACCACCACCACGGTGGCCAGCATCAGCGCGATCGCCGCCAGCATCTGGTTGGCGATGCCGAACAGCGGCCACAAGGTGTTGATGCCGCCCAGCGGATCGACCGCGCCCTGGTACAGGAAGTAGCCCCACAGCGCCACGCAGATCGCGGTGGCCAGCAGGTTGCCGGCCCAGGACTCGGTGGCCTGCAGCGGCTTGTGGATGAGGCCGGCGATCTCCTGGATCATGAAGCGGCCCACGCGGGTGCCGGCATCCACCGTGGTGAGGATGAACAGCGCCTCGAACAGGATCGCGTAGTGGTACCAGAACGCCATCATGCCCTCGCCCGGCAGGATGTTGTGCAGCAGCTGGGCCATGCCCACCGCCAGCGTGGGCGCGCCGCCGGCGCGGCTCAGGATGCTCTGCTCGCCCACGTCCTTTGCCGTGCGGACCAGCTCGTCCGGCGTCACCACGAAGCCCCACTGGCTGATCACCTGCGCCGCGTGCTCCACCGTGGTGCCGATGATCGCGCCCGGCGCATTCATCGCGAAGTACACGCCCGGATGCAGCGAGACCGCCGCCACCATCGCCATGATCGCCACGAAGGCCTCCATCAGCATGCCGCCGTAGCCGACCATGCGCGCCTGGCCCTCGTTCGCCAGCAGCTTGGGCGTGGTACCCGAGGCAATGATCGAATGCCAGCCCGATACCGCGCCACAGGCGATGGTGATGAACAGGAACGGGAACAGGTTGCCGGCGAACACCGGGCCGGTGCCGTCGATGAATTTCGTCACCGCCGGCATCTGCAGCATGGGTGCGGCGAGGAAGATCGCCAGCGCCAGCAGCGCGATGGTGCCGATCTTGAGGAAGGTGGAAAGGTAATCGCGCGGCGCCAGCAGCAGCCACACCGGCAACACCGAGGCGCAGAAGCCGTAGCCGATCAGCCACCAGGCCAGCGCCTTGGCGTCCATGTCGAAGATCGGCGCCAGCGACGCCGAGTCGGCCACGAACCTGCCGGCCCAGATGGAAAGCAGCAGCAGTGCCAGGCCGATGATCGACACTTCCAGGATGCGGCCCGGGCGGAACCAGCGCAGGTACACGCCCATCAGCAGCGCGATCGGGATGGTGGCGGCCACGGTGAACGTGCCCCAGGGGCTGTGCGTGAGCGCCTTCACCACCACCAGCGCCAGCACCGCCAGCACGATCATCATCAGCACCAGCACGCCGACCATCGCCACGATGCCGGGCAGCGGCCCGAGCTCCTCGCGCAGCATGTGGCCCAGCGAGCGACCGTCCCGGCGCAGCGACAGGCCCAGTATCATGAAATCCTGCACCGCACCGGCGAATACCACGCCGAACAGTATCCACATCGTGCCGGGCAGGTAGCCCATCTGCGCCGCCAGCACCGGACCCACCAGCGGGCCGGCGCCGGCGATGGCGGCGAAGTGGTGGCCGAACACCACCCACTTGTCGGTGGGCACGTAGTCCAGGCCGTCGTTGCGCAGCACCGAGGGCGGCGCGCGGCTGGGGTCCAGCCTGAGCACCTGGTGCTCGATGAACTTGCCGTAGAAGCGGTAGCCGATCACGAACACCGCGATCGCGGCGGCGACCAGCCAGATCGCGTTGATCGGTTCGCCGCGGCGCAGCGCCACCACGCCGAGGCACCAGGCGCCCACGATGGCGATGGCGACCCAGAGGATCTTCGCCGCCGGGCTGGGTTTGACGGTTGCGCTGTGCATGGACGCTCTCCCGGGAAGTCCATGCAAGGGTCTCGCCGGGCGGGATGAGGGTCAATGCCGGACGGCTTAGCCTTTGGTCGAATGGGGCCCCGGAAGCCGCCTTGCTGGCGGCTTCCGGATCGACGGGGCCGGCGCTTGCCCGGACCCGCTTCCCCCGCGAGCATTTGCATGCCCGTCGCGGCGAGCCGTCCGTGGCATGCCTGGGTGTACCGGAACTTCCGGATGCCCCGTGCCTTGGCGCGTTCACGCATCGGCACGCCAGCGTCATGCAGGCTGGTCTAAAGTCGGCGAATCACGGCCAGCCGGGCGAGGCAACGATGATCCGCGAAATCCTGAAGATGGGCGACCCGCGTCTGCTGCGGGTGGCGCCGCCGGTGCCGGACGGGCTGGTCGGGAGCGCCGAGCTGGACGCACTGATCGCCGACATGTTCGATACCATGCACGCCGCCGATGGCGTGGGGCTTGCCGCGCCGCAGATCGGCGTGGACCTGCAGCTGGTGATCTTCGGTTTCGAACATTCCGAGCGATATCCGGACGCGCCCGAGGTGCCGCAGACCATCCTGCTCAACCCCGTCATCACCCCGCTGTCGCAGGACATGGAAGAGGGCTGGGAAGGCTGCCTCTCCGTGCCCGGCCTGCGCGGCGCAGTGAACCGCTACAGCCTGATCCGCTACCAGGGCATCGACCCGCACGGCGCGCCGATCGACCGCCGTGCCGAGGGTTTCCACGCCCGCGTGGTGCAGCACGAGTGCGATCATCTGATCGGCCGGCTGTACCCCTCGCGCATCACCGACTTCAGCAAGTTCGGCTTCACCGAGGTGCTGTTTCCGGGAATGGACGTGGCGTCAGAGTAGTGGAGGTCTCTCGCGCTGCAGGCCCTTGCGCGGCGTCGCCGGGACGAGGCCGAAAGGGCCTTGCGCCGCAGCCCCGACGCAGGATGCATTGACCGCCTGCCGCGCGGCTGCGCGCGGCGCTGTGCCGCGCATCGCTGGCCCCGGCCGTCTTGCCGGTCAGCCGTCGTGCCGTCACCATCGCGCATCGACACGACGGAGCAGGACGCATGCGCGAGACGGTTCTTGCGATGGAGGCAGGGCGTACGGGTTCCCGCAATCCCGGCATCGATGCCTTGCGCGGGCTGGCCATCGTGCTGGTGGTGTTCAACCATCTGGGCTTGCGCATCCCGCTGCGCAAGACCGCGCTGGCTGACGTTCTGCCGGCCTGGCTGCTGCAGGCCCTGAACTGGAATGGCTACGAGGCCGTTTACGTGTTCTTCGTGATTTCCGGCTTCCTCATCGCCGGCAACGCCCTGCGCCGCTGGGGCAGCCTCGCGGCGATCGACGCGCGCGCGTTCTATGCGCGGCGCTTCGCGCGCATCGTGCCCTGCCTGCTCGCCTTGCTCGTGGTACTCGGCGCGCTGCACCTGCTAGGCGTGCGGGATTACGTGATCCATCGCGCGGGCCAGTCGTTGCCTGGCGCACTGCTTTCGGCACTGGGCCTGCATCTCAACTGGTACGAGGCGCGCACGGGCTATCTGCCGGGCGGTTGGGACGTGCTGTGGTCGCTGTCGATCGAGGAGGCGTTCTACCTCGGCTTTCCGCTGGCCTGCCTGCTGCTGCGCCGGCGCGCGCTGCTGGTGCCGCCGCTGCTGCTGCTGGCGTTGTCGCTGCCGTGGGCGCGCGCGGCGCTGCACGGCAACGAGATCTGGCTGGAGAAGGCCTACCTGCCGGGCATGGCGGCGATCGCCACCGGCGTGCTCGGCGCGCTGCTCGCCGAGGCCTGGCGGCCACCCCGGCGTACCGTCCTCCTGCTGGGCTGGCTCGGCGCCGTGGGCCTGGGGGCGGTGCTGCTGGACGGCGGCGCCTTGTGGCACTGGCTGCGTGACGGCTACATGCTGGTGCTCACCGCGTCCGCGCTATGCCTGCTGCTGTCCTGCCGCTGGCGCGACGTGCCGGGCAGTGGGTCGCCGCTGCGTGGGCTCGGCTGGCTGCGTGCCTGGGGCCGGATGAGCTACGAGATCTACCTCACCCACATGTTCGTGGTCTACGCCGTGGTGCGCACATACCGTGCCTGGGGCGGCGATCCGGCGCAGGGCTGGCTGTGGTACCTGCCGACGCTGGGACTGTGCTGGTTGCTCGGCGCCGCGGTGGAGCGCTGGCTGTCGGTACCGAGCGAACGCTGGCTGCGGGCGCGGTTGCTGGGCGCGGCATCGGGCCGCCGCACGAGCTTGCAGCCCGGCTAGCTCGCTTGGCAGGTGCCGACCCCGTGGCGCAAGGCAGGGCGTGCTGAACGCTGCATGTCGCGCATGCCTCAAGTATGGACTGCTTGTGCCGACAGCATGACCGTGCCGTTGCAAGAATTTCATCCTGATGCGGGTACGGTGGCGAGTGTCCGGGAGGGCGCCCGCCCGTCTGCGAGCACGGAGCAGCCTGCAAAACCGGTGTCCGGTCAACGATCCAGCATGAACATGAGCCGCTACGACAAACCGCCATCCGGCAACACCGTGGACTGGAACAACCCCGAGCTCCAGTTGCTGCTCAACCGGACCGAAGGCTGGGGCCTGGACAACCGCGGCGTGTATTCGCCGCTTCCCTGCGAGTTGCACATCGGTTGGGGCGCCAGTACGGGGCGCGGCGCCACCCTGGTCTACGAGCGCGAGGGCGTGATGGTGGTCGAAACGACTTTTGCGATGCCCAAGGGCGAGCACGTGCGCGTGGATCGTTTCCAGTACGGATCGACGCGTTCGACCTGGTGCATCGTCGTCGACGGGCGCGAAGGCTTTCGTGCGGAGGACCGCAGCAACGGCATCTTGGTGCATTGGTTGCACGTGCGCTGAACGGGCCGGCAGCCTTTCGTCCGGATCAGCCGCCCAGTCCAAAGTTCCACGCGGCCTGGAAGGCCAGCATCACCACCGCAAGCATTGCCAGCCCGCCACGTGCAGGGCGCCGCAGGTCTGGCGAACCGGCATACAGTGCCAGACCCACGGCGATGGTGGCGGCTTCGAGCAGGAAATCCGCCGAGGGCCTCGCGTAGAGATGCAGGCCGACCACCGGGCCATGCCGCCACAGCGGCAGCCGGCTGGTGAGGTAGTCGGCCGCCACGTGCGACAACACCAGCAAGCCAGTCCCCAGCGCCAGGCCGGCCCGCCGGAAAACCAGGGCCGTGACGGCCGCGACGGCGGTGGCTGCCGCGCAGACGCCGGGAAGGGTGTGGGTGTCCGGCCCGATGCCGAGCGCAGGAACCAGCTGGCCGAGCACGTCGTGCAGGTCGGGTTCGATGGAGGCGAACAACAGCCAGGCGATGGGCAAGGCCTGCAGTCGGCGGCGTGCGCCCAGCGCGATGGCGAAATGGCCCATGTACATCAGCGCGGCCGCCGGGTCAGATGGCGGTGGATCAGGCAGATGACCGCGCCCGGCGCGACGAAACCCAGCAGCATCAGCCCATCGAAATACCCCATGCGTCCTCCTTGGGAATGGATGCCGGCCAACGGGCCGGCGTCGCCCTTCGTGCGGGCTTCAACGGATGGCGTGCATGCGTTGCACGCGCACGACGCTACCGCCGGCGTAGGTCACCACGTAGGTGTAGCCCTGATGCGATTCCTGCGCGACCCGTACCGGATCGCTGCGCTCGGCCTTCTGCAGGGCTTGCCGATGGAACGCCACCAGCTCGCCGGTGGGGATCAGCACCAGCGGCGGGCTGATCTGCTGGAAGCTGGTGAAATGGCCGCCGCACCGGGTGGTGTCTTTGCTGAACTTGAACCAGCCCTGGCCGCAGCTCTGGCCCGAGACTTCCGGAAGGCGCTTCAGCCATATGAAATACTTGTTCCCGTGGGTGATCCGCACGCGGTTGTAGCGCGCGTCGCTGCCGCCGACGTTGCTCGCGGTCCAGAAGCGCACGATGCTCGCCTCGCGGCAATCGGCGGACGCGCACTCCTGCAGCACCAGGTACTCGTCGTCCTGCAGCGACATCGGTTCGATGTTGAGGATGTCGCCCTTCACCAGCGCCTGCGCGGGAAACACCACCGACGGCATGCGCGGGTCGACCTTGAAGTCCCCGGAAACCAGGTAGCCGCCGTGCTGCGACGAGTATCGCGGCGCGGTGACCTTCACCGCGGGGAAATCGGTTTGCGCCGAGCTTGCGAAACTTGCGAGGGCGTACCAGCCGGACAGCGCGATGGCCAAGGGCTTCATGAACACTCCTGTGATGCGCCATGGTCGACCGTCTCGCCGGCCGGACCGGCCGGACTACTCCGTGCGCAGCATACGCCCGTAGGCATGCACCTCGTCCACCAGTACGCGCACATGTTCGGGATCGACCTCCGGCGTGATGCCGTGGCCGAGGTTGAACACGTGGCCGGGATGGTTGCCGTAGCTGTCGAGCACGGCGCGCGCCTCGCGGCGGATCACCTCCGGGCCCGCGCGCAGGATCGCCGGATCGAGGTTGCCCTGCAGCGCCACCTTTCCGGCCACCGCGCGGCGGGCGTCGGCGAGGCCGATGGTCCAGTCCACGCCCAGCGCGGCGCAGCCGCTGTCGGCCATTGCCGCCAGGCTGGCGTTGGCGCCCTTGGAGAACAGGATCACCGGCAGCTCGCGCGCGTGCGGGTCGGCCTTCAGCGCGGCCACGATCTGCGCCATGTAGCGCAGGGAGAATTCGCGGAACGGCGCGGGGCCTAGCATGCCGCCCCAGCTGTCGAACACCATCAGTGCCTGCGCGCCGGCCGCGGCTTGTGCGGCGAGGTAGGCCGCCACGCTGCGCGCCAGCACGTCGAGCAGGCGGTGTGCGAGCGCGGGCTCGCTCCAGCACATCGCCTTGAGCCGCGCGAAGTCGCGCGAGCCGCTGCCTTCCACCATGTAGCAGGCCAGCGTCCAAGGGCTGCCGGCGAAGCCGATCAGCGGCACGCGGCCGGCGAGTTCACGGCGGATCAGCCCCACCGCGTCCATCACGTAGCGCAGCTCGCCGTCCATGTCGGGCACGGCGAGCCTGGCGATGTCGGCCGCACTGCGCACGGGGTGCGCGAACTGCGGCCCTTCGCCGTGCGCGAAGGACAGGCCCAGGCCCATCGCGTCGGGGATGGTGAGGATGTCGGAGAACAGGATCGCGGCGTCGAGCGCGAAGCGATCCAGCGGTTGCAGCGTCACCTCGCAGGCAAGCTCGGGATTCTGCGCCAGGCCCATGAAGCTGCCGGCGCGCTCGCGGGTGGCGCGGTACTCGGGCAGGTAGCGGCCGGCCTGGCGCATCACCCAGATCGGCGTGGTGTCGGTGGCTTCGCGCCGCAGCGCGCGCAGGAAACGGTCGTTCTTCAGCGGTGCGTGCATTTCATCGTCCGTAGGGGCCTTCCAGGCCCTGGGCGAACATCAGGCGATAGCCGCGCTTGAGCTGGGCGTCGCGCGCCTTCTCGAACGCGGCGATCGCCGCGTCGCGCTCCAGGAACTGCTCCCTGCGCAGCGTGGCCTTGCCGCCCTGCTGGCCGGTCTCGCGGTACAGCGTCCAGCCGCCGAGCAGATCCTGCTCCAGCACGATCTGGACGTAGCGTGGCGGCTCGGCGCTGCCGGGCAGGTTTTGCAGATAGAGGCGCATGGCGTCGGTGATCGGTGCGGCGTGGGGCCACGTATTGTCGGCATTCTAGAAGGCCGGGGGCTTACTAGCGAGTCCGCAGGGCGCGCATTGGCGGTCTGCGTGCGGTCAGGCGACGCGCGCCGATGGCATCGCGCAGTTGTCGCAGATCGCGATCACGGACCACACGCGGAGCAGCACCCCCAAACCGGCGGGAGCGATGCGGTTGCCGTCGTGTTCCAGTGCGGCTCCGCGTGGGCCGTGCCCCGAGGTGCAGATCAGCGGAATGCGACGTGCCGTGTTGAACAGCATCCAGCCCGGAACCAGCCACACCGGCAGGAAATGCAGGAATTCACGAATGGTGTCGGCGATTCAGTCGATCGCGGTAGCCGTCCTGTCGGATCGGTCAATCCGGGATGGCTTCGCGCAGCACGGCCAGCACTTCCGCCTCGGCCACGCCGCCCGTGATCTCGGCCTTGCCGATGCCGCGCCACAGGATCAGCCGCAGCGTGCCGGCGGTGTTCTTCTTGTCCAGCCGCATCAGCGCGAGCAGCTGCTGTGCCTCCATGCCGGGCGGGATCGCGACGGGCAGGCCGGTCTTCTCCAGCAAGCGTTGCAGGCGTGCGGTGTCGGCGGCGCCGCTCATGCCGAGCCGTTCGGATAGCCGTGCCGCGAGCACCATGCCCACGGCCACGCCCTCGCCGTGCAGCAGGGTGGTGTAGTGGCCGGCAGTCTCCAGTGCGTGGCCGAAGGTATGGCCGAGGTTGAGCAGGGCGCGTTCGCCTTGTTCGGTTTCGTCGCGCGCCACCACGCCGGCCTTGTAGCGGAGCTTGCGCGCGATGGCTTCGGTCAGCGCCGCGTCGTCGCGCGCGGCCAGCGCGTCCGCGTGACCTTCCAGCCAGGCGAAGAACGCCGCGTCGCCGATCGCCGCACCCTTGATCACTTCGGCCAGGCCGGCGCGGTATTCGCGGTCGGGCAGCGTGGCGAGCGTGTCGAGGTCGGCCACCACCGCGCGCGGCTGGTGGAAGGCGCCGACCAGGTTCTTGCCGGCGGGCAGGTTCACCCCGGTCTTGCCGCCCACCGAGGAATCCACCATCGCCAGCAGGGTGGTGGGCATCTGGATGAAGTCGATGCCGCGCATCCAGCAGGCCGCGGCGAAGCCGGCGAGGTCGCCGACCACGCCGCCGCCCAGGGCGATCACGCAGGCGTCGCGGGTGGCGCCCAGCGCAGCCAGTGCGGCAAGCACGTGTTCCACGTTGGCGAAGCTCTTGTGCACCTCGCCATCGTCGAGCAGGTAGCTGGACCAGTTCAGCCCGTCGAGGCCACGCGCCACACGCTCCAGGTGCAGCGGTCCTACCGTGGTGTTGCTGACCACCAGCACGTGGCGGCCGCGCAGGTGCGCGCGCCAGCGTGCGGCGTCGCCGAGCAGGCCGCGGCCGATCCAGACCGGGTAGCTGCGCGCGCCGAGGGTGACGTCGATGGTGGTGGGGTTGCTTGCGTTCATTCGGCGGACGGGGAAGCGGAGAGAGGAGGGCGTTGCCAATGCCGGTCGATCAGCGCGACGGCCTGGGCGCAGATCGTCGCGATGCCTTGGGTGGCAGGCAAGGCGAGGTCGGCGGTCTCGCGGTACAACGGTTCGCGGATCACCGCCATGGCCTCGAGCCGGGTGCGGCGGTCCACGCCAGCCAGCAGGGGGCGCTGATGATCGTGCGCGAGCCGTTCCAGCTGCTGCTCGACGCCGGCCTGCAGCCACAGCACGTAGCCGCGCGCGGCGAGCAGGGCGCGGTTGTCCGCGGCCAGCACCGCGCCGGCCCCGGTGACCAGTAGCATGCCGTCGCCCGCGGAGAGCTCCTCCAGCAGCGCGCTCTCGCGGCGGCGGAAACCGGCTTCGCCCTCGACGGCGAACACGGTGGCGACATCCGTGCCGGTACGCCGCTCGATCTCGTGGTCGAG
>Ga0187815_10000078_pt1 | contig 45524 bp, 45 predicted proteins | sample NC_S_5_FD_132962 | JGI IMG/M metagenome (GOLD analysis project Ga0187815, IMG submission 132962) | Wetland sediment microbial communities from Neuse River Estuary, North Carolina, USA - ASW-S_5 | ecosystem: Environmental > Aquatic > Freshwater > Wetlands > Sediment | place: USA: North Carolina... | reverse complement strand
GCCGGCAGGCGGCTATTCGCCGCGAAAGGCACAATGCGCGAGTACTGGCTGTACAGCATTGGGCTGGGAAACAGCATGAGGCCATCGGCTCGTTCCGCAGCCATCGAGGCGAATGCGCCGTCCAGATCAGCAGGGCTGTCCGCCGGCACCAGTTGAAGCTTCGTTCCGAGAGATTGCGCCGCGCTTTCGATTTCCTTCAACATGCCGGCCATCGTGCGTTCGCCATATGCGTGGGGGTGCCACAACACGACGACGTGAGAAAGGCCCGGGACGATCTCCTTGAGCAGTTGCAATCGTCTGGACACCAGCCTGGGGCCGAGGAACGTAGTCCCGGTCACATTTCCTCCCGGTCGCGCCAGGCTTGAAGCAAGCTCATCCTCGACGGGATCGGCCATGCCTATGCCGACGATCGGTACGGTCGAAGTCGCCTTCCTGGCCGCGCGGACAGGCGGTGTGGCCAATGCAACGATGGCGTCGACCCGCTGTCCGACCAATTCCCGCGCCAATTCATCGAGCCGGTTCACATCGCCGTCGGCGAACTTGCGTTCAAATGCGATATTCTGCCCTTCGAGATAGCCAAGCTCACGTAGCGCCGGCGCGAACGCGTCAAGAGTTTCGAGACTTGCGTCGGATTTGTCGCCACGTCCAAGTGAAAGAAAGCCGATGCGGGGAATCTTCGTGACTTGCTGCGCACGCGAGGCGAGCGGCCAGCTAGCCACTGTGCTTCCCAGGAGTGTAACGAAATCGCGCCTTCTCATTTTGGCGCCTGCTACCGGCGAGGCTGAGCCTTCCGCCAAGGCGGCATCCGATGCAACGGCCGTCACTCCCGGACCGGCAAAAAAGCTCTGCCGCTTCATTGAGCACCTGTCAGTGCCGCGCGTACGCTGATTTGATCACAGCAGACGCTGTTCGCCTAGCCGATTTTTCGGCGGCCTCGTGCTCGCTTTGAGTCAAACCAGTCTCGGCCTGCGATTGCGACGCTTCCGCTACGGGCCGTCTCACTCAATCACTTCGTCTACGCGGGCGATGAGAGTCGGCGGCACCTTCAGGCCAAGCGCTGTGGCAGTCTTGAGGTTGATCGCAAGTTCAAACTTGGTCGGCCTGAGGATGGGCAGAGTGGCCGGCTTCTCGCCCTTCAAAATCCGTCCGATATAAAGACCGGCCAGCCAATAGGCTTCAGTCAGACTGGGCCCATAGCTGAAAAGCCCCCCTTCAGTCACGAACTCCCGAAACGCATAGGCCGTCGCAATAGCATGGCGCGCCGAAAGAGCGATGATCAGTGATCGGTGATTGTTGAAGAAGCCATCGGCACCAACCAGAAGTGCGGAGATCTTTCGTTCGGCAAATGTGGCGAAGGCCTGCTCGATAGCCTTCACGTCACCGGTGCGAAGCACGACCAATTCGCGCCCGGCGGTCGTCGCCGCCTTCAGCATATCCTGCTCCTGCGCTTCGACGTCGGGCCGATTTGAATTCACCAGCGCTCCGATGACACGCAGATTCGGAGAAAACTCCATCAGGAGTTCAAGCCGCTTGGCGTCGAGCTCGATCACGAACCCACCGCTTCCGGTGACGTTACCGCCCGGCAAATTGAGGCTGGCGACCAACCCGCTCTTCACCGGATCGGAAACGGCACTGAATACGATCGGTATCGTCGAGGTGACCGCCTTGGCTGCCATAGCCACCACCGGCCCGCCAACGGCCGCAATCACCGCGACCGGCCTGCGAACGAACTCCTCCGCAAGTCCTTGCAGACGCTCATACCGATCATCAGCGCCCAGATACTCGACGGTGACGTTGGTTCCGGCCACAAACCCCGCCTCCTTCAGCCCGGCATGAAGTCCGTCGAATTGATCGGGCCTCAGTTGTGCCTTGCCGCTGTTGAGTACGCCAATTATCGGCAGCATCGACGGCTGGCTTCTCGCGGCGAAAGGAAGGCCGGTAGCCGCGCCGCCAACGATGCTGAGGAATTCGCGCCGACGCATTCGTGCTCCGGGACCAGTGCGCACATGGCGCATTCAAAGCCTATCAAAGCGTACCGGGGTCGCAAGCAGGAAAAGGGGCGCGCCGGGTCATCACCTCGGCGAGGCAATGCTTGCGTCGGCGCATGATCTGCCTTCGGGGATGATCGGCATGCCTGCCCAATGCCGGAGAGGGCGACCGCAAACGCTCACTCGATGACTTCGTCCGACAGCACGAGCATGTCAGGCGGGATCGCCAGCCCCAGCGCACGCGCCGTCCTGAGGTTTACGATCAGCTCGAACTTGGTCGGCAGCTGGATCGGCATGTCGGCCGGTTTCTGTCCCCTCAGTATCAGATCGACGTAGCCGGCGGCACGGCGAAAGAGATCGCCGATGTCGGCGCCATAGCTGAACAGCGCGCCGGCGCGCGCGAACTCGCCTTGCTGGCCGATCACCGCGATCTTCATCTCGGCGCCGGTCTGACAAATCTCCTTCTGCATGGCCGCGGTCATGTAGTCTCGGATCACGATCATGGCGTTGCCGCCGGCATCTGCGAGCACCTTGAACTGCTCGGCAACCGCTGCGGTCGAAGCAGCCGTGAGACCGAGGCGGACCGGCTCGAGGCCCGCGGTCCGAGCCTCCTGCATGGTCTGCGCTCCCCACGCGCTGAACGTGGGGTCGGTGGCGTTGTTCATCACACCCAGCTTCTTCAGCCCAGGCAGAATTTCGCGCAGCATCCCGATACGCTTGGCCGACATCTCCTCGCCGAATGCCGCAAAGCCGGTGAGGCTGCCGCCGGGCCGGGCGAGGCTCTGAAACAGCTCGGGGTCGCTTTGCACTGCGGGCAGCGCCACGGCGACGAGAGGGATTTTCGTCTTCTTCACGATGGCCCGCGCAGCGGCGGGACCCGGAGCAAGCAAGACATCCACGGGCCTGGCAATGAGCTCGTCAATCAGTGCGAGCCCGCGCATTATATCGCCACCTGTCGAGCGGGCATCGATGATGACGTTGCGTCCCTCGACATAGCCAAGGTCGATCATCGCCTTGCGGAAGGGAGCGAGTGTCGCGGCATCGACCTCGGACGTCGCGAAACCGACAAAGCCGACGATCGGGATGCGCTGCTGCTGGGCAAGGGCGGCGCCCGGCGATGACGCCGCCATGGCCAACATGCCGAGAAATTCTCGCCGTCTCATTTGACTATCCTGCATTCAGCAGAGTGCAATTTGATCATGACGACCGACGCTGCACCAGCCCGGATTTTGGTTAATAGGAGACGCCAGCCCGAGCTACTCGATCACCTCGTCAGCCGTGGCCAGCAGTGATTGCGGTATCGCGACGCCGAGCGCCCTCGCCGTTTTGAGATTGATAATCAGTTCATACTTTGTGGGCGCTTGCACCGGCATGTCAGCCGGCATCTCACCCTTCAAAATGCGATCAACGTAGCCGGCAGCGCGCCGGACGGGATCAAGCGTGTTTGGTCCGTACGTGATCAGGCCACCATCTACCGCGTAGTAGCGATAGGGATAAATCGCCGGCAATTTGTGCTGCGCGGCGAGACCGATGATGACACCCCGGCGAGCTCCTGTGCCGCCTGCCGATACGATCATGCCGCCGCTTCCGGTGCGCGCGAAGGCGGCAATGCTACGCTCGATCTCATCATTGTCCCGGACGTCCACCGGCGTAAGCTCAATTCGCATGGATTGCGCGACCGACCGAACAGCCGCGAATTGCCCAATTCCGGCGGCAGAGGTCGGATCGCGAAGCATCAACGCCCGGCGCACGTTTGGGGCGACCTGCTTGAGCAATTCCGCCCATTTGCCGCTCATGCCGTACTCGAAGTTCGAGAAACCCGTGATGTTTCCGCCGGGATGCGCCATGCTCTGGACAAACCCGGCACCAACTGGATCGGGAGCGTTTACGAAAACAATTGGAATAGTCCGAGTCGCCTGCTGTAGCGGACCGATCGTCGCACCGCCTATCGTGAGTATCACGTCCGGCGCGAGCGCAACCAGTTCCGCCGCGTAGGTGTGGGCACTGTTGACTTCGGTGCCGACTTGACGAATTTCGATTTTGACATTGCGGCCAGCCACCCACCCCAGTTGTCGAAGGGATTGCACAAGGAGGTCGATCCGGGTTTGCGCCTCTGAATCATCCGATCCAAGAGTTGCAAGCACTCCAATGCGGCGCATCGGTTCAGAGGTTTGCGCGCGCACCCCATGCGGCCACGCCGCCGCACTACCCAGCAATGCAATGAAATCGCGCCGCTTCATTCTGCCGCTCCGCGATCCGCTCTGCGCAATTTGATCATAGCGGCCGACGTTGCGCCAGCCGGGGTTTCAGTGACAAGCCCGGGCAATCGCTCGCTCGTGTGGCCGATAGCGGGAGCTATGCAGCCTGCCCGAGTCTCGAATCTATCTCCTGCCGCAACGCGGCAAAATCGATTGGCTTGGTAAGCAACCCCTCGGCGCCTCGCTCGATCGCCATCTTTCGCGTCTGCGGATCACCATAGGCGGTGATCATGATGATCGGCACGTCCGGCCGCGCGGCGCGCATGCTGGGCAACATGTCCAGCCCGCTCATTCCGGGCATGTTGATGTCCGAAAGGATGAGCACCAACGTGCAGTCGCGCAGCTCCACGACGCGCTGCAGCGCAGCCGACGCCGAGACGGCAAATTCCATCAGAAACCGACCGCTGCGCAGATCGCGCCGAAATTGCTGGCGGAACAGCGCTTCGACGTCGGGCTCGTCATCCACGACGAGTATGTGAACGCTCAATTGCTGCTCCCTGTTCGTCCTTGCGCTGCGCCTCGTCGCGGCAGCGTGATAATGAATTCGGTGAATGAATCCGGCTCCGTCGCGACATCGATCTTGCCGCCGTGCTGCTTCACGATGATGTCGTAACTCATCGAAAGACCAAGCCCGGTGCCTTCGCCTGCCGGCTTGGTGGTGAAAAACGGGTTGAAGATCTTCTCTTTCACCTCGGGCGGGATGCCGGTGCCGTTGTCGCGAATGCGTATCTCCACGCTGTTGCCCAGATTCTTCGTCGACGCACTCAGCATCGGCTCAAAGCCATTGGCGGACGTCTCCTTGCGCTTGGTCGCGGCATAAAAGCCGTTCGAAATCAGGTTGAGGAAAACGCGGGTGATCTCTTGAGGATAGATGTCGATCATGCCGGCCGCCGGATCGAGATCCCGTTTGAGAGTGATGTTGAAGCTGGCCTTTTCCGCACGCGCGCCGTGATAGGCGAGGTTAAGGCTTTCTTCGACGATCGCATTGATATCGGCCTCGCGGTGCTCGCCCGAGCCTTCACGCGAATGCAACAGCATATTCTTGACGATGGAGTCGGCTCGCTTGCCGTGCTGAACGACCTTCTCGAGGTTACCCTTCAGCATATGCGTAAGTTCGTCGATTTCCTCGCGGATCTTGTCGTCGATGGAGGCGGATTTCAGCACGTCGTCCAGTTCGTCGATCAATTCCGTCGAGAGCGATGAGAAATTGTTGACGAAATTGAGCGGGTTCTTGATCTCGTGCGCGATGCCGGCGGTGAGCTGGCCGAGCGAGGCGAGTTTTTCAGTCTGGATCAGACGATCCTGCGCCGTGCGCAATTCCTCGATGGACTGCGAGAGCTCGGTGGTGCGCTGGCGCAACTCGTTCAACAGCCGAGCATTCTCGATGGCGATGACGGCCTGATTGGCGAAGTTGGCGACAAGCTCCGTCTGCTTGTCGGTGAAAGGCCTGACTTCCTGGCGGAAGATCGTAATCGAACCGATCAGCTCGCTCTCCTTGAGCATCGGCACAATGACGAGCGTGCGCGCTCCGGCAAGCTCGGCAAGCGCACGGACATTGGGATTGCCCTCGATGTAGGGGGGCTGCGTTCGGATATCGTCGATATGAACCGTCTGATGGGTCTTTTCGACCATGCCAAGTCCGCTCTCCGGGTGCGGCCGGATAACCCTGTAGAGCTGGGTATCAGCGTAGGCCTTCGGCGCATTGTACAAGGCAACGGTGCGAAAGCCGCCATCCTCGTAGTGCGTCATGGTACCGAACTTGGCGCCGCAAATCCGCGTCGCGTTCTCCAGCATCTTGTCGAAAACCGGCTTCAGTTCGCCGGCGGACGAGCTGATGGTTTCGAGCACTTCGGAAGTCGCGGTTTGCTGCTGCAGGGATTCCGTCAGTTCGGCGGTTCGCTGCTCGACCTTGTTTTCCAGATCGGCATAGGATTCCTGGAGCCTTGCGCCCATCTCGTTGAACTGATTGGCAAGGCCTTCCAGTTCATCCCCGGTCTTGATGGAGATACGCTGGGTGAAGTCGCCGCCGCCGATGCGCTCAGCGCCGGCGCGCAGCGCCTGAATCGGACCTACCATGCGGCGCGCCAGGAAGACTCCGGCGAGCACCGCAAAGATCGAGGCGGCCAGCAGGACGATGGCGAGCCGCTGCAGCGCCGCATAGAGCGAGGCGTAGGCCTCTTGAACGGGCAGTTCAACGAACATGATCCAGCGCAACGGCCAGATAGGCGCCGACGCCGTCAGCACTTCCTGGCCCTCGATGTTCAACTCGCCTTGAAGGGAAGTCGCGCCGGAGGATGCTGGCCGAGGCGGCGGCGTTGCTTGCAGAGGAACGCGCGCGGCGGACGGGGGTTGCGCCGCCTGAAGCGCCGCTGCCGCTTCCTCCTGCTGTTTCGCGATCGCCGCCTGCTCGTCCAGCGCCGTGCGCACCTGCACGAGTCTCGACATGTCCGTGTTGCGCAGGACCAGGCTGATGTCAGGGTGCGCGATCAGCCGGCCCTGCGAGCCCACGACATAGGCACGGCCGTGCTCGCCGACCTTGATCTGCGACACCACGTCCCAGATCAGCTTCAGATTCACTTCAGCAATGCTGACGCCGGAGTCCTTGCGGGGGCCTGCCAGCGACAGAGTCATGTAGGGCTCCGATCCGCCGCGGAAGTAGATAGGGCCGTAGTAAACCTTGTTGGCGACGGCTTCCGTGAACTTCGGGTCCTTTGATAAATCGATTCCACTGTCGACCACGTTGATGTCGAGCCGCGATACGCGCAACCGCTCCTTCCCGCCGGGGTCGATCAGCGCGATTTCAGTGATCGCAGGCACCTGACGCAACAGCCGCAACGCGTCGAAGCGGCGGTTCTCAAGCGAGCTGGCCGACCAGGGTAGTTGCGTAGTCCAACCGAGCTGGCTTTCGATCTCCTTGACGAATTGACTGATCTTCGCCGCCGCGGCCTCGGCCTGTTCGTGCTGAATGCGGATCAACGAAGCCTTGTGCTCGCGGTAGTAGAAGAAGACCTCGAAGATTCCGTTCGACAGCAGCGCGATCGCGACCACGGCAACGAACAGCGCAACGTATTTGGTAAAGAGCCGGCTGCGGATTTTCGCGCCCGTCGATCCGGCCTCCGCCGCCGGCGCGGCAATCGCCGCCGGACCGGCCGACGTCCCCCCTTCTGACGCATCAGGCTGAAGCGAAATGCTCATCCGGCAAGGCTAGCAAGAAAAGCGGAACTTGTCTCCGGCAGCGCTGAGGGCCGGGCGCAGGCATATCCGCGTCAACGATGCTGCCGGCAACGGCGTCTGCCATTGATGAGGTCGCCGACTTCAGCGGTTTTGACCGGAATCCGGCCGGCTTTTCACCCCTTGTTCTGAAGGATGTCCTCGCCGATGATGGCGCCAACAAAAATAGACTGGGGGAGCGCCGCGATGCCTGTTCTGCGTTGGATTCTCGCTGCCGTATTGCTGCTGATCGGCGCTGGTCCGTCGTTCGCGCAAGGCTATCCGAACCGGCCGGTGCGCGTAGTGGTCGGCTTCCCGCCCGGTGGCCCCACCGACGTCATCGCCCGCATCGTCGCGCAAAATCTCTCCGACAGCCTCGGCCACCAATTCTTTGTCGAGAACATCCCCGGCACCGGCAGCAACACCGCCTCGGGCCAGGTCGCCCGCGTTGCGCCCGACGGCTACACCCTCATGGTGATCAGCACGGGCTTCATCGTTAACCCCAGCCTGTACGCCAAGGTGCCTTACGATCCGATCAAGGACTTTACCGCCGTGACGCTGGTGGCGGCCTCGCCCAACGTCGTCGTGGTCAATCCGCAGGTGCCCGCGAAGACACTTCCCGAGTTGGTGCAGCTGATCCGCGACAATCCCGGCAAATACAGCTATGCCGGCCCCGGTGTCGGCTCGACGCCGCATCTCGGCGGCGAGCTGTTCCGCCTGAGCTACAAACTCGACCTGGTTCACGTCCCCTTCACCGGTGCTGCGCCCGCGGTGCAGGCCACCGTCGGCGGCCACACGCCGATCGCCTTCACGGCGCTACCGTCCTCACTGGCCGCGATCCAGGCCGGCCAGGTGCGGGCGATCGGCATTGCGGCGACGGAGCGTGCAGCCCAGATTCCCGACGTGCCGACCTTCGCCGAGCAGGGCGTGACCGGCCAGGAAGCCGACACGCTGACCGGCATGGTTGCGCCGGCCGGCACGCCGAAGGAGATCGTGGAATTGCTGGCCCGCGAGATCAAAAAGAGCGTGGCGCGGCCCGAGGTGAAGGAGAAGCTGGCGACGCTCGGCTTCAAGCCGGTCGCCAACACACCCGACGAGTGGGCCGCGCGCATCAAGCTCGAGATCGAGAAGTGGGGCAAGGTGGTGCGGGATGCCAACCTGCGGATCGAGTGAGCAGTCGACCGCTGTCGCTCGCGGCGCGTGAGATTCGTTGAAGCGACATCGCCGCATTACCTCTCTCAACGCCCGCGGCCTACCCCTCTCCCCAACCCTCCCCCGCAAGGGACCCGCAAGGGGGGAGGGAGCCTGTAGAGCGTGCTCACCTCACATCAACGTGCTCACGACGCTACGATTGATTTCGTATGCGCCAGTAAGGGACGCACCGGCGGTAGGGTTCCCTCTCCCCTTGCTTGCGGGAGAGGGCTAGGGAGAAGGGTACCGCTTGCTCCGCTGTGTGACGAAGAGCGAGGCCAATTCGACAACCAGAATGATTGTCTGACGCTGATCGCGCCTTAACTCACACCACCTCCCGCGCCCGCAATGCCGCGATCGCCTCCGCGTCATAGCCGAGCGAGCGGAGGACCTCGTCGGTGTGGGCGCCGAGCGAAGGCGCCATGTGGTCGAGGCGGCCGCCACCGTGCTCGAGACGGAAGCCTGAGCCTGCGAATCGCAGGCGGCCGTAGGGCGTGTCGATCTCCTGGATGGCGCCGCGCGCGCTGATTTGCGGATGGTCGATCACTTCCTCGACCTTCCAGATGCTGGCGCAGGGCGCGCCGGCCGCCTCCAGGATCTTCTCCCACTCGCGCGCACTTTTCGTCGACAGCTTCTCCTCGATGATGGCGCGCAGCGCGGGCTCGTTGTTCTGCCGCTCGAACCAGTCGGCAAAGCGCGGATCCTCAAATGTGTCCGCACGGCCGAGCGCGGTCATCAGCGCGCGGTATTGCTTCTCGGTGTTGACCGCGAGCAGGATGTAGCCCTCGCCCGCCTTGAACAGATTGGCGGTGGGCCGGCGGCTCACGGCCTGATTGCCTGACAATTGCTGCCGGTGGCCGGCGACGGAATAGTCCGCGATCTGGCCTGCGAGAAAGGCCAGCGTCGCCTCCAGCATGGAGACGTCGACCAGCTGCCCCTTGCCGGTCTGGTTGCGCTGGAACAGTGCGCTGGAGACGCCGAAGGCGGCGGTGGCGCCCGACAGCACGTCGCACACCGCAAAGCCGGCGCGCGTCGGCCCGGTCTCGGCATGGCCGGTGATCGCCATGATGCCGCTCATGGCCTGTATCTTGCCGTCATAACCGGCGCCAAGCCGCTCGGGGCCGGTCTGGCCGAAGCCGCTGATGGCGCAATAGATCAGCCGCGGATTGATTTCCGACAGCGCGGCATAGCCGATGCCGAGCTTGTCCATCACGCCGGGGCGGAAATTTTCCATGATGACGTCGGCTTGCGCGGCGAGCTGCTTGACGATCGCGATCGCCTCCGGCTTGGAGAGATCGAGCGTCAGGCTGCGCTTGTTGCCGTTGATCGCCTGCCAGCCGGGCGCGAGGCCGCGCTCGGCCCATTCGCGGCTCAGCGGCGTGCGGCGCATGTCCTCGCCCTCGCGCCGCTCCACCTTGATGACGTCGGCCCCGAGCAGCGCCAGCTGATAGCTGGCATAGGGGCCGGCCAGCACCTGCGTGAAATCCAGGATCTTCACGCCTTCGAACGGTCGGGTCACCTCAAGCCCCTCCGCACCGGCATCTCGGCCAAATGGCTCAGGCGGCGCGATTGCCGCGCGCGATTTCCTTTTGCCGGTCGAATTCGGCGCGGCGCCGCGCCAGCTCTTCGGCGCTCAGCTGCGCGACATTGTTGTAGTCGAGCTTCCAGGACGCATCGTCGCTCCAGCGCAGCGGCGACTGCATCGTGGTCTGGGCGCCGGTGGCGCTCTCCAGCAGGCGTAGCGCCAGTTCGAGTGTCAGCTCCTGCGAGGCCACGTCGTGCGGCTTGCCCGCGGAATTGCCGAGCGGGAAATCGGAGAACAGGAAGCGCGGCACAGCGGCGTGCTCGACGATATCCTTGGCGCATCCCATCACCACGGTGGCAATGCCATTGGCCTCGAGGTGGCGCGCGACCAGCGCGGTGGTCTGGTGGCAGACCGGGCAGTTCGGCACCAGCACGGCAATATCGACGCCATCGGCGCGGCAGCGCGCGAGGATATCGGGCGCGTCGACATCGATGGTGACGCGATGGCTGCGGTTGGTGGGCGCGCCGAAAAACCGCGGCGCCACCTCACCAATCCGGCCGCGGGCCTGCGCCTTGACGAGCTGCGGCAGCGGAAACCAGGTGCCGCTGTCGGTCGCGGTGGTGTGCTTGCGGTCATAGCCGACGTGGGAGATGCGAAGGTCGTGCTCGCGCGAGGTGTCGCCGTCATAAACCCTGTAGAACTTGGCGCTGCCGTTATAGGCGGCGCCGGGGCCCTGGTCGCCTTTGCCGGGATCATAGGGCGCAGCCGTGGTGACGATGGTCACGCGCGACTGCGACAGCGGTTTAGTCAACGGCTGGAACGGCGCCTCCGTATAGTGCGCCCAACGATACGGCGTGGTGTAGCCGATCGCGGCGTAGTAATCCCGCGTCCGCTGCATGTAGGGAACCGGAGAGTCATAATCCGGGGCGAAGCCGAATTCGTCATCCGACGGTGCGGCCATGTTTCTCTCCATGCGTCCTTGTCTGCCGTACAGCCTAGATTCCCGGCCAAACGCCTGCAATAGCGGCGTGGCAGGGCGGCGATGCAGATACGCGCCCCTCCTTACCTCGCCCGGGTCAGCGCCAGCCAGATGCCGCCGCCGATCATGAAGCCGCCGGAGATCCGCGAGACGAGGCGGGTGCGCTGTGCGGAGAAGAACTTTCGGGCGCGGCCGGCAAGCAAGGCGTAAATGGCATCCGTCATGACGGCGGTGACCATGAAGGTAACGCCGAGCAGCGCAACTTGCGGAAAGTGCGGCTGGCTCATGTCCATGAACTGCGGAATGAAGGCGCCGAAGAACACCAGCACTTTGGGGTTCGACAGCAGCACGAGAAATCCCTGCAGGAAGAAGCCGCCGCGCGGCGGCGCCGGCTTCTCGTCCACGCTGATGCCCTCGATCGGCGAGCGGATCAGCTTGATGCCGAGCCAGACGAGGTAGGCCGCGCCGGCAAAACGCACCCAGTCGAACCAGTAGCCCATGGTCGCCATCAGCGAGGTCAGGCCGACCGCGACGATGCCTATGACGACAGCAAGCCCGGCTTGCGCGCCCGCGACATTGATCAGCGCGGCGCGCGTGCCATAGCGCAGGCCATTGGCGATCAGGAGACTGACGATCGGGCCGGGCAACAACGCCAGCGCAATGCAGGCGACAACGAAGGCGAGATAGGCTTGCAACGACATCATGATGGGGGAACCTGCGCGAACGAATGATTAGCCACATTATGCATGCGAGAGCCGGCGATGGAAGGCGGATCAGCGCATTTGCATGGCCGACTGCACCCAGCGCCGGATTTCGTTCGTTTCCAGCAAGCCCGCGGCCGCCGCCTGCACATCGCCGGCAGCAGCTGCCCCCTGCGCAACCGCGACGAAGAGATCGCAGCGGTACGATACGGCGATGCCGACCGCGGTATGCCGCGCTTCATCCGGCATCTGCAGCTCATAGGCGCGAACGCGGCCCGACATGTCGGTCGCACGGATCGGCTCGCCCGGCGACAACGGCGCAAAGCGTGCGCTGATCAGATCGAGATCGCTGACGCGGTCGACTTCGTCGTCATCAGCTACGCCGCTATCGCAGTTGCAGAAGCCGAGCTTGGGACGGACATAGATTTCGATGCCCTCGCATTTGCCGCCGCGGCAGCGGAAGGCGCGGCCGGCGGGCCAGCCGTCGCGCGGAAACGGCCAGGCGATTTCGCGAAAGTCCGGCGGCGCAATTTCAATGGCCGCGCTGCCCGCCAGCGCGCCGAGCAGGAGCACCGCGGCGAAGATGGCCGGCCACCGCCTCATGGCGAGGGCAGCCCGGCACCGGCGCGCGCCGGCCCGGTCAATTCGAGAATGTGCAGGCCGGTATTGGCCCGGTCGACAATGTAGATGTAGCCGCGCTCGTCGGTCTCGACATTGTTGGTCTGGATCGCGACCTTGCAGCGGTCCTTGTCCTCTATCTTGACGCAGCGTTTGTCGGTCGCTGCCGTGATCGCTGGGATGAAGTAGCCGGCTTCGACGGGATGATAGGGGTCGCGGATATCGAGAGCGCGCACGCCGGCATTGAAGAAGGCGATGAACGCCATTTTCTTGTAGTAGACAGGCGCCATGCTCTCGTTGGAGGAATGCGAGCCGAACCGCCCTCCACGCTCGCAGAATCCGCCGCTCGATTCCTTGACAGTGTAGTTCGAGATGATCATCGGCTGCTTCTCGACGGTGACGTCGGCGAACCACACCATTTGCCGCGCCTCGTTGCATTCGTTGAGGATCGCTTCATCAACGATCATCACGATGTCGCGCGTCTTGCCGTCCTTGTCGCGGGCGAATTCGGCGATCGGCATGTCCTTCATCGGAAAGGCGGTGTGCGCGCCGTTCATCGCCGACAGCGGCAGGCGCGCGATCTCGGAGTATCGAAGATTTTCCGGCGTCGGCTCCTTTGGTCCATTCAGCAGCTTCTCGCGATCGACGATCTGCAGAATGCCGCCCTTGTTGGTGCCGTAGCCGAAGTAGACCCGGTTGCCGGCCGGCCCCGTCGAGATCGGGCCGTGCAGCTCGGTCGGCACCGCGCCGGTCGAGCCGGGCTCCTGGCCGGGCAGGCCGAAATCTCTGATCTTCACGGGATGCGCGGGGTCAGAGAGATCGTAAACCTGTGTCATCCGGCGGGTGCGCCAGTCCGGCGCGCCGGAGACGAGGAACGCGATGCCGGTGTCGCACTCCCACCAGTTCTTGTGCGTGTCCTTCAGCCCGCCGATCCGACTGACCAGCACCGGATTGGCGGGATCGGCGACATTCCAGATCTCATGCGCCTCGCCGCCGAAGGTGCGCAGCATGTAGACCGCATTGCGGTCGCCCTTCGGCAGGGCCTTGCCATCGCAGACGCGCACCATCTGCGCGCCGCCGGATTCGTATTTGCCTTCCTGACCCGGAATGTGCCGCAAATATTTCGGCGCCGCGGGATCGCTGACATCGACGATCGAGGTGCCATTCGGCTCGGCCTTGCCGGTCTGCGGATTGACCGGGGCAGGAATATCGTCGGTGCCGCCGTGATGCCCGATATAGGCGATCCAGCGCTCGCCCTGATGATGGATGGTCGGTTGATAGGCGCTGCGCGCCTGCAGATCGTTGAAGCCGACCAGCCGCATGTTCAGCGCTTCCGGCGGCGCTCCGATCTTCTGTTCCTGTGCAAGGCTGGCGCTCGATCCCGCGAGCAAGCAGGCCGCGAACATCATCCCAAAGGCGAGGTGTTCCCGCATGCGTTCCATCCTGTCGCTCGAGACCGGTCTTCCGCCGGCTGGCCAAACCGTATCACGCGCGCCACCGCCAACGAAAAACACGCTCTTGACATGCAACCATTTGGTTGCCTATTATCCATCCATGGATGAAGTCTTCAGGGCGCTTGCGGACCCGTCACGGCGGTCGCTGCTGGACCGGCTTCATGCTCGAGGTGGCCAGACCCTGAACGAGCTGTGCGAGGGCCTTGCCATGACACGGCAGGCGGTGACGAAGCATCTCGCAATCCTGGAGGAGGCGAACCTCGTCACCACGTTCAGGCATGGCCGCGAGAAGCTGCACTATCTCAACCCGGTGCCGATCCATCAGATCGGCGAACGCTGGATCAAAAAATTCGAGCGCGCGAAACTGGTCGCGCTCAGCGAGTTGAAGAGGAAACTGGAGCAGGACGATGAGTAAGCCGGAGTTCGTCTATGTCATTTACATTCAGTCCACGCCGGAAGAAATCTGGCAGGCTTTGATCGACCCCGAGATGACGAAGGAGTTTTGGGGTCGTCACCGGAACCGCTCCGACTGGAAGGCGGGATCGCAATGGCGCCACGAAAATTATGACGATGCAGCCGACCTCGCCGTGGCCGGCAAGGTCATCGAGAGCGATCCGCCGCGACGCCTGGTCCTCACCTGGGCGCGGCCGAACGAGATGGAAACATCGCGAGTCACGTTCGACATCGACGAATTCATGGGTTCGGCGCGGCTCACCGTCACACACACCGATCTCACGCCGGAAGCTTTCCGTGGCATCAGCGCCGGCTGGCCGGCCATCCTCTCGAGCCTGAAGAGCCTGCTCGAGACCGGAGCTTCCCTGCCGATGACGCGAACTCAATGGAAGAAGGCCGGATAGCCGGGAGTACCGTAATGGATATCGCAAAATTCAAGCCGGCGATCGTCTATACGATCTATATCGCCTCCACGCCTGAGAAGGTGTGGCAGGCGCTGACGTCAGCGGAGTTCAGCCGCAGGTATTTTTCCGGCTTTGCGATCGAAGCCGACCTGAAAGTCGGCGGTGCGTTCATTGCGCGCGCGCCCGACGGCTCGGTGCATATCGACGGCAAGGTGATCGAATGCGATCCGCCGAAAAGGCTCACCGTCACCTGGAACGTCAACTGGCCGGAGCTGGTCGAGAAGCTGGGGCCTACGCTCGTCACCTACGAGCTCGAGCCGGCCGGCGACAATGTGAAGCTGACGATGCTGCAATCGCACGACCGGCCGATCAGCGACGACATCCTTTCCGGCGGCCGCCAGGGCTGGCCCGCGATCCTCTCCAGCCTGAAGAGCCTGCTGGAAACCGGCAGCGCGATGACCATCCCGATGAAGCCGCCGGAGCGCATGCTTGCCGCGCTGAAGGCGATGGGGATCAAGACGCCGTAGCATCGTCGCCCCGGCGAAGGCCGGGGCCCATAACCACAACTCGCTATTGTTGAGCGAAAGCCGACCACATCGCGCAAACCAATTTCCGCCGCGGCGTATGGGTCCCGGCCTTCGCCGGGACGACAGCGGAGATTGGTGCGACGGCAGCGGCTATGCTGCCGGCAGCGGTACGACGATGCGGCGGTAGAGGTGCCAGGTGGCGTGGCCGAGCACGGGCAGCGTCACCAACAGACCCAGGAAATACGGGATCGACGAGACGATCAAGAGCACCACGATGACCGCGGCCCAGCCGATCATGGGAATCGGACTCGTCACCACGGCGCGGACGCTGGTCACCATGGCGGTGACGAAATCTACGTCGCGGTCGAGCAGCAGGGGAAACGACACCACCGTCAGCGAAAACAGGATCAGCGAGAGCGCTGCGCCCACTGCGTTGCCGATGGCAAGAAACAGGAGACCTTCGTTGGTCGTGAGCACCACGGTGATGAATTGCTGCAGGCTGGAGAACGAGGCGCTGATGCCAAGGATCAGTGCGATCAATAGCCGCACCTGGTACATCCAGATCACGAAGATGAAGAGCGTGACAAAGGCCATCCAGCCGATCTCGTGTCGCGAGCGCACGGTGGCCCAGGTGGCGGCAAGCGTAGCAGGCTCGCCTTTCTCACGGCGCCGGCTCATCTCGTAAAGGCCGATCGCGACGAACGGACCGATCAGCGCAAAGCCCGCGGCCAGGGGATAGGCGAGATAGACCATGCCGAACGCGGTGAGGCTGAGCACGATCAGAATGCCGCCCGCCGCATAGAGCGCGCCGAATACAAGTCCGTAGAGCGGCATGGCCTGGAAATCGCGCACCCCCTGCACCAGGGCCTCGGCGATATCGGCCGCCGCGATCGGCCGCACCACCGGATCGGTCTTGCCGGAGATCGACATCGGCGCTTCCTCCCCCATCATTGGGAGTATTGGTGCCGGACAATCAGAACAAGGTATTGATCTTGGTCAAATCTGTGGTTTCGATTGCCGCTGGGCCGCAACGCGCCCTCTCCCCGCAAGCGCAGCGAGGTACGGGGACAATCCGCGCCGCGATCACTATTTCTTCGTCCTCGAATCGCGCTCCCTGACCAACGCATCCAACTCGTCCTGCTGCCGGGCAATGCGTTCCGCCGTCAGTTCCTCATTCGCGGCGCCTGACGATCCTGCCGCCTGCTCCATCAACTGCCTGATATTGTCGCGCAGGATGGCGATGCGGTCGTTGAGCTGCGGCAGCGAGAGAAAACGGTAATCGCTCATGTTCATGGCTCCTGGCAACGTGAGGTTAGGCACGCGGGCGCCTTTTGGCGTTGAGGCAGCGCAAGTCTACCCCAGCGCCCGCAGTTCCCGCCGCAGCACTTTTCCCGTGGCGGTCATCGGCAAGGTCTCGGCGAACTGAACAAAGCGTGGATATTCGTGGGCGGCGAGCTGCACCTTGACGAATTCCTGGATCTCGCGCGCCAGCTTGTCGCCGCCGGCAAAGCCCGGGCGCAACACGATCCAGGCCTTGATCGACTCGGTGCGGATCGGATCGGGAATGCCGACCACCGCAGCCATGGCCACCGCCGGATGCTTCATCAGCGTGTGCTCGATCTCGGACGGGCCGACGCGGTAGCCGGCCGTGGTGATGACGTCGTCCTCGCGGCTAACATACCAGAAATAGCCGTCCTCATCCTGCACGCCGAGATCGCCGGTCAGCAGGAATTCACCGGCATATTTCTTCGCGGTGGCCTCGGGATTGCGCCAGTATTCGATCATGGTGCAGGGACAGGGCTGGCGCACGCCGACGATGCCGCGCGTGCCCCGCGGCAGTTCCTCGCCCTTGTCATTGACGATGCGCACATCGAAGCCTGGCGTCGCCCGGCCCATGGCACCGGGGCGGATCGGAAACAGATTGGCGTTACTGCCGATCACGAGATTGCACTCGGTCTGGCCAAATACCTCGTGGGCGTCGACGCCAAAGGTCTCGCGCACCCAGCCCAAAAGCTCACCGCCGAGCGACTCGCCGCCGGTGAAGATGCTGCGCAGCTTGACGCCGGGATGCTTGACGTCGGCCTGCCGCATCAGCTTCAGCGCGGTCGGCGGCAGGAAGACGTTGCGGATGCCGAGCGAGGCCATCAGCTCCATCGCCGCCTGCGGCTCGAACTTGCGCGCACGATGACCGACCATGGGAATGCCGTGATACCAGAATGCGAGCAGGCCGTTGATCAGCCCGCCGATCCAGGCCCAGTCGGCCGGCGTCCACATGAGGTCGCCGGGGCGCGGCAGGAAATTGTGGCACATCTCGACATTGGGCAGATGGCCGAGCACGACGCGATGGGCGTGCAGCGCGCCCTTGGGATTTCCCGTGGTGCCCGAAGTGTAGATGATCAGGGCCGGATCGTCGCAGGACGTATCGACGGTAGCGAATTCGGGCGAGGCCGCTTTCAATGAGGCCCAGAACGGCTTGGTGCCCGGTGGCGCCTTGTCGCCGACGATATAGACGTTCTGCAGCGCCGGCAGCCGGTTGCGGATTTTTGCAAGCTTCTCCCAGCCGCCTTCGTCCGTGACGATGGCCTTCGCTTCCGAATTCGACAGGCGGAATTCCAGCGCGTCCTCGCCGAACAGCGCAAACAGCGGGATGGAGATCATCCCGGAGCGGAACGCGGCCAGATGCGCGATCGGCAATTCCAGGGACTGCGACAGGAACACCGCGACGCGGTCGCCGCGCGACAGGCCATCGCCGTCAAGCACATTGGCAAAGCGGCGCGAGGCTGCCGCGATCTCGTCGAACGAGGTGCGCGTGATGCCGCCGTCCTCGTCGACATAGATCAGCGCCAGGTGCCCAGAGCCGTCGGCATGCCGGTCACAGCAGGCGGTCGCCATGTTGAACCGCGCGGGGATGTCCCAGCGGAAATTCTTGTAGAGCTCGTCGTAGGTCTTGGCTTCGGTGAGCATGGCAGGTGCGGCATCCATCCCAGTTCTTCGTCATGGCCGGGCAAAGGCGCAAAGCGCGTCTCCCGTGAAGACTTGGCCGTCCACGACCTTTCTTGCCGCTAGTTTTAAAGACGTGGGTGCCCGGGACAAGCCCGGGTATGACGATGTGGAGGTATTTGGCCGCGGAGGAACCGGCAGGCCGTCAGGCCGCCTGCCGCTCCATCGCCACTTCCGCCTGCAGGCTTGCGAGGTCGCGGTAGATGGATGCCGCCGCCAGCACGCGGCCGCCGCGCTTGTACCGCACCAGGCAATCCCTGGCCGGAATGCTGCCCTCCACGGCGATTTCGTCCCACTTCTCCGCATGGCCGACATAGCTGATGGGAACGTCGTAGTGCTGGCTCCAGAAGAACGGCGCGTCGTCAAACGCCTTGCGGTGCCCCAGCATGTTGCGCGCTGCGGCCTGCCCCTGACGCGCGGCCACGACCCAGTGTTCGACGCGAATATTTTCCTGCGAATGCGGATCGGGCCAGCGCGCAATGTCACCGGCGGCATAGATGCCGGGCGCGCTGGTTTGGAGATACGCATCGACCGTGACGCCGCGATCGATCGCAAGCCCCGCTTGTTCGACCAGCGAGAGCCGGGGCCTGACGCCGACGCCAATGACCACGACCTCGGCCTCGATCACGCCTCCGCTTTTCAGCGTCGCGCGCTTGCCTTCGATATTCGTGACGGTATCGCCGAGGTGGAAGACGACGCCGTGCTCCTCGTGCAGGCTGCGGACGAAATCTCCCATCTCGGGGCCGAGCACGCGTTCCATCGGCCGCTGCTCCAGCCCGACGACGTGGACCTCGATGTCACGGTTGCGCAGGGACGCTGCGACTTCGAGCCCGATGAAGCTGGCGCCGATGACGAGCGCGCGCCGGGCGCCGGTGGCCGAGGCAATGATCGCACGGCAGTCATCAAGCGTGCGCAACAAATGGACATGGGGCTGATCGACGCCCGGGATCGGCAGCCGCACCGGCTCGGCGCCGGTCGCCAGCAGCAGCCGGTCGAAAGGAATGGTCGCGCCGCTGGCGAGCATGACATTGCGCGCAAGGGGATTGATCGACGTCACCTCGCTCTTGAGGTTCAGGTCGATCCCCTGATCGACGTAAAAATCATCGCCCTTCAACGGCAGCCAGTCTTCGGGCGCGCTGCCGGCAAGATAATCCTTCGACAGATTGGGCCGGTCCACCGGGGGCGACGTTTCGCTGCTCAGCATCACGATGCTGCCGCGAAACTCCTGCCGGCGCAGCATCTCGGCGGCGGCAAATCCCGCCGCGCCACCACCGACGATGACGATCCGGCCCGGCGCATCGACGGGCCCCTTGATACGTGGCTTCGGCTGTTCGCGCCTTTCGCGCACGAAAACCTTCTCGCCCTCGCGCTCGACCTTCCAGACGCCGAGCGCATTGAAGGCCGGCGCATGCGTGGCTTCGCCGGTCCTGATGTCGAAGCAGGCATGGTGCCAGGGGCAGCGGATGGTCTCGCCATCGACAAGACCTTCGGCGAGCGGACCGTGGTAATGGCTGCAATGGGCATCGAGGGCGAAGATGTCCGCTCCCGACCGAACGAGGACGATTTCCTGATCGCCGACATGGCCCAGGAGGGTGGCGCCGGAGAATTCGGACAGGGCGACGCCCTTGGTGAGATCGGGTCCGGCAGGTTGGGCTTGTTGATCGGCCATGATTTCCTCCGCTGCCCCGCTCTGGCTCAGTCGACCATTCCCAGAAATTCCTGCCGGGTCAGCGCATTGTCGCGAAAGCAACCCAGCATGCGGCTGGTCACGAGATCGGTGTCCGGCTTGTGCACGCCGCGTGTGGTCATGCAGTGATGCGCCGCCTTGATGATGACGCCGACCCCTTGGGGTTTCAAGACATCGTTGATCGTGTTGGCGATCTGCGCCGTCATCTTCTCCTGTATCTGCAGACGCCGGGCATAGACGTCCACCACGCGCGCCAGCTTGCTGATGCCGACCACGCGGCCGTTCGGAATATAGGCGACCCAGGCCTGACCGATGATCGGTGCCATATGGTGCTCGCAGTGGCTCTCGAACCGGATGCCGCGCAGCGCGATCATTTCATCGTAGCCTTCGATCTCCTCGAAGGTCTTTTCCAGAATTTCCGCCGGGCGCTGCTCGTAGCCCGCGAAGAACTCCTCGAATGAACGCGTCACACGCGCCGGAGTTTCGATCAGGCCGTCACGATCGGGATCGTCCCCCGTCCAGCGGATGATGGTCCGGACGGCAGCCTCGACTTCGGCTCGGGAGGGTTTTGGGGAAGAGTGTTGGATGGTTCTTGCACGATCGAGGGCGTGCACAATCTGGCTCATGTGGGGGGACCTTTCCGCTCCGGTGTCTTCACGAGGTTGCGCCCATTGGATGCACCGTCGGAAGAAAGGTTCCCGCCTCCGGGCGAGGGGGTCAGCCCGTCAGCGCCGCCTTCACCAAACCGCTCGCCTTCGCAAAATCCATCTGCCCGGCGTATTTGCCCTTCAGCACGCCGATCACCTTGCCCATGTCCTTGATCCCCGCCGCGCCGGTCTCGGCGATAGCGGCGGAGATCGCCTTCTTCACGTCGTCTTCCGACATCTGCTTCGGCAGGTAGGCCGAGATGATCGCGATCTCCTCGCGCTCTTGCGCGGCGAGCTCAGCGCGACCGCCCTTGTCATAGAGCTCGACGGATTCCTGGCGCTGCTTGATCATCTTCTGAAACAGGCCGAGCAGGTCGGCGTCGGAGAGCGGAGGCTTGCCCTGCCCGCGCGCGTCGATGTCGGCATTCTTGATGGTCGAGTTCACCATGCGCAGCGTGGAGAGCTTTCGCTCGTCCTTGGCCTTCATCGCTTCCTTGACCGCGTTGTTGATGTCGTCGCGCAGCATCTTTTGTCCTCTTCCTGTTTCTGGCCCTGATCTAGGCCGTTCGAGCCACTGAAACAACTAGCTCCTGAGCCATTCGACCAGCGCCGCCGCCGTTGCTTCCGGCTGTTCCGGCTGCGGCAGGTGCCCGCAATTTTGCAGGATCACCAGCCTCGCGCGATGGATGCCCTCGGCCATCTCCTTCGATAGCGAATTCGGAATGGTGTTGTCCTCATCCCCCGTCAGCACCAGGGTCGGACATCTGATCCAGGCGAGCGAGGAGCGCGAGTCCACGCGCCCGATCATCGCGGTCTGCTGGCGGACAAAACCCTCCACACCGACCTCCTCTCCCATGTCGTAAACGAGTTGGCGCAAGGCGATATCATCGCGGCGCGAGGGATGCACGAAGCCGGGAAAAAGCTCATCGAGCACGGCGCGATATTGGCCGCCCTTCGCGCGGCCCATCATGCCGCGGCGGCGCTCCGTCGCCTCCGGCGTATCGGGCCGCGCCTGGGTGTTGATCAATGCCAGTTTCGCCACCCGGTCCGGCGCCTGGCGCATGATCTCGAAGGCGATGTAGCCGCCCATCGAATGGCCCGCGAGCGCGAAGCGTGGCGGAGCCTCGGCGAGAATGCGCCGTGCAATGGCGCCCATGCTGTCGTCGCGGATATGGTTGGCGACCGTCACCGGGCCGAACCGCCACAGCGCCGGCATCACGGGTGCGAAAATCCGGGGTGAGGAGACGAGGCCCGGGACCAGCAGGATAGGCATCGTGTCGTCCATACGCGGACTCCGGGCAATTTTTGGTCGTAAATCGGGGCGGCCGGGGAACTTCAGATTAAGACCGCGGAATTGACTGTCAAATATGCGGAAAACGCGTGTGAATCGGCGACGAACGGCTTTGACGGGCGGGACCTGTCCCTCTATGTACAGGGCTCATGACCACATCTGAAAATGCTCCCGCCTGGCCGGACCTCAAACCGACCGCGCTGCTCGTGCTTGCCCATGGCACCGTGCTGGAAGGTTTTGGCCTCGGTGCGGAAGGACAGGCCGTCGGCGAGGTCTGCTTCAATACCGCGATGACCGGCTATGAGGAGATCCTCACCGATCCCTCCTATGCCGGGCAGATCATCACTTTCACCTTCCCGCATGTCGGCAATGTCGGCACCAATGAGGAAGACATCGAGACGGTGAACATGGCGGCAACGCCCGGCGCGCGCGGCGTGATCCTGCGCTCTGCCATCACCGATCCCTCGAACTATCGCGCCACGCGCCATCTCGACCAGTGGCTGAAGGCGCGCGGCATCATCGGGCTCTCCGGCATAGACACCCGCGCGCTGACCGCGCTGATCCGCAGCAAGGGCATGCCCAATGCGGTGATCGCGCATTCCAGGGACGGCAAGTTCGACCTGCATGGCCTCAAGGAAGAGGCGCGCGAATGGCCGGGCCTCGAGGGCATGGACCTCGTGCCGATGGTCACCTCGGCCCAACGTTTCACCTGGGACGAGACGCCCTGGGCCTGGGACAAGGGTTTTGGCCGGCTGAGCGCGCCGCAGTTCAACGTGGTCGCCATCGACTACGGCATCAAGCGCAACATCCTGCGCCTGCTGGCCGGCGTCGGCTGCAAGGTGACGGTGGTACCGGCCACAACCTCGGCCGAAGACATTCTGGCGATGAACCCGGACGGCGTGTTCCTGTCGAACGGCCCCGGCGATCCCGCCGCGACCGGCAAATACGCGGTGCCCGTGATCCGGAAGGTGATCGACTCGGGCACACCGACGTTTGGAATCTGCCTGGGCCACCAGATGCTGGGGATTGCCGTCGGCGCCAAGACCATGAAGATGCATCAGGGCCATCACGGCGCCAATCATCCGGTGAAGGACGAGACCACCGGCAAGGTCGAGATCACCTCGATGAACCACGGCTTTGCGGTCGACCAGGCGACGTTGCCGAAGGGGGCGACACAGACCCATGTGTCGCTGTTCGACGGCTCCAATTGCGGCATCGCGCTCGACGGCAAGCCGGTGTTCTCCGTGCAGTACCACCCGGAAGCCTCGCCAGGGCCACGCGACTCGCACTATCTGTTCCAGCGTTTTGCCGATCTGATGCGCGCGAGGAAGAGCGCATAAGCCGCTCTCGTGCCCCGGATGCTGTGCGGCCCCACCAGCGCGTTTACGCGCGTCTTCGACGCGCTATGCCTTGGTGGCGTGATGCGCTGCTGATCCGGGGTCCACCCGACACCACACGAGCAACTGGGTCCCGGCGCTGCGGAGCCGCGTTTCACGCTGCACCGCGTCCGGGACACAAGAGGAACGCGAGCCGCTGACACCGGGTTGATCCGCGCGTAATCTTCCGCGTGGAGGAACCCATGTCCGTCGTCGCCGCCGATGCCAAGCCGCTCACCTTCGTCTTTGCCGACGACGGGCTGATACCCAACAACCCGATGCCGTTCCTCGTCTACAAGGGCGCGGTGGATGTGGCGGGCGGCCATCCCGAAGCGATCATCGAGCAACTGTTCGGCGCCAACGGCTGGGGCGCGATGTGGCGCAACGGCGTCTACGACTTTCCGCATTATCACGCCACGGTGCACGAGGTGCTCGGCATCGCGCGGGGTCACGCCAGCGTGCGCTTCGGCGGCGAGAAAGGCGAGGTGCTGGAGATTGCCGCCGGCGACGTCGCGATCCTCCCCGCGGGCACCGGGCATCAATGCATGTCGTCCAGCCCTGACTTCTCCGTGGTCGGCGCCTATCCGCCGGGACCGCCGATGGATCTGGTGCGGCCGAGCAAGGAAGCGCACGCAAAAGCGCTGAAGACGATTCCGCAAGTGGCGGTGCCGAAGACCGATCCGGTGCTGGGCGCGGGGGGACCATTGGTCAGGTTGTGGAAGCGATCGTGACACATCCCGCGGACGAGGCGCCATCGACCGTGAATAACCAACATTTAATTGATCCGGGCCGGAACCCGGCGTGAACCAAACGCCCGCATCCGAGTTTCTTCACAAATCATTTCAATTGCTTCCGCGCCTTCGGGGCGACGCGGCAGGAGGTTCGTCATGACCGACGCCACGATCCCCGCAGACCAGCTCTCTCCTTCCGAACATCTCATCCAGCTTCGCCGGGCCGTTGTCGCTTCCACAATCGGCACGGCGATCGAATGGTACGACTTCTTCCTCTACAGCACCGTGACGGGGCTGGTTTTTGCAAAACTTTTCTTTCCGAATTCCGATCCATGGGTCGGCACGCTCGAAGCCTTTGCTATCTATGCCGTCGGCTTCGTGGCGCGCCCGATTGGCGCGGCGATCTTCGGACATTACGGCGACCGCATCGGCCGCAAGTCGACGCTGATTGCGACCCTGCTGGTGATGGGGCTTGCCACCTTCGCAGTGGCGCTGGTTCCGACCTATGAGACGATAGGCATCTGGGGCGCCGTGCTGCTGACCATCCTTCGTTTCATCCAGGGCATCGGCGTCGGCGGCGAATGGGGCGGCTCGGTGCTGATGTCCATGGAATGGGCGCGGACCAACCAGTCGCGAGGCTTTATTGCCTCATGGCCGCAGTTCGGTGTGCCGTGCGGACTGTTTCTCGCCAACCTGGCGGTTCTCGCCTTCAGTCAGATGTCGGGCGACCAGTTCCTCAGCTGGGGTTGGCGGATCCCGTTCGTCCTGAGCCTGCTCCTCGTCGGCGTGGGATTGTATATCCGGCTCGGCATTCTCGAGACGCCGATATTTGCCAAGCTAGTTGCCGAGCAGAAGGTCGAGCGGACGCCCATTCTGGAAGTGATCAGGCGTCAGCCGAAGCAAATCCTGCTGTCGGCCTTCGCGCGGATGGCCGAACAGGCCCCCTTCTACATCTTCACGGCGTTCATCTTTGCGTACGGAGTCAAATCGCTGAACGTTTCCCGTGATTTCCTGCTCGTTGCCGTACTTACAGCTTCGGTGGTGTCGTTCTTCTCGATTCCATTCTTCGGTCATCTCTCCGACCGGATCGGGCGCAAGAATATGTACATCATCGGTGCCATCGTCACCGGCGTGTTCGGCTTCATCTATTTCGGCATGGTGAATACCGGCATCGCGGCCGTCATCTTCCTGGCCATCGTGCTGTCGCTGATCCCCCACGACATGATGTACGGGCCCCAGGCGGCACTGATCGCCGAAAGCTTCACCGGCCGCCTGCGCTACAGCGGCGCGTCACTCGGGTACCAGCTTGCATCGGTCATCGCCGGCGGTCCCGCGCCCCTGATCGCCACCTGGCTATACGGGACCTACAACACGTCCTATGCGATCGCAGCCTATATCGGGGCCTGCGCGGTGATCTCGGTCATCGCAACCGCGCTCATGACGGACCGCACCGGCGCGAGCATTGCGCATGAATATGACGAGACCCTCGAGACCCGCGCGATGGACGCGGAGCGGCTCGCCCACTAGGCCGCGGCCCGTTCAGGCCACCGCCACGCAGCAACAACGTTCAGGCGCGTTGCGCGCGCAGGATTCTGCGCGCGCTGAACCGGCGATCATTGGCGTTTTGGGGCAAACTTGAACCCGGGAGAGATCCAGATGTCCAGAACTCCGTTCGACCGCAACATCAGACGACGAACCCTGCTGAAGGCGGGTCTCGCAATCGGCGCTGCGCAGCTTGCAAGTCCGCTCGTGGGCAGCGCTTCGGCAGCGAAGAAATACGACACAGGCGCAACCGACAGCCAGATCAAGGTCGGCAACATCAACCCGTATAGCGGACCGCTGTCGGCCTACAGCGAGATCGGCAAGACCCAGGCGGCGTATTTTCAAATGCTCAACGATCACGGCGGGATCAACGGCCGCAAGATCGATTTCATCTCCTACGACGACGCCTACACTCCGCCAAAGACGGTCGAGCAGGCGCGCCGCCTGGTCGAGGACGACGAGGTCCTGCTGATCTTCAGCAGCCTCGGCACGCCACCCAACTCGGCGATCGAAAAATACATGAATATCAAGAAGGTGCCGCAGCTCTTCGTCGCAACCGGCGCAACCAAATGGAACGATCCCAAGCACTTTCCGTGGACCATGGGCTGGCAGCCCAGCTACCAGAGCGAGGGGCATGTCTATGCGGAGTATCTCATCAAGAACCATCCGAACGGAAAGATCGCCATCCTCTATCAGGACGATGACTACGGCAAAGACTACGTCAAAGGTCTCAAGGACGGACTGGGCGGAAAGCTGACAATCGTCAAGGAGCTTTCATACGAGGTCACCGAACCAACGATAGACTCCCAGATCATCACCTTGCAGGCGTCCGGCGCCGATGTCTTCTACAACGTGACCACGCCGAAATTCGCGGCGCAGGCGATCACGAGGATGGCAGAACTCAACTGGAAGCCGCTTCACATCCTCAACAACGTTTCGGCCTCGGTCGGCGCGGTGCTCAAGCCGGCGGGATTGGAGAATTCAAAGGGTGTTCTTTCCACCGCCTATCTGAAGGACCCGACGGACCCGCAGTGGAAGGATGATCCGCCGTTCAAGAACTGGCTGTCCTTCATGGGACGCTATTATCCGCAAGGCGACAAGACCAGCGCATTCACGATCTTCGGCTATGCCACGGCAGAGACCCTCGCCCAGGTCCTGAAGCAGTGCGGGGACGAGCTCACGCGCGAGAACGTCATGAAGCAGGCGGCCAGCCTCCACGATCTGAAACTCGGCCTGCTGCTGCCGGGCATCGCGATCAATACCGGACCGAACGACTACGCGCCGATCAAGCAGTTGCAGATGGCGAAGTTCAACGGCGAGCGCTGGGAGCTGTTCGGTCCGGTGATCAACGGCGCGGTATCCGCGAGCTGACCCGCACCGCCGGTCTCAGGCCGCGTTCGAGCCCTCCTGCCGGCTCGCCTCGAACAGGAACCAGGTGCGTCTCTCGGTCTCGTCGATGAAGAGCTCGAGCAGCTGTGCGGTGCCGGTATCCTCGTTGTCGTCGGCGAGCTTGTGCGCCTTTCGCATGGCGGCGGCCATGTGCTTGTTGTCCTCCATCAGCTCGCGCAGCATCTCGCGCGGGGGGACGTAATGTTCATTGTTGTCCTGGATGGTCTGCAGCTTGGCGACATGGCCGATGGAACGCAGCGTCATGCCGCCGATCTTGCGCACGCGCTCGGCCAGCTGGTCGGTGGTGGCGAAGATCGCCTCCGACTGCTCGTCGAGCAGCAGGTGATAGTCGCGGAAATGCCGGCCGCTGACGTGCCAGTGAAAGTTCTTGGTCTTCAGGTAGAGCGCGAAAGCATCGGCCAACAGCACGTTCAGCGCGCCGGATACCTTGTCGACCGCGGCCTGTGGCAGGTCGGTGGGGGTGTCGAGATCGGGGGAGACTCTTTGCGATTTGTTGTTGGTTTTGCTCACGATGCACCTTTTTGTTAGGGGCCGGACGTTGGACATTCGCCGCCGAACCCTCTAACGCATCACACATCGCCCGGTTCCTGCCGCCGGAACCCAGTTTTCGGAACGCCCGCCCCCATGGATGAATGGATCGACTATTACGATTCCACCCATACGATCTATGTCAGCAAGCTGCATCGTGACCGGCATTTCGCGGTGATTGCGCGGGATATCGCCGGCTATGTCTCCTCCCCCGATGCCGTGGTGCTCGACTATGCGTGCGGCGAGGCGCTGTCGGCGGGGCGCGTGGCGGATGCCTGCGGCCTGCTTTATCTCGCCGAGCCCGCGCCGGGCGTGCGCGGCCGGCTGATCGCGCGCTTTGCACCCAACACCAAGATCCGGGTGCGCTCGCTGGAAGACGTCAAGAAGATGGCCGACAATTCGGTCGATCTCGTCGTCATGAATTCGGTGGCGCAATACATGACGCCCGAGGAGCTCGATGCGGCCTTTGCCGTCATCAGGCGGATATTGAAACCGTCCGGCCGCCTCGTTCTGGGCGACATCCTTCGGCCCGAGGTCGGCATGGCCAGAGACGTGGCGGCGCTGCTGCAATTTGCCTGGAAGAACGGCTTTTTCAAAGACGCGCTGATCGGGCTGATCTCGACCGCGCTGTCCGACTATCGTCAACTGCGTACGCGGGTCGGGCTGCAGCGCTATAGCGAGGACGAGATCAAGGAAAAACTTGCGAAATTCGGCTTCTCCACCTCGCGCGCCCTGCACAATATCGGCCATAATCCGTGGCGGATGACGTTTGTGGCGCGGCACGCATTCACCGCAACCTGAGGTTAGGGTTAACTGCCGGTCGGCGTAGCCTGTCCCGGCATCCTGGGTAATGATGCAGCCGGCCCGGTGGCGGAAAAGCGTCGACGCGGGAGCGGTGCAACGCTCTTTATCCTGGTTCAAATCCAGGCCGGGCCTCCAGCCTTCGCTGCTCCGCAGTTTCGGCTCGGCAGGCCAGCGGTGGCGAAGGCTGCCGCGCCGGAGCGAAGCGAAGGCGGGCACGGCTCGGCAAGCCCCATCGTAGCGAAAGGCTGTCGCGCCGTAGCTCGGACAGCGAAGGCGGACCTCGGCCCGGCAGGCCAGCGGCGCTACTTTTCGGTGCGCCAGGCCCCCAGCAGAAAAACCTTCCGCGCTCTCCGCTGCGAACCAGCTTGAGACTGCACGTCGGTCAGATCGACGGCGTGTCGCTTCATGAGCAGCCTGATTACGAAGCCCATAAGCAAGAACGGCACGACGTAAATCGCGAACACCTCAAAGGCGCGCATGGCCGGGTCCTTTCGCAATCCAAAAAGCATAGCCGTATGCCCGCAGCCTGCAATTCAACAGGGCAGGAGCGCAGATTGCCCATGAGCGTGGCGGGAGGCGAGGGCCAAATATCCTTGAATTTCCCCGTTGATGGCCCTTTTTTAGGGGTTTCGCAGGTGCGGAAACTGGTCTAAAGACCACCCGCGCGCGAGGGGTTCCCTCACGCTGTGGCTTAAGGGGACGCGCGGCCAGCGCGCCCTTTTTTTGTGCCCAATTCCCGCATCCTGTGAGACTTGATGCCTAAACGAACCGACATCTCCACCATCCTGATCATCGGCGCCGGTCCCATCGTGATCGGCCAGGCTTGTGAATTCGACTATTCCGGCACCCAGGCGGTCAAAGCGCTGAAGGAAGAGGGCTATCGCGTCGTCCTCGTCAATTCGAACCCGGCGACGATCATGACCGATCCGGAACTGGCGGATTCCACCTATATCGAGCCGATCACGCCGGAGATCGTCGCCAAGATCATTGAGAAGGAACGGAACGTCATTCCCGGCGGCTTTGCGCTGTTGCCGACCATGGGCGGCCAGACGGCGCTGAACTGCGCGCTGTCGCTGCGCAAGCAGGGAACGCTCGCCAAGTTCGACGTCGAGATGATCGGCGCCACCGCTGACGCCATCGACAAGGCGGAAGACCGCGGCCGTTTCCGCGAGGCCATGACCAAGATTGGCCTTGAAACTCCGCGCTCGACCCAGACCAAGAACCTGCCCGACGCGCTGCGCGCGCTCGACCATATCGGCCTGCCCGCCATTATCCGCCCCTCGTTCACCATGGGCGGCACCGGCGGCGGCATCGCCTATACCAAGGCCGAGTTCATCGAGATCGTCGAGCGCGGCATCGACGCCTCCCCCACCAACGAAGTCCTGATCGAGGAGAGCGTCCTCGGCTGGAAGGAATTCGAGATGGAGGTGGTGCGCGACAAGAAGGACAATTGCATCATCATCTGCTCGATCGAGAACCTCGATCCGATGGGCGTGCACACCGGCGATTCCATCACTATTGCGCCGGCGCTGACGCTCACCGACAAGGAATACCAGATCATGCGCGACGCCTCGCTCGCGGTGCTGCGCGAGATCGGGGTGGAGACCGGCGGATCCAACGTGCAGTTCGGCATCAATCCGGTCGACGGCCGCATGGTCGTGATCGAAATGAACCCGCGCGTGTCGCGTTCCTCCGCGCTGGCCTCGAAGGCCACGGGCTTTCCGATTGCCAAGGTCGCGGCCAAGCTCGCGGTCGGATACACGCTCGACGAGATCGCCAACGACATCACCGGCGGCGCGACGCCGGCCTCGTTCGAGCCGACCATCGATTACGTGGTCACGAAGATTCCGCGCTTCGCCTTTGAGAAATTCCCGGGCGCCTCGCCGACGCTGACGACCTCGATGAAGTCGGTCGGCGAAGTCATGGCGATCGGCCGCACCTTCCAGGAGAGCCTGCAGAAGGCGCTGCGCGGCTTAGAGACCGGTCTCACCGGCCTCGACGAGATCGACATCGAAGGTCTCGGCCGCGGCGACGACAAGAACGCAATCCGCGCGGCGCTGGGAACGCCGACGCCGAACCGCATCCTGCAGGTGGCGCAGGCGATGCGGCTCGGCTGGTCCAACGAGGAGATCTTCAATTCCTGCAAGATCGACCCGTGGTTCCTAGTGGAAATGCGGGGCATCGTCGACATGGAGGCGAAGGTGCGCGCCAACGGCCTGCCGCCGAATGCTTTCGGAATGCGCACGCTGAAGGCCATGGGCTTTTCCGACGCGCGGCTTGCCGTGCTCACCGGCCACACCGAAGCGGAAGTCACCGAGAAGCGCCACGGGCTCGGCGTGCGGCCGGTGTTCAAGCGCATCGACACCTGTGCGGCGGAATTCGCTTCGCCCACGGCGTACATGTATTCGTCCTACGAGGCGCCGTTCGCGGGCTCGACCGCCGACGAGAGCGCGCCATCGGACAGGAAGAAGGTGATCATCCTCGGCGGCGGGCCGAACCGCATCGGCCAGGGCATCGAGTTCGACTATTGCTGCTGCCACGCCTGCTTCGCGCTGGACGAGGCCGGCTACGAAACCATCATGATCAACTGCAATCCAGAGACGGTCTCGACCGACTATGACACGGCGGATCGCCTGTACTTCGAGCCGTTGACGGCCGAGGACGTGCTGGAGATCATCGCGACCGAGCGCAAGAACGGCACGCTGCATGGCGTGATCGTGCAGTTCGGCGGCCAGACGCCGCTGAAGCTGGCGCGGGCGCTGGAGGCGGCCGACGTGCCGATCCTCGGCACCTCGCCCGATGCGATCGACCTCGCCGAGGACCGCGACCGCTTCAAGCGCATCCTCGACAAGCTGCGCCTGAAGCAGCCGAAGAACGGCATCGCTTATTCGGTGGAGCAAGCCCGCCTGGTCTCCGCCGATCTCGGCCTGCCGCTGGTGGTGCGCCCGTCCTATGTGCTCGGCGGCCGCGCGATGCAGATCATCCGCGAGGAAAGCCAGCTCGACGATTATCTGCTCGGCACGCTGCCCGAGCTGGTGCCGGCCGACGTCAAGGCGCGCTATCCCAACGACAAGACCGGGCAGATCAACACCGTGCTCGGCAAGAACCCGCTGCTGTTCGACCGCTATCTTTCGGACGCCACCGAAGTGGACGTCGACTGCCTCTGCGACGGCAAGGATACGTTCATCGTCGGCATCATGGAGCATATCGAGGAAGCCGGCATTCATTCCGGTGACTCCGCCTGCTCGCTGCCGCCGTATTCGCTCGACGCCAGGACGATCGAGGAGCTGGAGCGGCAGACCCGCGAGCTCGCGCTCGGCCTCGACGTGGTCGGCCTGATGAACGTGCAATACGCCATCAAGGATGGCGAGATCTACGTGCTGGAAGTCAACCCGCGCGCCTCGCGCACGGTGCCGTTTGTGGCGAAGGTGATCGGCATGCCGGTGGCGAAAATCGCGGCACGCGTCATGGCCGGCGAAAAGCTCGCCGACTTCAAGCTGAAGAAGAAGCAGCTCGGCCATGTCGGCGTGAAGGAGTCGGTCTTCCCCTTCGCGCGTTTCCCCGGCGTCGACACCGTGCTCGGTCCTGAAATGCGCTCGACCGGTGAAGTGATGGGCATCGACCGCTCCTTCGAGGTCGCCTTCGCCAAGAGCCAGCTCGGCGGCGGCACGCGCGTGCCGCGCCAGGGCACGGTGTTCGTCTCGGTGCGCGGCGATGACAAGATGCGGATTGCCGATGCGGTGCGGCTGCTGCATTCGCTCGGCTTCAAGGTGATGGCGACTTCCGGCACCCAGCGCTACCTCTCCGACAACGGTGTGCCGACCGAGAAGGTCAACAAGGTGCTGGAAGGTCGGCCGCACATCGTCGACGCCATCACCAATGGCGAGGTACAGCTCGTCTTCAACACCACCGAGGGTCCGCAGGCGCTGGCCGACAGCCGCTCGCTGCGGCGCGCTGCCCTCTTGCATAAAGTGCCCTATTACACCACTCTTTCAGGCGCCAAGGCTGCGGCCCAGGGCATCCGGGCCTATCGGGACGGAGACCTTGAGGTACGCACCCTGCAGAGCTATTTTTCCGAGAGTTGATCGCGCACGCAGGCCGAAGCGCCTGCTAAGCGATTGGAAAACAAGCCGTTAGGCTGGAACTCACCGCTCTTGTGGACGTTGTGTCGGCCCCGAAAGGGGCCGAAACTACTAGGGCGTTTGACCCCCGCAGGGGCGGCCAAAACGTCGAATCGACACTCGTTGCGTGCGGGCCTTCAATGGACCGCACGGCCTTGAAGGACAGAAAGATGATGGAAAAGGTTCCGATGACGGCGACCGGCTATGCCGCGCTCGAGGAGGAATTGAAGCATCGCCAATCGGTAGATCGCCCGCGCATTATCGAACATATCGCGGAAGCGCGTTCGCATGGCGACCTGTCGGAGAACGCGGAGTATCACGCGGCGAAGGAAGAGCAGTCGCATAACGAGGGCCGCATCGCGGAGCTCGAGGACAAGCTCGCGCGTGCCGACGTCATCGACATCACGAAACTGTCCGGCGACACGGTCAAGTTCGGCGCCACTGTCACGCTGATCGACGAGGACACCGACAAGAAGGCGGTGTGGCAGATCGTCGGCGAGGTCGAGGCCGACGCCAAGAAGGGCCGCATTTCCATCACCTCGCCGATGGCGCGCGCGCTGATCGGCAAGAAGAAGGGCACGACGGTGGAGGTGATGGCGCCGGGTGGCGCCAAGGCGTACGAAATCACCAAGGTGGAGTGGCGGTAGCATACCGCCGCCTCCGATGCGCCGTAACGGAGAGCGACATGCGGCATCTTGCTTTGTCGGTCGCTCTCCTCGCAATGTGCGGATTGGCCGGCTCCAGCGTACGCACCGCCGAGCTCGACATCCCGCCGCGTCCGCCAGCAGAAAACTTCTCGATGCAGAAGGGGCCGCCGAATTGCAGCCGGTGGACCGACGGCTGCGTCAACTGCACGCGGGGCGCGGAGGGCGAGGCGCCGTTCTGCACCAATATCGGCGTTGCCTGTCAGCCCAAGGCGATACGCTGCGTCAGTCCCGAAGCCGCAAAAGAGTAGCTCGCGCTCAAACCGGTAACTTGCAGGTTACTGCAGCACCGGAGCAGTTCATTCGCCGCCGCCTGAAAAAAACCGCGCAGACTGTGGAGTTTGTTGCGCCGCGAATGCAGCACCGCGGCAACACATCATTGTGGAATGATTCGTCTCCGGAGGTGTTGGCTTCACACGCCGGTGACGAAGGCCGGCTATTGCGCTAGTTCTAGACTCTGGGGCCAAACTTAGGGGGACACCACAATGGACAAGTTCGATCAGACGCTCGCCAAATGGCAGCCGCTTGCGCTGAGCCTGTTTCGCTTCATCACGGGGTTGCTGCTGTTCCAGTACGGCGTCGCGAAGATTCTCGGTTTTCCAGCGGTCCCGATGTTCGCCAAGATCCCACCGCTGATCGTCGTCGCCGGCACGGTCGAGCTGGTGCTCGGCGCGCTGCTGATGATCGGCCTGTTCACGCGCATCAGCGCGTTCATCCTGTCGGGCCAGATGGCGTTCGCCTATTTCCTCGGCCACATGTTCAAGGATGCCGCCAAGCCGGTATTCTTCCCGTTGCTCAACGGCGGCACCGCGGCAATCCTGTTCTGCTTCGCCTGCCTCTACCTCTCGACCGCCGGCGGCGGACCCTTCAGCGTCGATGCGATGAGGCGGAAGAAGTGACGCACATTCCGGGCGATGCGTCAGCATCGAACTATGGTGCGCAATTGCGCACCTGAGAATCTGGAGATTTCCGGGTTCGCGTCTTCGACGCGCCCCGGAATGACTCTTAGCCCCGGCCCTTCAACTCCAACGGCACCGCGGCTTCGTACTTCGAATTGTGCAGCACCAGCGACGTTCTCACGTTGCGCACATGCGGCGCCGCGGTGAGATTCGTGACGAAATCCTGAAACGTCGCCATGTCGGGCGCGACGCATTTCAGGATGAAATCGACCTCGCCCGACAGCATCCAGCATTCCCGCACCAGGGGCTCGCCCCGCACGAACTCTTCGAAGGCGCGCAAATCCGCATCGGCCTGGCTGGCCAGATGGACGGAGGCAAACACCGTGACATCGAAGCCGAGCCGGCGCGGGTCAAGCAGACCCCGATACCCCTGGATGTAGCCCTCCTCCTCCAGGGTCCGGACCCGGCGCAGGCAAGGCGGCGGCGAAATGCCGACGCGCTTGGCCAGTTCCACATTCGTGATTCGGCCGTCGGCCTGGATCTCACTGAGGATTTTGAGATCGATTTCGTCCAGATGCTTCGACACGCGCGCCTACGTCCCTAAAAACTGCAATTGTGGGGCATTTTCCCCTTGCAACTCTCTTAGCGTAGGCCACGCCGACAGCGCAATTTTATTTCGCGTGCGTTGCCACAATTTTCACGAACACGGGAAAATTCGCCGACATGGATTGCAAAACTTGCATGGCTGGCCACATGTCATAGACTTGCAAATGACAATTTCGGCGTCGCCGCGCTGCCTTTCCGGGCAGTTTGCACTTCTGGCGCCGATCATCCCCCTTCGAGAGCGCTACTCACCATGCCCGCCCCTATCCATGCCAAGGTCGTCATCATCGGTTCCGGTCCGGCTGGATATACGGCGGCGATCTACGCCGCGCGCGCGATGCTGGAGCCGATCCTGATCCAGGGCATCCAGCCCGGCGGGCAGCTCACTATCACCACCGATGTCGAAAACTATCCGGGCTTCGCCGACGTCATCCAGGGGCCGTGGCTGATGGAGCAGATGGAGAAGCAGGCCGCCCATGTCGGAACGAAGATCGTCACCGACCTCGTGACCAGGCTCGAGCTTTCGCAGCGCCCGTTCCGCCTGACCTGCGACAGCGGCGAGGTGTACCTCGCCGAAACCGTGGTCCTTGCCACCGGCGCTCAGGCGCGCTGGCTCGGGCTGCCCTCAGAAGAGAAATTCAAGGGCTTTGGCGTCTCCGCCTGCGCTACCTGCGACGGCTTCTTTTATCGAGGTAAGGAAGTGCTCGTGGTAGGCGGCGGCAACACCGCGGTCGAGGAAGCGCTGTTCCTCACCAACTTCGCATCCAAGGTCACCGTGGTGCACCGGCGCGACCAATTCCGCGCCGAGCGCATCCTGCAAGACCGCCTGTTCAAGAACCCGAAGATCTCGGTGGTCTGGAACAGCGCCATCGACGAGATCAAGGGCGAAGAGAATCCGAGCAAGGTCACCGGCGTACGGCTCAAGAACATCAAGACCGGCGCGCTTACAGAGATGTCTGCGGACGGCGTCTTCATCGCCATCGGACACGCGCCGGCAACGGAACTGGTGAAAGACCAGATCAAGCTGAAACCTTCCGGCTACGTGGAGGTGGCGCCGAACTCGACCGCCACCTCGATACCGGGACTGTTTGCTGCGGGCGACGTCGCTGACGAAACCTACCGGCAAGCGGTCACGGCCGCCGGCCTCGGCTGCATGGCAGCGCTGGAGGCCGAACGTTTCCTCGCACTACGCGCGAGCGATCGCGCGGCGGCAGAATAGTGACAGCGGCAGCAAGACGATGGCACGATCAAGGGACGGATTTACGGATATGGACTGGGACAAGCTGAAGGTGTTTCACGCCGCGGCGGAGGCTGGCAGCTTCACGCATGCGGGCGAGCAGCTCGGCCTGTCGCAATCGGCGGTCTCGCGCCAGGTCAGCGCGCTGGAGCAGGAGCTTTCGGTCTCGCTGTTCCATCGCCACGCCCGCGGGCTGATCCTCACCGAGCAGGGCGACCTTCTGTTCCGCACCGCGCATGACGTGTTCATGCAGCTGCAGGCGGCGCGCGCCAAGCTCACCGACAGCCGCGAGCGGCCGAGTGGAGATCTGAAGATCACGACGCCGCCGGCGCTCGGCATCAACTGGCTGGTGCCGCGGCTCGACGAATTCACCGCGCTCTATCCCGATATACGCATCTCGCTGATCGTCACCGACGAGGAGCTTGATCTGTCGATGCGCGAGGCGGATGTCGCGATCCGCACCCGCAAGCCGACCCAGCCCGATCTGATCCAGCGAAAGCTCTTTTCGATCGGCTTCCACGCCTATTGCTCGCCGGAATACATCAAGCGCTTCGGCACGCCGCGTACGCTCGACGATCTCGACCAGCACCGCATCATCGTGCTGAGCGACTCCCAGGTGCAGCCGCATCTGCAGAACCGTAACTGGCTGATCGAAGCCGGCCGCAACGGCTCCGGACCGCGCGAGGCGTACTTCAAGGTGAACAACATCCTTGGCCTGGTCCGCGCCTGCCAGCAGGGACTCGGCATCGCCGCGCTGCCGGACTACCTTGTCGAGGACAACAACCGCCTGGTGCAGCTGTTCGGCGAGTCCGACTCGATGCAGATCGATACCTACTTCGTTTACCCCGAAGAATTGAAGACGGTGGCGCGCGTGCAGGTGTTCCGCGACTTCGTGGTGAGCAAGGCGCAGCGCTGGCCCTCATAGTCGCGCGAGCCCCCGGAGTCCGCATGTCTGACATGCGGCTCGGGTGCTTGCTGCATGGCGATGGCGCGTCCCATAATAAGCGTACGCTGAGCTTTCGCGTTACGCATTTGTCCCCCTCCTCCAGTGGCGCGGACGTTCAGTAATCCCTCTTGGAAGGTGATTGTGTCGGCCCAACGAGGCCAATACCTAAGCCGGGCTCTTATGGGCCCGGCTTTTTTTCTGTCGCGACGCAATGCTGCCGTGCGCTGTTCATGCCGTTGACATCCAGCACGCTTCACCGCATCATCGCTGCATGATCACGTTTCCGTGTGTCACTGCGCAGGTGAAAAAAGGTCCCCTTCCGGGGACTTGCGATCGCGTGCGCTGAAAACTCCACGAAGCCCGACCGATCCCAAACCCCGCCGTTCGGACGGGGTTTTTTGTTGGTCCCGTCTCCGGCTCAACCACGAAGGAGATGGACCATGACTGACTTACGAGAACAATTGCGCGGCCTGTGGCTGCCGCTGGTGACGCCGTTTCGCAGCGGCGACCTGGACGAGACGTCGCTGCGGCGGCTGGTGCGGCATTACGCAGCACTTCCGGTGGACGGGCTGATCCTGGCGGCAACGTCGGGCGAGGGCATGTCGCTCGGCATGAGCGAGCTGGAGCGGCTGGTTGCGATCACGCGAGCCGAGACTTCCGCAAACCGCCGCTACATCCCGATTTGCCTCGGGCTATCGGGTGCGAGCACGCACAAGATGTGCGACGCTCTCGATGAGACCGCGGCCTGGCCTATCGATGGCTATTTGATCGCAAGTCCCTATTACACGCGGCCGTCGCAGCGCGGCCTGCTGCAGCACTTCACGCAGCTTGCCGACCACGCGTCCTGGCCGCTTGTGCTCTACAACATTCCCTATCGAACAGCCGTGAGCATCGACAACGACACGCTGCTCAAGCTCGCAGAGCATCCGAACATCGCCGGCATGAAGGATTGCGGCGCCAATCGCGAGCAGTCCATCGACCTATTGCGCCGGCGCCCCTCGGGCTTCCGCGTGCTGACCGGCGAGGATGCCGAATACCACAACGCGCTGGTCGACGGCGCCGACGGCGCGATCCTGCTCTCCGCCCATGTCGAGACCGAACAATTCGCATCGGTGCGCACGATGCTGTGGGAAGGCAATCAGGAGGGCGCGCAGGCGCAATGGCGCGAGGTTGCAGACCTGACGCGGCTGTTGTTCAGGGAGCCAAGCCCCTCGCCGGCCAAGCACTGGCTGTGGCGCACCGGCTTGATCGACAGCCCCGAGGTGCGGCTGCCGATGGTGGAGGTGAGCGCGGAGCTTGCGGCCACACTCGATCGCGAGATCGAGCGCCGCGCACCGCCGCTGCTGCTGCGGAGGGCATAGCTGGCTCTGTGGCGAGCTGTCACCGCTTCATCTCTCCCCTTGTTGTGGAGAGGTGATGCTCGCGCGCTGGCGGCGTGGTTAAGGGGCGGTGAAAGCATTCGCTCGACTCCGCGCCGCGCCGCGCCCGCAAGCTTAAAGCGTTTGGCATATGGATGTCTCCATCACGACAAAACCGGGGGCACACCGTGTCGACCAATCCGAACCTTGCGAGTTCCGAGCGCGCGCAGCGCACCAGCGACGTCATGATCGTGTCGTCATTCGCGTTCTGGGCGATGCTGATCGGCTTCCTGCCGGTCGCGGCCTTGCGCCTGCTCGGCGCGTGAGGCGGGACAGGCGCCGCCGTGGTTAACCCGCGGTAGCACCTGTGTTCAAATGCGAGCGAAAGCGCGGCCGGGATTTTAAAAGTCCGCCGCGTATCGTCCCCGCGGCAACAACAAGAAGCGCGGGGGCGCGTCGTGGACTATCAAGAGAATCTCGCCGTCATCGAGCGGCCGGCCATGCCGGTCCTGCCGACCTTTGATCAGAATATCCTGGAGCAGAATGGCTTCACCGTCGAGGATATCATGTGGGCCATCGGCATCTGGTCGGTGCTGCTGACCATGGCGCCGGTGATCTTCTTCTACGTGTTGATGGTCGCGTAAGCGCCATCAACGACGACATCCACCAAAAGAAAACGCGCGGGAGCCGCGCGTTTTGGCGACGCTCCAGGGCTGGCAGCGTGGCTTCAGGCGGCCTGCTTGTGCATCGCGCCTGACGACGACGCCGCACCGCGGATCGCCTTCACCGAACGTTCGATCGCCGCCCACAGCCGGGTGATCTCTGCTGCCGCGCGACCTTCCGCATAATATTCGCGGGCGCCTTCGCCATGGCTGAGCGCCATCAGGAGATCGGCGCGGTTGGTGATCTGGCCGCCCCACACCGGCGCGCGGAACTTTGCCAGGGACTCGCGGGCGATGGTGACAATCGGGCTCTCCAGCCCGTCGCGCTGCGCCGGAGCGCCATTGAGCACGACCGCATAGGGCTTGCGGCCCGAACGGCAGATCTGAATCGTCTCCTGCACGGCGTTGACGTCGAACACGCCGGGCCGCGCCGGAATGATCACCATGGTCGCGTTCTTGATCGCGTCGTCGACGACGGCCGAAAGATTCGGCGGCGTGTCGATGAACACCCATTCCATGCCGTCCCGCTTGGCCGCTGCGACAATCTCTCCGACGGAACGAATGGCGGTGCGAATCGGCGGTTCGTTGGTGCCGCGCAATTTGTGCCAGAGCGTCAGCGATCCCTGCGGATCGCCGTCGACCAACAGGCATGGTCTCGTTGACTTGTGGACATGCGCAGCAAGGTGAGCAGCCAGGGTGCTTTTGCCCGAGCCTCCCTTACGCGATGCAAAAACAATGACGTTCATTCCCTTGGCCTCCAGATTGACCCCAGATACCAAAAATGAATCAGCCAAGTGATTCGTCAAAGAAGAATTTACGGACAAATTCGGGCGAAACGCCTGAAAGGCCTGCAGAGTTGGCTTTTGAGTCACACCGTTTGCTGCACGCCGGCGAAAAAAACGAATCCGGTGAGTCGCTTGGCGGTCTATTGCGCTTTTTTCGCCTTCTGCCGCTCGATCCATTTGCGCTCGACCCAGCTGAGCAGGCGAACCAGGGGCGGCTGCAGCATCGGGACGTCCTGGGCGAACAAAAGGAGTCCGAGCGGCAGCATCCAGAGCCCGAGCACCGGCAGGAACGAGAAGATGCCGCCGACAATCAGCAGGATCGCAACAGGAATCCGCACCAGCCACGACGACGGCCGGCGCAGCCAGTTAACGAAACGCGCAGGGCCAGCCGGCAGCTTCTCCTCAAACCAGCCAAAGTGCCGGTCGAGTTCGACTTGGTAATTTGCGCTCAAGGTAGTCGCTCCGCGCCCCGCCGGAGAGATGGCGACCCATATCGGCGCCGCAAGCGTCGTTCTGTCGCGCGTAACCGGCTTGAAGGGGCGGCCGCGAATACCTTTAACCCGTTAGCACAGCTCAGCTCGCAGCGGGTTTGGCGGGCTTTTTCGGCTTCCTGGCTTTGGTGCTCGTTTTGCCCACCACCGGCTTGATGTTGACGGGCTGGCCGGCGGCCCGCTCAGCTGGTTCGGGACCGCGCCGGAAAAAGCGCCCGCATTCCGGCGAGAGCTGTGATCTCTTCTGAATCATGCAGGCGGTGATGCTGTCGACATCGGGAATGAAGTTGCCGCAGAGCCGCATGGCGTCGGGCGTGCAGGCCTGTTCCTCCTCCTGGGTATAGGCGAAAGCGGAACTGGAGGCTGTAGATACGAAAAGCGCCGTCGCCAGCAGCACGGCGCAACCCCACCTGCAAATAACGTTCATGAATCCCCCAGCAGCAACAGCGCGGGGAGATAGTGGGTGACGGCCGGCGGATTGGCAACCCGGGCTCTTGGTAAGCGGCAATGGGCGCGATGTGAATGATAAAGCTGGTACAGTTGGGTGGGCTCGAACCACCGACCTCCTGTTCCACAGACAGGCGCTCTAACCAACTGAGCTACAACTGCATCCCGTGAGCCCCGAAAACGGGGGCGCGATTTGGCCGGAAACTAGGTGCAACGATCGGCTTTGGCAAGGCCGGAACGATGCGTTGGTGCCCGCGGATTTCCGGCGCAAAAAGGCCCGGACCTCACAGGTCCGGGCCTGTCTTCAAGTCACAGCAAAAAAATCAGGCGGCCGGCCTGTAGTACTTGGCCGCGTTGGCCTTGATCGGCTCGGCGGTCTCGGTCGCGATCTTCTGACCGAGCTCGGCGAGCTCCTTGGCCTGGACGGTGAAGGTTTCGAGCTGCTTGCGGGTGTGCGAGGTCCACAGCTCCATTGCTTCGGCCGGCGACTTCACGCTGAACAGCTCCTGGGCGAAGTCGAGGGAAGCGGTGGTGTTGGCCTTGACGAATTCCATCACCTTGGCCGAGTACGTGCTGGAGCCCTTGTTCATGCTGGTGAACACGGCCTCGATGGTGCCGTTGTGAGCTTCGGCCGCGTCCTTGAACTTGGCGTAGCCTTCGCGGGCCTGCGAGACGCCCTTTTCGGCGAAGGCGCGGACCTGCTCGGGAACTTCAAACGGGATGATGGAGGCGGAGAACGGATCAGTCGACATTAAGATGCATCCTTGGGTCGTGAGGTGGAACCTGTGACCTCATGCGTGCATCCCGGGGTGATGCGCCGGGCGGCGACGAACTGGATCACGCGTGCATAACAAACGTCTGGGGGTGCCCTTGTCGGGCGGGTACATAGAACCTCCTTATCATGTCAATTTTGTGCAACGCAATGCAACTTTGTGCGATGCCGAAGAATTTTAATTGTGATGCCCCATAATTAAATCACGGCCCGGATACTTGTTCCGGCCCGACAGCGGCATCGTACGGTTGAAATTCCTCAGTTTTTCGGCCTTGCGGCATCCATCGCCGCGCGGCTGACGATCTGGCCCATTTCGCTCGCCTGCTCGGCCAGGGAGCGCATTTGGGACTGCACATACTCGCTGTGCAGCTTCATCACTTCGGGCAGATCCTTCGCCTTGAGCAGCGACTGCGCATAGTCGAGGGAAGCCTGCACGTTCATCTCGGCATAGGAGACAGCCTTGCTGCCGATCTCCTTGGCGCCGGCGCGGACGCTTTCGCGCCGCTCCTCGATGTTGCCCGCGGTCGTCCGTGCGCTTTCCATGAACTTGTCAAAGGCCTTGCGGGCCTGGTCGAAGCTCGCCTCGGCCATCGCGCGCATGTCTTGCGGAATTGCGAAGGGATCACGTCCATCGTCACTCATGGTGCACTCCTGTTCTCGCCATTTGACACGTCCGCTCGGGCCCTGACCCGGCCGCCTGACGTCTCCGTCGCCTTCGTGGCCTGTCGCGGGCGTGGGCGTTTGCAATGCCTGATCTCCAAGGTAACACCCAGAGGGCCGGAAAGCTCCGGTGGGGTTAAGGTTATCGGCGGGCGAGCGTGGACCTTGCCCTTGCGCGCAGGCGATACTAACGGGACGTTAATTTCCACCGTCGCGGCGGCGACAAAACAAACCAGCGCGGTCAAACCAGGTCGATGAAGGATGCGGATTTCAAGGTGCCGGGCGCGAGCGATCCGCGGCTTGCGGCGCATGCCAATGGCCTCCTGCCCGCGTGGCTGTGGTCTGCCGACGGCGCGCGGATTCTCTGGGCCAATCCCGCCGGCCTCGATGTGTTCGGCGCGCGCGACGGCGCGCAGCTGAGCGAAGAGATCTTTGGCCCCGCCGATCCACACCGCCGCCAGATCGCGCAAGTCGCAAGGCAGCTCGATCCGAACGGCGCGGTGCGCATGGAGCGGTTGCGCGGCTTTGGTGCCGCGCCCGGCAACCTTGCGACCTGCAGCTGCGCGCGGATCGATTTTCCTGACGGCCGCCACGGCGTGCTGATCGTGTCGGCGGTGAGAGTGACGCGAACGAGCCGGCCGCAAGAGGCACTCGCCGCGATGCCGCCCGAGGCGCCGCGCGAACCCGTCGCCCTGCCCCCGGCCCCGCGGCCGCCTATCGCCGACGATGAGACCCCGGTGCAGTCGAATGAGGCGCCCGCCGAGTTCGCGCTGTTCGACCCATTCGCCGAGGATCAGGAGGCGCCGGCCATCGAAGCGCGGCCAGCCGCAGAAGACCTGCAGAATGTCGAAGCTTCGCAGCAGGCGACGCCGCCGCTGGAGCAACAGCCTTTGATCGCAAACGGGGCGTCGCCTCCAGCCGGTCAAACGGACGAAGATCTCCCCATGAGCGAACGCCGTCATCCGCTGCGCTTCAAATGGCAGACCGATCACGAGGACCGCTTCGCGATCAGCTCCGATGAATTCCTGAAACTGATCGGGCCGCTCACCGAAAGCCTTGTCGGCAGGCCGTGGCGGGAGATCACTGATACGCTCGGCCTCGACGGCGATGCCCGTATGCAGAAGGCTCTCGCCTCGCGCGATACGTTCAGCGGCATCGCGCTGAACTGGCCGGTGGACGGCGGTTACCTGCCCGTCGAGCTTTCGGGCGTGCCGGCCCTCGATGGCGAACGCGGTTTCGCCGGCTATCAGGGCTTTGGCGTTTGCCGCGACCTTGCAGGCCTCTCGCGGCTGAAATTGCTGCGGCGGCACGGAATATCCATTTCGCCGCCCAGCCCGCAGCCGCTGTCGTCCGACGGGCCGGAAGCGGCTACAGCCCATGATTCGGCCCCGGCAGAGCAAATTGCAGAAGTAGTTGTTCTGGAAAACTCACTTTCAACCGATCTGGATAGACTCGTGGAACCGCCCCAGGAAAGTTTGGTGCAGGCGTCCTCCGGCACGCTGACGGAAACGCTCGCCGAGACGCCGGACAACGTGCTGCCCTTCCGCTCGATCGGCGAGATCAAGCCGCCCACGCTGACGCCGGTCGAGAACAGCGCCTTCAGCGAGCTCGCACGTCAATTGTCGATGCGGCTCGAGAATGGCGAGGCCAATGCGGCCGACGAAGCCGGCGTGCCTGAAATCGTCACCGAGCCCGAAATAGCGCCGCCGCCTGCAGGCGATCGCCCCGACTGGCTGGCGCCACCGGAGCCGCCGGCGTGCGGACGGGCCACACGGGACAGGATGCTGCTCGATCTGCTCCCCGCCGGCGTGCTGATCTACCGGCTCGACCGCCTGCTCTATGCCAATCCGGCGTTCCTCAAGCGCATCGGCTATCCCAGCCTGCATGCGCTGGAGCAAGCCGGAGGCCTCGACGCGCTCTATGTCGAGCCGGGCGTGTCGACGTCGAGCAGCACCTCCGAAGCCGGCACGCCGGTGATGATCTCCGTGGGCCCGGCGGCCGAAGGCAGCGAGGCAATCGCGACTGCGGCGCGGCTGCACACGATCTCGTGGGACGACCAAGCCGCACTGGCGCTGATCTGCTCGGAAGGGCCGGTCGATGCCGCGCCCGTTCCCATGCCCTTCTCCGCCGCGCCGGAGACGGCAACGCCGGCCCCGCCCACCGCGGCCGGCGAAGCCGACGCCGAAGATCTCGGCGCCATCCTCGACACCACCGCCGAGGGCATCGTGATGTTCGACGAAGCGGGCAACATCACCGCTTGCAACCGCAGCGCCGAGGCGCTGTTCGGCTATGACGGCGAAGAATTCGTGAAGCGCAATCTCGCCGATCTCTTCGCGCCCGAGAGCCAGCCCGGCGTGCTCGAATATTTTGCCGGCGTGAAGTCCGCCGGGGTCGCAAGCCTGCTCGATCACGGCCGCGAGACGCTGGGCCGTGTGCGCCAGGGCGGCTTCGTTCCGCTGTCGATCACCATCGGGCGCACCCGCGCCGAGGGACCGAATTTCTTTGCCGTGTTCCGCGACCTCTCGCAGAGCCGCAAGAGCGAGAGCGAATTGCAGCAGGCCAAGCGGCTGACCGAGCGCGCGGCCAACGCCACGTCCGACATGCTGGCACGGATCAGCCACGAGCTGCGCGCACCGCTCAACGCCATCATCGGCTTTGCCGAGGTGATGATCGGCGAGCGCTTCGGCTCGCTCGGCAACGCGCGCTACCTCGACTACATGAAGGATATCCGCGCCTCCGGCCAGCGCGTGATCTCCGTGATCGACGATCTGCTCGACCTGTCGCGAATCGAGACCGGCAAGATCGATCTCTCCTTCACCAGCCAGAACCTCAACGAGCTCGTGGAGAGCTGCGTCGCGGTGATGCAGCCGCAGGCCAACCGCGAGCGCATCATCATCCGCACTTCGCTGGCGCGCACGCTGCCGCCGGTGGTGGCCGATGCGCGCGCCTTGCGCCAGATCGCGATGAACCTGATCGGCACGTCGATTCATCTGGCGAAAGCCGGCGGCCAGGTCATCGTCTCGACCGCGCTGTCGGATTTCGGTGACGTGGTCTTGCGCGTGCGCGACACCGGACAGGCGATGAACGACAAAGAGCTCGCCGCAGCGCTCGAGCCGTTCCGCATGCGCGGCGTATCCGACCAGGCCTCCGACGCCTCCGCCGTCAGCCTGTCGCTGACGAAAGCGCTGGTGGAAGCCAACCGCGCGCGATTCCACATCAGGCCCGGCCCGCACACCGGCACGCTGGTGGAGGTGGTGTTTTCCCGCGCGGTGGCGCCGGCGTAGCAAGAAAGCGCGGCGCTTGCTCCGCTGTCGCACCTGCGGAACGGCGGAACCCAACACACGGTTGTGTTGCTGGAAGGAGCTGGGGCCCCAGTCTTCGCAAAACAGCTGCCTGTGGTTGATGGGGTGGACGGCCCCCTACGGCATCAGTGTGCCAGAATGAGGTTGTTGAGATCTCAGACGAGGGAGCCGTCCGTGAGAGAGATTATCCGCATTGGGGTAGACACGTCGAAG